>Ga0299906_10002461_pt1 | contig 15348 bp, 15 predicted proteins | sample RVTome_14_FD_200259 | JGI IMG/M metagenome (GOLD analysis project Ga0299906, IMG submission 200259) | Soil microbial communities from uranium-contaminated site in the Upper Colorado River Basin, Wyoming, United States - RVT145D125 (version 2) ... | reverse complement strand
TGGAGCGCCGTCGTCTGCCGCGTCAACGCCGCCCGGCCGCCGAGACGCTGACAGAGCGCGACGAGCCGTTCGGCGCCGACGCGCAGCGCCGCCCACTGAGCGAGGAGATCGCCGGTCCGCTCGTCCGGCACCCGTACGTTGGCGAGCAGCAGCTCCAGCACGTCACGCACGAGCGCGCCGCCGCGAACGAGGTGGACGGGAGGAATGCGTACTCCCTCCTGGAAGATCTCGGTCCCGAGCGGCATCGAGCCCGGGTCCATGCCGCCGATGTCGGCGTGATGCGCCCGGTTGGCGACGAAGCCGAAGGGACGGCAGTCGCCGGCTCGGAAGACGGGCGCGACGACGGTGACGTCCGGCAGATGCGTCCCGCCCGCAAAGGGGTCGTTCAGCATCACCACGTCCCCCGGCGCCATGGCCACCTTCTCGATAGCCGCCCGCACGGACAGCGGAGTCGACCCGAGGTGGACCGGTATGTGCGCGGCCTGGGCGACGAGCATCCCCGCGGCATCGAAGACCGCGCACGAGTAGTCCCGGCGCTCCTTGATGTTGGGCGACAGTGCGGTGCGGCAGAGCACCACGCCCATCTCCTCGGCGATGGCGGCCAGCCGGTGGTTGGCGATCTCGAGCGTGATCGGATCCACGTCAGGCACGGCTCACCTCCATGACCAAGCCCCCGACGCGGTCCGCACGCACGCGCCAGCCGGGTGGAACGACCGTGGTCGCGCTGTACTCGCAGACGATCAGTGGGCCACAACTCGTCCAGCCGGAGGCGAGGTCGTCACGCCGGTACACCGGCGCCTTCGACCAACGCCCCGTGAAGAAGACCCGGCGCGGGACTCCCCTCGGGCGCCTCGTCCCCGGCCTGCGTCGGACGGGCGGCAGCGGCTCGGCCCCGCCGCGCGCGCGCACGCGCACCGTGACGACCTCGAGGAAACGCGACGGGTCCGCGTGCCCGAAGAGCTGCGCATGGCGTTCGTGAAACGTCTCGCGCCAGCGGCGCGTGAACGGGACCGTCACCTCGTACGACTGACCGGCGTACCGCACGTCCAGACTCCGTTCCAGCGTCGGCCGACCGATCCCTTCGCCCCGCAATGCGCGCCGGGCGCGCGCCTCCAACCGCTGCAGCGACGCGCGCAACGCCCCCTCGCGCGGCTCGACCAGGCGCACCGTGATGGCGAGATCGCGCACGACTTCCGCGCGCAGCATGCCCCACGCGGAGAGAAGCCCCGGATCGCGCGGCACGTACACCCGCGGGGTCCCGAGGGCACGCGCCAGCGCCGCCGCGTGCAAGGCCCCCGCGCCACCGAAGGCGAGCAGGGTGAAGTCGCGGGGATCGAGGCCCCGCTCGACCGTGAGCACCCGCACCGCACGCTCCATGGCCGCGTTCGCCACCTCGACCACGCCCATCGCCGCCGCCTCGACCGACCCACCGAGGCGGCGCGCCAGCGGCGCGAGCGCCCGGCGCGCGCGATCCAGGTCGAGTGACATCTCGCCACCGAGGAACTCGGTCTCGACGAGCCGGCCCAGAACGAGGTTGGCGTCCGTCACCGTGGGCAGGCGGCCCGTCCCGTAGCACGCCGGTCCGGGGTCCGCGCCCGCGCTCTCGGGCCCCACGCGCAGCGCGCCCCCGGCGTCCAGGCGGGCAATCGAGCCCCCGCCGGCGCCGACGGTGTGGATATCCAGCACCGGCACGCGCACGGGAAGTCCGTCGATGCTGGTCTCCGTACGAAACCCGAGCGGACCGTCCACGACGGCCACGTCCGTCGACGTGCCGCCCATGTCGAGCGTGATGACACGGCCGAGGCCGGCGGCCCGGGCGCGCGCCGCCGCCCCGACCACGCCGCCCGCCGGTCCCGACAGAATCGTCCGCACCGGTTCCGTCGCGGCGAAGCGCGCGCCGATCAGCCCACCGCTCGACTGCATGACCCGCACGCCGCCGCGCGCCACGCGCGCCAGCCGGCCGAGATGCTCCGCCATGAGCGGTCCGACGTACGCGTTGACGACGGTCGTCGAGACACGCTCGTACTCGCGGTACTCGCGCAGCACTTCGTGCGAGAGGGTGACGTGCAACCCAAGGCGTCGCAGAGCCCGGCCCAGCATCCGTTCGTGACGCGGCTGCGCGTAGGCGTGCAACAGGCACACGGCCACCGCGGCCGCGCCGCGGCGCCGAACGGCGGCGAGCGCCCGGCGTACGGCCGCCGCCGACAGCGCACGCGCCACCGTACCGTCGACCAAGATGCGTTCCGGGACGCCCACCCGATCCCCGCGGGCCACGACGGGCGCCGGTCGCAGGGGCGCCAGGTCGTACAGCTCGGGACGCGCCTGGCGGCCGATCTCGAGCACGTCCTCGAAGCCCTCCGTGGTGAGGAGCACCACCCGCGCGCCGCGGCGCTCGAGCAGCGCGTTGGTCGCCACGGTCGACCCGTAGTGCAGCCGGACCGGGCGGCCGCTGGTCAGAGTCTCGAGGGCTCGGCGCACGGCGAGCGCCGGGTCGCGTGGCGTCGAGCGCACCTTGCGAACCTGCAGGCGACCGTCGACGATCGCGACGACATCCGTGAACGTGCCGCCGGTATCGGCACCGGCCAGCATGCCCCGAGCGCTCAGCTTCCCGACTTGGAAGCCGGGCTCGACTTGGCCGCCGAACTCGCCGCCCTGCCGGGCTTGGGGGTCTTGGAGGACTCGGACTTGCCCGACTCCGACTTGCCCGACTCCGATTTGGTCGACTCGGACGTGGTCGAGTCGGACTTGCTCGACTCCGATTTGGTCGACGACTCGCTACCCGTGCTTGCCGTGTCCGCCTTGGCGTCGCCACCCGCGCTCTCGCCCTTGCCGTTCGTGGCACCGGCACGGGCGTAGTCGGTCACGTACCAGCCGCTTCCCTTGAGCTGGAAGCTCGTGCTCGAGATCAGCTTGCGGACCTTGCGGCGGCACGTCGGGCATCGCTGCAGCGCCTCATCGGTGATGCGCTGGGTGCGCTCGAAATCTCCGCACTTCTCGCAGCGATACTCGTAGATGGGCATGGGGCGCGTCTAACCACGGCCCTTCCCCATGTCAATCGAGAGGAAGGGCGCGAGCCGTGTGCGGACGGTCTCCGGGGCCAGGCTCGCCACGCGGATGCGCTTGGCGCGGCCACGCGTCCCGCGCCGCAACGTGAGCATCCGACGCGATACGCCGAGCGCGTTCGCCAGCACCTGCAGGACCTCGTCGTTGGCCGCGCCGCCCACTGGTCGCGCCCGGACGCGTACGCACAGCGACCGTCCATGCAGCCCGGCCACCGCCGGCTCCCCGGAGGCCCCGGGCCGGACGTGCACGATCAGCTCGCACCCGTCGCTGGTGGGCACCAGCCAATCGGGGGCGTCAGGCAAGAGCGGATCGCACGACGTCCATCGGGAACCCGGCCATCCGGAACGCCAGATCGTACAGGCTCTTCACGATCACGAGCCGGACCATCTCGATGGCGAGGAGCACGACGATCGGCGAGAGGTCGAGGGTGCCCACGACCACGAAGGGCATCCAGCGACGCACCTGCCACAGGACGGGCTCGGTCGCGGACCGCAGAAAGCGCACGATGGGGTTGCGCGGGTCCGGATTCACCCAGGAGAGCAGGACGGCGATCAGCACGATCCACCAGTACAACGAGAGCACGGAGTTCAAGGCGAAGGCGAGGGCTTCGACGAAGTTGCGGACGACGAACATGACCGTCTATGCCGCCGCCAGTTCGCGGGCGCGTCGCGTCGCCGCATCCAGCGCCGAGATCACGACGCGCCGGAAGTGATTGTCCTCGAGGGCCTGCAGCCCCGCCATCGTCGTGCCGCCGGGCGACGTGACCATCTCGCGCAACTCGCGGGCCGACATGCCGCTCTCGATCAGCATGGCGGCCGCGCCCGCCAGGGTCTGATGAGCGAGCTGGGTGGCGAGCTGCTGCGAGAGCCCCCCGCGGACGCCGCCCTCGGTCAGGCACTCGGCGAAGAAGTAGACGAAGGCCGGGCCGCTTCCGGAGAGCGCCGTCACCGAGTCGAGGAGGTCCTCGCCGGTGATCGAGACCGCCTCACCGACCGCCTTGAAGAGGCGCAGCGTCTGCTTGAGGTCGTTGGCGGTCGCCTGCGCCCCCGCGACAGCGACCGACATGCCCTTGCCGACGAGCGCCGGCGTGTTGGGCATGACGCGCACGACGCGCGCCTGCCCGCCCAACCCGGCTTCGATGCGCCGGAGCGGGAAGCCGGCCGCAATGGAGACGAAGAGCTTCTTCGACGTCGCCTCGGCACGCACGCCCTCGAGCACTTCGGCCATCACCTGCGGCTTGACGGCCAGGACGATCGTCTGACACTCGCGCACCAAGACGGCGTTGTCGCGCGTCCCCTCGATCTTGTGCGTGCGCCGGAAGCGACGCAGTTGCGAATCGGCGGCGTCGCTGACGTAGAGATCGCTCGCCTTGTACCGTCCGGCCCGGAGCAACCCCCGAATCAGGGCCCCGGCCATGTTGCCAGCGCCGATGAAGCCGACCTTCTTCATGGTTCCTCCCGCCAGGGTCCCGCATTGCGCGGACCGAAGAGCGCGCGTCCCAGTCGCAGCAACGTGGTCCCCTCTTCGACGGCAATCCGGAAGTCCTCGCTCATTCCCATAGACAAATGCACGAGTTCAAGCCCGACCGCCTCGGCGGTGTCGTCCCGGAGTTCCCGCAGGAGCCGAAAGTGGCCGCGGGTCTCGTCGGGTGCGAGATGCGGAGGGGCTATCGTCATCAGACCGTCGAGCGCCAGCGACCGACGAGTGGCGAGGTGACGCACGAACGGAGCCAGCTCGTCCGGGCGGACGCCGCGGCGCGCGAGATGGGGGGCCGTGTTCACCTGGACGAGCACGGGGAGCGGAGCGGGGCGCAGTGCGGCCGCCGCGTCGAGCGCATCCGCCACCTGCGGCCCGTCGAGCGTGTGGACACGATCGAAGAGCCGCGCGGCCGTCTTCGTCTTGTTGCGCTGCAGGGTACCGATGAGGTGCCAGCGCGAACCGCTCGCGACCTGCCGCTGCTTGTCCCGCGCCTCCTGGACGTAGTTCTCGCCGACGTCGGACAGGCCCGACTCCGCAGCCAGTCGAACGGCGTCGGGCGGCAGCGTCTTGGTCACCGCGACGATGGTGACGTCCCCGGGCGAGCGCCCGGCGCGCCTGGCAGCATCGGCAACGTCGCGCCGTACCGACGCGATGCGAGACGCCACCTCCTCGGCCAAGGCCACCCCGCTACGATCGCGGGGCCCCGGGTCGCAGTCAAGGTTTGCCCCCGCCTGCGTCGTTCCCGTTCCCCGGCTCGCGGCGATGGTGCGGTGACGCAGCGTCCCGTTCGCCCGAACGAACCCGGCGCCGGCTCCGTTCCACTCCCAGGCACAGAAAGGCAGTTGCCGCCGGCGCCGGCTGTGCTACCCATCCGAGCGTGAGGCGTCTCCTGCGCGCATGGCCGATCTGGTGCGGCGTGGCTCTCCTCGCCGGTTGCCTGGTGCGCAGGCCGCCCGCCGCCCAGGTCGACGTGCCGCCCGATCACGCCGGTGCCGAGCAGGTCGCTGTGCCCGCGCGCCCGTCCCCGAGCACGGCCGCGGCGAGCGCGCGGCGCGATCCGATCTTGCACGACTGGGCGCTCTATCAACAGGCGCTGGAGCAGGCGCGCGCCGGCGACGCGGCGGCGGTGAGCGAGACGACGCGGGCGTTGATCGCGTTCGACGCAACCTCCGTCTGGCGAGGCCGCGCCCTGTTGGCGAGCGGTCTCGTGTGGCAGCGTGCCGGACAATGCAGCGCGGCACGCCAGGCCATCGCCGCGGCCCTCCCGGACTTGGACGACAGCGGGCCGTACTGGGCGCGCGGCGCCCTGGCCCTCGCAGAATGCGAGGTCGCCACCGGCGACCACACCAGCGCCCTGGCCACCGCCCAGCGTCTGCGGCGCGCGGGCGGTCGCAGTGTCGCCGCCAAGCGCGCCAGGCGACTGACCGACCGCCTCGCACGCGCTCACCCGACTCTGCTGAACGATGGCGAGACTCGCCTCGTCGAGGCGGAGCTGCGCCTCGCCGAGGGCGACGCCGCCTGGGCACTCGAAGCGAGCCGCGCCGTCGAAGCCGAAGGCGCCCCGGCGCTGCGCGCTCGCTGGCTGCGAGCCCGCGCCGAGCGCGCCCTCGGGAGGCGCGACGAGGCCGAGGCCACCTGCAGGGCCCTGGCGTCCGATGCCGACCCGGACCTCGGCGCGCGGGCACTGCTGCAGGCCGCGACCTGGCGTTGGAACGCGGACGAGGACGCGCTCGCCCGGCCACTCTTCCAGGAAGTCCAACGACGCTTCCCCGACAGTGACGCGGCGCACCGCGCCAGCTATGCGATCGCCCGCATCGACGAGAGCGCGGGGCGGCGCGCGGTCGCCATCGCGGCCTACGACGCACTGGCGGAAGCGCCGGCGGGAGACGATCTCGCCACCGAAGCGCGCTGGACGGCCGCCTTCGCGGCCTACATGGGCGGCGACTGGTCCGCGGCGGCGGGACGGTTCGGCACCATGGCGAACGGCCCGGACCAGAGCCTGCGGGTGGCCGCCGCGTACTGGCAGGCGCGCGCACTCGATAACGATTCGGATCCGGCCGGCAACGAGGCGCTCCGGCACCTCGCCGATACCGAAGCGAGCACCTACTACGGCTACATGGCGGGGCGCCGCCTGGGCCGCCCGCAGTTGACGCCGGTGGCGAGTGGGCCGATCGGCACCATTCCGGCACCCGAGTTCCCTGCCGACCTCTCCGGCCCGCACGCCGAACGCGCTCGCGCCTTCCTGCGACACGGGTTGCGTCACGCCGCGCGGCGCGAACTCGACGCCCTGCGTGGGCTGGTCCCGAACTCGGAGCTGGCGGCCGCCTACCGGGCCGTGGGAGCGCCGGGTCCGGCGTTGCGACTCACCGGCCATGGGCCAACGTCCGACCCGATGGGCTATCCTCTCGGTTACTGGAACGTCGTCGAGCCCGTGGCGCGGTCGCAAGGCGTCGACCCGCTGCTCGTGCTGGCCGTGATCCGGCAGGAGAGCCTCTTCCTTCCCGAGGCCGTGTCGCCGGCCGACGCCCACGGCCTGATGCAGCTCTTGCCGCGGACCGCCCGCCGCGTGGCGGCGCAGGTTGACGCCGAGCCGCCCGACCGCTGGGCGCTGCGCCGAATCGGCCTCAACGTCACGCTGGGAACGGCCTTTCTGCGACAGCTCCTGGAGCGCTACGACGGAAGCGAGATCCGGACCCTGGCGGCCTACAACGCCGGGCCGGAAGCGGTCGCGAAGTGGGAGCGACGCAACGCGGGCCGGCCGGATGACGAGTTCGTCGAGTTGATCAGCTATCGCGAGACGCGGCGCTACGTGAAGAAGGTGATGAGCAATCACCTCGCCTATCGCGCCCTCTACGCGTCGGGCTGACCGCCGGCGCCGAGGGCCTCCGCCAAGCGTCGCGGCAGACCACCGAAGGCACCGTTCGACATGACCACGATCACGTCGCCGGGGCGCGCCGTTTCGAGCACGTGCGCGTGGATGGTCTCGACACCCTCGAGGACCCGGCACGGTGTGCCCTCCGCGGCGACGTCACGCGCCAAGCGCTCGACGTCCAGGCGCTCGGCGGCGGGGATCGGATCGCTCTCCTTGCTGAAGACCGCCGCCACCACCGCGTCGTCGGCCAGCACGAGCGCCCGGCGATAGGCGTCCTGAAAGACCGCGCGCCGGCTGGTGTTCGATCGGGGCTCGAAGACCGCACGCAGCCGGCGCTCGGGATACCGGAGGCGCAGCGCCTTGAGGGTCTCCAGCACGGCCGTCGGGTGATGCGCGAAGTCGTCGATGACCACGATGCCCCGCGCCGATCCGACGACCTCCTGGCGCCGCCTGACGCCACGAAAGGTCGCCAGCGCCGCGGCGGCCTCTTCCCACTCCACGCCGGCCACCCGGGCCACCAGCAGCACCCCGAGGGCGTTGCGGGCGTTGATGGCTCCCGGCGTCTGCAGGCTCACGCGCACCACCGGCCGTCCGTGCTCGCGGACGACGAAGTGCGTTCGTCCGTCGTCGCGCAGCTCGTCGACTCGCCAGGCGGCCGCCGGCGTGAGCCCGAACCACTGCACGCCGGCGCGGCCGCCGACCACGTTCGCGACCTCGGGAAAGTCCGCACAGGCGATGGTCGGCACCGTCGCGTCCAGGCCCCGCAGCAGCTTCTCGAAGGCCCCCTTCACCGCCGTCAGATCGGCGTAGATGTCCGCGTGGTCGAACTCGATGGCGTTCAGGAGCAGGACGGCGGGATGGTAGTGCAGGAACTTCGGTTCCTTGTCGAAGTACGCCGAGTCGTACTCGTCGCCTTCGATGACGAACCACGGTCCGCCACCGAGCACGGCGCTGGACGGAAGGCCGAGAGGCGCCCCGCCGATCAGGTAACCCGGGTCGCGACCCGTCTCGCGTAGCACCCAGGCCAGCATCGACGCCGACGTGGTCTTGCCGTGCGTACCCGTCACGACGAGCGGCCGCCGATCCACGAGGAAGAGCTCTTCCATCGCCTGCGGGAACGACACCATGCGCCGGCCGGCCGCCTCCGCGGCCATGGCTTCGGGGTTGGTGCGTCGCACGGCATTGCCGCAGACCACCAGGTCGGTGCCCTCCACGCGCGCGGGATCCCAGCCGCGCTGCAGGTCGAGCCCGAGTGCCTCGAGAATCGTGCTGGCGGGCGGATACGCGTTCTCGTCCGAGCCGCTCACCTCGTGACCGGCTTCGCGCAGCAACGCGGCGAGCGCACTCATGCCCACGCCGCAGGCGGCGATCAGGTGCACCTTCATCGATCGAGGGCCTCGAAGACCGCGTCGTGGACGCGCGGGCGCACGGCCTTGATGCGGTCGTTGTGACGGGTCGGGTGGACCCGGTTGGTGAGGAAGATCACGTGGCAGTCCCGGTCGAGGTCGAACCACACCGACGTGCCGGTGAATCCGAGGTGCCCGACCGCGTGCGCGGAGACGTGCCGGCCCGCCGACGACCCCTCGGCCGACGGCGTATCCCAGGCGAGGGCCCACGTGGACTCGGGCACCGTCGTGTCGCGGCGCCAGAACTCTCGCAGGAGATCCGGCGAGAAGACGGTCTCGTCACCGCGCCATGCCGCCCGCAACGCGACCATGAGGCGGTGCACGTCGCCGGCCGACGCGAACAACCCCGCGTGGCCGGCGACGCCGCCCATGGCGTACGCGTTGTCGTCCTGCACTTCGCCGCACAGGAGCCGCCGCCGCCACGGGCAGCGCTCCGTGGGCGCGATCATCTCCTCGACGGGCACCAGGTTCTGGCGCCGGAGCTGCGACAGGTCGACGAAGCCGGTGGCGCGCAGCCCGAGCGGACCGTGCACGCGCTCCTGGCAGTACTGTGCGAGCGTTCGGTGTGTCAGCAGCTCGACGAGTTCGCCGAGCAGGATGAAGCCGAGATCACTGTACACACCCTGCGTGCCGGTCGGATACTCGAGGTGCTCGCGGTGGATCGCTTCGTAGACGGCGTCGCGCGCCCCGCGGGTGGCCAGGTAGTCGAGCGATCCGCGCGCCGCCGTGCGCGCCACTTCGCGGTAGAACGGTCGCCACGCCGCCAGGCCCGCACAGTGGGACAACAGATGCCGGATCGTCACCTCGAGCTTGCCGTGTACGCCGAAGTTCGGAACGAAGCGCGTCACCCGGTCGTCGAGCCGCAACTTGCGCTCGGCGATCAGGCGCATGACCGCGAGCCCGGTGGCCAGCGGCTTGGTGAGCGAGGCGAGGTCGAAGACGGTGCCGGGTCGCATGGGACCATCGCCCGGCTCGAGCGAGCGACGGCCGAAGGCCTGGTGATAGACGCTCTCGCCGGTCAGTCCAACGAGCACCACGGCGCCCGGATACGCGCCGCCGGCCACCCCGGCCTCGACGGCGTCCGCGATCCGCCGGCCATCGATCCGCCGGGCCACGTCAGACGACCGCCGCTTCGAGCGACACGAGCCGACCGCGCTCCACGTCCAACTCGACGGAGACGCCGAGCGGCAGGATGTGATTCTCGACCTGCGCGGGGGCGGCATTGTGTCCGGCCGGCAGCCCGACACCGACCGGGTACGGCGCCCCGGCGAAATGCTCGCGCACGACGGTGAGCGCGTCGACCCCGTCGTAGGGCGAGCATCCCTGGAGGGTCCCGAAGACGACGCCGGCCACGCCGTCGAGCACCCCGGCCTGCCGCAGATGCAGGAGCAGGCGATCGAGCCGGTAGGCCCGCTCGTTCACGTCCTCCAGGAAGAGGATCGCGCCCCGGGTGTTGATCTGCCAGGGCGTGCCGAGCGTGGTGACCAACACACTGAGACAGCCGCCGAGCAGGCGGCCGCGGGCACGGCCGGGCCGTACCGAGGTGGGCACGGGGCTCTCCCAGCGGTGGTCCGGGTCGAAGAGGACGTCGTGCAGGCGCGTCCGCGACTCGGGACTCAACCCACGGGCCAGGTCGTCGGCCACCATCGGACCGTGAAACGCAACCGCCCCCCGTCCGACCAGCACGGCCAGGAGCGCGCTCACGTCACTGTAGCCGACCACGATCTTGGGACGTCCCGCGACCCCACCCAGCGCCAGCGCGGGCACGATACGCTGGCAGCCGTACCCGCCGCGGGCACAGAAGACGGCTCGGACGTCGGGGGCCTCCAACATGCGCTGCAGGTCGTCCCGACGACGGGTGTCGTCGCCGGCGAGATAGCCGGCCTTGGCCGTCACGGCATCTCCGCATCGCACACGGACGCCGAGCGACTCCAGCGCGGCGATTCCGGCCGCCAGCTTGGTCTCGTCGACCACGCCCGCGGGGGCCACCACACCGACGGTGTCGCCCGGTCGGATCCGAATCGGCTTCGCGACCGCCCCCCCACCCACCGTGTCGTTTGTAGACCCCCAAACGTCAAAGTCAACGTCGCGTCGGCCACCTTGCAAAGGCCCAGAGGCCCCCATAAGTACGGCTCATGCGACCCCCGACGGCATTGATCGAGCGCTTCGCGACGGCGCTCGTCCGACGCCTCGGCGAGGCGCCGTTCGTCGAGCTGACGGCCTCGGAGGAGGCGATCAGGACGCGGATCATCGGCCTCCTGAACGAGAACTTCGCCCAGGAGGCCGCGATCGAGGACGAGGCCCGAGCTCAGGCCGACGCCCTCGTGCGCAAGGGCGCGCCGGGCGTCCGTCGAGAAGACCTCGACCCCCGGCGCGTCGAACAGCTCATGAAGCAGCGGCTCGCCAAGGAACGGGGGTTCGTCCTGTGACGCTCTCCGAGGGCCGGCTCTCCCACCTGGCCCACCTCATCCTCAAGGTCCTGACGGCGGAGGGACTCGCCAAGGTCACGAACGAGCGCATGTTTCTCAACGCCGTGAAAGACGCGCTGACCGGCACCTTGTCGCTCGACGACCGCCTCGACCAGCTCGTGCGAGCCCACATGCCGAGACACGCCTTGCCGGGGAGCCGCGAGTGGGACGTCCTGTACCGCAAGCTCTACGAGGAGGAGCGGCGCAAGATCGGCGACCGGTGAGAACGGCGCGCCTTGACACCGCGCACCACGTGATTAGGTTCCCGCCGCCGCCGAGGAGGCGGGCAGCCTGGTAGCCAGGCCGCTCGTCGCCGTCGCGGCATTTGTTCAACGGATTTAACGATTTATCGACCAGCGCAGAAAGGAGCACGCGCGATGAAGATCAGGCCCCTCCAGGATCGGGTGATCGTCAAGCGCCTCGAGCAGGAGGACGAGAAGACGAAGGGCGGGCTCATCATCCCCGACACTGCCAAGGAAAAGCCCCAACAGGGCAAGATCGTGGCGGTCGGCAAGGGGAAGGTGAACGACGACGGCAAGATCAACCCGCTCGACGTCAAGGTGGGCGACAAGATCCTGTTCGGCAAGTACGCCGGCTCCGAGATCAAGATCGAAGGCGAGGAGCACTTGATCATGCGCGAGGAAGACATCCTCGGCGTGCTCGAGGGCTGAGCCCCAACAGAAGAACCGTGTAAAGGAGACTCTAGGCAATGGCAGCAAAGCTGGTGAAGTTCAGTCAAGACGCCAGGGACAAGATCCTGCGGGGCGTCAACGTCCTCGCCGACGCCGTGACCGTGACACTCGGTCCCCGTGGTCGCAACGTAGTCCTCGAGAAGTCGTTCGGGGCCCCCAACGTCACCAAAGATGGGGTGACGGTCGCGAAGGAAATCGAGCTCGAGGACAAGTTCGAGAACATGGGCGCACAGATGGTGAAGGAGGTCGCGAGCAAGACCTCCGACGTGGCCGGTGACGGCACCACCACGGCGACCGTGCTCGCCCGTGCCATCTTCACGGAAGGTCTCAAGATGGTCGTGGCCGGTCACGACCCGATGAGCCTCAAGCGCGGCATCGACAAGGCCGTAACGGCCGTGACCGACGAGCTGAAGAAGCTCTCGAAGCCGACCAAGGAGCAGAAGGAAATCGCCCAGGTCGGCACGATTTCGGCCAACAACGACCCGACCATCGGCGAGATCATCGCTGAGGCGATGAGCAAGGTCGGCAAGGAAGGCGTCATCACGGTCGAAGAGGCCAAGGGCCTCGAGACCGAGCTCGACGTGGTCGAGGGCATGCAGTTCGACCGCGGTTACCTGTCGCCGTACTTCGTCACCGACCCGGACCGCATGGAGTGCTCCTACGAGGAGGCGTACATCCTCATCCACGAGAAGAAGATTTCGTCGATGAAGGATCTCCTGCCGGTCCTCGAGCAGGTCGCTCGCTCCAGCAAGCCGCTGATCATCATCGCCGAAGACATCGAGGGCGAGGCGCTCGCGACGCTGGTCGTCAACAAGATCCGCGGCACGCTCCAGTGTGCGGCCGTCAAGGCGCCTGGCTTTGGTGACCGCCGCAAGGCCATGCTGGAAGACATCGCCATCCTCACGGGTGGCCGTGTCGTCGCCGAAGAGCTCGGCATGAAGCTGGAGAACGTGACCCTCCAGGATCTCGGCCGCTCGAAGCGCGTCGTGATCGACAAGGACAACACCACCGTCATCGACGGCGCCGGCAAGAAGGCCGACATCGAGGGGCGCATCAAGCAGATCCGCGCCCAGATCGAGGAGACCACCTCCGATTACGACCGCGAGAAGCTGCAGGAGCGCCTCGCCAAGCTGGTCGGTGGCGTGGCGGTCGTGAAGGTCGGCGCGGCCACCGAGGTCGAGATGAAGGAGAAGAAGGCGCGCGTCGAGGATGCCCTGCACGCCACCCGGGCAGCCGTCGAAGAGGGCGTCGTGCCCGGCGGCGGCGTCGCACTCATTCGAGCCTCCTCGGCGCTCGCCAAGCTCGACGTCAGTGCCGAAGAGCAGTTCGGCGTCAACATCGTGAAGCGCGCCATCGAAGAGCCGCTTCGTCACATCGCCAGCAATGCCGGCACCGAGGGCGCGATCGTCCTCGACAAGGTGCGCAACGGCAAGGGTGCGTTCGGCTACAACGCCGCGAGCGAAGAGTACGAGGACCTGCTCAAGGCCGGCATCATCGACCCCACCAAGGTCGTACGCACGGCGCTCCAGAACGCGGCCTCGGTCGCGAGCCTGCTCCTCACCACGGAGGCCATGATCGCCGAAAAGCCAGACGACAGGCCGGCCCCGGCGATGCCCTCCGGCGGCATGGGCGGTATGGGCGGCATGATGTAGGACGTCCTCGGACGTTCCCTTCCGCGCAACGAGCCCCCGGGGAGACCCCCCGGGGGCTCGTTGTTTGCAAGGGTTTCTTGACAGTCCGAGCCTGCTTCGAGTAGCGTCCCTCCTCCCACCGCCACCGGTATTTCACACGATGTTCGAGTCCCTGGGCGAGAAGTTCGAGTCCCTACGGCGCAAGCTGCAGGGCCAGGGAAAGATCACCGAACGCAACATCGAGGAGGCGCTGCGGGACGTCCGCCTGGCGCTCCTCGAGGCCGACGTCAACGTCGGGGTCGTGCGTGACTTCGTCGAGGGCATCAAGCGCGATGCGCTCGGCGCCGAGGTGCTGCGGAGCCTGACCCCCGAGCAGCACTTCATCAAGCTCGTACACCGCGAGTTGGTGCGCTGCCTGGGCGAAGAGGCCGCCCCCTTCGAACTCGACGGCGAGCCGCCGATCGTCCTGCTCATGGTCGGACTGAACGGCGCCGGCAAGACCACGACCACCGCCAAGCTGGCCCGGCATCTGATCGTCGAGCACAAGCGCACGCCCTGGCTGATCGCCGCCGACGTGTACCGGCCGGCCGCGATCGAGCAGCTCCAGACGCTCGGGCGACAGATCGACGTCCCCGTCCACGCGGGCAGTCCGGGCGACGATCCCGTCGCGATCGCGCGGGCCGGGGTGACCGCCGCGACCGCCGCCAAGGCGAACGTCGTCCTCGTGGACACGGCCGGGCGTCAGACGGTCGACGGGGCCCTGATGGACGAGCTGGTCGCCATCCACGCCGCGGTCTCGCCCCGGCACGTGCTGCTCGTCGCCGACGCGATGACCGGACAGGACGCCGTCGCGACCGCCCAAGGCTTCGGCGAACGACTGCCCATCTCCGGCGTGATCCTCAGCAAGATCGAAGGTGACGCCCGGGGCGGCGCGGCCCTGTCGCTGCGCACGGTCACGGGCAAGCCCATTCTCTTTGCCGGCACTGGCGAAAGGGTCGACGCCCTCGAGGTCTTTCACCCCGACCGCGTCGCATCGCGGATTCTCGGCATGGGCGACGTGCTGTCGCTCATCGAGCGGGCCGAGCAGGCGTACGACGTGCAGCAGGCGGAGCGCCTGCGCAAGAAGATCCGCAAGAACACCTTCACCCTCGAGGACTTCCGAGACCAACTCGGCGCCATCAAGAAGATGGGGCCCATCACCGAGCTGCTCGGCATGATCCCGGGCATGAAGAAGATGTTCAAAGGCGCCGACCTGTCGGACGCCGAAGGGGAGCTCCGGCGCGTCGAGGGCATCATCAACTCGATGACCCTGGCCGAGCGCGACAATCACCTGATTCTCAACGCCAGCCGCCGCCGCCGCATCGCCGCTGGGAGCGGCACGTCGGTGGCCGAAGTGAATCGCCTGCTCAAACAGTTCACCCAGATGAAGAAGATGCTGAAGAAGCTCGGGTCGGGACCGATGATGCCCGGGATGCCCGGGTTGCCCCGCTGAGGGGTTTCGTTCGACAACACTAGGAGGCCCAATGGTCAAGATTCGTCTCGCCCGACACGGTAGCAAGAAGAAGCCGATCTACCGCATCGTCGTCGCCAACTCGGAGTCGCCCCGCGACGGTCGCTACATCGACCAGATCGGACTGTACGACCCCACCACGAATCCGGCACGCGTCCAGATCAAGACCGAGAAGCTGAACGACTGGCTCGCCAAAGGCGCCCAGCCGACGGCGACCGTCTCCGAAC
>Ga0299906_10002460_pt1 | contig 15355 bp, 13 predicted proteins | sample RVTome_14_FD_200259 | JGI IMG/M metagenome (GOLD analysis project Ga0299906, IMG submission 200259) | Soil microbial communities from uranium-contaminated site in the Upper Colorado River Basin, Wyoming, United States - RVT145D125 (version 2) ... | reverse complement strand
CGTCCTGCGCGGGCTCGACCTGGGCGAGGCAGACCGGGTGCTGACGATCCTCACTCCGCACCTGGGCAAGCTGCGGGTCATTGCCAAGGGTGTCCGGCGGCCACGCTCGCGGATCGGCGGCGGCCTCGAGCCGCTGGGGGACGTGGACCTGGTGCTGGCCGTGGGACGCACCTTTGACGTCGTGACCCAGTCCCAGCTCCGCGATCCGCACCTCGGCCTGCGCGCCGACCTGCATGCCACCGCCGCGGCCTGGTACCTCGCCGAGCTGGCCGACCGCTTCTGCGAGGAGCGGGCCGAGAGCGCGGCCGCCTTCGAGCTCCTGGGAGCTGGACTGACCGCCCTGGACCAGGCCTCCGACCCCGCCACCCGGGAGTCCATCGCCCGCTGGTACGAGCTCCATCTGCTGGAGGCCATGGGCTACCGCCCCGAGCTGACGACGTGCATCGAGTGCGGGGCCGAGATCGGCCCCGATGACAACGCCTATGCCGCCACGGCCGGCGGGGTCCTGGGCCCCGAGTGCTCCCATGTCGCGCTGAGCGCGACGCCCATCTCCGCGGCCGCCCTGAAGGCCATGCGTCACTTCCAGCGGGTGACCCTGGACCAGGCCGCGCGGCTGACGCTGCCCCCTTCAAGCGGGCGCGAAGTGGAGCGCCACATGCACGCCACCATGTCGGTAGTCCTCGAGCGCGAACTGCGCAGCCGAGACTTCCTCGACGAGGTCGCCCGCCGCCGGCCGGTGGCCGGCGCGGCATCGGTCCTGCGCTAGACTCGCCTGCCGTGCCTGCGCCCAACCTGGACGTCGTTGCCAGCCTCGCCAAACGCCGCGGTTTCGTTTTCGGGGGCAGCGAGATCTATGGCGGCCTGGCCGGCTTCTGGGACTACGGGCCGCTCGGCATTGAGCTGCGGGCCAACATCAAGGCCGCCTGGTGGCGGTCCATGGTTCAGCTCCGGAACGATATCGAGGGCCTCGACGCGGCGATCATCATGAACCCGCGGGTCTGGGAGGCGTCCGGCCACCTCGGAGGCTTCTCCGATCCCATGGTCGACTGCCGGAACTGCAAGCATCGGTTCCGGGCCCAGGACCTCAAGGACGCCCCGGCCGGCATCGCGTGTCCCAACTGCGGCCAGCGCGGGACGCTGACCGAGGCGCGCCACTTCAACCTCATGTTCAAGACCCACGTCGGGCCGGTCGAGGACAGCGCCTCGGTGGCCTACCTGCGGCCCGAAACGGCGCAGGGCATCTTCGTGAACTTCGCGAACGTGGCCACCGCCATGCGCCGCAAGCTCCCGTTCGGGATCGCCCAGATCGGGAAGAGCTTCCGCAATGAGATCACGCCGGGCAACTTCATCTTCCGCGTGCGCGAGCTCGAGCAGATGGAGATGGAGTACTTCGTCCCGCCCGACCAGGGCGACCGCTGGTTCGCCTACTGGGTCGACGAGCGCCTCCGATGGTGGACCGACGTGATGGGGATCGACCCACTGCGCCTCCGCCTGCGCCCCCATGACCCCGACGAGCTGTCGCACTACAGCCGCCAGACCACCGACGTGGAATACGACTTCCCGATGGGCTGGTCCGAGCTGGAGGGCATCGCGGACCGGACGAACTTCGACCTGGCCGCCCATGCCGCCGCGTCCGGAAAGGGGTTGAGCATCTTCGACGAGGCCAGCGGCGAGCACGTCGTGCCCCACGTCATCGAGCCGGCGATGGGTGTCGAACGGGCCTTGCTGACCGTCCTGGTGGACGGCTACACGGAGGAGGAGGTGGCCGGCGAGAAGCGCGTCGTCCTGCGCATCCGGCCCAGCCTGGCCCCGATCAAGGTCGCGGTCCTGCCCCTGCTCCGCAACCGACCCGAGCTGGTGGAGATCGCCCAGCGTCTGACGACGGATATCAAGCCGGACCTGGCGGCCACGTACGACGACACCGCATCCATCGGCAAGCTCTACCGGCGCCAGGATGAGATCGGGACGCCGTTCTGCGTGACCGTGGACGTCGAATCCGTGACCGATGGCGCGGCGACCATCCGGGAGCGCGACAGCATGACCCAGGAACGGGTGCCCCTCGACGCCATCCCGTCCCGCCTGGCGGACCTGATTGCCGGCCGAGCCGCGTGGTCGGCCATCGCGCCCGCCGCGGACACCGAATGACCGCGGCCCCGGACTTCGGCGCGCTGTCCGCCGCCGCAGCCCGGGGCGACCACCCGGCCGTCATTCGGCTCGCCGGCGAGCTCCTGGTCCACCGACCCGGAGACGACGCAGCCTACGAGCTGCGGGCGCGGGCCTTCCTGGCGCTGGGTCGCCTGGACGGGGCCGAAGCCGATGCCAAAGCCGCCGTCCGGCTGGACCCGGACGAGATCCGCTACCGCGAGCTGCTGGCACAGGTGCTGTCGGCCGCCGGCGCCCATCGGGAGGCGGCCGAGGAGTACGCCCGCCTGGCTCGCCTGGACCCGCGCCAGCCGGAGTGGATCCGGGCCGAGGCCGCCGAGCGGCTGGCGTCGGCTGACGCCCAAGCGGCCGCGGATGCGGCACGCCGCGCCCTGCGCCTTGATCCCAACGATGCCGAGGCGCAACTCGCGCTGGCCCACGCGTTGCTGCGGGCCGGCCAAGCCATACAGGCCCTCGAGGCCGCGGAGCGGGCGGTTGCGCTCGCCCCCGGCGACCCGAGGGCCCGCGAGGCCGAGGCCGACGCTCGATGGCTCGCCGGCGACGAGTCGGGCGCGCTGTCCGCCTACGCCGCGCTGGCTCGCCAGGGGGTGGGAGGGGTGCGCGAGGGAGCGGTGGACAAGTCCCGTGCGCTGTACCGATCCCGGGCCGGGTTGGGCGGTCGCCTGCTTGCCGCCCTGCGGCCGCTGTTCGCGGCCGCGCTCAGAGCAGATCGGCTGCGACTTCCAGCTCCCGCTGCCGCCAGCGGCGGTAGCGCCACCAGCCCGCCAGGCCCCCGACCATGATCAACAGGCCACCCCCGAACAGCAGGTAGGTGGCACCCGTCGCGCCCAACGGGTCGCGGAAGACGTTCGGAGCGGAGATCACCACGAATGTGGCGCCGAATCCGATCCCGACCTTCGCTCCGAGCGAGGTCACTTTGCGTGGCAGCAGGACCGCGACGAGCGTCAGCGCAACGGCCGCAAGCAGTCCAACCACCGTCACCGCGGGCAGCAGCCACGATAGGAGGGCCATGAGGACGCCAATGGCCAGCCACAGCAGGGTCGTCATCGGCTCCAGCCTACGCCGCTTAGAATCGTCGGCGCGACCCTTTACGGAGCCTGATTCCCGTGGCTGAAGCCGTCACACCCGCCGTCGAACGCGCCCATCGCGCAGCCAAGCGCTACATCTACGCCTGGAGCGACGGCCATGCCGATGGCGATGCGTCGATGCGCGACCTTCTCGGCGGCAAGGGCGCTGGCCTGGCCGAGATGGCGAACGCCGGCCTCCCGGTGCCGCCGGGATTCACGATCACGACCGACGCCTGCGTCGACTACTTCGCGGCCGGCGAAACCCTGCCCGACGGTCTGTGGGAGGACATCCTGGACGCGGTGGCCGAGCTTGAGCGCGCGACCGACAAGCGGTTCGGCGACCCGGCCGGCCCGCTCCTGGTCTCGGTGCGCTCGGGCGCGAAGTTCTCGATGCCGGGGATGATGGACACGGTCCTCAACCTGGGCCTCAACCCTCACACTCGCGACGGCCTGATCGCGCTCACCGGCAACCCGCGCTTCGGCTGGGATGCGTATCGGCGCTTCATCCAGATGTTTGGGCGGATCGTGCTCGACGTGGATGGCTCCCTTTTCGAGCCGATCCTGGACCAGGCCAAGCACGAGCGGGGTGTGGCCGCCGACACGGACCTGGACGCCGAGGCACTCCGGGAGGTGGCCGAAGCGTACCTGGACCTGGTTCGGGCCAAGACCGGACGCGACTTCCCGTTCGACCCACTCGAGCAGCTCGACCTGGCAACCCGGGCCGTGTTCGCGTCGTGGTATGGCCGACGGGCGCATGACTACCGAGAGTTCAACAAGATCTCGCACGACCTGGGCACCGCGGTCAACGTGGTGGCCATGGTCTTCGGCAACCTGGGCGCCGATTCGGGGACCGGGGTCGCCTTCACGCGCGACCCGAACACCGGCGAGAAGGCCCTGTACGGCGAGTACCTGACCAACGCCCAGGGCGAGGACGTGGTGGCGGGTATTCGCACGCCCTCGCCGATCAATGCCCTGCGCGAGGAGCTCCCCGAGGTGTACGCCGAGTTCGAGCGGATCGCGGAACGGCTGGAGCGCCACTACCGCGACGTCCAGGACATGGAGTTCACGATCGAACGCGGCCGGCTCTACATGCTGCAGACCCGGTCGGCCAAGCGGACCGCCCCCGCGGCGGTACGGATCGCGGTCGAGATGGTCGGGGAGGGGATCCTGACCCGCGAGGAAGCCCTGGGCCGGGTCGAGCCCGGCCAGGTCGTGCAGCTCCTCCTGCCCCGCTTCGACGAGGCCGCCAAGGCGGGGGCGGCGGATCGCTTGCTGGCCACCGGGCTCAACGCATCGCCCGGAGCGGCCACCGGCAAGGCCGTGTTCGAGCCGGATCGCGCGGTCGAGGCGGCGCGTTCCGGCGATCCAATCATCCTGGTCCGGATCGAGACCAGCCCCGACGACGTGCACGGGATGCTCGTCGCGCGGGGCGTGCTGACTGCCCGGGGCGGAGCGACCTCTCACGCCGCGGTCGTGGCCCGCTCCCTGGGCCTGCCGTGCGTCGCCGGAGTCGAGGCGCTGGACATCGACTACGCCGCGCGGACGATGCGCGTTGGGCCGGACACCGTCCGCGAGGGCGACACGATCAGCATCGACGGCACGACCGGGCAGGTCTACCTGGGTTCGCTGGCCACCATCGACCCCAACTTCGCCGAGGAGCGGTTCCTGCCCACCCTCCTCGAATGGGCGGACGCGGTGCGTCGCCTCGAGGTGTGGGCCAACGCGGACTACCCGCGCGACGCGGAGCGGGCGCGCGCCTTTGGCGCGCAGGGCATCGGTCTGTGCCGCACCGAGCATATGTTCTTCGAAGAGTCCCGCCTGCCGACCGTGCAGCGCATGATCCTGGCGGCCCTGGATGCGACCGATGCCAAGCGCCGGCGCGAGGCGGGGGAGACGCTGAGCGCAGACGACGACGAGGCCATCGCCATCTTCGACTCCGCCCTGGCCGAGCTGGAGGTCATCCAGACCGATGACTTCGCCGGGCTGTTCCGGGTCATGGACGGCCTGCCGGTCGTCATCCGCCTCATCGACCCTCCGCTCCACGAGTTCCTCCCGCCGCATGACGAGCTCCTGGTGGAGGTCACCCTGCTCCGAGAACGCCTGTCACGGACCGATGGCGCCGCGGCCGACGCCGCGGCGCTCCAGGCCCGACTGACCGAGCAGCAGGAGCAGCTGGCCGCGGTGGACTCCATGCGCGAGGTCAACCCCATGCTCGGCATGCGCGGCGTGCGGCTGGGGCTCATGATCCCGGACCTGGTCCGGATGCAGACCCGGGCCATCCTGACCGCCGCCGCGCGCGTGGCAGCCGAGGGCTTGACGCCGCTGCCCGAGATCATGATCCCGCTGGTCGGCCACCGCAACGAGCTGCGTGAGACGCGGGCCACCCTCGAGGCCGAGGTGAAGGCGGTGACGGCCCGATCCGGGCAGACGGTCCACTACAAGTTCGGGACCATGATCGAGGTTCCGCGCGGCGCGCTCACCGCGGACCAGATCGCACAGGACGCCGAGTTCTTCAGCTTCGGCACCAACGACCTGACCCAGATGACGTTCGGCTACTCGCGGGACGACGCGGAAGGCAAGTTCCTGCTCCGCTACGTCGAGCGCAAGATCCTGCCCGACAACCCGTTCCAGGTCCTCGACCGCGAGGGCGTCGGGCAGCTGGTGCGGATGGCCACCGAGAAGGGACGCGCCACCCGGCCCGACATGACGATCGGGATCTGCGGCGAGCATGGCGGCGATCCGTCGAGCATCGCCTTCTGCCACGAGATCGGTCTGGACTACGTGTCGTGCTCGCCGTTCCGGGTTCCCGTGGCGCGGCTGGCCGCCGCCCAGGCCGCCCTGGCGGAGGGAACCGAGCGCGACCGATAACCTCCAGGCCGTCCTCGGTGTCGCAGGGGTCAGTGCTCCTCGCTGCGGGCGTCAGCGGCCAACCTCGCCCGTAGTCCCTTGAAGTCCCGATTGAGAATCCGGGCCAGAACGAACGTCGGGAGCAGCGCTACGAGCCGAAGCCACCCGGCGACGTCGCCCTCGTATCGCGCCAGGACCCTGGTCCCGGCGGTTTCAGGCACGCAGATGTATTCAACGCGCGAATTCCACGGCGTGGTGGAGTCCCACACGACGCGTCGATTCGTGTCCAGCTCCACGAGCTGGTCAGTGAAATGGACCTTGAACGGACCGATCCGATCGATCGCCGCCCACTTCGTCCCTACGCCAAGCGGCTGTTCGCCGATCTGGCGCCGCAGGAATACGGCGGGCGCAAACTCGTGCCAACGTGCGGGATCGGCGAGGTAGGGGAACACCCGCTCGGGTGGGTGATCGAGCCTGGCCTCTATCTCGACTCGTCTCCACATCGTCGACCCCCCTTTCGGAGTAGCGATCCTAACGCAGCGAGGATGGCCGCTGCGACCGCGCCGCCGCCATCAGTATCCTTACCGGCGATGTACGAGTTGCTGCTGTACCTCCACATCGTCGGCGCCACCATTTGGGTCGGCGGCGCGGTCTACGTGCAGCTCCTGGGGATGCGGGTCAGCCGGTCGGAGGACCCCGCCGAGCTGCCACGCTTCGCGCGGAACATCGAGGCGATCGGACGCGTGGTGTTCGCCCCGGCCGCCTTCGTGATTCTCGGCACAGGCGCCGTGATGACCGTCCAGGCATGGGACTTCGGCCAGGCCTGGATTGCGGTTGCCATCGGTCTGTGGGTGCTGTCGGCGGTGGCTGGCGCGGCGTATCTCGCCCCGACTTCCAAGCGGGTGGTGACCCTGTTCGAGGCGGAGGGGCCGGCCTCAATCGTCGGCCGACGTCTCATCGAGCGTATGTTCCTCGTTTCGCGGCTCGAGCTGGTGAGTTTCGCGGTCATCATCGCCCTGATGGTCTTCAAGCCCGGCGCCTGAGGCCCGGCAGCATGAGACGCCTGGCGGGGGTCGCGGAGTTTCTCGATGGACCACTCGAGGATCCAGGCGCGCTGCGTGACAACCTGCGCGACCTGCGCCGGGCGAACCGGCTCACTGGCGGAGGGGCCCTGTCCCGGCGCGCGATCGAAGCCCTGGCACCGCCACCTGCCGCCGTGACGGTGCTCGACGTCGGGACGGGTGGGGCGGACATCCCGCTAGCGCTCCTGGCTCACGCCCGAAACCGGGACCAGAGTCTCGCGATCACCGCCGTGGACAGCCGACCCGAGATCCTCGAGGCAGCGCGCGCAATCCGGCCCGAGCTCGACCGTGTCGAGCGGCTCACGCTTGACGTGGCCGATGGACGGGCGCTCCCGTATCCAGACGCCTCATACGACGTCGCCCACGCTTCACTCGTCCTCCACCACCTCGAGCCGGCGGAGGCCGTCGCCTTCCTCCGAGAGCTGGCTCGGGTGAGCCGCCTCGGGGTCGTGGTCAACGACCTGTCCCGGCGGCGAATCACCCTGATCGGCGCCTGGCTCCTCTCGCGCGCGTTCACGCGCAACCGGTACAGCCGGCATGACGCGCCGCTCTCGGCGCGACGGGCGTACACGCTGCGCGAGGCAATCGGGCTATTGGCGGAAGCCGGGCTTCGACCCATCTCGGTGACCCACGGAGTCTTCGGTCACCGCTGGGCGATCGCGGCCGTTCGGGTATGAGCACGCCGGACGTCGTGGTGGTCGGCGGCGGCCCGGCCGGCTCCACCCTGGCCGCCCTGCTCGCTCGGCGGGGTCGGGAAGTCGTCCTCCTGGAGCGATCGTCGACCTGGCGCTGGCGGGCCTCCGGGGTGTTCAGCTCGCCAGCGGCGGTAACGGCGCTGCGTCGGGTCGGACTCTCCGATGCTGCCCTGGCGTCGTCCGTACAGCCCATCGGGGCCATGCGCGTCGAGGCGAGCGACGGCACGGCGTTCCGCCTGACTTATGGCAGCGACGGACGTCCGGACGCATCACCGGTCGGATTCGACCGCCAGGTTCTGGACCAGGCGTTGATGGCCATGGCCCAGGCGGCGGGGGTCGACATCCGGACCGGGACCACGGTGACCGGTGCCTCGCTGGCCTCCGCCGCACCGCAGCTCGCGGTGCGTGACGAGAATGGCATCCACGAACTGGAGGCTCGGGTGGTCGTGGGGGCGGACGGGATCCGCTCGACGGTGGCTCGCGGCGCGGGGGTGACTCGCCAGGCGCGCCTCGGGCGACGGATCGGGCTGACGTACCACGTGATGGACCCCCGTCCGCCGCAACCCGGCCGCGACGCGAGAATGGTGATCCTCGACCACGCCTATTGCGGTCTAGCGCCGGTCCCGGGTGGCCGGTTGAACGTGGGCATTGTGCTGGCCGGCGCCGAATGGCAGCGACGTCTCGCCGGCGACGGCGCGGCGGGTGTCACGACCCGAATCCTGTCCGCCATCCCGCCGGCGCCGGACGACCCGGTCGACTGGGCTGCCGCCGAGCGCCTCGATCCCATCGAGGGCGCGGCTCCCCTCGGACATCGCGTGAGTCGCCGCGCCGACGACGGATGGCTGCTGGTGGGCGACGCCGCAGGCTTTCTCGATCCCTTGACCGGCGAAGGTCTCCACCGCGCGATCGTGTCGGCGGAGCTCGCGGCAACCGCTATCGACGCGCACCTCTCGGATCGGCGAATGTCATTGGTAGCCTATGACCGCGCGATGTCGGCCCGATTCAGGGCCAAGGACGTCGTGACGCTCCTGATCCAGGCGTTCGTGGCGCGGCCGGCCCTGTTTCGCCACGCGGCCCGGCGCCTGGCACGACGCGCACCTCTCCGTGAGACGATGGGCCTCGTGATCGGTGACCTGGCTCCTGCGTCCCGCGCCCTTGAGCCGACCTTTCTGGCCGGCCTCCTCCGCCCGTGAGAGCGACCGAGCGCCCCGGCACCTGAGCCCGCGTGCGTACCTCCATCAGCATTGACGTGGCCGCGCCGGCCGATCTGTTGTTCCGCCTCGCCCGCGATCCGTTGCGCTGGCCGTTCCTGCTGCCGCACTACGTGAGCGCCCGGGCCGTATCCCGCTCCGGAAAGTTCCTCGTCTGCGAATTTGTCGCGCGCCGGCCGCTGGTGCCGGTCCTCGGGATTGGTTTTCCGGTTGCGTGGCGGTCGCGAACATGGGCGGAGCCTGATCGGCGCCGACTTCGATTCCGGCACGTGGGCGGGGCCACGCGGGGGATGGACGTCACCTGGCGGATCGAGCCGGATGCGCCGGGTTGCCGGGTGACGATCGAGCACGATTTCCAGCCCCGGGTCGGAGCCTGGGCAACGTTCGTCGATCGGGCCTTCACGAAGCCGATCGCGCGACGCACCTTGAGAGGGTTCAAGGCCCTGGCTGAGGCCCTGGCGAGCGAGTCTGACTCCGCCGAGCCACGATCGTGAGCTCTGATCGACGCCGCGTCTGGATCACCGGCATCGGGCTGGTCACCGCGGCAGGCACCGGCGTCGACGGATTTCGTGCCGGCCTGCGACGGGCCAATTCGCCGATCCGCGCGATTGACCGATTCGACGCGTCGGCGTTTCGGTCGCGGGTCGCTGCCCAGGTCGACGACTTCGATCCGGCTGCGCACATGGACGCCAGGTCGGTCCGCGCCCTGGACCGATTCAGCCAGTTCGGGGTTGCCTGCGGGCGCCTGGCGATGGCCGATGCGGGCCTGTCGCCGGGACAGCAAACCCATCCCGCACCGGAACGCATCGGGATCTATCTGGGCAGTGCCCTCGGGGGCGTTGCCTTCGCCGAGGAACAGCACGAGCGATACCTGAGCCGGGGCATTCGAGGCGTGTCACCCACCCTGGCCCTGGCCGTGTTCGGAGGCGCCGCACCCGCGAACCTGGGCATTGCGCTGGGCGTTCGCGGACCAATCCTGTCCACGGCGAACTCATGCGCCTCCGGAGCCGTCGCGGTGGGGGAGGCGGTGGGGGCCATCCGAAGCGGCGAAATCGATGCGGCCGTGGCCGGCGGCGTCGAATGCCCACTCTCTCCGCTGTCCTTTGGAGCGTTCGACATCATCCGGGCGCTGGCGAGCGCCCACAACGACCAGCCGGAACGAGCCTGCAGGCCCTTCGACGCCGAGCGCAGCGGCTTCGTCCTGGGGGAAGGAGCCGCGCTCCTCATCCTCGAAGAGGCGATGGCGGCCGAGCGACGGGGCGCCACCCCATACGCCGAGGTACGCGGCTACGGCGCCAGTTCCGATGCCCACCACATGGTCCAGCCGCGCCCCGATGGCGCGGAGGCGGCCCGCGCGATCCGCACCGCCCTGGCGGACGCGGGCGACGACCCCGAGACGATGGACTACGTCAATGCTCACGCGAGCTCAACACCGTTGGGAGACGTCGCGGAGGCGCGCGCGCTCGAAGCGGCGCTCGACGGCCATGCGGCTCGGGTCCCGATCTCGGGAACCAAGGCGCTGTACGGCCATCCCCTGGGTGCCACGGCAGCCATCGAGGCGGCAATCGCCGCGCTGACCATCCGCGATGGCTGGGCGCCGCCATCGGTGAATCTCGATCAGCCCGATGCGGAGGTCGGGCGCCTGCTGCCCGGCCTCATTAAGAACCCGGCCGGGCGCAAGGGGACCTACGACCGGATCCTGTCCACCTCGTTCGGCTTCGGCGGCCTCAACGCCGCGCTCGTCTTCGGCCGCCCGGCCTAAGACTTCGGGATTTCCTTGGTCGGGTCGATGAACGGCATCGGGACGACGGTTGCGCCCCGCTCTCCATCGGGCGTGGTGACGCGCACCTGGTTCCCGGAATCCGCCCGCTCGATGGGCAGCCACGCGTACCCGATGTTCCGTTCCATGCGCGGGGACCACAGCGCAGTCGTGACCTGACCCACCGGCGCGCCATCGGCCTGGATCGGCCATTTCGTGAAGTTCATCTCCAGTCGCGCGCCGTCGATCTCGACGCCCACCAGCCGGCGACGGATGCCCTCCGCGCGTGCACGACGGAGCGCCTCTTTGCCCATGAACTCGAAGTCGCCATCCAGGTTGCAGAGGCGCTCGAGACCGACCTCGAAGGGGTTGTGCTCGGTGGTCATGTCGGCGCCCCAGTTCAGGATGCCCCCCTCCACCCGGCGCATGTCAGACGGGCCGGTGGGCCGGATCTGGAAGGGGCGTCCGGCTTCCATGATCCGCTCCCACAAGGCAGTGCCGTGCTGGCCGTCACGCAGGTAGATCTCGTAGCCCACTTCGGCGGTCCACCCGGTGCGGGTCACCACCACCGGGATGCCATCCAGGTCGAGATCGCGAAACCAGTAGTACTTCAGCGACAGGATGTCGTCCCCGAAGAGAGCGGCCACGACATCCTTCGATCGCGGGCCCTGGATCTGGACCGGCGACACGTCCGGCTCGCCGAGCTGGACGTCCCAATCCAGGTTGGCGGCCAGGCCCATCGCATACAGCAGCGCATCAGAGCTGGCGAGCGCGAACCAGAAGTGGTTCTCGCCCAGGCGCAGCATGACCGGGTCGTTGACGATGCCGCCTTCGGGGGTGGTGATGACGACGTACTTGCCCTGGCCGACCGCGCATTTCGACAGGTCGCGCGGCGTCAGCAGCTGGGCGAATCGGAATCCGTCACGGCCCTGGACCTCAAGCTGCCGCTCGACCGCCACGTCCCACAGCGTCACGTGGTTGAGAAGATGCCAGTACTCGGCTTCGAAGTCGTCGTACGAGGTCGGGAACAGCATGTGGTTGTACACCGTGTAGCCTCGCGGGCCGTGTGCCTGCTCGGCCTCGTAGAACGGCGACCGTCGAAGTCGCGCTCCGCGCTGGACCAGGGACATGTCGAAGGCCATGCGTTCCTCCTGCAGGGGACCGATACCGATGCGCCTCTTCTACACGACTGGGTCGCTTTGCCGCGCGCCGATTAGCGCACGAGGACCTCAGGGACTCGGGCTCGCGCTCGGGTCCGGGGTCTCTGGTGTCGGCGTTCCGGGCGGAATCGGCGTTGGCGTCGAAGTCGGGGCGGACGTCGGCGTTTCGGGCGGAATCGGCGTTGGCGTCGGAGTCGGGGCGGACGTCGGTGCGGGGGTGGCGGATGGCCCGGGGGTCGGTGGGCGCGGGGTCGCGCCGGGTGGCACAGAGGGCAGAGGACCTGGCGTGAAGCCGGGCTGAGCGGTTGCGGGCACCGACGAGGTGGGCGTCTCGGCAGCGTCGGGGCCGATAGTCGACAGCTCTCGCTGGCTAGGGTCCGGCCCGCGGTGATCCGATGACGTGGAAAGCCCCGCCAGCTGGGTCCCTTCAGGCTCGCCCGTCGGGCGTCCGCCTAATCCCACGACCTGGGAAAGGCCGAGGATCACCAGGATGCCTGCCAGGACCGTGCCGGCCACGGCGGTCCCCCGACGGGCCCAGGCCACGCCCACTCGAAGTCTGGTTGGTGCGGCCAGCGGAGGCGGGCTGCCCGCGGCCGCCACGTCAATCAGCGCCAGCGCATCGAATGCGCCCAGCCGGGCGGTGCAGGATTCACAGAGCGTGGCGTGCACGGCAATCTCGCGCGGCGGGTCGCCCATGGCCCCATCCACGAGCCAGGCCTCGAGCTGCGCGTGGGAGTCGGTCATCGATCCGATCCGGAAAGCACGAGGGCTGCCGCCGCCTGAACGCGGGCAGTCAGGGCTCCTGCCGCTGGCTGGGTGGTGCGCGTCTGTGAGGCCGCCAGGTACGCGGTCAGGTAGTCGCGACGGGCGCGCCTGACCCGCGCATCGCTGCCCGCCACCTCGTGCACGTCGGCAGGCGCAAACCCCTCCACCGTTGCCGCCAACACCGCCCGGCTCCGGACATCGAGGCTGGCCAGGGCGTCGTAGGTCGCGGGATCCACGCCCAGCTTCAGCAGCGCGTCGCGCCGTTCGGGCTCACCAGGGCGCTGATGGCCCCACGCCGATTGCCGGGCCGCGCGCGTCAGCGAGGCGCGGAGCCAAGTCGCGGCGCGCTCGGGATGGCGCAGCTGCTCGATCCGCTCGGCACCGTTGGTCAGTGCCTCTGCGGTGAGGATTCCAGCCAGCGTCTGGTCGCCCAGCGTCACGAGCAGGGCGAATCCGTGCAGTCGCTCGCCATGCAGTTCGACGAACGCGTCGTGCAGGGTCCGGTCCTCCATGCGATCGATGGTAGCCGACGTCAATCGCGTCTCCGCTGTGGCTGATTCTCTGGGCCCGCTTTCCCAGACCTTGACAGGGCGCTAAAATAGGGTCTGGACCCTTGACAAATCCCTTGACAAATCACTTGACACGCGCGCCAGGCGCGTGGGGAATGCCTCAATGAGCTCAGCCGGCACCGTCGCCGATATCAAGTCGCGCCTGCCCGTCACCGAGATCGTGGGCGAAACGGTCACCCTCAAGAAAGCAGGCTCGACCTGGAAGGGCCTGTGCCCGTTCCATACCGAGCGGACCCCGTCGTTCACGGTCAGCCCCGAACGCGAGTCGTGGCACTGCTTCGGCTGTGGCGAGCACGGGGACATCTTCACCTTCGTCATGAAGCGCGACGGGCTGGACTTCCGGGAGGCGCTCAACCGGCTGGCGGAGCGCGCCGGGGTTGAGGTATCGGCCCGGGGCGCGCGCGAGGATAAGCACCGCAAGCGACTCCGCGACGCGCTCGAGGCCGCCATCGCGTGGTACCGCGAGGTCCTGCGCCAGGCTCGCCAGGCCGAGCCGGCGCGCCGATACCTGGCCGAGCGTGGCTTTTCGGAGGAGACGCTGGATCAATTCGCCATCGGCTTTGCACCCGACAGCTGGGATGCGCTGGTCAAGCGCCTGGCGGCCCGCGGGTTCTCCTCGGAGGACATGATCGCGGCAGGTCTTGCCAGCGCCGGCAGCCGGGGACGGCCGGTGGACCGATTCCGAGGCCGGATCATCGTGCCCATCCGGGATGCGGCCGGGAAAGCCGTAGGCCTTGGGGGCCGGATCATGCCCGAAGGGGAGGGGCCCAAGTACCTGAATTCGCCGGCGACCTCGCTGTTCGACAAGAGCAAGACCCTATATGGGATCGATCGCGCCCGCACCGCCATTCGCCGGGAGAAGCTGGCGGTCATCGTCGAGGGCTACACGGACGTGATGGCCGCCCACCAGGCCGGGTTCACGAACGTCGTCGCCTCGCTGGGCACCGCCCTGACGAGTGGTCAGGTGGAGCTCGCGACGCGCTATGCGGATTCGATTGCGCTTGCCTATGACGTCGACCTGGCTGGAGAGGCGGCCACCCAGCGTGGCCTCCTGGAAGAGCTGGGACCCAGCCAGAGCGTCACCCGGGTGCGGGTGGTGCGGATTCCCGCCGGCAAAGACCCCGACGAGCTGATTCGGACCGATCCCGACCGTTGGCGCCAGGCCGTGGCGGAAGCCAAACCGGTGGTCGAGTACTTCATGGACCGCGTGGCGGCCGATGTCGACATCTCAACCGTCGGCGGCCGGCGCGAGATGGCGAGCCGCGTGCTGGCCATCCTGCAACGGGTCGGCGATCCGGTGGAGCAGGACCTCTACCTGCAGCAGCTGTCGAAGACCGTCCAGGTGGATGAGCGCGTCCTGCGCGACGCGCTGCGCAGGCCTCGAGTCCGACGCCGGCCGTCGACCACGTCCACGCCGGTCGGTCCCGGCACCCCCATCCTGGATGCCCTGGAGACGGAGACCCTGGCCCTCCTGATTCTCCATCCAGGACTGACTGCCGAGCTCGCGTCCAATCCACTCCCGTTCGGGCGACCGGAGGCCACGGCGCTGGCCGATGCATGGACGGCCTGGGTGGCCGCCGAAACGGGGACCGGGTCGCGTGACCTGGAGGCCTTCGTCGGCGAGCTCGATCCGATCTCCGCGGACCTGGCGCGAGTAGTCATCCACGCCGCCGGCGCTGGGCCGCGGCATGAGCCGGCAGTCGCTGCCGAGGCGCTGCGGGTCTGCCGCCTCCGGTTGCGGCGGGCGCGGATCGAAGAGGCCATCGGAGATGGCCGGCACCTGTTGGAAGACGCGGAGCGCGATGGCGACCGTGAACTCCTGGGACAAATCGAGACTCACATCATCCAGCTCGGCCGCGAGAAGGCCGATGTCACCCGACAGCTAGCGACGCCGGCCGTTCCGGCGCAAGGAGGATCCTGATCGTGGCCCCGGCCAAGACACCAACCCGCGAAACCACCAAGGCCAGCGCAAAGCCGTCACCGGCGCCCAAGGCCGCATCGGTCCCCACCAGGGCCGCCTCGGCTCCAGGTAAGCCC
>Ga0299906_10002459_pt1 | contig 15358 bp, 15 predicted proteins | sample RVTome_14_FD_200259 | JGI IMG/M metagenome (GOLD analysis project Ga0299906, IMG submission 200259) | Soil microbial communities from uranium-contaminated site in the Upper Colorado River Basin, Wyoming, United States - RVT145D125 (version 2) ... | reverse complement strand
GACCATCCGCTGCACGCCGGCCGACAGCGCGACCTCGCCGTGGGCGAACCCCTTGTGCGCGCGGTACGAGATGGCGCGGTCGTTGTACAGCGAAGCGAACACGTGCCGGATTGCGGCGAGCACGCCGGCGAGGCCAGAAACGTTGAGGACCGTCTCCTGCTGTCCGGCGAAGGAGGCGTCGGGCAGGTCCTCCGCCGTCGCGCTCGAGCGCACTGCCACCGGTGACGCGCCCTCCGCCATGAGCGCGCGATAGGCGGCGGCGATCCCCGTTTCCAGGCCGGGCGGGAGCGGCGCATCGACGATCCACTGCCGGATCTCGGCGCCGCACCGCGCCAGCGCCTCGACATCGTCCGGGTCGAGCGCCCGGAGCCGGTCCCCGATCCGCCGCGTGAGGCCGGCGCCGTCGAGAAACCCCCGATACGCGGCGGCCGTCGTCGCGAACCCGCCCGGGACCCGGATCCCCCGCGACGCGAGGTTGCCGATCATCTCGCCGAGCGATGCGTTCTTGCCGCCAACGCGCGGGACGTCGCCGATGCGCAGGTCCTCGAATCGCACCACGTAGTCGCTAGCCGCCATATCGTGCCCGCCGGGTTGCCGCATGCGCAGGAAAAGGCTATTTTACCGGCGCGCGTATCGCGCCGCAGCATCCCCCCCTGGCCGCGCATGTCTCATCGCAACCGCACAGTCTTCTTCATCTCCGACGGCACGGGCATCTCGGCCGAGACCCTCGGCCACGGCCTGCTCACGCAGTTCGAGGACATCGAGTTCGCGCAGACGGTCCTGCCGTTCGTCGACACCGTGGCCAAGGCCCGCGAGTGCGTCGCCGGGATCGAGGAAGCCAAGGCGCGCTCGGGCGCGCGGCCGATCGTGTTCTGCACGCTGGTCAACGACGAGGTGCGGAACACGCTGCGCGAAGCGGACGCCCTGGTGCTGGACTTCTTCGAGGGCTTCCTCAATCCGCTGGAGGCGGAGCTCGGCGCGCGCTCCACCCACACCGTCGGGCGCTCGCACAGCGCGGTGAACAACAAGGAGTACCTGGATCGGATCGAGGCGATCAACTTCTCGCTCGCGCACGACGACGGCCTCGGCAGCCAGGAGCTCGCCAAGGCCGACGTCGTCCTGGTCGGCGTCTCGCGGAGCGGCAAGACGCCGACCTGCCTGTACCTGGCGCTGCAGTTCGGCATCAAGGCGGCGAACATGCCGCTCACCCCCGACGACTTCGACCGCGGCACGCTCCCGGGGCCGCTCGAGCCGCAGCTGAAGAAGCTCTACGGGCTCACGATCGCGCCGGATCGGCTGGCCGAGATTCGCAACCAGCGACGTCCCGACAGCCGCTACGCAAGACTCGAGAACTGCCGCTACGAAGTCGAACAGGCTGAGCGGCTGATGCGCCGCTTCGGCATCCCGTGGCTCAACTCGACGACCCGCTCGATCGAGGAGATCGCCACGAAGATCCTCCAGGAGGTCAAGCTCGAGCGTCGGGTGTATTGACCCGCCGGTCGCGCGACCACGGCGTTTCTTTCCACCGCCGGTGGACCCACCACCACTGCTCGGGGTGCCGCAGGATCAGGCGCTCCAGGGCGGCGTTGTAGGCGCGAGTGTTCCTCCGGATCGCCTCGTTCACGTCCTCGCACTCGATCGCCGGCAGGGGCTCCTCGAAGCGCAGGACGTGGCGGCCGTCGGGCTCCCGCCAGCTCGCCGCCGGCAGCACCGGGGCGCCGGTGGCCAGGGCCAGGACCGCGACGCTGCGGAACGTCCCCGCCGGATGCCCGAAGAACGCGACCTGAATCGCGTCCCGGCCGCCGGCGTGCTGATCGAAGGGGAAGACCGCCATGTCGCCCTGTTCGAGGCAGCGAACGATGGCGTCCAGGGCCCCCCGCTTGGGAAGCGTCCCGAATCCGGCGCGGCGGAAGCGCCGAGTCACGAGTGCGTCGACCCAGCGGGGCTTGAACTCGCGGCGTACGAAGTGAAACCGGCCGAGGGCGTACGCGAAGTGGGCGTTGCTGAGCGCTCCCGCGGTCGCGACTTCCCAGTTGCCGAAGTGACCGGTGATCACGATCGCGCCCTTGCCGCGCTCCAGCGCCGCGTCGAGGGTCGCCACGTTCTCCACCCGGACGATGGCCGCCCGGCGCGCCGCCGAAAGCCAGGAGTAGCGCACGAACTCGCCTACCAGCCGCGCGAGGTGGCCGTAGTGCGCCTGGGCGAGCCGCTTGATCTCGGCCTCGGGGACCGTGTCCCGGAAAACACGCCCCAGGTTGTCGAGGATCACGCCCCGGCGAATCGGGAGCAAGTGGTAGACGAGCTTGCCGATGAACGGGACCGCGGCCTCGGCGGCCTCGGTCATCGCGACTGCCGACGCGGTGGTACGGTCGTGGGAAAGGGAGAGCGCGATCGCTCGGATGCGGTGGCGGGCGAGGACATCGCGGGCCGCCGGGCTGAGCTCCACGCGCGGGGCGCCATACCCGTCGCGCGCGACCGAGAAGTCCGCTGGTCCGAGGAGCCCGAGCGTCGCCTCGCGCGGAAACAGCTTGAGGCACGCTTCCTTCGCGGCGAACCGCGCGGCGAGGCTTGCCGCCCGGCCGGGACCGTCCCCGCTGTCCCCCAGCTCCGCCGGGGAGAACAGACCCCGGAGGTCGTCCTCGGGCGTCTCTCGCAGCAAGCGCTCGATGCGGGCAATCGCGACCGTGTCGATCCCGCAGCGGGGCGCCAAACGGGCACCGTCGGCCATCACCCCGTCTTGCCGGCCGCGCGCACCAGCAGCGCGGCGTTGGTTCCTCCGAAGCCCCGGCTCAGGACGAGCCCCACGTCGCTGCGGGGCGTCTGCGGCTGCGCCGAAACCGGGAGCTCGGCGCATGCCGGGTCCAGCCGGCGCAAGGTGGCCACGCCGGGAACCGTTCCGCGTTGCAGCGCCGCCAGCGTCAGCACGGTTTCGACCGGTCCCGACGCCGCGATGAGATGACCGAAGGCCCACTTGAACGCGGTGACCGGCGGGGGCGCGGGCCCGAAAACGCGGCGGATGCCGGCCGCCTCGGACGCGTCCGACTGGCGGGTGCCGTTGCCGTGCGCCGAGATCATCCCCACGTCGGCCGCGCGGATGCCGGCCTCCTCCAGCGCGAGCTCGATCGCACGCGCGAGCCCGTCGCCGTCATCCCGGATCGCGAACAGGCCCTCCCCCTCGGTGGCGCACCCGCTGCCGAGGATCTCGCCGAGCACGGTGGCGCCCCGGCTCGCGGCCGCGGTCTCGGTCTCCACGACCAGGGCCCCGGCGCCCTCCCCGAACAGGCTGCCGTCGCGCCCGGCGTCGAACGGCCGCACCGCGTCGGCCGCAATGAGACCGACCCGGTGGTAATAGAAGACCATCTGCGGCTCGATCGGCGCGTCGTGCCCGATCGCGACCGCGCGATCCGCCTCGCCCGCGCGCAGCGCCGCCGTGGCCTCGATGACCGCGAGGGTGCCGCCGATCACATGATTGGTCATGCAGGCGTTCGCCCCTTTCAGCCCGTAGCGGATCCCGACGTGACACAGCACGTTGTTCGGCAGCGTCCGCAGCAGCCACATCGGGTTCACCGTCGCGCCGAGCTCGCGGCCGAACGTCTCGATGTCGCCTTCGGCGGCGGTCAGCAGCGGGAAGAAGTCGTACATATTCTGGTACGCGCCGCCGCCCGACCCGACATAGACCCCCATCCGGTCGTTGGCCGCGGTGGCGGCATCGGGATCCAGCGTCTCCCGGTAGCCGACAAACCCGGAGCCCTCGATCGCCCGTCCGGCAGCGTACAGACCGAGAAGATCGGTGCGCCGGATCAGCTTGTGGAGCTTGCGGTCCTCGACGAGCGTGTTCGGGTTGTAGTCGGCGATCTCCGCCGCCACCCGAACGGGCCACCCCGTCGTGTCCCACTGCCGGATGGGCGCGATGGCCGAGCGGCCGGCCTGCACCGCGTCCAGAATCTCGTCCGGGGTCCGACCGGCGCCGCAGACCGCGCCGGTGCCGGTGACGAGGACTCTCGGAGTGACCGCCATTCGTGCTCCTCCGCCGGCGCGCTCACCCGACGCGCGCCGCACCCCCGTCGACCTCCTCGGGGTTGCGCAGCGCAAGGCAGCTGTTCGAGCCGCCGAAGCCCAGCGAGTTCGACAGGGCGACGCGGATCCGCCGTCGCCGCGACTCGCCCCGGACGATGTCCAGGTTGCAGTCGGGGTCGGGCTCCGTGAGGTTGGCGTTGACCGGCAGCTCCCCGTGGTGGATCGCGAGCGCGCAGACCGCGGCTTCCACGGCCCCGGCAGCGGCAATGAGATGCCCCATGACGCTCTTGGTCGAGCTGACCGCGACGCTGGCGACGCCGGGACCGAAGACCGCCCGGGCCGCCGCGCATTCGCTCCGATCGTTCATGGGCGTCGAGGTGCCGTGCGCGTTCAGATAGTCGACCTCCTCCGGCGCGGCACCGGCGTCCGCCAGCGCCTGACGCATCGCCTGGATCGGCCCGTCCCCGGACGGGTGGGAGTCGGTGATGCGGTAGCTGCTGAGCGAATTGCCGTCACCGGCGAGCTCCGCGTAGATTCGGGCGCCGCGGCTCCGGGCCGACGCCCAGTCCTCGAGCACCAGGAACCCGGCGCCCTCGCCGAGCACGAAGCCGTTCCGGGTCGCGTCGAACGGCCGGCTGGCGCGCTCGGGCGTGTCGTTGTCGGGCGAGAGCGCGTTGAGGAGGCAGAAGCCGCCGAGACCGACCGGGCTGATCATCGAGTCGAACCCGCCGGCGAGCACCCGGTCGACGCTCCCGCGCCGGATCAGCTTCATCGCGGTTCCCACGGCCTGCCCGCCGGAGGCGCACGCCGTGTGCACTGCGGTCGCGTACCCGCGGATGCCGAATCGACGCAACAACAGGCTCAGCCCCGCGTTGGCCACGCTGCGGCCGAACGCGATGGGGTCGGCCACGGAGCCCTCGGCGCGCGGGAGCAGCTCCGTATGCAGGTCGCCGTCGGCCGCGTACCGGCGATGGACGTCCGCCAGCTCCTCGAACCCGACGCCCATCATGCCGGCGCCGACGGTGCAGCCCCAACGCGCGGCAGTGTCGGGCGTGGGGCGGATCCCGGCGTCCCGAAACGCCTGCTCGGCGGCGGCGAGCGCGAAGCGGTGGGAACGGTTCGCGAACTTGAGGAGCTTCCGGTCGTCGATCGCGTCGGCGTCGTGGAAGCCTTTCACTTCGGCGGCGATCCGCACCGGAAAGCCGCTCGCATCGAACAGACTGATCGGTGCGATGCCGCTCCGTCCGGCGAGCAACGCGTCCCAGGTCGTCGCGACATCGCGCCCGGTCGGGGTCACGAGCCCCAACCCGGTGATCGCGACCCGGCGACGCCCCGGCTGCGTCACGACAGCCCCCGCGGAGAGAGCTCCAGGCGTCCGGTGGCGATCGGCTTGCCGTTCGATCGCGCGGTGAGGGTCGCTTCGACGACATCGCCCACCTGGGACAGCTGGGCTTCGAGCTCGACGGCCTGACCTGGGACGATGAACGACCGGATCTTCACGTCCGTCACCCGCGCGGGGATGAGCGGGCTCGCGCCCGGTCGGGGCAGCTCGTCCGCGAGTCCCCTCGCCAAGCGGATCTGCGAGTCGAGCAGCAACGTCCCCGGAAAGACCGCGCGCCGCGGGAAGTGATCCGCGAAGAAGGGCGCGGCGGCCGGCACCTGCATCGCGGCACGGACCCGTTCACCCGGCTGCCGATCGACCACCCGAAGCTCCGGGGGCGTGACGCCGCGGAATCCTCCGCCCGGCGCGCCCGCGCCGCAGAGGACCTGGAATCGCTGTTGCACGGCCTCCGGAGCGTCGAAGTCTTCGAGGGGCAGCATGGGTCCGACGCATTGGCTGAGCTCGAGCACTTTCTCGCCCGCCACGCGGGCGCAGCCACGGTAGGCGACTGCGTCGTCGTCGCAGCTCTCGAGCTCGACCTCGAGATCCAACCGCTGCCCAGGCGTCACCTCCCCCACGAACCGGGTCTCGCCGGCGAGGCCCGCGACCGGCCGGCGCCGGAATCCGACGTGCGCCATGGCGACCCACGCCGCGAGTTGGCCCACCGCCTCGGCGACCAGACAGGCGGGGAACGACGACAGCCCTGCGGGCACCGCGAATTGGCCCTTGGCCCGCTGACCGGCTTCGAACGCCGTGATCCGGTCGACGAAGGAGAAAGCGCTGAAGCGCGCCGCCATCGGAGCTCCGGCGTCGCGACTGCCCAATGGCGTCAGGCCCCGCTCTGGGCCGCCCGCTGCGCCCGCACCACGACCTTGCAGAACGTCTCGGGGGTGAACAGGCGCGGGATGTCCGCGCTCTTCATCGGCGTGCGAAAGCGCCCGGGCGGCACCTCGCCCAGGAACTCGCGCAGCCGCTTGAGCCCGACCTCGGTCACCAGGCCCTTCTGCTCGAAGTCCGACTCGGGGAGGTCGCCGCGCGCGTCCTCGACGATCTTCCCGCGCGGGATCTTCACCTTGAACGCCCGCTCGAGCCGGAACACCAGATCCAGGAAATCGATCGACTCGGCGTCGAGGTCCTCGATCAGCGACGCGTCGAGCTTGACCCGGTCGAGGTCGCAGCCGAGCGCATCCGCGAGGATCTGGGCGACCGTCGGATAGACGGCCTGAATCTCTTCCTTGGTGATCTCCCTTTGCGCCATTGCCTGTCACTCCATCTTGAAGCCGCCGTCGACGTGCAGAACCTGCCCGGTGATGTAATCCGCGTACCGGGAGGCCAGAAACCACACCGCGTGCGCGACGTCCTGCGGCGTGCCGAACCTGCGGAGCAGGATGCGGGCGCGCACCTCGTCGGGCGCGAGCTCGCGAATCTCCCGCGACATCTCGGTCTCGATGACACCGGGGGCGACGGCGTTCACCGTGATCCGGCGCGATGCCAGCTCGACCGCCAGCGCTCGCGTGAGCGCGTTGATGGCGCCTTTGCTGGCGGCGTAGTTGGTCTGGCCACGGCCCCCTTTGTCGCCGGCGACCGAGCTCAAGTTGATGATCTTGCCGGCGCGCTTGGCAATCATGTGCGGCACCACCGCGCGGGTCACATTGAACACGCCGCCAACGTTGGTCTCGAGCACGGTCCGCACGTCCTCGTCCTCGAGCAGGGCGAGAAGGTTATCACGGATCACCCCCGCATTGTTGACGAGCACGTCGACGCGGCCGCAGCGTTCGACGACCCGCTCGACGGCCGCGGCGCAGCGCGCCGAATCGCGGACGTCGACCTGCTCGGCGGCGATGCGCCGCTCGGCCGCGGACCCACCGGCCACGACCTCCGCGGCGGCGGCGGCGTTGTCGCGGAAGAAGAACGTGACGTCCGCCCCCTCGGCGGCGAGGAGCTCGACGATCGCCCGCCCGATGCCTCGGCTGCCGCCGGTCACGATCACGACCTTGCCGCCGAGTCCCGAGTCGGTCAGCATCGCGCGCCTCAGCCCGAAATCGCGAATCCGCCGTCCACGACCAGCGTGTGTCCGGTCACCATGCCGGCCTCCGGCAGGCAGAGCAGGTACACGGCGCCGGCGACGTCCTGGACAGTGAGCACCGGCCCGGCCGGCGCACGCTCGGCGAAGGCGGCGAGCATCTGCTCGCGGTTGGGAAAGAACTGGAGCGCGTCGGTGTCGACCACCCCCGCGCTCACCGCGTTCACGCGGATGCCGCGCGCCCCCAGTTCCTGCGCCAAGGTGCGAACCAGCGATTCCAGGGCCGCCTTCGATGCCCCGACGAACCCGTAGGTCGGGCTCGCCCGCTGGGCGCCCAGGCTGGACATCGCGATGATGCGGCCCCCTGCCGGCATCAGCGGGACGGCCCGCTGGGCGAGCAGGTTGAGCGCGAGCGCGTTGGTCTCCAGGCACCACCGCCAATGCTTGAGGGTGAGCTCGAGCGCGGGCTTGAGGACGCCGCTTGCCGCATTGCTCACCAGGATGTCGAGCCGGTCGAAGTGCCTGCGGAACTCGACGAACAGCTCGTCGACGCTCTCCGGCTCGCCGACCCGCGCCTGGATCGGGTGCGCGCGCCGCCCCAGCGCCCGGAGCTCGGCGCACAGCGCTTCGGCCGCCTCGTGGCTGTTGTAGTAGTTGACCGCCACGTCGCAGCCCGAGGTTGCGAGCTTCTGCGCGATCGCACGACCGATGCCGCGCGAGGCGCCGGTGACCAGCGCGATCTTGCCGCTCAACGGTTCTGACATCTTCCCTTCCCTGCTCCGCTCCCGTGACCCATCCATTATCGCCCGTCGGACGGGACTTGCCCGCGGCCTCCGCCCGAACGCTGACGCACCTGCTCGAACAGGCAGACGGCGACGGCCGCGGCGACGTTGAGGGACTCGGCTGCGCCCGGCATCGGGATCTTCGCCTGCGCGTTCGCCATCGCCGCGAGCGTCGCCGACACTCCCCCGCCTTCGCTGCCGAAGATCCAGGCCACCGGGCCCGCGGCGAGGTCGAGATCGAACACGGACCGTGGGGCGTGCGGGTCGGTGGTGACGACGGTTCCGGTGCAGCGCTCGGCAAGTGCCGCGAGCGGCGCGTTTTCGTGGATCGTCAGGAAGAAATGGGCGCCCTGCCCGGCCCGCAGCACCTTCGGCGACCAGGCGAAGACCGAGCCCCCGCCGAGAAATACCTGCCCGACGCCCGCCGCGACTGCCGTGCGCAGGATCGAGCCGAGATTTCCGGGATCCTGGATCGACTCGAGCAGCAGGCAGGTCTCCAGCTTCGCCGGCAGCGGACGGGTATCGGGAGTGCGCACGACCGCCAGGATCCCGGTCGGCGTGGCCACTTGCGCAAGACCGTCGAACAGCCGGTCGGCGAGCAGCACCCGCTCGCGGGCGGGCGTGCCGTCGAACAGTCGCCGCACCTCGGCCCGCGCGTAGCCGCTCTCGCTCGCGACGACGGTATCGGCCGTACCTCCGCTCGCCCCGAAGGCCTCCACGAGATGGGGGCCGTCGAGCAGCGCCGCCCGGTTCTCGCGGCGCGCCCGGGATGACGATGCGAGCTTCGCGAGCGACTTGTACGACGCGTTGTCGCGCGAGGCGATCCGCTTGATCACGCGGCGAGGATCCGGATGGGCGACGGTGTCGGCGGCGTCATCCGCGATGGAACAGCTCGCCCTGCGCTAGCAGCCCCCGGACCGGATGGAAGCTCCGCCGGTGCGCGACGCACGGTCCGAACCGGTGGAGGCACTCGAAGTGCTCGGGCGTCGGATAGCCCTTGTGCCGGTCGAACCCGTACTGGGGATAGACCGCCGCCAGCCGGACCATCTCGCCGTCGCGGGCGGTCTTGGCGAGGATCGACGCCGCCGAGATCGCTTTCACTCTCGCGTCGCCGCCCACGACCGCCCGCGTCTCGAACGCGATCGGCGGACAGTGCAGGCCGTCGACCAGCACGCGGTCGGGGGCGATGCCGAGCGCCGCGATCGCCCGCTCCATCGCCAGGAGCGTCGCCTGGAGGATGTTCACCGCGTCGATTTCCTCGACCGACGCGCTCGCCACGGCCCACGCGATCGCGCGCTCCTTGATGCGGCTTGCCAGCTCGACCCGTGTGTGCTCGGGGAGCTTCTTCGAGTCGTCGAGGCCCCGGATCCGCCGGCCCGGGTCGAGGACCACCGCCGCCGCGAAGACCGGCCCGGCGAGCGGGCCGCGCCCGGCCTCGTCCACCCCGCACAGCAGCCCTGCGGCACGCGCCATCTCGTCTAGGCCGGCGTCAGTGCCCCAGCCTGCGTGCCGGGGATGAGCGGCACCAGTGCATCCGCGGCCCGCTCCGCCGCGTTGCGGCGCAACTCGCCGTGCAGCCGCTCGAAGCGCTGCTCGACCGCGCGCCGCACCGGTCCGTCGCTCAGGAGATTCACCACCGCCTGCGCGAGGTTCTCGGGCGTGGCGTCGTCCTGGAGGAACTCGGGCACCACCGGCTCGCCGCACAGGATGTTAGGCAGTCCGATGTGCCGCACCCGCACGAGACGGCTGGCGATCGCCCAGGAGAGCGGCGCGACCTTATAGGCGATCACCATCGCCCGGTGGTTGAGCGCGGCCTCCAGCGTAACGGTGCCGCTCGCTGCGAGCGCGACGTCACACGCGCCGAGTGCGTCCTGCGCGTGGCCGAAGAGCAGCGTCATGGAGAGCTCGCGGGCGTCCCGCCGGTAAACCTCCTCCTCGAACAGCGCCCGCGTCTCGCGGGTGACCAGCGGGACCAGGAACCGCACCTCGGGGACCCGGCGTGCGATGAGCTTGGCGGTTTCGATGAACGGTGCGGCCATCATCGCGATCTCGGACTGGCGGCTGCCCGGCAGCACCGTCACGACGGGCGCGAGCGCCGGCAGCCGCAGCTCGACGCGTATCGCCTCGCGATCGATGCGCTCGGGAACCTCGTCGGCGAGCGGATGGCCGACGTAGGTGACGGGGACGTCGGCGGCCCGGTAGATCGCCTCCTCGAACGGAAACAGGACCAGGACTCGCGATACTGCGGCGCGCAAGGTCTCGACCCGGCCCGGCCGCCACGCCCACACCTGCGGGCTGACGAGATGCACGGTGACGACGCCGGAGCGCTTGAGCCGGCGCTCCAGGCCCAGGTTGAACTCGGGGGCGTCGATCCCCACGAAGAGCTGCGGCGGCTCGGCCTTCAACCGCTGCGCGAGCGCACGTCGCACGGCCAGCACTTCGGGGAGGTGGCGCAGAACCTCCACGAACCCTCGCACCGCGAGCGTTTCCTGGGGAAACCAGGAGTCGAACCCCGCCGCCCCCATGTGGGGGCCGCCAATGCCGCAGAACACCGCCTCCGGAAGCCGCCGGCGCAGCGCCTCGATCACCCGGCTGCCGAGAAGGTCTCCGGACGCTTCCCCCGCGACCATGGCGATGCGGACGCGCGGAGCCAAGGCCGCCCCTACCGAACGATCCCGCGCGCCGCGGTCTTGAGGAAGTCCACGAGCAGTCCGATCTCGGGCGTCGCGTCGGCCTGCGCGGCCAGGGCGATCTGCGCGTCGGCCAATGGCAGCCCGCTCCGATAGAGGATGCGGTACGCCCGTTGCAATCCCTCGATCGCCCCCGGAGAGAAGCTCCGTCGGCGGAGTCCTTCGCTGTTGATCCCGAACACCTTGGCCGGGTTGCCCGCCACCGTCACGTAAGGCGGTACGTCCTGGCGCAGGATGGTGCCGCCGCCGACCATGACGTGCGCGCCGATGCGAATGAACTGCACCACCCCGGTGAAGCCGCCCAGGATCGCCCAGTCGCCGACGTGGACGTGGCCCGAGAGCTGGGCGTTGTTGGCGAACACCGTGTTGCTCCCGATCTGGCAATCGTGGGCCACGTGGACGTAGGCCATGATCCAGTTGTCGTCGCCGATGCGCGTGACGCGAGCGTCCTTCGTCGTGCCGCGATTGAGGGTGCAGTACTCGCGGATCGTGTTGCGGTCGCCGATCTCCAGCCGCGTCGGCTCGCCGGCGTACTTCTTGTCCTGCGGCGGCCCGCCGAGGACGTTGAAGCTGCCGATCCGGTTGTCGCGGCCGATGCGGGTCGGCCCCTCGATGATCGTGTGCGGTCCGATCGCGGTCCCGTCGCCGATCTCGACGTGCTCGCCGATGATCGAGTAGGCGCCGACGCTCACGTTCGCGCCGAGCTCGGCGTGCGGATGCACGATCGCGGTTGGATGGGTCATTCGCAAGCCGCTAGAGCGTCATCCGCCGTGCCGCGCGGCCTCAGGCGTCGCGCAGCGTGCACATCATCTTGGCCACGGCGGCCAGGCGCTCGCCGACGCGCGCCTCGGCCGCGAATTTCCAGACCCCTTTGAGGTGCCGCTCGATGCGGGCCTCGAGCATGAGCTGATCGCCAGGCACCACCGGACTCTTGAACCGCGCCTCGTCGATGCCGAGGAAGTACACCACCGACTTGTCGTCCGGGCGCAGCTTGCTCGACTCGAACGCGAGGATCGCGGCCGCCTGCGCCATCGCCTCGATCAGCATCACCCCCGGCATGATCGGGTGGTGGGGGAAGTGCCCGGGGAAGAACGGCTCGTTGATCGTGACGTTCTTGAGCGCCAGGATGCGTTTGCCGGCTTCGCACTCGAGCACGCGGTCGACGAGCAGGAACGGGTAGCGGTGCGGAAGCCGCTCGAGCACTGTCTTGATGTCCATCACGCTCATCGCGGTCGCTCCAGGTTCGTCAGCCGTCGTTCCAGCGCGCGCACTCTCTCCACGAGCCGTTCGAGGCTCCTCAGCAGCGCCAGGGTCCGGCGCCATGCCCTGGCGTCGATCGCGGGCAGCGCCCCGCTGTAGACGCCGGCCGCGGGGATCGACTTGCTGACCCCGCTCGAGGCCGTGATCACCACCCGGTCGGCGATCTCGAGATGCCCGCCGATCATCGCCGCACCCCCGATCAGGCACTGCCGGCCGATCCGCGTCGAGCCGGCGATCCCCACGCAGCCCGCGATCGCCGTATGGGCGCCGATCCGGCAGTTGTGGCCGATCTGGACCTGGTTGTCGATCTTCACGCCGTCCTCGATGACCGTGTCGTCGATTGCCCCGCGGTCGATCGTGGTGTTGGCGCCGATCTCGACGTCGCTACCGATCACCACGCGGCCGACCTGCGGGATCTTGATCCACTCGCCGCCCTCCGGGGCGAAGCCGAACCCGTCGGCACCGATCACCGCCCCGGCATGCAGGACGGCGCGGGCGCCGACCACGCATCGCGCGCCGATCGTCACGTGTGGATGCAGCCGGCTGTCGCGGTCGATCGTTGCCTCCGCGCCGACCACGCACCCGGCCGCGAGGGCAACGCCCTCCCCGATCCGTGCGCCGCGCTCGACGACGCATGTCGGACCCACGCTCGCCGATGGCGCGACGTGCGCCTCCGGCGAGACCACCGCCGCCGGATGCACCCCGGGGACGCTCGGCGGCGGCGGATTGAACAGCGTCGACACGCGCGCGAAGTAGGCGTACGGGTCGCGGCAGACGATCCGCGGCAGCACGGTCGCGCCACGCTCGCTCTCGGGCACGATCACCGCGGCGGCGCGGGTGGCGGCCAGCTCGTTGCGGTACCGGGGGTGGGTGAGGAACGAGAGCTCCCCCGGCCCCGCGCCGGCGAGCGTGCCGACCTGGCGCACGACCACGTCCTGGTCGCCGACCAACTCCCCGCCGAATCGCGCGACGATCTCGGCGAGCCGGAACGGGCCGTGCGGCATCCGCTCCTACTTCTTCGCGGGCGAGGTGTCGTCGAGCGCCCGGATCACCTTCTCGGTGATGTCGATGCGCGGGCTCGCGAACACCGCCTCCTGGAAGATGACGTCGAACTTCTCCGCCTCGGCGATCTGGCGCACCGCGCGGTTGGCGCGCTCGAGAATCCCCGACAGCTCCTCGTTGCGGCGCTGATTGAAGTCCTCCCTGGTCTCGCGCTGCTTGCGCTGGAAGTCGCGGGTCAGCTCGGCGAACTCGCGCTCCCGCTTGGCGCGATCCGAATCGGTCATCGTCATCGCGTTCTTCTCGAGGGTCTCCTGCAAGCGCTTCAGCTGGTCCGCCATCTTGGCGAGCTCCTGTTCCCGCTTCGCGAACTCCGCCTCGAGCTTCTTCTGCGCGCGCACCGCCGGCGCGGCGTCGCGCAGGATCCGGTCGAGGTTCACGAACCCGATCTTCTCGCCTTGGGCCTGCCCGGCGCCCGCGAACGCCAGGAGCGCCAGTACCACCAACCACTGCAACTTCGCCAACTCCGTCTCCCAGGTCAGGCGATCGCGCGCTAGAACGCGTGGCCGAAAATGAACTGAAACTGCTGCAACTGGTCACCCGGCTGGTCGTTGAGCGGGACGGCGTAGAACAGCCGCAACGGGCCGAGTGGCGAGTTCCAGGCGATGATCGCGCCGGCAGAATACCGCAAACGGAGATCATAGGAGACGGTCGCCCCGCTACTGTTGGTGGCCGTGCCCTTGTCCCCGAAGCCGTAGCCGGGCTGGTCGGTCCAGACCTGGCCGGCGTCGAAGAACGCCCCCAGGCGCAGGGCACGATCCTGGCCCATGCCCGGGAACGGGAAGGTGATCTCGGCGTTGGCGACCGCCTGACGGCTGCCGCCGAGGACGCCGTCCGGGTCGCGCGGGCCCAACGAGGCGGTGTCGTATCCCCGCACGGTTCCCGGCCCGCCGGCGTAGTACGCCTTGTAGAACGGCAGCGTTTGGCCGCTGTAGCCCCCGCCGTAGCCGATCAGGCCGTTCAGCATGCCGATCACGTCGCGGGTGATCGGGAAATACCAGGTGAGCTGGTAGCCGAGCTTGTAGTAGTTGAGATCAAGCCCCGGCACCGTCACCTCGGTGAACACGCGCTGGAACGTTCCGGTGGTCGGGAAGATCGCGCTGTCGCGCCGGTCGCGGGCCCACGAGACGGTGAGCGGCACGTACAGAGGGTCGTCGCCGCTCTGGTTGACGAAGTCGATGAACCGTTGCGGGCTGTCCGCGAACAGATCGATCTTCGTCTGCTCGAGCGCCACCGTCACGCTGACCCGATCGAACTCGGCGGTGGGGAAGCCGGCTTGCACGCCGCCCCCGAGCGTCTCGGTGACGTAGTTCCCGACATCGAGCGCGTCGGCGTCGAACCGGCGGTTGTAGACATTGACTCCGGCGCTCACGCCGTCGACGGTGAAGTACGGATTCAGGAACGAGAACCCGATGTTGCGGTTGACCTCGCTGGTATTCGCGCTGAGCGTCACCGAGTTGCCGCTGCCGAAGATGTTGGCCTGGCTGAGCGAGCCCTGGAGGATCAGCCCGTCGCTGCTCGAGAACCCCACCCCGAACAGCAGGTTCCCGGTGGGCTTCTCCTTCACCTTGAGGTTGATGTCGACCTGGTCGCTCGAGCCCGCCACCGGCTCGGTCTCGAGCTCCACCGAGTCGAAGAAGTTCAGCTTGTCGACCCGCTGGCGCGACAGCTGCAGCTTCTGGCCGTCGTAGAACCCGCCTTCGAGCTGGCGCAGCTCGCGGCGGACGACCTGGTCGCGGGTCTTGGTGTTGCCGACGATGTTGATCCGGCGCACGTACACGCGCCGGCCCGGATCGATCATGATCGTAAACCCGACGGTCCGCTTGTCCTTGTCGACGTCCGGCACCGCGTTCGCGTTGGCGAACGCATAGCCTTCGTTCCCGAGCCGCTCGGCGATCGCCTTGGTCGACTCGGCGAGCTTCTCGCGCGAGAACGGCTCGCCCGGCTTTACCCGCACCAGCCTCATCAGCTCGGGCTCGGGGAGGAGCAGGTCGCCGCCGAGCTTGATGTCGGTCACGGTGTACTTCTCGCCCTCGGTGAGGTTGAGCGTGATGTAGATGTCGCGCTTGTCCGGCGAGATCGACACCTGGGTCGACTCGATGTTGAAGTCGAGGTAGCCGCGATTGAGGTAGTACGAGCGGATCGT
>Ga0299906_10002458_pt1 | contig 15363 bp, 15 predicted proteins | sample RVTome_14_FD_200259 | JGI IMG/M metagenome (GOLD analysis project Ga0299906, IMG submission 200259) | Soil microbial communities from uranium-contaminated site in the Upper Colorado River Basin, Wyoming, United States - RVT145D125 (version 2) ... | reverse complement strand
TGACACGGACGCACGCCTCCCGGTGGAGGACCGGACCCCTGCCTATCCCAGGCGCTCTTTCAGGACCTGCACGGCCTGCTTGTAGGCCTCGATCTCCTTCTTGCCCTCGGCCTCGAAGTACTTCCGGATCTCCTGCGGCTCCACCACGAGCCGGTACTTGTGCATGGGCCGGCCCTTGCCCCTGCGGGGAATGGCCTCGGCCTCGACCCAGCCCCGGTCCCGCAGGACCTGCATGCCGACCGAGACCTCGGGCTGCCGAAGCCCGGTGCCCTCCACGATCTCCTTCGTCCCCTGGGACCCTTCCTTGAGGAGCACGGCCAGGAGGGTGGCCTCGACGCGCTTCGCCCCGAGGCGCTGGAGCGGTTCCACGAGGTCCGAGCCTCGCGCGGCCATGGGCTCATGCTTGGCCACCGTTACTATTTGGGCTTTTTTCTTAAAGGGGTGGGAGCCATGTCCGAAACGCCTTCGTCGGCCCGGCCGCACGCGCCCGCACGGGCTCCGCCGATGCCCGCCGTGCGCCCTACCTGCCCTGATAGGTTCAAGAACCCCGCCCTCGTGGTCGGCGCCGTGACCGAAGAACGCCTCGTGGAGCCGGGGACGCCCCTGGCCTACAGCGAAGAGCTCCTCCCGGGTTCGGGGACCTACGATGACGGCCATCAGATCCGCGCCGCCCTGTTCGGCCGGGAGCACGTCGACCCGGAGACCATGCAGGTCACGGTCCGTCCCGCGGGCAAGCCCGTGGCGCAGGTCGAGAAGGGCGATGTCATCGTCGGCGAGGTCACCTTCACCAAGCCCGAACTGGCGTCCGTGCGCATCCTTGAGATCCGCGGCAAGGAAGGACGCAGTGTCCTCCACCAGGTGGAGGGCACCCTGCATGTCTCGAAGGTCGACAAGCGGTACATCAAGTCCATCGAGGACGAGTTCCGCCCCGGCGACATCATCCGCGCCAAGGTCATCGGCATGAAGGGCGGGCCCCAACTCGTCACGGACGCCCCCGACCTCGGATGCATCGCCGCCTTCAGCCCCGAGGACCCCCGGCGCAGGCTCGTGCCGCACGGGGACCACCTCATCGACCCCGAGGCCGGGAAGCACTTCCGGCGCAAGCTCGCCGACGACTACGGTTCCGGCTTGCTCTGAGCCCGCCGGACCGCCCCGACCTCGGCCGCAACCTCCAAAAACCCCTCTCTTGTCGCGCGACATGATGGAGCTCCGGGTCCTCAACGAAAGCGCCAACGAACTCGAGGTCGAGGTCCTCGGCGAGAACGAGACGCTCCTCAACCCCGTCAAGCAGGCGCTCCTGGCGGACAAGGACGTGGACTTCGCCGAGTACATCATCGAGCATCCCACGCTGAGCATCCCCCGGGTCTTCCTGCGCACGAAGGGCAAGGCCGACCCGCGCAAGGTCCTCCAGCGCACGATCAAGGGGCTGATCGCGGAGTTCGACGGCTTCGAGGACGTCTTCGTCGCCGCCCTCAAGAAGCAAGGCTGACATGACCCAGGCCGTGCCGGCGGGCACCCCGGCAGGCCCGGCGCCACGGCCGCCCCCCGAGGACGCCGCGATCGGCATGCGTTCGTACCTGACCCCCACGCCGGGGATCGGCGGCCGCCTCCGGGCCGAGCCGGAGGACTTCCGTGTCATCGAGGAGGGCGAGGCCCCCCGCCGGGACGAGCGAGGCGCCTACACGGCGGCCCGGGTACGCCTCCGGAACTGGGAGACGAACCGCTTTGCCGGTCGCGCGGCGCGGGAGCTGCACCTCAAGCGGGGCCAGGTCTCGTTCGCGGGGATGAAGGACAAGCGCGCCGTGACCGAGCAGTGGTTCACGTTCCGGTGCCCGCCGGACCGCGTCACGGCGCTGGAGCGCCTCCAGGACGTCGAGGTCCTGGAAGCCTACGCGACCGACCTGCGGCAGTACGCCGGCGCCCACGGCGGCAACCGCTTCAGGATCCGCGTCCGGGACCACGAGGCGCGCCCCGACGCCGTCACCGCGACCGTCGAGGCCGTGCGGCGGGAGGGCGGCGTGCCGAACTTCTTCGGGCCGCAGCGGTTCGGCGCCTCCTTCCGCCCCCTCACGCACCTCGTGGGCCGCGCCCTCGTGGCCGGCGACCTGGACGAGGCCGTGCGCCTCTACATCGGCAACCCCATCGAGGGGGAACGCGAGGAGGCCCTGGCGGCTCGTCGGGTGTACGAAGAGACCCGGGACCCTGTCCTCGCCCTGGAGGCGTATCCCCCCGCCCTCGACCTGGAGCGGGAGATGCTGAAGCGGCTCGTGAAGCGCCCGGGGGACCCGCGCAACGCGCTGCGGGCCCTGCCGCAGAACCTCCTCCAGCTCTTCGTGCACGCGTGGCAATCGTACCTCTTCAACCGCGTCCTTTCCGCCCGCCTCGAGGCCGGCCTCGGGCTGGCCGCGGCGCGGGAGGGGGACCGGGTCATGGCGACCGAGGACGACGGTACGCGCACCGTGCGGGTCTCGGCCCGGAACCAGGCACGCGTGCAACGGGAACTGGACCGGGGCCGCGCCGTCCTGACCGCGCCGCTTCCCGGCCTCGCCGTCCCGATGGCCGAGGGGGCACCCGGCGGCATCGAGGCGCGCGTTCTGGAGGAAGAGGGCGTGCAGCCGGCCGCGTTCCGGTGCCGGGAGCTGCCGGAAGTGGCATCCGCCGGACGGCGACGGGGGATCCTCCAGCCCGTCCCGTCGCTCGACGTGGTCTGGGAGGAGGGGGACCCCGTGTTCTCGTTCCGGCTCGGCCGGGGCGCATACGCCACCGTCGTGCTGCGGGAGTTCATCAAGGGCGGCATCGAGGCGTACTGACGCCGCCGCGGGGCGCCGGAAGCTTGATGGCCTGGCCTGGGGCTGTCCCCGGGTCCCTGGCAGCGCGGACCCTGCGCCGCCGACTGCCGAACCCGAGGTCGAACCATGCAGCCCAACAACCCGTCCTACCCTGTCACGACGCCGCGGCAGGGCGCCTACATCACGCTCCGGATCCTCCTGGTCGTCGGCGTCGTCGCCGCCGTGTTCGGCGCCTTCCTCGGCATCGGCGTGCCCGCTGCCCTGGGCACGGACGCGGTCCTCGTCGCCCTCGCCGTGGGCGTCGCGCTCAACACGCTCGTGCTCGCGGCGCTGCTTTTCAACCTGCGCGCCGGCGGGGCCGGACCGGCGAAGGTCGTCCTGAGCCGCGGCCGCCACCGCGAAGAGAGCATCGTCACGCCCGACGGACCGCCGTCCACCGGGGCGCGGGCCGACGCGTCCCTGCCCCGTTCCGCCCCGGAGGCGGACGCAAGGGGCACTGCGGAGCCGATCGTCGCCTTCGGCTCGAGGACGACCGGCGAGGTGTACGCGTTCTCGGACGCGACGCCGGACAAGCACCCGGAGGAGGGCCAGCACGTGACCCTCATCGAGGGCATCGGCCCTGTGATCGCGTCGCGCCTTGGCATGCAGGGCATCGTCACGATTCCGCAGCTCCTTCGCCTCGACGCGGCGGCCGTGGGCGGCATGGTCGGCGTCACGGAGGACCACGCCGCCACGCTCCAGGCGCAGGGCCGCCTCATGCGACTGCACGGCATCGGCCCGCAGTACGCGGAGCTCCTTGCCGGCGCGGGCGTCCGGTCCGTCGAGGGGCTTGCCGGCGAGGACGCCGACAGCCTCTTGGCCCGCATCAAGGCGGCCCAGGAGGGACGCAAGCTCCGCATCCAGGGCGGTCGCGTGGGCAAGGGCACGGTCCAACGCTGGATCGAGGCGGCGCAGGACGCGCTTCCCGAGGTCCAGACGGCCCCGGTCGAGCCCGGGCCGGCAGCCGAGGCACCCGCCCCGCCCCAGACCGCCGACCCGGACGCGGTCTGGGAGCCCGTGGCGGACGATGCCGAGGGCCGGGACGACCTGGATGCATGGGCGCGTTCCTAGGGTAGGCCGAGACCCGCACGGGTCGCCGGAAGATCCACGAACAGGTCGCTCGACCCTGCCCCATGATGCCGTCCCGGGCGTGGCCGCCTAGGACCCGATGTGCGGGTCGCCGCCATCGATGGCCCAACACGGTTCCGTCGGCGTCACCGCGGTCGAGGATCCGGCGTGCGGGTCACGGCTTTCGGTCAAGCAGCACGGATCCGTCCGCGTCACGGTCGTCGAAGTGCCCACACGTTCGTCACGGCCCCCGTCCATCCGACACGGATCCGTCCGCGTCATGCAGGCCGACGAAGAAGCGTGTTGGAGCGGCGGCGCGGCGGCGCCGCCCCCGAGCGCTGCGAGCGACCTTCGAGAGGATCGATCACTCGATCAAGTGGGGTCGGCGCATGCGCCGACCCCACGATGCGACATCAGGGCCCTGCCCTCCGGGCAGCACTCCGCGAGATCAACCATGTTTTCCTCGCTGTCGGGCTCGGCGGCGGATGACGCCGGGGCCTGGACGGCTGTGACCGACGCGGAAGCCAGGTAGGATCGAGCGAAGCGAAACCCGATCGGCCCTCAGGCCGCCGCTTGGCCCGCCAGCACGAAATGCGCCAGCAGGGCCTCGATCTGGATGCGCTCGTTGCTGCCCTCGACCATGCGGAACTCGACCTCGCCCACCTTGTCGATCAGGCGCACCTTCTGCAGGTCCGGGATCGTGAGGTCGAAGACGCTGCGGTGGATCTGCCGGATCACGTCCTCGCCGCTGAGGCCGTACTCGATGAGCAGGCCGTCGAGCACGTTGCGGGCGGCCATGAAGTCGCCGTCCAGCGCGGTCTCGAGGAGGCGCTTCACCTCGTCCGGCCGCGCGGTGCTCGTCGTTTTGTAGATGACGTCCGCGTCGACCGTGCCTCCAAGCGTCGCCGCCACCTGGAGCGTGTTGACGGTCTTGCGGAGGTCGCCCTTCGCGATGAACAGCAGCGCGTCGACGCCGTCCGGCGTGATCTCGACGCCCTCGTTCGTGGCGATCTTCCGGATGTACCGCTTGACCTGGTCCGAAGTGAGGGGGCGGAAGCGGAAGACCGCGCAGCGGCTCTGGATCGGGTCGATGATCTTGGAGGAGTAGTTGCAGGAGAGGACGAACCGTGTCGTCTGCGTGAAGCGCTCCATCGTGCGCCGCAGCGCCGACTGGGCGTCGGACGTCAGGGCGTCGGCCTCGTCGAGGAAGATGATCTTGAACCCGCCGTGCTCCGCGGAGCCGACGCGGGCGAAGTCCTTGATCTTTCCCCGGACGACGCCGATGCCGCGCTCGTCCGAGGCGTTCAGTTCCAGGAACCGCCCCCGCCAGTCGTCGCCCCAGAGGTCCCGGGCGAGCGCGATGGCGCTCGTCGTCTTGCCCGTCCCGGGAGGCCCCGCGAACATGAGGTGCGGGATGCTGCGGCTGCGCACGTACGCCTTGAGGCGCTCGACGGCCTCTTCCTGGCCCACGACGTCGTCGAGGGTGCGGGGACGGTACTTCTCGACCCAGACGTCCTTCATCGCAGCCGCCGATGCCGCCCCCCGCTCAAGAAGGCGTAGGGTCGGAGGAACCACGCGCCTCCCGCTCGAGCGCCGCGAGGACGCCCTCGAAGCGGGCCGCGGGGACGAGGGCCAGGACCCGGTTCCGGCCGTCAAGCGCCTCCCGGAGGCGCTTGGCCATGTGCTCCTCCCGTGCGGCCTCCAGGGCCTGCAACGGCTTCAACTGGTTCTGGTACGCGTCCCAGGCGACCGCGAGGCCGTACGGGTCCTCGGGGCGGGAGAAGTCGGCCTCCATGATCTTCCGCAGGATCCTGCCGGACCGCACGGCGTGGCGGAAGCCGACGAGGCGGATGTAGAGGCCCGAGTGGGTCTCGTCGTCCATGTCCAGGGGCACGATGGGGACGCCGTCGCCGCGCGCCTGGCCGTGCGCCGCCTCGAGGTCGGGACTCGGGACGCGGGTGGCGCCGAACCGCGCGAGGAGTCCGAAGAGCCGCTCGGACTGAGGGTCGATGTCGGGGACCGGCGTCGTGGGATCGGCCGCGAGCGCGTCCAGCCCCTCCAGGTCCTCGGGCGGGACGCCGAGCGCGACGGCGTCGGGCCGCTCGGCCTCGTAGGCCCGCCGCACGCGGTCCCCGTCGGGCACGAAGCCGGCGATCGTGCCCAGGATGCGCACGTCGCAGCCGTCGACGCGCACGCGTGCCTCGGGGGGGGCCACGTCCCTTCGAGAGCTGCCGGGCGGAAGAATCCTTTGTCGTGCGACGTGAAGCCCCAAGAGGCGCGACCCGGCCCTGTGCTCGGTAGCTCCGGCGACACGTTAAGAAGCCGTACGGGGGATGTGGTGGGCACAGGCGACCACATGAAGATCGACATCGGCACAGAAGGGAAGATCCTTGGGACGAAGCGTGTCAGCCCCAATGGGCAGGTGAGCGGCCTCTCCGAGTACGCGGGCGAGGAGGTCCTCATCATCTACCCCGGCCCCCGGGAGCCCCGCGTCCGCATGGACGCCAAGGACTACCTGAAGGAGGTCGAGAGGGCCGTGCAGGCCCAGATGCGCCACGCCTTCACCCGGTACAGGGGCCTCAAGGACCGCTACCGGGACGAGGCGGAGGCCACGCGGGCCTTCCTCAAGGCGAAGAGCCCCAAGAGCTTCCAGGGCCTCGTGGAGAACGTGGACGAGTGGGTGGAGGCGCAGGTCAAGCGCGCGGAGGAGAACGTCGCAAAGCGCCTCGGCAAGGATGATGAGGACCGCAGGGGCGGGTGACCGGAGAGGCCGGGCGGCGGAGCCGCGGACCGTCTCGGCGCCCGTCGCGCCTGCCCGCCGCCCCGGACCGCCCGGGCCGGCTCAGGCGTTCGCGACCTGGACGTCGAAACCGGCCTTGGCCAGCTCCTCGAGGATGAACGGCACGAGGGGCCCCTCGTCCGTGCTCGGGGGCACCGCCGCGAGGCCGTAGTGGCTGACGATGCCGAGCGCCTTCCCGGTCGCGAGGTGGAGGATGGGACTGCCGGAGTCGCCGTTCACGGCCGGCATGTCGATGCGGTAGAGCCGCTCGTCCCAGTCGACGAGCACGCCGCTGCGGTCCCGGGTCGCCTCCTGGTCTCCGAAGACCACGCCGTAGCCGTGGATGCCGACCGGGTCGCCGACGGCGAGGTCGGCCGCGTCGATGGCCCCCGAGGGGCCGTCATGGCCGAGCATGGACGGATGGGCCGACCCCACCGCTGCGGGGTCGAGGCGCACGAGCGCGAAGTCCACGGCCGCGTCGGCGCCCGGCGCCACGTCCGAGTCGTAGACGACGGTGCCGACCTCGCCCGATCCCGGGACCTCCACGCGCTCGCCGATCGCCTCCGTGCAGTGTCCCGCTGTGCCGATGAACGCGGCGGCCTCGCCATCAGGTCCATGGCCCGTGTAGAGGAAGTTGAACGTGCAGTAGCCGCCTAGGCTCGCGCCTGGCCGGACGGCCGCGGAGGCCGGGTCGCCCCATGCAGGCTCCCAGGCCGCGGGGACGGGGTCGCCGGGCGGCTCGACGGTGGCGTCGTCGGTGGTGTCGTCGGCGCATCCCGCAAGGAGCGGGACCACGAGGGCGAAGGCGAGGAGGATCCGGGCCATGGACCGGACCCGCGGCGGGCGGAGATAGGGTTTGCTGTGCGTCCGACGCGGGCCGTCGGGGGCGGTCACGGGTCCTCACGGGTCCTCACCGCTTTTAGATGGTCGCAAGCTCCACCGGGAAGCCCGCCGCGTGCAGGTCCTCAAGGATCCACGCCACGGTGGGCCCCATGAGCTGGGCCCCCGCATAGGGGAGACACCAGATCCAGCCGGCGCTGCTTACGATGCCGAGGGCCTTCCCGCTTCCGCCGTGCAGCACGGGCCCGCCGGAATCGCCCCACCAGACGGGGCCCTCCGAGCAGTACACGTCGTCGTGCTGGAGCAGGTAGGTGGACCGGTCCCGCGTCGCAGGGACATCGCCCACCACCATGCCGTAGCCGTGGTGCAACAACTCGTCCCCCAGGCCGGTGTCCTCCGGGAGGGCCACGCCGGTGGGGCCGTCCGTGTTCTTCATGCGCGGCGTGGCATCGAGGTTCCAGCCCTCGTCGAGCTCGATCAGCGTGAAGTCCAGGGAGGTGTCCGCCCCGGGGCTCACGTCGGAGTCGAAGACCACCGTGCCCACGTCGCCGCGGCCTGCCAGCGGGACCCGTTCGCCGATCTCCTCGGTGCAGTGGGCGGCCGTGCCGATGTAGTACTTCTCTGCATCGCGGTCGAAGAACAGGAAATCGAAGGTGCACCACCCGATGGGCGCGCCGGGGTACAACGCTGCGTCGTCGCCGCTCCATGCAGGCTCCCAGGGCGAGGGCGGCGCCGTCGGCGACGGACTCGGGGAGGGCGAGGCGGAGGGGGCGGCTGACGGCTCCGCCGTAGGCTCGGCCGTCGGGCCGGGCGCGGGGCTGGATGTCGGGGGCGGTGAAGCCGGGGGCGGCCTCGAGGGGGCCGTGGGTCCGGGCGTCGCATCGGCAGGCGGGTCCGCTGCGTCGAGGGCGGCGTCGGGGGCCGCGCATCCCGCGAAAGCGGTCAGGACCAGGAGGAGGACGATCGCGCCGCGCACCGGCCTGCTGGGGGTCTGCATCCCGATAAGGGTTGTGATGCATGCATGGCACGACCCTCGCCGTGCCGGGCCATGCCCGCCGGAAGTGGATCGCGTTCGAAGGGACTTACAGGACGTGGTCCCGGAGGGCGGCCATGAGGGCCTCGACGTCCGTGTGCTCGGCGACGAAGCGGTCCAGGGCGGCGAGGTCCTCCGCGGCCTCCTCGTCACCCGGGTTCAGCCGGACGGCCTCGCGGAAGCCCCCGATCGCCCTGGCAAGCAGCACATCCGCGGCGTCCTTCGGAAGCTCCTGCATGCCGGGCGCAAGCGGCAGGGCGCCGGCACGCACGAACGCGAGCAGGACGTGCGCCACCGCGGATTGGTAGTAGGCCTCCGGACTCTCCTCGTCCAGGCCGATGGCGTCCGACGCGGCCTCCAGGCCGGCGGCGTAGTTCCCCACGTCCATCTCCAGGATGGCCTTGCGGAGCAGCCGCTCGGACGTCGGTCCCTTGTTGCGCATCTCCAGGTTGACCTTGGCCAGCGTCTGGAACCGTTCCACGTAATCAAGGTCGTTCGTCGTCCGGATGAGTTCGGTCAGGAGTCTTGCGGACATCTCGGGTCCCGCACCAGATTCCGATTGCCGCCTTCAGGAGGTAAAAGGCTTATGGCGATGGACTCGAACCTTCCCCGCGGTCCCTGCCCAGCCTCGCTCCCGCCCCGCCCGCGGACGGGGCCGCTCTCCACGAGCAGCAAGACGCTCCGCCAGGTGTCGCTCCCGCCCCGCCCGCGGACGGGGCCTTCCGCTGGGCACGAACCTGTGTCTTTTATGCTGCGCGGGCGTGTGGGGTCAAAGCCGGCATGAAGGACGAGGAACGCAGGGAAGGCCCCGGGTCGGACGCCCAGGGGACGCAAGGTCCGGGGCACGCCCCCGGACCGGGCGCCAACGGCGGCAAGCACGGCGCCGCCGAGGTGGCGAAAGGCCCGCTGCCCGCGGTCCGGGAGTGGATCGACGGGCAGGAATTCGAGACGACCTCCGACATCTCGGTGCCGGACAAGCTCCTCGACCAGGTCATCGGCCAGGACCACGCTGTCACGGTCGTCCGCAAGGCCGCCGAGCAGAAGCGGCACGTCATGCTCATCGGCGAGCCCGGCACGGGCAAGTCCATGCTGGCGCGCGCCATGACAGAGTTCCTCCCCCGGGAAGAGCTCGAGGACATCATCGCCTACCCCAACGGCGAGGACGCCAACACCCCGAGGATCCGCGTCGTGCCCGCCGGCAAGGGGAAGGAGATCGTCGACGCCCAGAAGTTCGAGGCCCGCAAGCGCCAGGAGCAGCGCGGTTTCCTCATGATGGTCCTCATCCTCACCGTCATCGGCCTGGCGCTCTTCATCGCCTTCGCCTTCGAGGAGCCGATGGCCGCGATCTGGGGCATCCTCATCGCGCTCCTCGTGTTCTTCCTCTTCCGCTCGGCCGCCATGAACCGGCCGCAGCAGATGGTGCCCAAGCTGCTCGTCGGGCACGACCCCGACGACCTGCCGCCCTTCGTGGACGCGACCGCGGCCCACAGCGGCGCACTGCTCGGCGACGTCCGGCACGACCCGTTCCAGGCCGGCGGCCTCGAGACCCCCGCCCACGACCGCGTCGAGGCGGGCGCCATCCACAAAGCGCACCGCGGCGTCCTCTACATCGACGAGATCAACACGCTCTCCCTGCCCTCGCAGCAGCACCTGCTCACGGCGATCCAGGAAAGGCGCTTCCAGATCACGGGGCAGTCCGAGCGCAGCTCGGGCGCCATGGTGAAGACGGAGCCGGTGCCGTGCAGCTTCATCCTCGTCGCGGCGGGCAACCTGGACGCCCTGCAGGGCATGCACCCCGCCCTGCGGTCGCGCATCCGCGGCTACGGCTACGAAGTCTACGTCAAGGACATCATGGACGACACGGACGAGAACCGCCGCAAGCTCATCCGCTTCGTCGCCCAGGAGGTCCGCAAGGAGCAGGAGAAGATCCCGCACTTCGACCGCACCGGCGTGGCCGAGATCGTCCACGAGGCCCAGCGGCGCGCCGGCCGCAAGGGGACGCTGACGCTTCGCCTCCGCGAGCTCGGCGGCCTGGTCCGCGTCGCCGGCGACCTGGCCCACGAGGAGAACGCCCCCGTCGTGACGCGCGACCACGTCCTGCGCGCAAAGAGCATCGCGCGCAGCCTCGAGCAGCAGATCGCGGACCGGCAGATCGAGCACAAGCAACAGTACAGCCTCATCCGCAACACCGGCGCCCGCATCGGCGTCGTGAACGGGCTCGCGGTCTTCAGCGCCGATCCCAGCATGAGCGAGTTCAGCGGCATCGTCATGGAGATCGACGCCCAGGTGGCCCCGGCGTCGAGCCGCGGCGAAGGCAAGATCATCGCGACGGGCAAGCTCGGCGAGATCGCGAAAGAGTCCGTGCTGAACATCAGCGCCATCGTGAAGCGCTTCCTCGCCGAGGACGTCAGCAATCACGACGTCCACGTCCAGTTCGTCCTCGCCCACGAGGGCGTCGAGGGCGACTCGGCGTCCGTCAGCATCGCCACGGCGGTGCTGTCCGCGCTGACGCAGGCCCGGGTGCGCCAGGACGTGGCGATGACCGGCAGCCTGAGCGTGCACGGCATGGTGCTGCCCGTCGGCGGCGTGACCGCGAAGATCGAGGCCGCGGCGAAGCTCGGCATGAAGAAGGTCCTGATCCCGAAGGCCAACGAGGTCGACGTCCTGATCGAGGACGACTTCATCGGCAAGATCGAGGTCATCCCCTGCGACACGATCCACGATGTCGTCATGCACGCCCTCGTGCCCTCCGCCACGAAGGACGCCCTGCTGGAGAAGCTCAGCGTCCTCGAGGAGACGCTGGAGGGCGGTCCCACGCCGCCGCAGCCGTTGGAGAACATCCCGACGAAGGACGAGTGGTAGGCGCCGCGCCGCGGACGTTCCCGCCGGGCCACGGCCTTTTCCGACGTGCGTCCTCCTGCGTCGCCGTCGCCGCGCATCCGGCGTCGGTCACCGCCCTCGGCCGGCAGACACGCCTCCGTCCGCGCCACGGTCGTCGACGAGGCCCCGTCCGGTCACAGCCCTCGTTCATGGAGCACGGATCCGTCCGTGTCACGGTCATCGGGAACGAGGCGTGATGGCAAGGCGGCCCGGATGTGCCGCCCCGGGAGCGAAGCGAGGGGATGTCGAAGGCGCCAGGGCCCTGGCCTCCGGCCGCGCTCCGCATGATCCACGTCGTCTCCGCCGTCGGACGCGGCTGCGGGAAGGATGTCGGCGCATCGAAGCCATTGGCACGGAAACGTCGGGCAAGGGGGAGCGAGAGCCCCATGCACGGGGCCTCAATCTAAGCGGCTGTTCAATGGGCTTATAACCCACCCCGGAATCGAAGCCCTCGCCGATGCGCATCTCAGCGGGCGAGCGGGTCTGGGCCTTCTTCGGCTACTTGGCGATCCTCTGCCTCATCCCGATCTGGTTCAAGAAGGACAGCATCTTCGTCCAGTTCCACGCCCGGCAGGGGCTCGTGCTCTTCCTCCTCTGGTTCGTCACCTCGCTCATCTGGATCGTCCTCCTCGTGTTCATCCAGCAGGGGCTCGTCCAGCAGATCCTCATGTTCCTGCTGTTCCTCACCTTGGCCGTCTACGCCCTCATGGCCTTGATCGGCCTCGCCAAGGTCCTCATCGGCGAGCGGTTCCGCATGCCCGTCGTCGCCGACGTGGCCTTGCGCATGGGCCTCTGAGACCGGTCCCCGAACCGGGAACCTTTATGCTCCCCTCGCTTGGACGGCCTCCGTGGAGCGACGCATCTTCGTCGTGGCCGTCGTCGCCCTCGGGGCGTCCCTGGCGGGCTGCTTCGGCGCCGGCGCGCGCAGCGATTGGGCCTACGAGGCCGTCGGTCTGGACGCGACGTACGACGACGGGCTGCGCGGGCGCGGCGTCGTGGTGGCCGTCATCGACACGGGCATCAACCTCGGGCATCCCAGCCTGGAGCACCTCAAGGACGGGGACGAGGGCGACGGCGAGGTCATCGCGTTCAAGGACTTCTACACGGGCAAGGAAGGCGTGGGCGAGGCCATCGACCCGGCAGGGCACGGCAGCCACGTCGCCAGCATCATCGCGGCCCGCGGCAGCGGCTTCATGGACCGCCTCGTCTACAACGCGGACCTGCTCGGGGGGGCGCCGGGCGTGCAGCTCGTCATCGCCCGGGTCTGCAACGAGTCCTGCAAGACCGACGCGATCGACGACGCCGTCGACTGGGCGGTGGTCCAGGGAGCCAAGGTCATCAGCATGTCCCTCGGCGGCACCAGCGGGCTCCCGCCCGCCGTGGACGACCTCCTCCAGTCGGAGATCGAGGCCTCCGTGAACGCCGCGATCGACCGGGGGGTCGTGGTGATCGCCTCGGCCGGCAACAACGGCCCGGACAACGAGGACGTCTCCAGCCCGGCGAACATCCCGGGCGTCCTCGCCGTCGGCGCCGTCGACGGGGATCTGGCGGTGTGGGAGGAGAGCAGCCGCGGCGACGATGTGCCGTGCCGCCCCGGGGGCGGGCTCTTCGAGGGGCGCTCGACCTCGCGCTGCTACCCCAGCAAGAAGCCGGAGATCGTGGCGCCGGGCGTCGACATCCTGGGCGCCTGGAGCGGCGACAGCTATGTCCGCGCGACGGGCACCAGCCAGGCGACGCCGTTCGTCACGTCGGCGGTGGCGGTCATGCTCGAGGGCCGGACGCCCCTGACGGACCGGGAGGACGTACTCGCCGTGAAGCGCGTGCTCGTGGACACGGCATCCCCCCTGCCAGGCCAGGGGAAGCCGCACGACGCGGCGGCCGGCTACGGCCTGCTGCAGGCGGACCGGGCCGTCGCGGCGTACCGGTAGTCCCACCGGGGACGACGGCGGTCCTGGCACCTGCGGCGGCTCCGGCGGCGGCTCCGGCGGCGGCTCCGGCGCCGACGCTCCCACCCCAACGCCCTTCTACGCGTCCGGGATCGACGGCCCGATGAGCGAGCTCTGGGACACGATCATCATCGGCAGCGGCCCCGCGGGCTGCACGGCGGCGCTGTACGGCAGCCGTGCCTACCTGAAGACGCTGGTCGTGGCGGGCTACGAGGCCGGCGGCCAGCTCATGCTCACGAGCGACGTGGAGAACTACCCCGGCTACCCCGAGGGAGTGCAGGGGCCGGAGATGATGGCCGACTTCCGGAAGCAGGCGGAGCGCTTCGGGGCGCGGTTCGTGGACGAGGACGCCACGGAGGTGGATTTCACAAAGCGGCCGCTCACCGTGAAGACGCCGACGGCGAGCTACCAGGGCAAGACGGTCATCGTCGCCACGGGCTCGAGCGCCAAATGGCTCGGCCTCAGCTCGGAGAAGCGGCTGCAGGGCCGCGGCGTCTCCGCATGCGCGACGTGCGACGGGTTCTTCTTCAAGGACAAGCGCGTCGTCGTCGTGGGGGGCGGCGACTCGGCCATGGAGGAGGCGACGTTCCTCACGAAGTACGCCTCGGAGGTGGTCATCGTGCACAGGCGCCACGAGTTCCGCGCCTCGAAGATCATGGCCGCGCGCGCCCTGAACCACCCCAAGATCCGCGTCGTCTGGGACTCCGTCGTCGTGGAGGTCCTTGGCGAGGAGAAGGTGGAGGGCGTGCGCGTCCGCAACGTGGAGGCGGACCGCGCGGAGGACCTCCCGACGGACGGCGTCTTCGTCGCGATCGGGCACCACCCGAACACGGACCTGTTCCGTGGACAGCTCCACCTGGACGAGGCCGGGTACGTCGTGCCGGAGCCGGGCCACGAGACGCAGACGTCGGTGGAGGGTGTCTTCGTGGCGGGCGACGTCTACGATCACCGGTACCGGCAGGCGATCACGGCGGCGGGCTCCGGCTGCAAGGCGGCGATCGACGCCGAGAAGTGGCTCGAGGCGCAGGGCGCCGCGGCGGAGCTGGCTGCCGAGACCCGGGCGCCGTAGCGTCCCGGCGACGCACGCTGGTTTCAAGCCATGGTCCCCGTCTTAAGACGGGCATCCATCCATCGGGGTCGAGTCATCCCACGGCATGTGCCGATGCCATGGCACGGCCGTTCCGTCGAACGCACGACCTGAATCATCACATTAAAATAATCTGAACTCAGAGTGGAAGGGAGTGCGCCGGAAAGCCGCGACCGGGATGCTCGCGCTCATGGCCTCCACCCTCGCCCTCTCGGGTTGCCTCCAACCCGCCGAGGGCCTTTGGGGAGAGCCGGGGCCCACCCTCCCCGAAGCCCTGATCCGGTCCGACCCCTATCCGCGCCTCGTCGTCGAAGTCGACCACGCGCTTGGCCATGCACCCTGTCCCCAGGCCGTCGACGCCATGATGGCCGCCCTCTACGCGCTTACCGACAAGCAGAAGATCGAGCTGGTCGAGGAGGGCGCCTTCAGCCGCCAGGGAGGGGACTACACGAACGACGGCCTCGCGGCCCTGCACGAGGCCACTTCCGGTGCGGCCCCCTCGGCCGACTTCGGCCACGGCGACGCCGCCTACCTTCACGTCGTGTTCCTCGACGGTCAGCCCGCGGGCACCCGCGGTGGCCACACGGCGGGCCGGACCCTCCACGACGCCGGCGCCCTCTTCGTCTTCCGAGACGCCTACGACGGCGCCTACACCATCGACCGGCACCTGCGCCGCGACGCCACCTGCGACGTGGAGCGCGCCGTGCTCCTCCACGAGCTGGGCCACGCGTTCGGTCTCGTCAACCGCGGCATCCCCATGCTCCACGACCGCGAGGCCGACGACCACGCCGGCCACAGCACCAACCCGGCAAGCGTCATGTACCCCCGGCTCAGCTTGGCCCCCGACGGTCTCCTGCTCCAGGACCTCCCCCGCGGCTTCGACCGCCACGACATCCGCGACA
>Ga0299906_10002457_pt1 | contig 15367 bp, 10 predicted proteins | sample RVTome_14_FD_200259 | JGI IMG/M metagenome (GOLD analysis project Ga0299906, IMG submission 200259) | Soil microbial communities from uranium-contaminated site in the Upper Colorado River Basin, Wyoming, United States - RVT145D125 (version 2) ... | reverse complement strand
AGTCTCTTTCCCGACACGCTGGTTGGCACCGACTCGCACACCACCATGATCAACGGACTCGGTGTGGTGGGATGGGGGGTTGGCGGAATCGAGGCCGAAGCGGGAATGCTCGGCCAGCCGGTCTATTTCCTTACTCCGGAGGTGGTGGGCGTACACCTTACGGGCACCCTCAAGGAAGGGGTCACAGCGACCGACCTAGTCTTGCGCGTCACGGAGATGCTTCGCAAGCAGAAGGTCGTCGGAAAATTTGTGGAATTCTTCGGCGAAGGCTCCGCCGCGCTCTCGGTAACCGATCGTGCGACCATCGCCAATATGGCCCCGGAATATGGTGCCACGATGGGTTTCTTTGGCGTGGACGAAGAAACGGTCGCCTACCTGCGCGGCACTGGTCGCAGCGACGCGCTCTGTACGACTTTCGAAAACTACTACAAGGCGCAGGGGCTTTGGGGAATCCCGCGCAAAGGCGAGGTCGACTACACGGTGGAACTCGAACTCGACCTAGGGTCGATCGTGCCGGGCGTGGCCGGACCGAAAAGGCCACAGGATCGCATCAATCTCACCGAACTCAAACAGACATTCGAAGCCCTCTTCGAAAAACCGCTGACCGAAGGCGGGTATGGAAAGAAGAGCGGGGATCTTTCTCTTAGGGTTCCCGTGCACATCAACGGATCGCGCCCAGTTGCCAAGGATGGCGAAGACGAGAGGCCGTCCACCGACGCAGGCACCAACCATCCCGTCGAGGGATTGCCGCGCAATGAGGCCGAGTTGATCACCAACCGCCCAACACCTGGTAAGCCTGACTTCCCAGCTTCTGCCTATCGCCCGGCGGACACGGAGATCGGCCACGGAAGCGTTCTCATCGCGGCCATTACAAGCTGTACAAACACGAGCAATCCAAGCGTCATGCTCGGCGCGGCTCTCCTGGCCAAAAAGGCGGTCGACTTGGGACTGAAGGTGAACCCCGCCGTCAAGACGTCCCTCGGCCCCGGCTCGCGCGTGGTTACGGATTACCTCGAGAAGACCGGCCTGCAGCCCTACTTTGACAAGCTCGGATTCCAAACGGTCGGGTATGGTTGCACGACATGCATCGGAAACTCGGGTCCGCTTCATCCCGCGCTCGAAGAAGCAATCGCAAAGAACGATCTCGTTGCAGCCAGCGTCCTCTCCGGCAACCGCAACTTCGAGGCTCGTGTTCACCAGAACATCCGCGCGAATTTCCTGATGTCACCGCCACTTGTCGTCGCATTTGCACTCGCGGGAACAGTGGATATTGACCTCAGCTCGGAACAGCTCGGGAAGAGCAAGGACGGCAAGGACGTCTATTTGAAAGAGATCTGGCCGACACTCGAAGAGATCCGCTCCGCCATGATGTCTGCTCTCAAGCCCGAGGTTTATCGCAAGCTCTACTCGGACTTCGCCGAACAAAATCCAAAGTGGAATGAAATCCCTTCCTCGATGGGCGAGGTCTACCAGTGGGATGCAAAAAGCACGTACATTCAAGAGCCTCCCTTCTTTACGGGATTCGGCATGGAGGCCGGCCATATCGGCGAAATCAAGGGGGCTCGCCCTCTCGGCATCTTCGGTGATTCGGTCACCACCGATCACATCAGCCCAGCGGGCGCCATCAAGAAGACCAGCCCAGCAGGCAAGTTCCTCCTCGATAGCGGCGTACCCAGTGAGGAATTTAACAGCTATGGCTCCCGCCGAGGCAATGACCGTGTAATGACACGCGGAACGTTCGCCAACGTGCGAATCAAGAACCTGATGGTTCCCGGCGTGGAAGGTGGCTATACGCTTTATTTTGGGAAGCGCGACGTCCCGGCTCCCGACAAGGAGATCAAGGCCAAAGACAGCAAGCCCACTTTCATTTACGACACTTGCATGGCGTATAAGGCGGACGGCGTTCCGCTCATTATCTTCGCCGGGCAGGAATATGGAACAGGCTCAAGCCGTGACTGGGCGGCCAAAGGAACCAATCAGCTTGGTGTGAAGGCGGTCGTCGCCCAGAGCTTCGAGCGCATCCACCGTTCGAATCTCGTGGGAATGGGGGTCCTTCCGCTTCAGTTCCCTGAGGGAGTTACCGCTCAAACTTTGGGTCTGGACGGTACGGAAGTTTCCGACGTGCTCGGTCTCTCCGATGATATCGAGCCGCGCCAGGACGTCACCTTGCGAATCACGCGTAAGGATGGATCCGTCGTTGAACAGCCGGTCAAACTTCGAATCGATACGCCAATCGAAGTAGATTACTACAGGCACGGCGGGATCCTGCCCTTTGTTCTTCGCCAATTGCTGAGCTAGCGGACCGATGCGGACACATTCCGTCGAGGCGCTGCGAACTGAGAATTCGTCCTCGTGCCCGTTTCCTGAGAGAAGCGGAGCGCCCGGCGTAGTTCGAATCACTCAAACGTGGCGGTTTCCCTCAGTGAGTTAACTTGCTGCCGGCGCGGAAGACTGCGATGATCGGGTACCCCTGATGAAGATTCTTGTGGTGGAAGATCAGCGTCGCTTGGGACTCTTTTTAAAAAAGAACTTGTCCGAACACGGTTACACGACCATGTGGGTCCAGACGTGTGAGGCCGCCCGGGATGCCATCTACGAGAACCGTTACGATTTAATCATCCTTGACCTGGGTTTGCCGGATGGCAGTGGGCTGGAGCTGCTGCGTGAGTGGCGTCGCGACGGCTTTCAGGAAGTGGTCCTCATTCTGAGTGCGCGTGACGCGGTCCAAGATCGCGTCGAAGGGCTGGATCTGGGAGCGGACGACTATCTGGCCAAACCATTTAACATGACAGAGCTGCTAGCTCGTGTCCGTTCACTTGTCCGCCGGCAAGCCAGCGTGAAGAAAACGATTCTCGAGCACCGTGGCATTAAGCTGGATCTGATCGGCCGCTCGGCAAATTTGAAGGGGAAACCTGTTGAGCTGACCAGTCGCGAATTCGCGCTGCTCGAGGCGTTCATGCAAAACCCGGGACGGATTATTACCCGCACCCTGATCTGCGAGAAAGTCTGGGAATCACATATGGAAGCCGATGCCAATCTGCTCGACGTCTATATGAGCAAATTGCGCACGAAGCTGGAAGTTCCTCTTGGCGAGCCGTTGTTTAAGACGTTCCGAGGCGTCGGTTACAAACTGTTATGAGGTCGCTCGGGGCTCGGCTGATGCTTTGGTATTCGGCCATCTCGACCCTCACCCTGGCCACCCTGGTTGCAGTTGGCTTCTATCTGCTCAGCCGTCACATGGTTCATAGCCTGGATTTGCTGAACCTTGCAGAATTTGAGAATTTGAAGTCGAGGCTGGGCCCCGACCTGTCCACCCTGGCCCCGGACGATCTCAGGAAAGGGATGCAGGCATTTGGAGAAAGTGGCGCCCTTGTGTTCTACATCGAGCTTCGGGAGGAGGACGGAAGCGTGCTGTTCAGCTCTCGGAATCTCTCCGGTCAGCAGCTCTCTGCGGGTGGGACGGGTTTCGAGGTTTTCGACGTCGAGCTTCCGGGAATTGGAGCGCTTCGCGCCGGACGTTTTCCTCTTGAAGGTCGCTCGGTGGTGGTGGCGTCCCCGAAGGCGCTCATCGAGCAGGTCATGGACGGCTACGCGCGGGTCGGCCTGGCGTTGGTGGCACTGGGCATCGTCGCCAGTATCGTGGCTGGGCTTATCTTCAGCCAAGTTGCCTTGCAGCCGGTGCGAATGATCCAGGAAACGGCGAATCGTATCCGCTCAGACAATCTCAGCGAACGCATACCGGTCTCCGATGTGCGTGACGAAATTTCCGATCTCGCGCGGTTACTCAATGAAATGTTCGATCGCTTGGAATCTTCGTTTGATCAGATTCGACGTTTCAGCGCGGAGGCTTCCCATGAGCTCAAAACGCCCCTGTCGCTCGTGCGGCTTCAGGCGGAGAAGCTCTTAGTGGGCGAAGGCCTGGACCCGGAACAGCAGGAGGAGGCGGTGCAGATGCAAATGGATGAGATCGGCCGCCTGGAACAGATTATCGAGGACCTGCTCTTTTTGTCGCGTGCCGAAGCGCATGCGGTCAAGCTTGCGCTACGTCCTGGCGCTCCCTCCGAGCTCCTTCAGACCTTCGTTCCCGACGCCCGCGCCCTTGCGGAGCATCGGGGGGTTCGATTCTCTGAACGAATCGAGGGACAAGGTCTGGCTCTGTTTGACTCAAAATGGATCCGGCAGGTCTTGCTCAACCTCGTGATCAATGCTCTCAACGTCTCACCGCGTGGCAGCCTCGTTACTCTTGACTCGGAAATGACCTTGGAGAACTGGCGCATTGCGATTGAGGACGAAGGGCCAGGAGTGCCAGCGGACCAGCGCGAGCGTATCTTCGAACGCTTTTTGCGGTTGCCCGCCGTCGGCACTGAAGAGGTCAAGGGGAGCGGGCTGGGTCTGGCCATCGCGCGCAGCATCATAAGCCTGCACCATGGTGTGATCCGAGCAGAGACCGGCCTGCGCAAAGGGGGCCTCCGCGTGGTCGTTGAAATCCCTCTTCCAGGCGAACAATCGGCGCCGCCGGCAGCCCCTGCCGAGTCACCGTCGCCGCGCCTTGTCGGACATTCCTCGATGGATTGAGAGGCGCGGCGCCTACCATAGCCCCATGGCTTCCCACCAAATCGGTCCGATGCCGAGCCAGATGCCGAGGTTCAGAATCGAGACGATCAAGCCGACAAGCCACCACAGGTCTTGAGAGACATATCCCGGCGCAAAATAGATGGGAGCGGATCCGGTGCCATAGTGGGTGATTCCCGCATTCAAACTCGAAAGAAACGCCAAGGCCCAAGCGGCAAGCCCGCCGGGCACACCGGCGACCAACGCCGCGCCGAGAAAGCCAGGGTAGAGGGCGGAAGCGTGAGCCGTCATGCTGGCAAAACCGTAGTGGGCGTAAAGATAACTCACGGCAAGAGCGGCAAAAGCAAAGGCCCAGGGCCAGCCCTCCAGCCGATCAAAAGCCGCGCCGAAAACGACGTCGATGACACCGCGCTCGCTTAATTGGCTTGCCATCATCAAGAGTGGCGCAAACCAGACGACGGCATCCCACGCTTTCGTGTGCCCTGCCACTTCTTCCCATGTCAGAACGCGCAAAAGCAGCAGCGTGCAAAGCCCGCTCAGCGCGATCACAACGGTGCTGACACCGTGAAGCGGCTGGGTGATCCACGCGACGATGACCGCCGTGAGAACGAACAGCAAGGTGCCTTGAGTACGCGTCATGGGACCCATTTCCTTGAGCTTGAGCCGCGCAAAGGCGCGGGCATGTTCGGTCTCCTTCATTTGTGGCGGACAAAGATGATGGATGAGCCAGGGGACCAAAGTGAAGGTGCAAAGGCCGGGTACACTTGATGCCAATGCCCAGTGCGCCCACGACAGATTGACGCCCGCAATCTGGCGCGCAAACTCGGCGATGAGCGGATTGGCAACCATGCTGGTCAGAAACATCGCCGAGGCGGCGTAATTGGTGTGAAAAGCGACCAGGGTTAGATATGCACCAATGCGCTGCGCGGTCGGTCCCGGATCCGAGCCAAGGACATGTGAGATGTTGCGAACCAGCGGTGCCATCACACCGCCGCCACGACCGGTATCGGAGGGCACGACAGTTGCGAGAACGAGATTAGAGAGCGCGAGCGAGTATCCCAGGCTCAACGAGGTGCTGCCAAAGCGGCTGATAAAAAAGTACGCGATCCGAAGTCCCAGCTGAGTTTGCGTCACCGCGTAGGCGTAAATGAAGGCAGAAAAGATCAACCAGACGGTGGGCGTGGCGAAGCCGGAGAGAGCTTCCGCTGGCGAAAGCGTGCCGGTGAGCGCGAGGAGTGTCATCGAGACGAGCACGCTTACGGTCATCGGAATCGGGCGGACGACCAGGGCGATGATTGTGGATGTAAAGAACGCCAGAAGATGACGCTGGTTGGGGGTCAGTGCTTCGATAGGCGCGAAATAGATGGCTAGTCCTGGCACAAGGACGCATGCCCAGCGGATCGCGGAAAGCTTGGCGTCACGGGAAAGCACAAGGTGGCTGCGCGGCGAACGTTCTTTGCCTTCAGCCGCCGCTGCTATCTTTTTCCGAAGGGAGAGTTGCAACGCTCGTAAAATGAGACCTCTGGATTCGATTAGCAAGCTGAGGCGGTTAGCGAAGTGATGCTAGTCGTTCGATCAAAGGGGAAACCGATTATGGCCGCCCGGGGAGGGCACACACTCTTTTTGTGTGCCTCTCCCCTGGCTACGTCACCGCACTCCCCCCGCCAGCGGAATACTTGCTGTAGCGAGACCGATCGCCAGCAGGATGAACGCCGTAACGATGGTCCACTTCAATGTGAAACGCTGATGGTCGCCGAGTTCGACGCCAACGAGGGCCACAAGCAGGTAGGTGGAAGGCACAAGCGGACTGAGCAGATGTACAGGCTGGCCTATCAGAGAGGCCCGCCCGATTTCCGCCGCGCTAATGCCGTAGGCTGCAGCAGCCTGACTCAGCACCGGAACAACGCCGTAGTAGAACGCGTCGTTCGAGATGAAGAAGGTAAACGGCAGACTGAGAACGCCGGTGATGATTGCGAGATAGGGGCCAAAGGCGTCGGGCACAAGGGAGACGACGCTGTTGGCCATTGCATCAACCATTTTCGTGCCGGACAGGATTCCAGTTAGAATGCCGGCTGCAAGGATGACGGAGACAACGGAGAGCACGTTGCCCGCGTGGTGCTCAATGCGATCCCTTTGCTGCTTGAGCGTAGGGTAGTTGATCGTCAGAGCCAGCGCACAGGCGATCATGAAAAGCACAGAGAGCGGCAATACGCCGAGCAGAAGCCCGGTCATGAGCGCGGCAGTAAGTAGGACATTAACCCAAAACAGCTTCGGCCGCCGGATTCCGCTCGTGGCATCGCTTTCCGTCTCGTCGACGGTCACGGCATGGATTTCGCCGAGAGCTTGAGGATCGAGGACTCCCAGCCGCTGACGCTCCCTGCGTCCAAACAGCCACGCCACAAAGATCACCCATGCTGAGCCGACGACAATCGCCGGAATCATCGGCACGAAAAGTTCGCCAGCATCGACCTTGAGAGCCGCCGCAGCACGGGCCGTCGGTCCACCCCACGGAAGGATGTTCATCACGCCGCCGGCCATCATGATGACGCAAGCAAGCATTAACGGGTTCATGCCAAGCCGCGTATAGAGCGGGAGCATCGCTGCGGTGACGACGAGGTAGGTCGTCGCGCCGTCTCCATCCAAGGAGACCACCAACGCCAGGACGGCCGTTCCCACCACGATCCGCAACGGGTCGCCGTGCACCGCGCGCACAACGAGCTTAACAACGGGGTCGAAGAGGCCAACGTCTATCATGATGCCGAAGAATAGGATTGCGAACATCAGCATCGCGGCAGTGGGCGCGATAGCCTTGACGCCGTCGAGCATCATCGGCCCGATATCGGTGGGGCCAAATCCGCCCAGCAGCGCAAACCCTATGGGCACCAAGATCAGCGCGGTCAGCACTGGCATGCGCTTGGTCATGATGAGGGTCATGAACGCGATGATCATCGCGAAGGCCTGAATCGTAAGGCTCGCAAAGGGAATAAGGCCCAGAGCAACGAGGGCCGTGAGACCAAGTCCCAGCTTGCCGCCGTTTGCTTTGAGCCACGATCCTCGGGATTGGGGCGGGCTTCCTTCCGGGGAGCGGCGAGCCCTATGGCTTTCCCTAGGTGGCGGCGCGGGCGCTTCCGCCAGGGGCGACGGCGGAGCGGAATTAGGCGCGTGCATGGCTCTGGTGATGAAACCGGGATGTTTTCCCGAATGACAATTGGGTTGAGGTGAGCGAGCTACTTTGGCACCGTAGTCGGGGTAGAAGTCTCGCGGAATCGTTGATATGAACTTGGTGCATGGGCGGTGTTGACTTAGAGTGTTTGGCGCTGTCGACGGTCCCCGTAGATCAGCGTTCTCCAGGTTACATAACGCTCCTTAGACCAAGCTGAATTCTGAATGAAATTTCGTTCAGGTTGCGGCGCGAGGTGCGAAGCCAGTCCTATCATGCGCGTTTGGCCCGCGAGATTTTGGATCCTGGTTCCAACCGGCAGGCGGCGCCGCCTGAGGATCTCGTTCGATGTTCCATGGGCCTGAGGTGCCCAGGAAGCGTTGCTTATAATGCGCGGGCGCAATTCGTCAGCGACCCCATTGGACGCGCGTCCTCAAGCTGATCTCAGGTGCCCGCGGGCCACCCGCAAGCGACCTTTCACGGACAGTGAAGGCAACGGCCTCGGCGGCGCCTAGGGCATTTGCGTTTGTCTCGCCGTGTTCGCTTCCACCGCTGTCAGCGCGATCATGTCAACGATGCGGCGCACCGTTGCTGAAGGCGTGAGGACATGTGCAGGGGCGGCGCAGCCGAGCAACATCGGCCCGATCGCGACGTTTTTGCCGGCCGCGGTCTTGAGCAGGTTGTAGGCGATGTTTGCAGCGTCGAGGTTCGGGCAGACCAACAGGTTCGCGGAGCCATACAGCGTGCTTTCGGGCAGGATGGTTTTGCGGAGGTCTTCGTCCAGAGCGCTGTCGCCATGCATCTCGCCGTCCACTTCCAGCTCCGGCGCGTTCTCACGCAGCAGCGCCAAGGCCTGCCGCATCTTGAGTGCCGATGGGGCCTCAGAGCTGCCAAAGTTGGAATGCGACAGCAGAGCGATCTTTGGCTCGATGCCGAAGCGGCGTACCGCATCGGCGGCCATCGTAGTCATCTCGGCGATCTGCTCGGCGGTGGGATCCAGATTGACGTGGGTATCGACCAGGAATACCTGACGGTTCGGAAGCACGAGAGCGTTCATCGCGGCATAGACGCTCGCGCCGGGGCGCTTGCCGATCACCCTGTTGATATAATCCAGATGGCGTGGCGTGGTGCTGCTCGTGCCGCAGATTAGGCCGTCGCCCTCGCCCTTGTGCAGCAGCATGGCGCCGATCAGCGTCGTACGGCGGCGCATCTCCAGGCGCGCGTACTGAGGCGTGACGCCGCGCCGCCCCATCATCTGTTGATAGGCGGTCCAGTATTCGTGGTAACGGTCGTCGTGCTCGGGATTGACGACGGCGTAATGTTCGCCGGCTTGCAGCCGCAGGCCCTGCTTTCTGATTCTCTGCTCGATCACCGCCGGCCGGCCGACCAGGATCGGCCTGGCCAGCTTCTCGTCAACCGCGATCTGTACCGCGCGCAGCACGCGCTCGTCCTCGCCCTCGCAGAGGATGATGCGTCTCCTCTCGGGCGCGACCGTGCGCGCGACGGCGAAGATCGGCTTCATCAGCGTGCCGCTGTGGTAAACGAACTGTTGCAGGCGCTCTCGATAGGCGTCGAAGTCGTCGATCGGCCTGGTCGCGACGCCGGAGTCCATCGCGGCTTTGGCGACCGCGGGCGCGATCTCCACGATCAGGCGCGGGTCGAAAGGTTTGGGAATCAGATATTCGGGACCGAACGACAGATCTTGTATGCCATAGGCGCTGGCGACGATGTCGCTCGCTTCCCGGCGCGTCAGTTCGGCGATAGCGTGCACCGCGGCGATTTCCATGCTGCGCGTGATCATGGTCGCGCCGGCATCGAGTGCGCCGCGGAACATGAAGGGGAAGCACAGAACGTTGTTGACTTGGTTTGGATAGTCGGTGCGGCCGGTCGCAATCACTGCATCGTTGCGTATGGCTTTAACCTCTTCCGGAAGAATCTCGGGCGTGGGATTGGCCAGCGCGAAGATTAGTGGCCGCGGCGCCATCTGCGCCACCATCTCCGCCTTGAGCACACCACCAGCCGAGAGTCCCAGAAAAAGATCGGCGCCGCCGACAACCTCGGCTAACGTTCGCGCGTCCGTCTCCCGGGCGAAGCGCGCCTTGTCCGGGTCCATCAGCTCGGCGCGGCCCTTCCAGACCACTCCGGCGAGATCGGTGAGCCAGATATTGCGGCTCGGCAGACCCAGATCGACAAGCAGATCGACACAAGCCAGCGCCGCGGCGCCTGCGCCACTGACCACCAACTTGACTTGGTCGATGCGCTTGCCCACGACCTGGAGGCCGTTAAGCACGGCGGCGGTGACGATAATGGCGGTGCCATGCTGATCATCGTGAAATACCGGGATCTTCATGCGCTTGCGCAGTTCGCGCTCGATATAGAAGCACTCGGGAGCCTTGATGTCTTCCAGGTTGATGCCACCGAAGGTCGGCTCCAGCGCCGCGATTACTTCGATCAGTTTGTCCGGATCGCGCTGTTCGACTTCTAAGTCGAACACATCGATGCCGGCAAACTCCTTGAACAATACCGCCTTGCCTTCCATCACCGGTTTGGCCGCCAGGGGGCCGATCGCGCCCAGGCCCAACACCGCGGTGCCGTTAGTAATGACCGCAACAAGATTGCCGCGTGCGGTGTAGCGAAAAGCGTTAACCGGATCGGCCACAATCTCCTCGGAGGCGGCGGCTACGCCGGGCGAATACGCAAGCGCTAGATCGCGCTGATTGGTGAGCTGTTTTGTCGGTGTGACCGACAGCTTCCCGGGAACCGGGAACTCGTGATACTCGAGCGCGGCCTTGCGCAGGGTCTCACGGTCGTTGTTTGGAACGGATCCATTCTGGCTCATATTCGGTAACGGCTTTTGCCGGCTTCCATGAGAAGGCAGTCAAATTGTTTTCTGAAATTCATTCATACTTTTCTCGGTGGGCGGTGGATCGTGTTTTCATTCGGACTCGGTATGCTGGTCGATGTTTTGATCCGTTATTTGCCGCAAGGGGTTGGAACGTGCTATCTCAATGTCGAAGTCTCATGTTGAGCTTCCGCCGCGAAAGCGCAATCGTTCCGAATCGTCCGTCCTTAGTTGGGGTCAACAGTTCTCCCCGAACGCCTGCTTCTCACCATGATGCTTGTCGTATTGTGTCGCACGGCTGGTCTCTCTTGCCTGACCAATTCTCGGACGCTGGAACTTTGGCGAACGACATGCGGCGATTGCGTCCTCAGCCATACTCCTCGCTCAATCCGAGAATGCGGTTCGCGCGCGAAATGATCTGTTCGGAAAGATTCGCGTCCCTCGCTAAAGACTCACCAAAGGATGGAATCATTCCCTTGAGACTCTATGGGAAAGATAAACGGCCACCCCGTCCTGCTTTCCAAGCCAGTTGATCAGCGTTCGAGTCAGCGAGCCGAAATTGACGTCCGTCCCGAGCATCGCCCGCGTTGCCGCAACCGGCTCTCCATTCCCGCGTCCCTGCATTATTAGTGGCATCCATTCGGCCAATTCTTGAGGGCTCTCGGAATACTGCATCTTGGAGAAGAGATGATGCTTCCCGAGCTCCTCGTAGCGCCTCCTGAGAAAATCCACGTTGTCTTCACCGCGGACGAAACTCAGATGTGGCACTTGACGAATGAAAATATCTGGCGACGCGATAACTCCCGTTTCGATGAGAAACGACCAAAACTGCTTGGAGACCTCGAATGATTCGTTGATTTCAACCGCCTTGGAAGCGTCAACGGAGCCATCGGCCCGTGGCGGTGTGTAGTTGAGCTCACACAGCGCGGCATGGCCGGTACCTGCGTTATTCCAGGCATTTGAACTCTCACCCGCCACCGTATCGAGACTCTCGAAAATCTCCATCGTTAGGCCAGGTTGGAACTGCTTGAGGAGCGTTCCCAACGTTGCACTCATGATGCCGGCGCCAACCAGGACGACATCCGGATGAGTGATGGTAGGCTTCATTGGATTAGTAGAAACTTAATTTCAATTGCTGTTCAGCGTTTGCTGCCGCCTTGTGTCAGTCGATTCGGAAGAGAATGAGCTCGCGTTGGACGAGAAGCTCCTTGGGTAGGTGGCCATCAAGAGCGAGGAAAAACTCCCCGTGTCCATCCAGCTCGGCGTGCCAAGCATCGCCGTCCACGCGTTGGAGTTCTTCAAACTGCTCTTTCGAAAGACTCAGTCCCTTCCACTCCATGTCCTGGTAACGAGGCTGCCAGCCGAGTGGTGTATCTTTCGCCAAGGCGCGGCCGCGTACTCGGCCAACGATCCATTTGAGCACCCGCATGTTTTCGCCGTAACCAGGCCAGAGGAACTTCCCTTCGCCGTCCTTCCGGAACCAGTTAACGAGAAAGACGCGAGGCGTCTCGCTGAGCGAGCGCTGCATTTTGATCCAATGGCGAAAATAGTCTCCCATGTGATAGCCGCAGAAGGGGAGCATCGCCATGGGATCGCGCCTGACCTGGCCGAGCGTGCCAGCGGCGGCCGCAGTCATCTCGGATCCCATCGTGGCGCCCATGTAAACGCCGCCGCTCCAGTTAAAGGCTTGACAAACCAGGGGCAGCGTCGTGGCACGGCGTCCACCGAATACGATGGCACTGATCGGCACGCCGTCCGGATCCTCCCAAGCGGGATCAATGGTAGGGCATTGTGAGGCAGGAGCCGTGAAGCGGGCGTTGGCGTGTGCGGCCTTTGCGCCGGTTTGCTTTGCGATTTCAGGCGTCCAGCGTTTTCCCTGCCAATCGAGGCATTCGGAGGGAGGAGTTTCGGTCATGCCTTCCCACCAGACTCCGCCTTCAGGGGTGAGGGCGACATTGGTGAAGATTGTGTTTGTCGCCAAGGTGGCCATGGCGTTGGGGTTGGTTTTTGCCGAGGTCCCCGGAGCCACGCCAAAGAAGCCGGCTTCGGGGTTGATCGCCCGCAAACGACCTTCCGCGTCCGGACGAATCCAGGCGATGTCGTCGCCGACCGTCCAAATCTTCCATCCCTGCTTCTGGAAATAAGGCGGAGGAATAAGCATTGCGAAGTTGGTCTTGCCGCAGGCGCTGGGGAAGGCCGCCGCGACATAGGTCTTCTCCCCTTTCGGGTCTTCGACCCCGAGGATGAGCATGTGCTCCGCCATCCAGCCCTCCTCGCGTCCGATACTCGAGGCAATCCGCAAGGCGAAGCATTTCTTGCCCAGCAGGGCGTTGCCGCCGTAACCCGAACCAAAACTCCAGATCTCGCGGCTTTCTGGGAAGTGCACGATGTACTTTTCAGGATTGCAGGGCCAGGGAACGTCTTGCTGACTTGGATCGAGCGGGGCGCCGACCGAGTGCACACAGGGCACAAAGCGTTGAGAGTTTGCGTCGAGTTCCTTGAAGACCGGTAGACCGACGCGTGCCATGATCCGCATATTGACCACGGCATAGGGTGAGTCGGTAAGTTGCACGCCGATTTGCGAGAGGGGCGAACCGATTGGTCCCATGGAAAAAGGCAGCACATACATGGTGCGCCCGCGCATGCAGCCGTCGAAAAGCCCCTTAAGCTTGGTGCGCATCTCCGAGGGATCGACCCAATTGTTGGTAGGGCCTGCGCCATTCTTGGAAAGCGAACAGATATATGTGCGGTCCTCCACACGCGCGACATCAGTCGGGTCGGATTTGGCGTAATAACAGCCGGGCCACAACTTTTCGTTGAGCCTAATGAACGTTCCGCTGGCGACCATTTGTTCGCAGAGCGTCTCATGTTCCGCTTGCGAACCATCTACCCAGTGAATAGCAGCGGGCCGAGTAAGGGCGGCCATCCCTTCAACCCACTTCAGCAGGTCTTTGTTCCGAGTCAACGCTTGGGTGGGCGACGGACTTGGCCAACCACGCGCCTTGGAAACATCTGGAAGTGACTTGGCGTTTGTTGCGTTGTTCGTTTCGAGCGTGGCATTCTCGGCAAGAGCTAATGATATTGGATAGTTCATGTTGGATTTTGCTTAAGTAATCCACCTAGCTAAATAGAAGCTGAACGGTTGCTGAAATTTTGTTAAGGGTTCGCCGGACAAGCCGAGAGACCGAGAATCCTGCTTCGGACGAAATAGCGAATTGCGGTTTCCAGGGTCCAGGATGACTCTCGGGATTGACCCCGGCTTCTTAATGAAATGCTCGACCCGTTGGAATCGTCGTCTCAGCGAGTGTGCCAGCTACGTGCGGAGGTCCCGCCGTCGAGCTGGAAGACAGTTACACTTGGAGGAAATCTCCCACGAATCAGGCCTCAAAAAATTGTCGTTCCCTTCCCGTGCTGAGGCGCATGCGATCTGGCACGAATTTTCAACTCGAGCTCAGACGAAGTGTCACGCTAGCCGGGGCCATTGCACCGAGAGAGCTACTCGCCTTGGGAAGATTCGTGGATCGCCCTATACCGCGCCTCCAGCTCCCGGCGCAATTCCCTGCGCACTTTTGCTCCCTCGAACCGCCTGACTTCGTCGGGAGTGGATGGTCTGAGAGGCGGCACAACCGTTGGCTCGCCTTCCTCATCCACAGCAACCATCGTGAAAAAGCAGCTGTTGGCGTGCCGCACCAGGTGAGCCTGAATGTTTTCGGTGATGACCTTGATGCCAACCTCCAGAGAGGTCGTGCCCGTATAGTTCACTGACGCAAGAAACGTGACGAGCTCGCCGACATGAATTGGCTGGCGGAAGGTGACTTGGTCTACGGACAACGTGACGACATAGCGTCCTGCATAGCGGCTTGCGCAAGCATAAGCGACCTGATCAAGCAGTTTCAGGATTGTGCCCCCGTGCACATTGCCGGCAAAGTTGGCCAAGTCAGGGGTCATCAGCACGGTCATTGCGAGTTGGTGGTGCGGAAGATTCATTTGCTCTGCCTGTATCTTGGATCCTTAACTGAAGTCCCAGAAAGCGCACTCTGAAATCCAAAGGTCACTCAAGGGCTATCATTGGCAATCGTCGGCGCTCCAACGACCACACCGAGGGCGTACGCCGAGCCAGCCCGCCTGCGCGTTGGCGCTCTCATGGCTCTCGGCGTAAACGCTTGGAAGCAGCCGATCTAGGAGGCGCTTCAGAACATCACTCTGCCACCCGTCCCCTTTTGTCAACCACCATAATTGAGCCCCCTCAATCTAATGCTCTCCAAAGATTAAGTATCTAGGCTGATCCGATCAAGATGCCTGTCAGAAAGACCAGGACTCCACCGACAACCACTTGGAAGGCTGCGGCAAGCAAAGGTGCGTCCATATATTTGTGCCGGATCCAAGAGATGGCAGCAAGTTCTAGAGCCACAACCACGACAGCGACCAGCATTGCGACATGAAAGTCGGCGATGAGGAAGGGCAGTGTATGACCGACGCCGCCCATTGTCGTCATGAGCCCGCAATCTATCCCCCGAATGAAAGGACGTCCGCGCCCACTAAGGACACCGAGCGCCGCACTCCTCGTCGCTCAATGGCATTGCACGCCAATAGGTCGCGCGGATAGATTGGCAATCCCGCGGGAAAACGACATACCGAGGCGTCCAGTTTCAGAAGCTTTTGCGGAGGCTCGAAACGGAATATGCTCCACCATGCACCACACGGATTCTTCCCACTGGCGGCACTCCCACGACTACGCTGTCGATTCCTCGGCCGCAGCGCGGCGCACTCGCATCGTCATTGCCATAACGGCG
>Ga0299906_10002455_pt1 | contig 15368 bp, 14 predicted proteins | sample RVTome_14_FD_200259 | JGI IMG/M metagenome (GOLD analysis project Ga0299906, IMG submission 200259) | Soil microbial communities from uranium-contaminated site in the Upper Colorado River Basin, Wyoming, United States - RVT145D125 (version 2) ... | reverse complement strand
ACAGGATCGTCGTGTCGGGCAACACACCCGAGGTGCGCGTCACATCGCCGAACGGTGGCGAGCAACTGCCCAGCGGCACATTCACGGCGTCTTGGGAAGGATCCGACGCCGATGGCGACGTGCTCACGTACTCATTGATGTACTCACCCGACGGTGGACGGGCCTGGTTCCCGGTTGCCTCCGGACTGACAGAATCGTCGGTCGATGTCGATACGCGGGCTTTGCCAGGCGGCTCCGCGTCCTTGCTCCGGGTCATCGCCACAGACGGTTACAACACTGCCTTCGACGACTCCGACGGCGTGTTCGGTGTCGCTTTGACGCCGCCCACCGTGCAGATCTACAGCCCCGAGGGCGGTGGTGTGTTCGGGATGGGGGAAGGCATCGCGTTACAAGGAGACGGTCATGATGCGACCGGCGCACCGATCGACGAGGAGCGGATCTTCTGGTCGGTGGCCGATGAGTTCATCGCGCAAGGACGCTCAGCACAGGTGGTCTTGCCTGTAGGGGTGCACGTGATCACGCTGACCGTCGTCGATGCGAATGACCTGATCACGCAGACGAGTGTGACGATTCGGGTCGGCGGAACCTGCGCAGATCGAGGGCATCCATACGACGAGGATGGGCTGGTCTCCGAGCCCGTGCACGGGACCGTCGAGCCGCTGGTCCCGCCCGCTGAGGACACGGTCCACGCGATCAACTGCGACATCATCCGAGCGAACAACCTGTAGAGGACCGGCTCGATGGAGGCGCCGGGCAACCGGCGCCTCCATCGATTTCTACGCCGGCTGAACCCGGACGAGGGCATCGCCGTCGTTCCAGCCGAGCAGCGCGGCGCGTGCGATGATGGGCCGCCGTGAAGGCCTCCCGCACGACCCTGGGCGTTGCCGCGCTGCTTGTGGCGCTGGTGGCGTGCACCAGCACGACCGGAACCGTCGTCGCTTCGTCGTCCTCGCCGGCAACGCCGTCGTCGTCACATCCGCCGTTCACGCCGCCGCCTCCGCCGCCTGATGCGCCGCTGACCGGGGTGGTGACCACCGAAGCGTTGGCGCGCCGTCCGCTGCTCGCGATCAAGATCGACAACCATACGGCTGCGCGCCCGCACATCGGTCTGGACCATGCAGATATCGTCTACGAGGAGCCGGTTGAGGGCGGCATCACGCGGTTCATCGCGATCTATCAGTCCCGCAACGCGAGCACCGTCGGCCCGATCCGCAGCGCGCGCCTGACCGACATCGACGTGCTCGAGCAATACGGGCGCGTGCCGCTCGCGTACAGCGGTGCCGCGGGCTACGTGCTGCGCGCGATCTCACGGTCGAAGACGATCTCGCTCGCGCACGGAGGGCTCGGCTCGATCTACCACCGCGCCGGCGGGCGACCCGCGCCGCACAACCTGTTCTCGAGCACCAAGGAGCTGTACGCGGCCGCGCGCGCCAGAAACCCCTCGGTGCCGCGCGCGCCGTTCACGTTCGGCGCGCTGCTCGAGCCGCCGCAGCCGTCCGGATCGCCGTCGCCGTCGACCGCGCCGGCGCGCTGGCCGTCCGGAGCAAGCGTCAGGATCCCGTTCACGTCGGCGCCGTGGATCGCGGTGTGGCGCTACGACGAGCGGCAGCGCGTGTACCGCCGCTGGCACAGCTCGACGCCGCACCGCGTCGCCGGCGGCGAGCAGGTCACGGCGCGCAACGTGATCGTGATGCGGGTCGAGACGCGCTCGGTTAACCGAGAGGCCGCCCGGAGAGGCACGCCCCAGCTGGCGCTGACCGGGTCGGGCGATGCGGTGCTGCTGCGCGACGGTGTCCGGATCGCCGGCCGATGGTCGCGAGCAGCGCTCAGCGACATGTTCGCGTTCACCGACGCGCGCGGCCGACCATGGACGTTCGCGACCGGCAACACGTGGATCGAGCTGGTGCCGACGCGGATCAGGCCCTCGTACGGCTAGGTCAGGCGCAGGCCGACAGGACGTGGCGGCACAGGAAGTCCGTGCTGAGGTCGATGATCTCGGCGCGGTGCGGATCCAGGTCGTGGCCCGAACCGACGTAAGTCTGTAGCTCGCACACGTTGAGCAACGCCGTCGCGGCGCCGCAAGCCATCACCGCGGTCGGATAAGGCGCCGTCGTGTCGTGCGTTCCGTTGAACAGCATCACCGCCGGCGCGCCCATCTCGATCCGGCGCGGATCGGTAGCGCCCGAGATCGAGATCGCGGCCGCGATGTCCGACGGCACACCCGGGGTGCCGCTCTCGCCCGGATCCTCGGCGTTGTACGCGGTTTCCAGCGCCATCGACGCGCCGGCGGAGATCCCACCGGCGATGATCAGGTCTGGGTCCACGCCGAGTTCCGCGGCGTTGTCGCGCATCCAGCGGATCGCGGCCTGCATGTCGTGCTGCGCGTCGTGCATCGCGTCGGGGAGCTCGCCGGCCAGTGATCCCACGATCAGGTCCTGCATCGTCGGGGACCCGGGCGTGCCGGGCGGCCGGGTCCGGTAGCCGATCGAAACGGTCACGAAGCCGCGGGACGCGTACTCGCGCGCGAGCGCCGTGATGCTGCCGTCGGTGCGCGACCCGCTGGTGAATCCGCCGCCGTGCGCGAGCACGATCGCCGCCCGATCCGTCGCCTCGTCGCCGGACGGCACGTACAGGTCGAGCAGCAGCGGCACCAGCGCATCGAAGTTGTCGAACGCCTCGCCGTACGGCAGGTCCGGGGTCACGTCGACCTCGGCGAAGATCGGATCGCGGTAGCGCACCTCGGCGCGCGCGGGTGCGACCGCCGCGACGGCCGCCAGCATCGACAGGATCAGGATCGAGCGCGTTGCCCTCATGCGTCCCAGGTTCGGGACCGGGCCGGCGAATCCTGCCTAACCCCTTGGGTCGATATTGTGATTGAGGCGGAACACGTTGTCCGGATCCCAGCGCCGCTTCAGCTCGATCAGCCGCTTGTACTTCTCGTCCCCGTAGGCCCGCCGGATGCTATCCGCCTCTCCGGCCTCGACCGCGTTGATGTAGTTGGCGTTCGAGAAGTGCGGCGTCATCGCGCGCCCGACCGTACGGCCCCAGCCGACGCGCTGCTCGTCATCGGCGGGATCGTCCCAGCGAGTCTCCAGGTTCATGAAGAACGGTGCGTTGCGTCCACTGAAGGCCATCGCGTCTTCGGGCACGCGACCGAACGCGCCTCCGAGCCCGAACAAGGCCAAGGAGTTGCCGGGTGCGGCCGCGGCGTGCTGCTCGAGCATGGTGTCGATGACGTCGCCGGTGAGCGCGTCGAGGTAGCCGCCCTTGTCGTAGAAGCGGCCACCCCACGGGTAGGCGGCGTCCATCATGCCCTGGAAGAACAGGTAGGGCAGCCCGACGAACATGGTGTGCAGCGGCGAGCCGAACGAGCGCATCGGTTCGGTCGCCGCGGCGGCCTCCTCCTCGGTGTCGCCGCAGTGTGACGCCGACAGCACGATGGCCTTGCGTCCGATCAGCTCGGGCGGGAACGGCCCTCCGGCATCGAGCGTGCCCAGCGATGCGATACAGATCATGGCGTCGGGCACGGCGGGGGCGTAGTCGGCGTAGAAGGCCAAGACCGCCCTCGCGTCCTCCGGCGCATGGATCGCGATGGCTCCCCAGCATGTCTCGTTCTGCGGGTGCAGCGCGAAGCCGAAGCGCGTGACCACGCCGAAGTTCGAGCCGGCGCCGCGGATGCCCCAGAACAGCTCCGGCTCTTCGTCCTCGCTCACCCGGATCAACTCGCCGTCCGCGGTGACCAGATCGACCCATGCGATGTTGTCGCACGTCGCTCCGTGCTTGCGCATCAGCCGCCCCAGGCCGCCGCCGAGCGCGAGGCCTGCGACCCCTGTATGGGAGACCGTCCCGGTCGGGGTCACCAGGCCGTGGGCCATGCTCGCCCGATCCAGATCCGCGAGCAGCGCGCCGCCGCCCACCTCGGCGATGCGGGCCTCCGGATCCACGCGCACCTCGCGCATCCCCGAGAGATCCAGCAGGATCCCGTCGTCGCAGGTGGACAGCCCTTGGATGCTGTGACCGCCGCAGCGGATCGCGAGGTCCAGGCCGGTCCGGCGCGCGGCGCGCACGGCCGCGATCACATCGCCTACCTCGGTGGCCTTGACGATCGCCGCCGGCCGGCGCTCGACGGTCCCGTTCCATACGCTCCGTGCCTGCTCGTAGCCTTCCGAGGCTGGGTCGAGCACCTGGCCTCGGACTTGGTCCGTCAGCGTCTTTGCGAGCTCCATGGATCCCCTCCCCGATCGCGACATCCAAGTGGAGCACAGGGGACGGCGCCGCGACAAGGGGGGACTGCATCAAGCGGCAGGAGCTGCTCGCCCGGATGACGAATCTTGCAGCGATCCCGGAGTGCGAGGAGGCTGGCATGGCAGCGAGGCTCGGGCGACGTGAGTTCCTGAAGGCCGCCGGCGCGGCCGGCGCGCTGTTCCTCGCGCGTCCCGGCATCTCGCTCGGCTCCGGCCGCGCGATCGGGGTCGGCGCAGCTCGCGCGTCGGCGTTGCTCCCGGGCAGCGGCCTGTTCGTCGTCCACTCGGACCTTCACAACCACAGCCTCATCTCCGGCGATGCCTTCGGCGATCCTCAGGACGCCTACCGGCAGATGGCTGCTCGCGGCATCGACGTCGCGTGCCTGACCGAGCACGCGATCTCGGGCAAGCATCACGGCGAGCTGACCTGCCCCGGGCACGAGCAAGGCGGCTGCCACACGGTCGAAGGCATCAACGAGACAGACTGGGCGTACATGCGGACGCTTGCCGACGACGCCGACGCCGCCATCGACGACTTCGTCACGTTCCGCGGGTTCGAGTGGAGCACCCCGACCGTCGGGCACATCAACGTCTGGTTCTCCGAGCAGTACACCGATGCGCTGCACGAGCACGCGTTCTTCACGCCGGCAGCGGCGGCCGAGATCGATCGGATCGCGCCGGTGCCCTCCGAGATCGTCGATAACTTCGAGCAGGCGCCCGACATCGCGACGATGCGCTTCTTCTACGAGTGGCTGTCCTCGCCGCCGGACCGCGACATCTTCGGCGGCGGCAACGACGGCATCGGATGCTTCAACCATCCGAACGAATTCGGCACCTTCGAGTCGTTCGTCTACCACCCCGACGCGGCCGAGCGGATCGTGTCGATCGAGGCCCTCAACGGCGACCGCGACTTCATGTGGTGGGACCGGCACAAGGGCAAGCCCAACCCGATCAACGCGTGCCTGAATGCAGGCTGGCGGGTGGGGTTCACCGGCGTCAGCGACGAGCACAGCACCGAGTACGGGCGCGCCGGCATGGCGCGCGGCGGGTTGTGGGTAGCCGGCTTGACCCGCGAGACCATCCGCGAGTCCCTGGTCGCGCGTCGCAGCTTCGCAACCTTCGACCCAGGGCTGCGTCTCGACGCGCTCGCGAACGGTGTGCCGATGGGCGGTCTGCTGCAGCACGAGGAAGGTCCGGTCGAGATCACGCTGGACATCGACGGGGGAGAGGCGCTCGCGGGCAAGCCGCTGATCCTCGAGGTGATACGGCCGGGCAACGATGACGTGAGTCTCGCCGCGGAGCACCAGATCACGCAGGCGGACGCGCCTTTCGTCTTCAGCCTGGACGTGGATCGCGCGCAGGGAGATTGGGTGTTCCTGCGGATCACGGACCCCTCAGGTGAGCCGGACGACAATGCGACGGACCCGTTCGCGTCGCACGGGCGCGCGCTCGCGTACGCGAGCCCCTGGTTTCTGGTCTAGCAGCTGCAGGCGCAGCCGCCGCCACAGCCCCCGCCGCCGCCGCCGCCGCCGATCGGACCGGTCATCGATGCGCCATCCGTGCCGCGGCTCGCGCCCAGCCCGGCGATCACCGACAGCAGACGGCGCGCGCGCTCGGTCCCGCAGCGCGGGCAGGCCTGCTGGTCCGCGTCGCCCATCGACGTGATGCGGTCGAAGCGGTGCGAGCAGCTTGCACACTCGTACTCGTACAGGGGCATACGATGATGATACCGGAGCTCGAGGACACCGGATGAAACGCATCGAGGCGCCCCCCAGGGGGCGCCTCGACCGATCCTCCGCGCCTTACGGCAGCGGCGGTACCGGCAGCGTTCCGGGATCCGGTATCGACGGCACGCCCGGGTTCGGGATCGGGATCGTGCCGGGGTCCGGAACGGTCGGAACCTGACCGGGATCCGGCAGCGGTGGCACGCTGGGGACGCCCGGGTTGCCGGGGTCCGGGAGTGGCGGCAGGCCTGGGTCGGGCACGCCTGGGTTGCCGGGGTCCGGGAGCGGCGGCAGGCCGGGCACGCCGGGCACGCCGGGGTCGGGGATGCCGGGCACGCCGGGGTCGGGGATGCCGGGCACGCCGGGGTCCTCGGGGATCTCGACGCTGTGGCACTGGTCTTCGTCGATCACCTCCGTCCCGGCGACGGCGACGTACATGTCCGAGCACACTTCAACGGTCGAGCCGGCCATCGCGAGGCCGCCCGAGACGGCGATCGCTACTCCGGCGATCACGCTCATGGTCTTGCGCATCCGAACCTCCTTCTACGTCCGACACTTCGGACATCTCGTGCGCATCCTCACCCTGCGGCCTCACCTCGAGGCCTTGCGCATCGCAGGTGATACGCGGTCGCCGCGTGGGCGTTACGCGCCGCGCGGGAAGTCGTTGAGAAAACTGTCGGCGAAGACGAAGGAAGGCGACGTTTGCCCGGAGATGCACTCACGCGCGACGATGCGCGCGTCGTTCAGCGGACGCTCCCGCACGATCGGCGGATCGAGCAGTGGTACCGCGACCATCACGCGCGCCTGCGTGGATTCTGCACGCGCCTGCTGGGTGATCTCGCCACCGCTGAAGATGTGGCCCAGGAGACCCTGCTACGGGCGTGGTCGAACCGCGATCTCTTCGAGCCGGGTGCCGACATCCGTCCCTGGCTGTTCCGGGTCGCGCGGAACCTGTGCACCGACGCGCTGCGGGCGCGAGCGCGTTTCGTCGACGTGACACCACCCGATCGCGCGGATGACGACACCGACCCCGTCGTTCCGCTCGAGCGCGCGGAGACCGATCAACTGGTCCGCCGCGCACTGGAGGGGCTGACGGAACGGCAGCGAAAGATCCTGCTGCTCCGCGACGTCGAAGGCGTCGAGTACTCCGAGCTTGCCTCGCGGATGGGAGTCAACGAGAACACCGCGCGCGCCGTGCTGTTCCGTGCGCGACGCGGGCTGCGCAAGCGCTTCCTCGAGGTCGCGCGCGCGACCGCCGCGCTGGCGCTGTGGCCGATCCTGCGGCTGCGCGCGCGTCGCCTGCCGACGGTCGAGCAGGCCGCGATGATCACCGGTCACGCCGGGCTCAGCATCGTCGCGGCGATAGCGCTGCTCGTCGCGCCGACCGGAGATGACGTACTGCGCGCCGCAGCAGCCGAAGCTGCCGCGCGCGCGACGGTCGCCGGCTTGGGCGCCGAGGCCGTTGACCTCGGGCCGGCTGATCCGGACCTCAGCGGCCGCCCCTGGGTGAGCGGTGCATCGGGCGTCGTGCGAGACCTGGTGCCGTCCGCGTCGTTGTCCGCGGCTCGCAGCGGCGAGGCCCGCGTGCACGCAACGACGCCGAACCCGGCGACCGGTGGCGAGGCCGAGGTGTGGGCGGACGTCTGGCGCGAGGCCGACGACAACCAGAGCACATTGCTGCAGACCTACGACGAGGCCAACGAGACCGCGTGCACGGGAATGACCGCGACGTGCGCGCTCGTCGACGAGACGCTGACGACTCTGGAGGGACCATGATCAAGCGCATCCTCATCTTCGCCGCACTTGCCGCGGCGCTGCTCGGCGTGACGCCGACGTCGGCCGAATCCGTCTGTGCCAACGCCGGCGCCACGGGGCTGGTATCCGACCGGCTCGTCCGTTCCGGAGGGATCCGGGCCCCGACCGTCTGTGTTCCCGTGCCGTAGCTCGTGCAGCGTCGCGCGACTTGAGGTACACATCTCGTGTGCCTCCGATCCCGCGCCTCCTGATCGTCACGCTGCTCCTGGCCTCCTGCTCGCCCTTCGGCGGGAACGACGTTGCCGGATTGCCGTCACGGTCCGCGAGCCCATCTCCGTCCCCCTCGCCAGCGCCTTCACCCCCGGCGTCCCCCAGCCCTTCATCGACACCAAGTCCGTCCGCCACGGCTCGTCCTTCGGGCGCCGCGTCGGGCACCGCGTCGGGCGCCACGTCGGTCGCTCCGCCGGTCGAGGTCCCACGTGCCGCATGCGGCCGGCAGGGCGCGCCTGTGCGCTCGTTCCACACGTTCATCGATCCGAGCTTGCGCGCGCGCACCAGCGAGACCGAGTTCGCCGCGGCCATCCGCGAGATCCTGTGCGACGGGCGCTCGTGGATCGCGGCCGGCACCGTCCGCTGGCGTTACCGCCCGGGCGAGGGCGTGCTGGTCCGGCTGCTGTCGCCGGACGAGGCCGAGCGCCGCTGCCTCGAGCTGATCGGGTTGAGCGTCGCGCGCCGCTACTCGTGCGCGCACACCCATGAGGTCGTGATCAACTCGGACCGCTGGTACACCGGCGCGCCGTACGACTGGGGCGCGGTCGGCCGGTACCGGCGCATGCTGATCAACCACGAGCTCGGCCACATCCTGGGGCAGCGCCACCAGGTGTGCGAGCGCGACGGCGCCCCGGCGCCGGTGATGATGCAGCAGTCCAAGACGCTGACGTCCGACAACGGCAACACCTGCCGCGCGAACGCATGGCCTCTCCCCGAGGAGCTCGAGCGACTGCGCAACACCTGAACCGCGCCGCTTGCGCCGTTGCGTGCGCTGCTCGCGCTGCTCGCGCTGCTCGCGCTGCTCGCGCTGCTCGCGCCACGTCGCGCGCGCCGCTCGCGCGCTGCCGCCACGTCGCGCGCACTGCCTCGCGCGCTGCCGCCACGTCGCGCGCACTGCCTCGCGCGCTGCTCGCGCCGCGCGTCGCCTCGCGCGCTGCTGGCGCCGCATGTCGCGAACCGCCAACTGTTCCCGGATCCCTCGAACCGGTCGCCCTCACCCGCATCCGCCTGCGTGGTCCCTCATCCTGTTGCAGATGAGGCGTGCACACCATGCCGGATCGCAGCAAGAGTCGCCGGACGCGCGCCTCGCGAAGCGAGCAGCGCGCCAGTTCGGTGTGATCGCGCGCAGCCAGGCCATCGCGCTCGGCGTCTCGAAGGGGATGATCCAGCACCGTGTCGCGACCGGCCGGTGGGAGCAGCTCGCGCGCGACGTGTTCCGCGTAGCCGGCGCGCCGGCCTCATGGCGCCAGGAGCTGATGGTGGCGACCCTCGGGTGGGGCGACGGGTGCGCGATATCGCATCTCGCGGCCGCGCCGTTGTGGCGGCTGGCGCCGTTCGCCCCCGGACCGGTCGAGCTCACCGTGCCGCGCCACCGACGTCGCGCGGCCCCCGGGACCGTCCATCAGAACGCGCTGCCGCCCGTTGACGTCACGGTGCTCGAGGGGATTCCCGTGACCACGCCGGCGCGCACGCTGATCGATGCCGCCTCCGTCGCAACGCCGGCCGAGGTCGAGGAGGCGCTCGATGACGCGCTCCGCCGCGGGCTGGTCACGCGCGCGCGCTTGCGCTGGCGCGTCGAGCAGCTCGCGCGCCCGGGGCGCCCCGGTGTCACGGTGATCCGCGAGCTGCTCGCGGCGAGGGATTCGGCGACCGCGGTGCCTCAGAGCGTCCTGGAGACCAAGATGATGCGTCTGCTCCGCCGGGCACGCCTGCCGCGCCCCGTCGCCCAGCACCGCATCCGCGCGAATGGACGCGTGGTGGCGACGGTCGATTTCGCCTTTCCGGACGAGCAGCTCGCGATCGAGGTGGACGGGTACCGCTGGCATTCGGGACGTGTGCGCTGGGAGCACGACCGCGCGCGCCTCAACGCCTTGACGCTGCTCGGCTGGCGGGTCGTTCATGTCACCTCGACGGACCTGGCGCGCCGGCCGCAGGACGTCATCGACCGGATCCGCAGGGCGCTGCTCGCCGGGCGCAAGGCCGCCCCCTAAACCCCCGTCCCGCCCGTTTTCACCGCAAAGTTCCACACCCCGGCCTGCTGTGCGGGGCGGTAACACACAGGTACCATCCCGATGATGCTCTCGCGCACCGTTGACGTCGACGGGCCGGTCCACTACCTCGAGTACGAGGGAGTCTCGGACGGGCCGACGTTCGTCCTGGTCCATGCGCTCGAAGGTCATCATGCGAATTGGGTGGGGTTGGCGCCGCTGCTCGCGCAGCAGGGGCGCGTGCTGGTTCCGGATCTGGTCGGGTTCGGCCGGACGCCGCTCGAGCAGCGCAGCGCGCGCCTGATGGACAACGTCGCATACTTCGAAAGGTTCCTGTCGCTGACGACCGACGCGCCGGTCGTGCTGGTCGGCAACTCGATGGGGTCGGCGGTGTCACTGCTGCTCGCGCGCGCGCGACCCGAGGCGGTGGCCGGACTGGCGCTGCTCGGTCCTGCGATCGCGCGCTCGATCCGTCACGGCGTCGATCCGTTGGTCGTGCCGATCTTCGGCGGCACGCTGGTGCCGCGTCCGGTCTCGGCGTTCTTCGGGCGGCGGATCCAGCCGCGTGGCCCCGAATGGTTCGTGCGGCAGATGTTGATGCTGTGCACGCTGTATCCCGAGCGCGTCGCCCCCGACATCGTGGACGCGAACGTCGCGATGGCGGCCGAGCGGCTCAAGATGGCGTGGGCGCCGCACGCGTTCACGCAAGCTGCTCGATCGACGATGAGCTTCCTGGCGATCCAGCGGCGGTTCTGGCAGATGATGCTCGACGTGCGAACGCCGGTGGTGCTCATCGGCGGCGTCGCCGATCGCCTCGTGCCGATCGGTTGTTTGCACGATGCGGTGCGCCGCCGGCCGGACTGGGATCTGGAGGTGCTCGAGGCAGGGCACATGCCGCAGCTCGAGGATCCTGCCGGGACGGCCGAGGCGATCACGCGCTGGGTCGATCACCGCGTGCGCGCGGCCTAACCACGCACGCACGCGCGCGCGCCCTATCCCGCCCGCCGCGCGCGCGTCCTAGCGTTCGCTGAACGGACGGTTACGGTCGGGATGGGGGTCGCGCGGCAAGCCTAGGACGCGCTCGGCGATCTGGTTGCGCTGCACCTCGTCGGTCCCACCGCCGATGTGCATCGCCTTCTCCCACAGGAACGCCTCCTCGGGCCCCTGTGAGCCGCGCAGCATGCCAGCCCCGCCGAGCAACCGCAGGCCGAGCGTCGCCGCCTCGCTGCCGAGGTTCGCGAGCATCAGCTTCAGGATCGAGCCTTCGGCGGTCGGGATCTCGCCGCGCGCGATCTTGCTCACCACGCGCGCGTTCAGCAGCGCGAGCAGCTTCTCCTGCACGTAGATGCGCACCAGGTCGTCGCGGTCCACCGGATCGACGCGACCGGCGCGCGCGCGCGCGATCTGGACCAGTCGCGAGAAGGGGAACGTGATCCCCGCCGTCGCGTCACCCAGCGACATGCGTTCCCACAGCAACGTCGTGCGTGCGACCGTCCATCCCTCGCCCACCTCGCCGATGCGGTCCGCGTCGAGGATGCGTACCTCGTTGAGGAACACCTCCGAGAAGTGCGCATCGCCGTTGAGTTGCCGCAAAGGCCGCACGTCCACGCCGGGCGCGCGCATGTCGGCGATGAAGTAGGTGATGCCTTGATGTTTGGGCAGGCTCAGGTCGTGGCGTGCGAGCAGGATGCCGTGATCGGCGATGTCGGCGTCGGACGACCAGACCTTCTGCCCCTCGATGATCCATGCGTCGCCGTCGCGCGTGGCTTTCGTCGAGAGGCCGGCGAGGTCGCTGCCGGCGCTCGGCTCGCTGAACAACTGGCACCAGATCCTCTCGCCACGCAGGATCGCAGGGACGTGCTTTCGCTGCTGTGCCGGGGTGCCGTGCGTGATGATCGTCGGCCCGGCCATCCCGAACCCGACGATGTTGAACGGCACGTTCGCGCCTGCGCGCGCCTTCTCTTGCGACCAGATCGTGTTCTCGACCGGTCCGTACCCGCGGCCGCCGTGCTCGGCCGGCCACATCGGCGCACCCCATCCCGCATCCGCGAGCAGCTGTTGCCACGCGCGCATCGCCCCGAGCGCGTACGGCGGATCGCCTTGGATGTGGTGCTCCGCGCGCCAGCGGGGCCAGGCTTCGGCCAGGAACGCGCGCGCCTCAGCGCGGATCTCAGCCTCGCGCGGCGTATCGTCGAAATCCATCAGCAGTCACCTTGGACATCGTGGCAGTCAGGGCCGCACGGTAACGATGCGCTCAGCGCTCCCGCAAGGTGAGACATCTTCGCTGCTGTTCCGGGGAATCTCAAGGAGGAGTCCCGGCGAGCCGCGTCGAACGACCTCGTGAGGAGACTGATCCGATGAGACCTCAAGACGAATCTGTGCGCCTGGGGATGGCCTGGGACAGGCGTGCGATGCGATTCAGCATCCTTACTGTCATCGCCCTAGTCAGTTTGATCCCTATGCGAAGCCAGGCTAGTCCTCCAGTGTCCGATTCCACTTGCGAGCGGCCAGGCGCGGTAGTGATTGGCCCCCGGGATGCATGTCGGTTCAGGATGCAAGCTGGCGGCTACCGCTACGAGGTCGGTTGGGATGACGTTGCGACAGGCGTCGCTGTAGGCGAGGTCTTCCGCGGTTCAACCAGGATTGTCAGAACTGAGATGTCGCTTAGAGCTGGATCCTATCGGGGGGGACGTCACATCGGTGACGGGTACCAAACCTGGGACGGGGAATTCCCGCGGGTTCATTTCCTATTGGACGAGCCCGGCGAGATGGTCTTCTATGTTCTCCCATATTCCTGTGTGGAGGTAACCTGCTCAACCGCGGTTCCGGGGGCCCCAATAGGCTCCTTCAGCCTCGAGTTGGTGGAGGACGATTTCTCCTAGCCTTCTGCCCACACCGACACCTTAGTCTGACCTAGACGCCCCCCGAAGTTTGGCACAGTTCGATACCGCGGGGATGGAACTCGCGCGGCCAGGAAGGCGGGCTCCCGAATCGACGCGACCGGCGCGCGCGCGCGCGACCTGGACCAGTCGCGAGAAGGGGACCTGATCAAGCAGTGGGCAGCCAAAGCATTTTCGCCCTCCGCTTCCCTCTCCCCATGGTTTGATCTAGCCGCAGAGCCGAAGTACCAGCGGTATTCTTCCCGCGCAAACCGCGGGGTCTGCTGTGCTTGTGATTCTCGAATCAGGGATCGAAATCCGCGCCGTCAGATATCAGGAAACGGCTCTCCAGCGCCGAGCATGAGGGCGTGGGAGTGAGAAGGGTTCCCGGAACGCGTGTCGAAGCAACAATCGAAGCAACAATCAAAGCGTGCGCATGAGGACCGGGGGAGCCCGATGCTGATCAATCGCGGGATAGGTACAGTCCTGGCGTTTGCCCTCGTCACTGGTGCCGCAATGGGCGAGGAAGGAAGACTGGTTCACGCACACCTTCTGTAACGGATGGGCGCTCGTCTTGGCGGTGGTGCAAACCGGCGCTGAGCATGTGCGGATGACAGAGAATCTCGAAACTCTCGACGCCCGGTACACCAGAGCCTTCAGCTACCGTGCCCCAACCTGATCAGACCCTACGTGTCATAGGGAGGAGTCCGGGCGGGGCGCGTCGAACCGCCTCGTGAGGGGGTAGGATCGGTGAAGTCTTGAGAAGATCTATGGATCTGCGTGAGGCCAGTAGGAGCCATGCAGCCCGATTGGGGCTTATCGCTGTGCTGACGCTCGTGAGTCTCGTCCCTGATCAGGGCCAGGCCAGCCCTCCCGCCTCCGGTACCGCCTGCGAGCGTCCCGGCGCGGTAGTGATCGGCCCCCGGGAAGCGTGTCGGTTCACAATGCAAGCTGGCAGCTACCGCTATGGCGTGAGTTGGGACGACCTTGCCACGGGGGTCGCGGTGGGGGAGGTCTTCCGGGGCTCAACGAGGATTATCAGAACCGAGATGTCGCTTAGAGCTGGGTCCTATCGGGGGGGGCGCCGCATCGGCGGCGGGTACGAAACCTGGAGCGAGGGGTTCCCACGGATTCACTTCCAATTGAATGAACCAGGCGAGTTGATCTTCTACATCCTCCCGTATTCCTGTGTGGAGGCGACTTGCTCAACCGCGGTTCCGGGGGCCCCGATAGGCTCCTTCAGCCTCGAGTTGGTCGAGGACGACTCCTCCTAGCCTTCTGCCTCCACCGACACCTAGTCTGACCTAGCCGCTCCGAAGTCCTGGCACCCTTCGATACCGTTGTGGATGGAACTCGCGCGGCCAATCAGTCGGACCCCGATCAGTTTGCCCCCGTCTAGGAAGGGAAGACGTGTCCGGGAAAGGGCGTCAGCGCGAAGCGGATATCAGCTGTCGACCCCGAATATGGCCGCGCTCGTGGGGACGCCGGTGCCGGCGGTGGCGAGCACGCGCGCGGCGCCGTCGATCTGGTTGACGGCGGTGCCGCGGAGCTGGCGAACGGCTTCGGTGATGCCGTTCATGCCGTGGATGTAGGCCTCGCCTAACTGACCGCCGTTCGTGTTGATTGGCAGCCGCCCGCCGATCTCGATGCTGCCGTCGCGCACGAACGCGGGCGCTTCCCCGCGCGCGCAGAACCCGAACTCTTCGAGCTGGATGAGCACCATCGGTGTGAATGCGTCGTAGAGGATCGCGACGTCGATGTCGGACGGCCCGAGGCCCGACTGCGACCAGAGTTGGCGCGCGACCAACCCCATCTCGGGCAGGTCGCTGATCACGTCGCGGTAGTACGAGGTCATCATCCATTGCTCGTACGCGGCGCCCTGCGCGACCGCCTCGATCACCGCGGGCGGCTGCCGCAGGTCGCGCGCGCGCTCGCTGCTCGTGACGACGATCGCGACTGCGCCATCGGATTCCTGGCAGCAGTCGAGCATCCTCAGCGGCTCGACGATCCAGCGGCTCGCTTGATGCTCCCCGAGAGTGATCGGCCGCTGATAGAAGAACGCATCGGGGTTGGTGGCGGCGTGGCGGCGGTCGACGACGGCGACGCGGCCGAGGTCCTCGCTGCTCGCACCGTATTCGTGCATGTAGCGTTGCGTGAACATCGCGACCCAGCTCGCGGGTGTGGCCAGGCCGAACGGCAGGATCCACGAGTAGTGCACGATGTCGGCGGTCGGCGCGGGCTGGCGGATCTGCGCGCGCCCGTACCGGTACCACGAGCGTTCGTTGAACGCGCGGTATACCACGACGGTCTTCGCCACGCCGGTCGCGACGGCCATCGCGGCTTGGTGCAGCGTCCCGCACGCGGCGCCGCCGCCGTGCGGCACGCGGCTGAAGAACGTCAGCTCGGGGATACCGAGGTTGCGCGCCAGCTCGATCTCGTCGTTGCGGTCGGTCGAGAAGGTGACCATCCCGTCGACGTCGGTTGGTTGCAGCCCTGCGTCGTGCAGCG
>Ga0299906_10002454_pt1 | contig 15379 bp, 13 predicted proteins | sample RVTome_14_FD_200259 | JGI IMG/M metagenome (GOLD analysis project Ga0299906, IMG submission 200259) | Soil microbial communities from uranium-contaminated site in the Upper Colorado River Basin, Wyoming, United States - RVT145D125 (version 2) ... | reverse complement strand
CGGGCTGTGAGCTGCTCACGATCGGCCAGTACCTGCAGCCGTCGCAGCTGCAGATCCCGGTCGCGCGCTACGTGCATCCCGACGAGTTCGCCGAGTGGAAGCGCATCGGCGAGCAGGACCTCGGGTTCGCATGGGTCGAGGCGGGGCCCTTGGTGCGGTCGAGCTACCACGCAGGCAAGCAATACCGCGCCGCCGGCGCGCGCGTTGCTACCTAAGCCCATCGTCCCGGCGACCCTCCGGCCGATCCACCGCCGACGGCGCGAGACGCCGTCGTCATCCTTGCCGTTCACGCGGTCATGAGGAGGAGACTCCCCCTCCCCATCGAACTCTCGTGAGCGAGGCGACTTCCGAGGCGATGGGGAGGATTGGATGCGCACGACGATCGGCGCCGCGCCGGGCAGCGCGCGCGCGGTCTCCGGGCTCGGGCGCGGCACGAGCAGAACGGGCGCGCGCGCGCGGGCGTGGGGCGGGATCCTCGTTCTCCTCGCGATGATGGCGGCGGCCGCACCGGCGCGCGCGGTCGTGTACTCGCAATACACCTACGAGCGCGTCATGGTGCCCATGCGCGACGACGTGCGGCTGTCGGTCGACATCTGGCGCCCGGTCACGCCGGCCGACGTGCGCGTGCCGGTAATCCTGACGCTCAGCCCCTATCACATCCTGTCCAAGGCACTTGACCGGGGCGAGACCGATCCACCGGCACCGTGGGGCAGCCGGTTCGTCCCCCGGGGATACGCCTACGTGGTCGCCGACGTCCGGGGTACCTACAACTCCGGCGGGTGCTGGGACTACGGCGGGATCAAGGAACGCCAGGACGGCTACGACCTTGTCGAGTGGCTCGGCGGCGTGATGACCGACGGCGAGCCCAGCCCCGCGGCGGCATGGTCGAACGGGCGCGTGGGGATGATCGGCGCCTCTTACGACGGGACGACGGCCAACGCTGCGGCGATCGAGCAGCCACCGCACCTGGCGACTATCGTGCCGATCTCGGCGATCAGCCGGTGGTGGGGTTACGCCTACCAGCAGGGCGCGCGCTCCACTTACAGCGGCGAGTCCGCCGACATCGACCCGCCCTCGGACACGCCCGCCGACTTCATGACGGTGTACGGCGTCGTCCCGCCCTACGACCGGCAGGAGGCGATCGACGGCTGGGTCCCCCGGTTCACGCCATGCGACCGCGTCGAGCAAACCATCCACGGCTACGACCCAGAACCCGACTACGACGAGTTCTGGGTTGAACGGGACTACCTGCGGCTGGCCGAGCGCGTGCAGGTTCCAGTGCTGGTCGCTCACGGGTTCCTGGACTTCAACGTCAAGACCTGGGAGGGCACCGCCTGGTTCCAGGCGTTGCCGGGTGAGAAGATGCTCGTCGCCGGACAATGGCCGCACGCGCTGCCCGTCTACTCGTCGTGGGTGACGCTGCTCGACCGGTGGTTCGAACGGTGGCTCTACGAGGTTCCGAACGGGGTCGAAGACGAACCGGCCGTGCGTGTCGCGGCGAACACCGGGGGCTTCCGCGAGCAGGAGACGTGGGGCGACGGCGAGCTGCTCGAGCTGCCGCTGGAAGGGGAACCGGTGACGTTCCTCGACGACGGGCTGCTGACGGAGTCGGAGATGTTGCGCGGTATCGGCGCGGAAAGGTACGCGCGCCTGGTCGTCCCCGGCTCGGAAGGCCTGGCGATCGAAGGGCGCGCGGTGCTGGATCTGCATGCCACCAGTGATTCGGCGAGCACCCACCTCATCGGGATCATGTGCGACGTCGGACCGACGGGCGCGTGCACCGTCATCTCGCGCGCGTTCCTCAACGCGCGGTACGCCGACTCGCTGTCATCCGGCACCGATCTCACGCCGGGCGAGCAGCGCTCCTTCCGGCTCGAGTTCATCGACAAGGACTGGCAGCTCGCGCCGGACCATCACCTCGAAGTAATCGTCGCCTCCTCCAGCCTCACCTGGGTCGCCAGCGATCAGGCGCGCGCGCGCAACACGATCTACCCGGCATCATCCACGCTCGAAGTTCCCCTGCGCGCGGGGTGACATCCCCACTCTCCCAACGACGCGGCGCGCAGATCCTCGCTGATGGAGCGGTCGGGGTATTCAGCGCGCGATGGGGAGTGAGCCGTGGATCGCGGTGCCCTTCCCGGGCGCCGAGTCGATCAGGAGCGTTCCGCCGAAGGCGGCCACGCGCTCCTCCATGTTCCGCAAGCCGGCACCCCGCTGAGTGCGTGCAGGCTCGAAGCCGATCCCGTCGTCGCGGACAAGGAAGCTCAGCTCCCCAGCGGATCCACTGAGGCTGATCCGCGCGCTGCTCGCGCGCGCGTACTTGGAGATGTTCTGCAAGGCCTCGAGGCAGCAGAAGTACACCGTCGCCTCGATCTCAGGGGCGTAACGCCCGAGCGTGCGGGCATCCAGGCTGACCGGAAGGCCATGCCGCTCGATCTGCGATCCGAGCGCGGACACCAGACCATGCTCGGCCAGAACCGGCGGATACATCCCCCGCGCAAGGTCCCGCAGACTCGCCATCGCATCGGCGACATCCGCGTCCAACTGATCGAGCAGCGCGAGCGCCGCCCCCCGGTCACGCTCGAGCGCGTTCCTGATCAGCCGGACCTTGATCCCGATCCCGACCAGCTGTTGCTGGGCGCCATCGTGCAGGTTGCGCTCCAGCCGGCGGCGCTCCGCGTCGGCGGCCGACACCAGCTCACGCTTGCGCACGCGCTGCTCGATCTCGAAACGGTCGCGTCGGCGAACGATCCCTCCGGCCAGGCCGATCGCGATCACGCTGAAGCCGACCTGTGCGGGACCGCCGAAGACCTGGGCAACGTCCTCGGCAAGCCTGGAGTAGGTCAGAACGCCCGCGACCCACGCGAAGGCGACCGCGCCTGCTGCGGCGACCCCGTCGATGAACGTTCCAAGCAGGAGCCCTGAGAGCGTCACCGCCAGCGAGGGCAGGATCCACGCGGCGGCCTGCCATCCGCTCCCCGGCAGGAAAGCGCCTGCGACCAGGGCGATCCCGGTCGTCCCCAGGAGCACCGCGGTCGCTCGCAGCAGCATCAGCCGGAAACTCGAAAGCGGCGCCGCGCGCGCGATGTCGAACGACGGGTCGGAGGCGGGGCCGTACGCGAGGGCGACACCAGCGAGCGGCAGCAGCGGCGCAAGGACGAGGAAGGTCGTACCGCTGCCATCGGGATGGGCGCGCGCGGCAGCCGTCGCCAGCGTGAGGATCGAGGCGACCGAAGCCATCCACGACAACCGCAGCGACGGCGTTGCGCTCAGCAAGCGGGCCAGGTGCTCGGGGACCCCGATCCACCTCAGCGACCGCTCGAGCGGACGTGGAGGAGCAAGATCCTCCGACCCCCGGACGGGCGCCTGAAGCGCGCCCTCGATCGTGCCGCTCCCACCAGACGCCCCGTCCCACTCCATCGCCGTTCCTGTCGTCCGCACGGGCCGTTCCGGTTCATCGCGATACGCCGAACCCGCGCGGCCAGATATGCCGAACGACGGTTCTTCGGATTCCCCGCCGACCGCACAGTCCATTCCGAGGCGGAACGGCTCCGCCCGGCGGAAGGAGGGGACCATGTCCCGGAACAGGAAGAGCAGGAGCCAGGCGGTACTCGCGACGATGTTGGTGGCGGTGGCCGCCGTCGTCGGGTCACCTGCGGCCCATGCAGCGTCGGCACCGACGTTCCACCTGCCGTTCCCCTGTGACGAGGTCTGGCAGGTCAGGACGTACTCGGGTCACTCACCGAGCGAAAACGCGCTCGACATGAAGCATTCCAGCGGCACATCGCTGGGCAGGGATGTGATCGCGAGCGCTCCGGGAACCGCGACGACGGTCGTGGACGTCTACGGCACGAACGGCGGAACGGGCTACGGCAACTACGTCCTGATCGATCACGGCGGGGGCTGGAGCACCCGGTATGCCCACCTAGACACGGTCGCGATCGCGCAGGGCGACCCCGTCCGCGTGGGCACCAAGATCGGCACGGTCGGGCACACGGGCAACACCGTTCCTTCGGACTTCGCTCACGTCCACTACGAGCAGCGGCTCAACGGCACCGTCAAGGTCGCCGACTTCGACGGCACGGCATGGTCGAAGACCTACGACTGGCGGTCGGCCACCAGCACGAACTGCAAGATGTGGAACGCGGCCGGGCATCTGGCCGACGCGACGGTGTACTCACGGGATCTGCTCGGGTCCGGGGCGGCACACATCGACTTCAACGGCGACAAGAGGAGCGACACGTTCAGGGCAACCGGGTCAGATTTCAAGGTTCGCTACGGGGGATCCGGAAGCTGGCAGACGCTCCGTGCCGACTCGCCGCAAGCGCTGGAAGATCTCGCGTTCGGCGACTTCAACGGCGACGGCAAGACCGATGTCTTCCAGGCGAACGGCTCGGTCTTCCGGGTGCGCTACGGCGGCTCGACGGCGTGGCAGACGCTGAGCGACTCGACGGCGAAGATGCGCAAGCTCGCGTTCGGCGACTTCAACGGCGACGGCACGACCGATGTCCTACGAACCAGGGACGGGGACTGGGATGTCCGGTACGGCGGAACGGGCTCGTGGAAGAAGCTATCCAGCAGCATCTACGAGATCCATGAGCTGGCGTTCGCCGACTTCAACGGCGACGGCAAGACCGATGCCTTCCGGACCACCGGATCGGAATGGAAGATCAGGTGGGGTAGCACCGGGAGCTGGAGCACGCTGAACACCGGGTCGCAGTCACTGCGGGAGCTCGCGTTCAGCGATTTCAGCGGCGACGACAAGACCGACGTGCTCCGCGCGAACGGCAGCAAGTGGCGGATCCGCTCCGGCGGGACCGGAGCATGGCAAGACCAGACGTCCAGCGTCGAGCTACACAAGCTGGCTCTGGGCGACTTCGACGGCAACAGCAAGGGTGACGTGCTGCGCGCGACCGGTGCCGATCGGTGGGAGGTTCGGTACGCGGCCACGGGGAGCTGGAAGGATCTTTCCGGGTCGACCTTCAAGGTCAACGAGTTCATCTCCGGATGAACGAGCGGCGCTGGGAGCGGGACGGCCTCCGGGCCGTCCCGCTCCCGCCGAGGCGGCGGCTGCAGCGCGCCGCGCGCCCGCGCGCAGCGGCGCTGCTCACCCGTTCGTGTGGTCGTCGTGCGAGAGAGGCTCCACGAGCCTCCCGGACTCGCGACCGCGCCGCACGGGCACGAACAGCGCGGGCTCCGTGCGTCCGAAGGGCTGTTTCTCCCCACAGGCGAGCACTCCATCCTTCATCGCGACGCGCGCGCAGGCGACGGCGACGGCCCCGCCGAAGACGCCGGCGAGGCGGCAGGGAGGCTTCGGGAGAAGGGATGTGGACCCCCGGGGCGAACAGTCTGGCCATGGAAGCGCGTCGGGTCGCGGCCTGCCTGCTGCTCGGAGGGATGGTGCTCTCCGGCGTGTCCTTCGCCGATCCCGTCGAAGTCTCCCGCGAGTCCGCGCAGACGCGCAGCGACGGCGCGTGCGCGACCTGGGTCGAGCCGTTCGGCGCCCAGTACGAATGGACGACCGTGTGCGGCGCGGCGATCGACTCGGACGGGGACGGCGTCGTCGAGGAGCGCTCGGGCATCATCTGGCGCGACATCTGCGACGAGGATGGGTCGTCGGGCGGATCGTGGTGCGACTCCGGCGAGCAGCTCGCAGAGGGGAGCCTGAGCGCCGAGGCGTTCACGGTCGATCTGCAAGGAGGAACCGCCGGGCTGCACGCCGACCTCGGGACCTGTCGGGTCGATCTGGATTGGAACGCGACCGGTGAGGCGCGCACGACGGATGACCCGGGTGCGCAGCAGATCGACCACGTCATCGGCCCGCCCGCGGCGGGGATCTCTCTGCGCAAGCGCGACGCGCGCTACACCAGCCGCGACGCAGAAGTCGAGGGTCACGTCTGTCCCGAGGCTGAAGTCTCCGGGCAGCCGTCCTTCGTCGGACTGTTCACCTACGAGACGACGACGACAACCACGTCGGTTCGCATCGACCCCGCCGGCTGACCGGCTTCAGCCGGCGACCGCGTGCAAGCGCCAGCGGCCGGGAACGCCTTTCAGCTCGCGGGTGCCGCGGTCGTCGAAGCCCAACCCCGAGCCGACCACGAGATCCGCCAGCGTCCCGGAGACCAGGATCTCGCCCGGCTCGGCGAGCGCCGAGATGCGCGCGCCGATGTGCACGGCCAGCCCGCCGACATCCTCGCCACGCACCTCACACTCGCCCGTGTGCAACCCGGCGCGCATCTCGAGCCCCAAGGAGCCGACCGAGTCACGGATCGCTTGAGCACAGCGGATCGCGCGCTGCGGCCCGTCGAACGTCACCAGGAAACCGTCGCCGACGGTCTTGACCTCGCGGCCGCGGAACCGCGCAAGCTGCGAGCGCACGATCGCATCATGCGCGTCGAGCAACGCGCGCCATTCGCGATCGCCCATCTGAGCGGCCTTCTCGGTGGAGCCGACGATGTCGGTGAACAGCACCGTCGCCAGGATCCGGTCGTCCTCGATGGGAGCGGGGCGCGCGCCGGTGATGAACTCGCTTATCTCCTCGAAGCAGCGACGCCATCCCGGCTCGACGAACAGGTAATGATTGTTCCCGAGCAGCTCGACGAACCGCGCCCCGGGCACATGCTCCGCGATGTAGCGGCCCGCTTCAACGCTCACCAGCCGGTCGTTCGTGTGGTGCAGGACCAGCGTTGGCACGCGGATGCTGGGAAGGATGTCCCGGACGTCGAGCTGCATGCTGAGGCGCGCCATCCGCCGGAAGGTGTTCGGACTCGCGGTCAGACGCTCGAACCGACCCCACATCCGTCTGGCATCCTCGTTCCAGGAGAGATCCGGATTGATGGCATGCTGCCATTCCCCCATCCCCCACATCGACGAGGCAACCTCGAGGCCGTGCTCCCACGATTCTCGTGGGAGGCCCATGGGGTAATCGTCGGCGCGCAGCGCGCGCGCCCATCCCGCGAGAGCGATCAGCGCCCGGGTCCGCTTGGGATAGGTCGCCGCAAACAGCGCGGCGGTCGGGAAGGCAACGTCTACCGCAAGCAGGACGGCCTGCGAACTACCGACTGCATCAAGGACCGCGGTGATCGAGTCGGTCCACTGCTCGAGCGTTGGGAACGACTCGAGCGAGACCGGATCCGAAGCACCCGTGCCCGGCAGGTCGTAGAAGATGACCCGCCCCAAGCTCGCGAGCTGCTCGGTCCAGGCGCGGCCGGGAGGATGCTCGGGCATGATCTCGACATTGGTGAACCAGTTGGAGGCGAAGACGAGATCGATCGGCCCCTCCCCGAATGTTCGGTAGGCCACGTGCACATCACCGTTCAGCGCATAGCGGGTCTCCGAGGCTTCCATGGCGCCCAAGTGTAGGAGCCAGGGGCTCCGCCTCCCAAGCCGGTTCGAAGTGACCGACCGCCTGCCTCACCCGTCGAGCGCGTAACGCGGAATTTACAAACGGGAAACGGCTCGGCAAACCGGCGCCGATACGGTTCCTTCCAAGGCCGCGCTTTGAATCCGGGTGTCCGGAGGCTTACGCTACCGGCCGTCGCCAGATGGTTCGACCCAAGGGAGGGTGCGGTGTCGGAAACCAAGACGCCGAAAGACGTTCTTCAGTTCGCCAAGGATCAGGACGCGCTCATGGTGGACCTGCGGTTCACCGACCTGCCCGGCCTGACGCAGCATTTCTCGGTCCCGGTCGACGAGCTGACCGAGGGCTCGTTCGAAGACGGGTTCGGGTTCGACGGCTCATCTATCCGCGGGTTCCAGCAGATCCAGGAGTCGGACATGCTGCTTATCCCCGACGCCGAGACCGCGGTGATGGACCCGTTCCGCGAGGTCGCGACCCTGAACCTGTTCTGCTTCGTGCGCGACCCGATCACCGGTGAGGCGTACTCGCGCGACCCGCGCTACATCGCCAAGAAGGCCGAGGACAACCTCGTGGCATCCGGAGTCGCCGACGTCAGCTACTGGGGCCCCGAAGCCGAGTTCTACATCTTCGACGAAGCACGCTTCGACCAGAACCAGCACGAGGGCTACTACCACATCGACTCGACCGAAGGTGTCTGGGGGGCGGGCGACCCGGGCAGCCGTGGCTATCGGCCCCGGTACAAGGAAGGCTACTTCCCGGTGCCGCCGATGGATCAGTACCAGGACCTGCGCACCGAGATGGTGCTCTACATGCAGAAGATGGGCATCAAGATCGAGGTTCAGCATCACGAGGTCGGGACCGCGGGCCAAGCAGAGATCGATATGCGATACGGCACGCTGCTCCGGACCGCCGACAACCTGATGAACTACAAGTACGTGGTCAAGAACGTCGCGTGGCGTGCCGGCAAGACCGCGACATTCATGCCGAAGCCCCTGTTCATGGACAACGGCTCTGGCATGCACACGCATCAATCCCTGTGGAAGAACGGTGAGCCGCTGTTCTGGGACGAGACCGGGTACGCCCAGCTGTCGGATCTCGGCCGCTACTACATAGGAGGGTTGCTGGCGCACGCACCGGCGCTCCTGGCGTTCACGAACCCGACCACGAACTCGTACCGGCGTCTGGTGCCGGGCTACGAGGCGCCGATCAACCTCGTGTACTCGCAGCGGAACCGCTCGGCGGCGTGCCGCATCCCGATGTACGCGAAGACGCCGGCCGCGAAGCGCGTCGAGTTCCGCACGCCCGACCCGACGTGTAACCCGTATCTCGCGTTCGCGGCCTGCTTGCAGGCGGGGCTCGACGGAGTCCGCAACAAGATCGAGCCGCCGGACCCGGTGGACAAGGACATCTACGATCTGCCGCCGGAGGAGAAGACGGCGATCGCTGCGGTGCCCGGGTCGCTGGAAGAGGTGCTCGGCGCGCTCGAGCAGGATCACGACTGGCTGCTCGAGGGTGGCGTGTTCACCGAGGATGTGATCGAGACGTGGGTCGACTACAAGCGTACCCACGAGCTCGACGCGGTTCGGCTGCGGCCGCACCCGTGGGAATTCATGTTGTATTACGACCTCTAGTCGATCGGATCATGAAGCGGAAGGCCGCCTGCGGGCGGCCTTCCTCATGCCCTCGCCGGCCGCCCGGCCCAGGCATCGGGTCGTGATCGACGTGAAGCTCAGACGGCGGCCGGCAGCGTGAACACGAAGCGCGCCCCACCCTCCGGGCGGTTCTCGACCCAGATGCGACCGCCGTGCGCCTCGACCAGACCGCGCGAGATCGCCAGGCCGAGGCCGGCGCCGGCATCGGAGCCTCCCCTGCGTGCAGCGTCGGCCCGCCAGAACGAATCGAACACGCGCTCACCGGCGCCGGCCGGAACCCCGTCCCCGCTATCCTCGACCGCGACGAGCACCGCGCCGTCGCTCGACCCGATGCGCACCGCCACCGAACCGTCGTGCGGCGTGTGGCGCAACGCGTTGGACAGCAGGTTCATCAGCACGCGCTCGATCTTGTCCGGCGCGCACCGCGCGCGCGAGTCCCCGTCGGCCGCCAGCTCGAGCCGCACCCGGCGCGCGTCGGCCTGCGGACGCACCGACCGCACCACGCCGGCAGCCAGCTCGTCTAACGGCACCTCGAGCAGCTCCAGGTCGAGCGCACCCGTCTCGATCCGCGAGAGCTCGAACAGGTCATCGACCAATCGTGAGAGCGTGCCGATCTGCCGGCGCATCTCGGGCAGGCATTCGCCCGAACCGACCAGCCCATCCTCCAGGGCCTCGACCATCGCCTGCAGCGACGCCAGAGGGGCGCGCAGATCATGGCTCGCCCACGCGACCAGGTTCCGGCGCGTGTCGATCAGCCTCCCCAGCGCGCCGGCCATCTCGTTGAACGAGGTCGCGACCGCCCGCAGCTCGACCGAGCCTTCTTCCGGCAAGCGCGCCGTCAGGTCACCTGCGGCCACCGCTGCCGCGGCAGCGCGGAAGCGGTCGACACCGCCGGCAACGCGCGCCGACAGCACCACGGCGATGGCGATCGCCGTTGCCGCCGAGGCGCCCGACACCAGGGCAAGCACCAGCGCGTCGTGCGCGGAGAACATGACCGCGCCGGCGATCAGCACCGCAGCGACAGGTGCGAGCGTCGCTCCGGCGCACAGCAGCACAAGCTGGCCCCGGAGCCGTCGCACGCGCGGCAGCCACGAGGCGAGCAGCGCTCCCGCCGCAAGCACGCCGACCACCGCGGCGATCGCTGCGCCGATCACGGCGAGAACCGGTAGCCGACGCCCCAGACCGTCTCGATGCGCACGGGCATCGACGGGTCGTCCTCGAGCTTCTCGCGCAGGCGTCGGATGTGGACGGTGACGGTGCCGGTGTCGGTCGCAGACACGTAACCCCAGACATGCTCCATCAGCTGGTCACGCGTGAAAACCTGACGGGGATGGCCGGCTATGAACCACAGCAGATCGAACTCCCGGGCGGTCAGGTTGATCTCCGAGCCGTCGCGCAGCACCTCGCGCGTGCGCGGATCGATGACGAGGCCGTCGAATCGCAGCGCCTCGTCGTCCGAGGCGGCCGGATCGGCCCGGCGCAACACCGCGCGCACGCGCGCCACAAGTTCGCGTGGCGAGAACGGCTTGGTCACGTAATCATCCGCCCCCAGCTCGAGGCCCACGATGCGATCGGCCTCCTCGCCGCGCGCGGTGAGCATGATGATCGGCGTCTTCGCGCGCGCGCGGATGCGGCGGCACACCTCCAGCCCATCGATCTCGGGCAGCATCACGTCGAGGATCACGAGGTCGGGCATGCCGGCATCCAACAGCGCCAGCGCCGCCGCGCCGTCCGCGGCTTCGGAGGTCGAGTACCCAGCGTCGCGCAGGTAGCGCACGACCACGTCGCGCACCACCGGCTCGTCCTCCACCACGAGTACCGACGCCATGGTCAGACCATACCGTCCGAGCAGCGACACCGGCGCCGCTATCAAGCCTCCAGCGGCGCGACGGCGAAGCCGACGGTGAAGCGCCGGCACCACACGACGACGCTGCGGTAGCGCGAGAGATCGGTGCCCGCGGGGATCAAGTAGTTCTGGCTTCCGATGTTCCCCTTCAGTCTGCCGAGCTCGATGAAGTCCTCGGCGAAGGCGCGCCCCTGACCGTCCGATGCGGCCTCGCTGAGATACACGACCAGGTCGGGCCCGTTCTCGACCGAGAAGTCATCCTCGAAGCGCACATAGCGCTCGCCGCTGTCGATCTCGACGATGCTCGCCGACCCTGTCACGTCGTGCGCGAGCGGACGGAACTCGCCGGATGCCAGCGTGATCGTCGTCGCACCGGCGCCGCCGCCTGCGGGGAGGTCTTCGGCAACGCGCTCGTCGATGAAGAGCTTCTGCGGCTGGAACCAGATCAAACCGAAGACGGTCAGCGCGACCGCGATCACGATCCCGGCGACGACCGCGCCGCGGTGCCGGGCGAGGAATCCTCGAAGCAGCGTCTGGCCCTCCATGCGATCCTCCATGTTGGCTCCAACCAACGGTAGCTCCGGGGCATTTCCGGCCCAAGGCTTTCCCCCTTACGAGATCCTTAACAGCGACCGGCCGGAGGGAGGCTCCGGCCGGTCGCGGGGTCATCTTCCGCTCATGCCCCGCCGCGCGGAACCTTGATGGCCGGGCATTCGAACATCTTCAGCACGCCCTCGTCGGTGGCCGCACCTGCGGCGATCGCGGCCTCGACCTCCTCGGCCCAGTCGAAGGTTCCACTGCCGTTCGCGTCGAACCCGGCGACGGCGGCCTCGTAGTCGGTGAAGGAGAGGCCGTGCACGATCCATCGGCCCCCGTTGTAGTCCCGATCACCCGGCGCCGCATCCGCGACGTTGCGCTGCACGCCGTGGAACTCGTAGATCGTGTCGAAGCTGTGCTCGGGCGCTCCGGAGCCCTCGAAGTCCGTCGGTGTGCCGACGGTACGGTACAGCTCGCCGTCGACATAGAACGCCGGACCGGTCACGCCCGCCATGCCGGCGGCGGCCGTCAGCGCGAGGATCGCGCCGATGAGACCCGTGACAACCATCCATCGTCTGAGCATGTCCGCTCCCTCCTCCGCCTGGTCCGTCCAGGCTGCCGGCCAGCGTGACACCAAGACCTTTCGGCGGGATTAGTCAGGGATTGCGAGAGTCTTACGTCTGGGGTGTAACGCTGGGCCCATTGGTCCGTTTCATCTGATGACACACGGTTCGACCGGAAGGAGACGAGATGGGCTTCCCCGTCGCGCGGTTCGAGATCACCGCGGTGGACACGAAGGGCGCGCGTGAGTTCTACGGCCGTCTCTTCGGCTGGAAGTCCGTCCCGCATCCGGCCGACGGGTTCGCCGAGCTGCATACCGGCGACGGCATCGACGGCACACTGCTGCCTGCCGAGGACGGCATGCCGACCTTCGTGGCCGTTTACGTCGAGGTCGACGACGTCGAACGCGTGATGCGCAACGCCGAGGAGCTCGGCGGCACCATCTACGTCCCCGCGGGTCCGAGCATGCTCGCGAACGAATCGTGCTTCGGGCTGATCGGCGATCCCGAGGGGAACCTCATCGGCCTCGTGCAGCGCTAGCGCCGGATGAGCACGGGCGCGCGCCTGCCCAGCTGCATCAGCCGAGCTCCACCCCGAGCGCGTCCAGCGTCGTCCGCGCAACCCGGCGGCCACGTGCACTCAGCGAACGCAGGTCCCCGCGGGCCTGCGCGTCGATCAACCCGCCGAACGTGAACGCCTCGCCCGGGATCTCGACCTCGCGACCATACCCAGGCTCGACGATCTCGATGAACACGCCCGTATTCGGGCCGCCCTTGTGGAGCTGCCCGGTCGAGTGCAGATAGCGCGGACCGAAACCGACCGTGGTCGCGACGCGATGCCGGTCGCGCAACCGCGATCGCGCGCGCGCGAGCCGCGCCTCGGCTTCGGGGACGCGATCCAGGTACGCGAGCAGCGCGACGTGATCCCCCGGCTTGATCGTCGCGAGCACCGACGCGAGGCCGGCGCCGTCGAGCTGCTCGCCCTGATCCCCGCCCTGGAGGATCTCGGCGGTCGCGGCCTTCGCCTCGGCGACGTTGGGCTGATCGAACGGATGGATCCCGAGCACGTGTCCGGCGATCGCGGTCGCGAACTCCCAGCGATAGAACTCGGCCCCCAGATCGTCCGCGGTCGCCTCGATGCGCACGACCGGGTGTCCGGCCCCTTCGAGGGCGTCGAGCCCGTCGACGTCGCCGGTGGCGACGAAGACCCGGTCGTCGCCGTAGGCCTCCGGGGGGCCGAGCTGCTCGCCAACGACCGGCAGGATGCCGGTTCCTTCCTTGCCGGTGGACTCGGCGACGAGCTGCTCGATCCAGTCGCCGAGGTGCTGCAACGCCGGTTCGAACAGCAGCGTCAGCTTGTCGCGGCCGGCGAGCGCGGCCTCACCGATCACCGCGCCCAGCCACGCGCCCGGGCCGTCGGACCGCGCGCACGCGTCCGCCATCGCCCCGGCCGTCGCGAGCAAGCGGTCGAGATCGGCGCCGAGCAGCGCCGCCGGCACCAGGCCGAACAATGAGAGCGCGGAATAGCGGCCGCCGATGTCCGGGGGGTTCGTGAACACGCCGCGGAATCGGCGGTCGCCCGCGAGCTGCTCGAGCGGCGAGCCGGCGTCGGTGATCGCGACGAAGCGGTCGGCCTTCTGCTGCGTCCGATCCCAGAAGTACGCCAGGTGCGAGCGCGTCTCGATCGTCGAGCCGGACTTGCTGGCGATCAGGAACAGCGTGCGATCCAGGTCGAGCGCGGCAGCGACGCGCTCCACCGTGCGCGGGTGTGTCGAGTCGAGCACAACCAGGTCGAGCATCCCATCGGCGACGCCGAGCGTGTAGCGCATGACCTCGGGGGCCAGGCTGGAACCGCCCATGCCGCACAGCACCGCGCGCGTGAAGCCGTCGACGGCGGCCTCCATGGCGAAGCCTCGGAGGTCTTCGAGGTGCGCGCGCATCGCCGGCACCACGTCGAGCCAACCGAGGCGGTCGATGATCTCGGTCGGATCCGGCTTCCACACCGTGTGATCGCGGCGGAGGATCCGGGCGACTACATCGTCATCACGGAGTCGCCGCAGCCGTTGATCCACTTGCGCCGCGATCGGACCGAGCTCGGCTCGCACCACCTGGCCTCCTGCGGGAGCGGGACATCCCTTCCCTCGAGGATACCCGGTGCTCAGTCGGGCAAGCCCTTCGGCTTGGCAACCGGCACCTCGTGATGCAGCGACGCGAGCAGCGCGCGCACATGCCGTGCGCGGAACCGCCGGTGACCGCCCGGCGTGATGATGGCGTCGAGCATGCCGGCGCGCGCCCAGTCACCGATCGTGCGCCGACTGACCTGGAACAGCGCGGCGACCTGGCCGGGACGCAGCAGCTCCTCATGCAGCCAATCGGGGCGTTCGGCGGGCGCGTCGTGATACACGCTTTCGGCGAGCCGGCGGCGGCGTTCGTCGTGCGGGATCGCGCGGTATGGCACCCCGACGATCCTAGCCGCGCGACCGCGCCATTCCAGTGCGACGATCGGCGCGAACCGGTCCGCGCGGCGGGACATGTTTCGTTCCGAGATCGTGTGCGTGTGCGGTCCGGGTTGCACACGCACACACTTCGGGCACGCGACCATGACCGGCCGACCGACCGGATCGAGTCACTCGGCGGGTCTGCGAGCTGCTCGCCCGGACGGATACGTCAGCCGAGACGCCCGCCGTAGAACAGGTCCTCGCACACCTGCCGCGCGCGCCGGGTCGTGCGGCTGTACTCCTCCATGAAAGCGCTGCGCGCGCCCGGCGCCGGATACCGCAGCGCGCGCGCGAGCAGCTCGAGCTCATCGGGATCGGTCGGCAGCGAGTCACCCGGCCGTCCCTTCAGGAGGTACAGCGTGTTCCGCACGCGGTTCAGGAACCGGTAGGCATCGACCAGCCACCGCCCCCGCTCCAACGAGACCAGCCCGCGATCGGCAGCCGCGGCGATCGCGGCGATCGTGCCCTGCACGCGCAATCGTGGATCGTGCGCACCGTGGGTCAGCTGCAGCAGCTGGATCGTGAACTCGACGTCGATCAGCCCGCCGGCCCCCACCTTCAGTTGCGTCCGCCGATCCTCGCGCGCGCCCAGCCGCTCGCGCTCGATGCGCGCCTTGATCGTGCGGATGACTCGGATCGAATCCGCCGGGAACGGGTCCCGATAGACGAAAGGCTGCACGAGGTCGCTGAACTGCTGCGCCAGGATCGCGTCGCCGGCGATCGGACACGCTTTGAGCAAGGCCTGGAACTCCCACGGCTCGGCGTGCTGCTCGTAGTACCGCCGATACCCGCGTAACGAGCGCACCAGCGCACCGCCCTTCCCCTCGGGACGCAACGAGGTGTCGACGCGGAACACCTGGCCCTCCTCGGTGGTCGCCGCGAGCCGCTGGATCAAACCCTCAGCCAGCCGCGTCGCCCACGGCTGC
>Ga0299906_10002453_pt1 | contig 15380 bp, 12 predicted proteins | sample RVTome_14_FD_200259 | JGI IMG/M metagenome (GOLD analysis project Ga0299906, IMG submission 200259) | Soil microbial communities from uranium-contaminated site in the Upper Colorado River Basin, Wyoming, United States - RVT145D125 (version 2) ... | reverse complement strand
TTCTCGTTCGCAAGTGCTCGAGATTCGGGACATCGAGACCGTGTCCACTCCAGCCGACGGCGACATTGAAGTCCCCTTCCGCCAGCCCTTCAATGAACAAGGTGGTCTCCTGGGTCGCATTAAACGTCGTGTCTACTGTCACGGGGACCAACATGTCCGGCGTCTCCTCGTAGACTTGCAAGGGAGCTGGAATGTCAAGCCAATACTCGCCGCCCAGGACCGCCGGCTGTATTGGGCGCAACACGACGCGCAGTAGGTCGTTCTCCAAGTCCGACGGGCCGACATCATCCATGTCCGCAATCTGATCATAGTCATCATCATCATTATTGACCGGCAGGAACGCCCCCGGCTGCTCCTCGCGATAATCGGGCAGTTCCGTTCCTGGCGGTCCTGCGACATTGTTGGCGATCGTGAAGGCATCGAGATCGACCTCGCCCACCACCACACCGAGCCCCCGACTGATCCAGAAGCCCAGCACCTCGCCCGTGTCATCGTCCGTGTATTGCCCGCTCCATGCCAGCGTCACGCCCGTGAAGGCCGCCGCATGGCCCTCGATCAGGAACGTCTTGCCCGTCGGCGGCGGGCCGTTGATCCACAGACCCGAGGGCAGTTCGTGGTACAACGACCCGTCGATCCACTTGCTGACCTGCGGCGCAAACACCCCGAACCAGGCGTTATCGAGCAGGTGGTCCGCATCCAGCGTCCATATCCGCACCCCTGCCCCGTGCCAGATCGACCACCGCTTCTCCGTCATCGCTCCTCCGGCCGAAACATCCGGATCGAGCGGCCCGGCGGCGACACCACCGGCGTTCTGCGGATTGGCATCCACAATATTGTCATCCTGCTCGATGAGCGCGGCATCGAGCAGCCCGTCGCCATCCTCATCCTCGGCGTTGGACCACAGCAACTTCACCGTCCCTCCCGCCAGGCCGGGAATGTCCGGGGCGACGACGGCGAACGCCAGGTCCACGATGGTGAACTCCCAGGTGTCCTCGCAACTCGGATTGCCTGCCGATCGCGCCTTGACCGATGCCGCGCCTGTGCCCAGAAGCGTGACTGTAGCGCAGTGCGGGAAGTTCGGGTCCTGGTTCTGCACGACCTGGACGTTGCCCTGGCCGGTCCACTGCCATGTGCCGCCCTGGCTGCCGCCGAAGGCCTCCAGCGACACCGTGCCGGCCCGCAGATCGACGTAGTCGGGCAGAATCCGCGAGGTATCGTGCTTGAAGCGAATCTCGACCGTGCATGGCTGCCCGGGCGGCACGGGAGGCGGGGGAGGAGGCAAGGGCGGCGGCGGGGGCGGAGGAGGCGGCGGTGGCGGGGGCGGCGGTGGCGGGGGTGGCGGGGGACATTCAGGGTCCCGCCAGCAGGGCATGTAGGGGTCGTTGTCGTCGCTGTCGGGAATCTCATCGCCATCGTCATCGCCATCCTGCCAATTGGGCTCGCCATCCAAGTCGGGGTCGGAGCAGGGATGGCACTTGTCCCAGTCCAGGTGGCGCGGGTCGTTCACAGGCGGCAGGTCGGGTCCACTTGGACACCCGCCCGGCGGCGGCTCCTGCGGCGCGAGAGGGTCAATGGGCGGGCACGGGCCGCCGCGGAAGTGGTCCCAGCACCACTGGGGGTCGGTGTAGTTGGGCACGCCATCGCCATCGCAATCAGCGCGCGGATCACTGCACTTGTCGAACGGCAAGAAGCAGGGCGATTGGGGATCATTGAACACGGGATCGCATTGCCCGTCCTGAATCCCCGGCGTTGGCTGGCAGCAGTCCTCGGCGCAGGTCGTTTCATCCTCACACATCTCGCAGATGCCGTCGCCGCAGATCGGCAGCGGGCAATCCGACGGACAGTTTTCACAGTCCTCGCCGAGCTCGCAGATGCCGTTGCCGCAGAACCCCTCCTCAGGCCCGCAGCAGCATCCGGCCTCGGGAGAGCAGCAGCAGATGCCGGGGTCGAGGAATTCGCACGGACACGGCACTTCGCCGCCCCCGCCGAACCCCGCCGCCTGGGCCTCGCCGCCGAACAGGTCCGCGCCCATCGAAGTGAGCTGCAATCCCATGTCCGAAGTTCCGACGAGGCCATCGCCGTCGAGGTCGCCATCGCGGGCAGTCAGGTCATCGCCGGAAAGCCCCAATCGCTCGGTCAGCAGGATGAGGTCGAAGTCATCCACATCGCCATCGCCATCGAGATCCCCCGGAACCTGCTGCCACATGCGCTCGGAGTCCTCATCGAGGTAGTACCTGATCGGGAAGCCCGTGGCGCTGGAGAAGATCCATGTCCGCGACCGCTCGATGCCATCGGCGGCCACGATGCGCTCGCTCACGCGGATGTCCGGCAGGCCGTCGCCATCGAAATCGGTGATCGGGCCCACCCGCTCGCCGAACCGGGAGCCGCGCGCAAAGAACGACTTCAGCACGAGATCGGCGTGGTCCGCGGTGAGGTGTGGCGCCAAGGGACCGAGGAACAGGTACGCATGCCCCGCGCCATCTCCCGGCGCACCAACGAGCAGGTCCACACTCCCGTCGAAGTTGAAGTCCATCGTGGCCGAGACCGCATGGCCGAAGCGCCCGCCCGAAGCCCGGCCGACGATGACGGACATCGCTATTCCATCGGTCCCGGGCCAGATGATCTGGACCATGCCCGGTCCGCCTGCCGCGCTCTCCGGGCTCGCATCGGGATCGGCGATGACCCGCTCGAAGCCGCCATCGCCCGTGAAATCCTGCCGCAGGACCGCGACGGGCGGCAGATCAGGCCCCGGGCCGGTGCCACCGCCAGAGTCCTGGAGCGGATTCGCCGGCGCCACGAGGGCCGCCGCAAGCAGCGCTAGCCGCAGGCAGCGACCAACAATCGCGTCAAACGATACGCCCAACCGAAGCGACATTGAAATACCACGGAAATCCCTTTCGCGGAAGAACCTCGGCGCTGACCATGCATACCCGAACTTCGATCAGGTGTCAAGCCGTGCGGTGACGATCGTGGATCGCCATGCGGTCAGGACGTCGTAGATCGACATGGGCGCGCCACGAGGGGCTGACGTTCCCATCGCGGGGCATCCGCCAAAACTGACGCCCCCGCCGGTTCGCGGCCGATCAGACTGTCGATGCTGCGCGCCGGCCATGGCCTGATTCTTTGCGTCCTCGCCCTGCTCGTGATCGGTGTGGTCATGGTGCAGTCCGCCGGGCTGAGCATCAGCGCCGAGCGGTCCATCGACCTGCGCGAGATCCTGCTGGGCAAGCAGGCCGCCCTTGCCGCGCTCGCCCTGCTCACCCTCGCCTTCGCCTCGTTCATCCCGATCCATCGCCTCGAAACCATGCGCGGCATGGCGAGCCCGGCCCTGTGGATCGCCGCCGGCTCCGTCGCCCTGCTGCTGGCGGTGCACCTGCCGGGGGTGGGACGCGAGGTCAACGGCGCGAAGCGGTGGATCAGCTTCGGGCCGGTCGGCTTCCAGCCCAGCGAGCTGGCCAAGTGGGGCATGATCATCGTTCTGGCCCTGTACGCATCGCGGCACGTCGAGACGCTGCATCGCTTCAGCGCGGGGTTCGTGCCGCCGATGCTGCTGGTCGGCATCATCTGCGCCCTGGTGGGGACGGAAGACCTGGGGACGGCGGTGCTGATCGGCGCGGTGAGCGTGGGCCTGCTCATCGCCGCCGGCGCGCGGGTGAGCCACGTCGCGGCGCTCATCCCGTTCGGCGCGGCGGCGTTCATCGGCGCGGTGGTGATGAGCCCCTACCGGGTCAACCGGCTCAAGGCGTTTCTCGATCCCTTCCAGGACCCGCAGGGCATCGGCTATCACATCATCCAGTCCATGTCGGCCATCAACGGCGGCGGCATGGCCGGGCGCGGGCTGGGCAACAGCATCCAGAAGTTCGGCTACCTCCCCGAGGACACCACCGACTTCATCTTCGCGATCGTCTGCGAGGAACTGGGCGTGGTGGGCGCGGCAGTCATCGTGTTCCTCTATGCCGCGCTCCTGCTGTGCGGGTTGTCGATCGTCCGCCAGACCTCCAGCCCGTTCCAGCGCCTGCTGGGACTCGGGGTCATTCTGACCATCGGCCTCCAGTCGCTCATCAACATCGCCGTGGTGACGGGCTCGGCCCCGACCAAGGGCATCGCCCTGCCGCTGCTTTCGGCGGGCGGGACGGGGTGGATCGCCACCGCTTTCTGCATCGGTCTGCTGGTTTCGATCGACCGGACGAACGCCCGGACCCTCGCCGCGCGCCGACTCGACTTCGCCCAGCGCTTCGACTCGCCGCGCAACGCTACGATGACCGAGTTCTTCCCCCGCCCCCGGACGCGGCCCGAACCTGACCCGCACCCCTGTCTGCCACCCAGCGCGGCGTGAACACCGTCCAACGCACCAATGAGCCCGCATTGCAGGCGCCGGCCGGCACGAGGCGCGTCGTCGTCTTCGCCGGCGGCGGCTCGGGCGGGCACATCAGCCCCGGGCTGGCCATCGCCGAGCGCCTCGTCGAACTCGATCCCAGTGCTCGCTGCCACTTCATCTGCTCGCAACGGGCCATCGACGAGGCGATGCTGCGGCGGGCCGGCGCGGCCTTTACGCCGGTGCCCGCTTCGCCACCATCGCTCCGCCCGGCCGCTGCCGTGCGCTTCCTCCTGAACTTTCGTGCGTCCCGCGCCGCCGCGCGCGACCTGATGCAGCGCGAGGGCGCGACGGATGTCATCGCCCTGGGCGGGTTCGTCGCCGCGCCGGTGGTGAGTGCGGCACGGGCGCTGGGCCTGCCCGTGCTCATGACCAACCTCGATGACCCGCCGGGCCGGGCCAACCGGTGGATGGCGCCGCGCTGCACGCGCGTCGTCACCGCGATCGACCTGCCCGATCGGCCGGGCTTCGCCGAGCGCGTGGTCGGCATGCCGGTGCGCCGCTGCGCGATCGCCGACCAACCGCCGGAAGAATGCCGCGAGCGCCTCGGCCTCGATCCCGGTCGCCTGACGTTGCTGGTCACCGGCGCTTCGCAGGGCTCGACGAGTCTCAACCGGTTCGTGACGGCGCTGGCCGCCTCGGACCCGCAGGCGTTCGACGGTTGGCAGGTGTACCACCTGGCAGGTCAGGGCGTCGACGACGAGGTCCGGAGCGCCTACCGGGCGGCGGGCGTTCCGGCGGTCGTCGGGCCCTTCCAGCACGAGATGGGCCTGGCGTGGGGCGCGGCATCGATGGCCGTCAGCCGCGCTGGCGCCAGCTCCGTCGCCGAGGTTGCGATCAACGCCGTGCCTTGCCTGTTCCTCCCATATCCTCACCACGCCGACCGCCACCAGCACCGCAATGCCCAGCCGCTGGTCGCCTCCGGGGGCGCGGCGATCGCCGATGATCTCGTCGATCCAGGGGCCAATCTCACCCATGCCGGCTCGCGGCTGCGGGCGCTTTTGACCGATGCGCCGCGGCGCGAGGCCATGCGCGCGGCCCTGTCCGGCCGGCGTCCGCCCGATGCCGCGGCGGCGATCGCCTCGCTCGTTCGTCAGGGCATCGCCTGAGTTTTGCGCGCGAATACTGGCCCGCCGGTGGCAATGTATGCGACGCTAGTGGCGGCGGATTGCGCTGCGGTCCGCGTCGGCCCACCGCTAGAATCATTCGAGCAGGTCGGCAAGGCGATGACATGAGCGAGAGCCTGACATGGACCCGATGCATCGTGCTGATCCCCGAGGGCAGCGCGATCGGCGCGCGGGTCGGTCGCCTTGCCGCCGCCCGCGACTGGGTGGCCATCGAGCAGCACGATCCCTACCTGGCGATGGCGGAGATCGGCATCCGGCTGCGGGCCCAGCGCTCCCGTCACGCCTGGGGCCTGCCCACGGCCGAACGCATGGCCCTGGTCATCGTCGAGCCGCGCCGCTGGGGCGACCTTGACGACTTTCTCCGCGCGCTGGGGACCTACGCCCCGCAGGTGACGATCTGGACGTTCACCTCCGACGATCTCTCGCCGCTCACGTCCACGACGCATCGACCGGATACGCCCCCGCCGGCGGAACGCGTGGCTCCGGCCGCTCCGTCGCCGGCCATCGAGATCGCGCCCCCGCATCCGCGGCCCCGGCCGCGCCCGTTGCGACTGGCGGACTCCGGGACCGAGTTCTCCGAGCCGGAATTCGACGGCGCCGCCGCCAATGAACCCGCCGCCGCGCCGTGCACCAGCACGTTCGGCCCGGACCACGAGGTCGATTCAGACGAGGTTCGCATCACCGCCGAGGAGATCGAGATGCTCCTGGCGGCGCCATCGACCGGCGTTTCGCCCGACCGCAGCGCGGACGAGGGCGGCCCATGACCCGCGCCGCCCACACCGCCCGCCACCGGAAGGGTCGCATGCTGCTCGTGGGCATGAACAACGGCCTGGCCGACATCGCCGACCGGCTCGACCCGCCCGCCGCCCGCGCCGCCAACCTGTTCGACGCGATCGGCGAGATCACCACCGCGCCGGCCCACGCGCCGATCGCGGCGGTTGTGGTCTCCGACCGCGCGTTGACGGAGCGCGGCGACAGCGCACTGACGGCCCTGAGGCGGACCGATCCGGCGATCGCCGTCTACGTGCTGCTCGGACCGGACGTTCGGCCATCGAGCGCCAGCGAGCTGGAGCGCCCGTGCGATGGAGTGCTCTACGAGCCCGTCGATGCGATGCAGCTCCAGCGCCTGCTCGATCAGGAGTGCGTTGCGCCGCATCCCGTTGCGCCGTCGGTCGAACCTGCGGCTGAGACCCCGGCCGATCCGCCGCCGATGCGCATCGCCGAGCGCCCGCTGCGCGAGCCCGCGCCGACGATCGACGAGACCGCGGCAGCCGCACCGGCGCCTCGACCGATGCCTGATGTCGTGCCGGTCGAAATCGAGCTGGGCAGTGTGCCGCCGCGGCCACTCGCGGCGGGAGCTGCGCACGAGCCCCTGGGCGATACGGACCTGATTGAGGCGGCGATGTCCGGCCCGCGCGGCGTCGTCGATGCCGCGCTTCAGGTGCTGCGCCAGCACACCGGCTGGACCGAGGCGCAGCTCCTGGATCAGCCCGGCGCCGCCGATGCGGATGCGCCGGTGTGCGAGGTGGTCATCCGCCAGCAGCGCTTCGGCTGGCTGGCGCCCGGATGCGCGGCGGGGCGAACGGATGTGGAGCGCTGGGCCGGCTGGCTGGCCCGGTGGCTGCTGCTCGATCATCACTATCGCACCTACCGACGCATGGCCTACCAGGATGAGCTGACCGGCGCGTGGAACCGCCGGTACTTCTTCAGGTTCCTCAACGACACCATCCGCCGCGCGGCGGCGGTGCGGCGACCGGTCACGCTCATGGTCTTCGACATCGACGACTTCAAGAAGTACAACGACCTGTACGGCCACGAAGCGGGCGATGTGATCCTCATCGAGACCGTGCGCCTGCTGAAGTCGGAGATCCGCCCGTGCGATCGCGTGTGCCGCATCGGCGGCGACGAGTTTGCGGTGGTCTTCGCCGACCTTGGCAGCCCGCGCGAGGTGGGCTCGACGCACCCGGCGACGGTGGAGTTGATCGCGCGGCGGTTCCAGAAGCAGATCTGCGAGATGAAGTTCCCCAAGCTCGGGATCGACGCCCCGGGCACGCTGAGCATCTCCGGCGGCCTGGCGAGTTACCCGTGGGACGGCGCCGACCCGACCTCGCTGCTCCACCATGCCGACCAGTTGTCGCTTCAGTCCAAGCGCAAGGGCAAGAACGCCCTGACGTTCGGCCCGGGGGCGCAGGAGGCATGTCCGCCGTGTGACAAGGCGTCTCCGGCCGATGACGAGCACGCCTGAGCTCCGCACCGCGGAAACCTGCCGCAACGTCCTGTCGCACTGCCAGTACACTGTCGAGCGTACGCCTGCCGCCCGATCCACCGGAGACCCGCCATGAAGACCGCCCTTGCTGTGACCATGTGCGCGATGCTGCCGGTCATTTCGACCGTTCCCGCAGAGAACAATGCCCCCGTGCCCACAGCCCTGAACTTCTCCATGAAGTCCATCGAGGGCAAGGACATCAGCCTCGCCGACTACCAGGGCAAGGTCATCCTGATGGTCAACGTGGCCAGCAAGTGCGGCTACACGCCACAGTACGAAGAGCTCCAGGCGCTGCACACGATGTACGGCGAGCGCGGCCTGGTCATCCTCGGCTTTCCGGCCAACAACTTCGGCCGGCAGGAGCCCGGCACCAACGATGAGATCCTCGAGTTCTGCCGCACGAGCTACGACGTCGAGTTCACCATGTTCGCCAAGGTCTCAGTCAAGGGCGATGACATCTGCGACCTGTACAAGCTCCTGACCGATCAGGAAAAGACGCCGGCCAGCGGGGGTGAGATCAAGTGGAACTTCGAAAAGTTCCTGCTCGACCGCGACGGCAACGTGGTGAAGCACTATCGGTCCAAGGTCACGCCGAAGGCGATCGCCCCCGAAATCGAAGACCTCCTCGCCGCCAGACCGGCCCAGGCGACGCCCCAAGGCGCGGCGGCGCGCTGAGCTCGCGCCCGTAGCGGCGGTCTGCGACTGCCGGCTCAGTCTGCGAAACCGTGCCTCGGATCGAGCCTCTGCCGCGCATTCTGTCCGCTCAGCGTCCGCTCTCGGCCCGGAAGACCCGGCCGGCAGGAACTCGGCCGATCGCAGTCGCGATGTGCCGCCCCGCGTCCAACTGCCGCTCCAGGTTCACACCGGTGGCGCAGTTCATCCGCTCGCACAGATAAACCAGGTCCTCGGTGGCCAGGTTCCCCGCGGCGCCCGGCGCGTATGGGCACCCGCCGAGTCCCGCGCAGGAGGCGTCGAAACTGTTCACGCCGAGTTGCATCGCGCGGTACGCACACGCCAGCGCAGTGCCGCGCGTGTCGTGGAGGTGAAGGGTCGTCTCACCCGGATCGAGCAGGCCGTCGAGCTCGTCGTACAGGGCCTCGATGTCGGCGGGCACGGCGACGCCGATGGTGTCGCCCAGGTCGATCTCGTGAACGCCGAGATCCAACAGGTTCGAGGCGACGGCGCGCACGGCCGCGGGATCGATGGGGCCCTCGTACGGGCAGGCGACGGCGCAACTGATGTAGCCGCGCACGGGCAGCCCCGCATCGCCGGCGCCGCGGATCACGGGCACGAAGCGGCCCATCGACTCCTCGATGCTCGCGTTGATGTTTCGCTGACTGAAGGTTTCGCTGGCCGCCGCGAAGACGGCGACCTTGTTCACGCCGGCCTTTAGCGCCCGCTCAAGGCCGCGCTCGTTGGGCACGAGGGCCGAGTAGACGATGCCGGGCATTCGTTTGATTCGCGCCAGGACATCATCAGCGTCCGCTAACTGCGGCACCCACTTCGGGCTCACGAAGCTGGTGACCTCGATCTCCGACGGCCCCGCCGCCGAGAGCAGGTCGATGAATGCGACCTTGTCCGACACGTCGACGATGGCCTTCTCGTTCTGGAGGCCATCGCGCGGGCCGACCTCGGTGATACGGATTCTGTCAGGGAGGATCATGGTCAGCTCGAGCCGATGCGCGTGCCGCAGGTGAGATTCCCGATCGCGCCAGAGCGCCCAACTTCACACGGGCCGGCTGTCAAGTCCGGACGGTTATCGTACCGTCCGCCGGCGACGACCGACCGGCAGAACGCAACCTGCAAAACAGCCGCTTTTTGCCTGTTGCAGAGACGGGCAGCCAGTATACTGAGGGCCGAGAAGAGAGATTCCGCCCGGAGCGGCGCACCACGCCGCGCTGTGCAGAATCGACAACGTGAGTCACGCGGTGCGATGCATTCATCCGCTCGCCCGCGGAGAGTCTTGATGCGGTGCAATCATGCCATTGCGCCGGCACATCGGACTCCCGTGCGGCAGCGGCGCTTCAACCGCGGCTGTCGAATGAGAGTGAGAGCGAGAGCACAAACGAGAGAAAGAGAGCGGGCATGACAAGTGCATCCATTGCGTGTGCGATCGTGGCGCCACCGGACGGCGGCATCACGACGGCGCGCATGGAATGCATGGAACGCATCCTTGCGGGCAATTCGTCGCGGAGCGCATTCGTGCCGGGCCGTCGGCCCGGCGCCGCCGACCGCCGTCGCGCCCGCGCCCGCCGCTGACGGAACGATCGGGCGACAACAGTCGCCGGTTTGAGAAGGAGAGGAGACGAGTGATGAGCATCAGGAACTTGTTGGCAGTCGTGGCCGGCGCGCTCTGCCTTTCCGCCGGCGCCCGGGCGGACCTTGTCGTCACCTACGCCCCCGACGCGGGCGGGAATAATCCGTACGGCATCGACGGCCTGGCGGCGCGTTCGACCTGGGACATCGACGGCTCCACGCTGACCATTCTGCTGGAGAACACCAGCACGAGCGTGCCCGACGGCTTCGAGGTGTCCGATTCGCTTCTGGTGTCGCTGGGGTTCGATCTCGGCAGCGTTCTCATCCTGTCAGGCGATTCCGCGGTCATCGGCGACGGCTCGACGGGCCTCGGCGCGTGGGGGTCGCTGGGCGCCGGCGATTCCGTGGCCGATGAGTGGCTGTGGACGAACAACTTCGGCGGCGATTTTCTCCAGAGCCTGCCGCAGATCATCAGCACGTCGATGGGCGTCGGCAGCCCGCCCCGAACCGACTTCAACGGCGACAACGCCTCCGTCAACGGACCGTTCGGCGGAATCGCGGCCCAGCCGGCCCTCATGGGCATGCCGAATCGTCAGCGCGCGGTGAGCAACGGCATCCTCTTCACGCTGACCCTGAGCGAACCGGTGTCGATCAGCGACCTGCGATCGATTGCCCTGGGCAGCGTCGTCGAGTTCGGCTCGGACTGGCAGTACCTCAGCGCGATCCCGGCGCCGGGCCCCCTGGCCTTGCTGGCGGTCGCGGCGCTGTGCATCGGTCGCCGTCGCCGCCGCCCGACGACTCGATAGTCCGATTCCCGGACAGAATCCGAATCAGCGCCGGCAAATTTGTCGGATTTCGCCTTCGCCCGCGGTCGAAGCGCTGCTATATTCGGCCGGTGGACAGGAAGAAAGGACCTTCGGCGGCCGCGCTGCGGCCGGTGAGGGGAGAAGAGCGAGAGAGAAGGGTCTGGTTCGCGTTCCTTGGAGAAGTCTCGACGACCGGCGAGGGTTCGTCGTTCACGAACAGTCAGCGAATGGCCGGCCACGTTCATTCTGGCCTGCACCGCCGCGCTCTGCGGCGCGGCTGGCCTTGCGTCGGCCGATATCATTGATCTCACATCCGGGGTCGGCAGCTCGGGGTCGGTCAACGGGGCGCTGTTCCAATTCGGCAACGACAACGGGGGAACGGGCCTGATCAATCCGTTCGTGCGCCTTCAGGCCAACGGCACCGAGGAGGGCTACAACACCAGCGCCTCCGGCGTCCCCTTCGATGAGAAGCCCGGGTCGTGGACGCACGATGTCATGCTGAACCAGATCCCCATCATCACCATCGAGGGTGTGGACTACTTCGAGTTTCTGCTGGACATCAACGAATCCAGCGGCGGCGGCAACCAGTTCCTCTCGCTGGATGCCATCCAGATCTACACGTCGGCCATCGGCAGCCAGAACACCACCAATGTCGCGTCGCTGGGCGTGCTCCGTTACAACCTCGATGCCGGCACGGACAGCCACATCCGCCTCAATGCCAACAACACATCCGGCAGCGGCCAGGCGGACATGACCGCGTACATCCCCATCAGCATATTCGCCGGGGCCGGCGCAACGGACTTCGTTTACTTTTACTCCTTCTTCGGCGGTCTGGGGACGATCAGCGGCCAGCGCTGGACATCGTCGGGCGGCTTCGAGGAATGGGCGGTCGAGATCAACGAGAACTCCAGGTTCATCCCCACGCCCGGCACGCTGGCGCTGCTCGGGCTGGGACTGATCATCGCGCGCTCGAACCGGCGCCGGCGCTGAGCAGGACCGCCAGGACCACGCAACGAGGGTGCCATGGGCATGCGGAGTCCGACTCCGGGGGGTGGAGCATGCCCGTGGCTCGTCGCTCGCGATTGTTCGAGCACTGAACAAATTGGTCGCTCACCATGGGCATGCGGAGTCCTCGGAGCATGCCCGTGTGGGCGGCCTCGGCATGCGGAGTCCGAATCCGGGGGCGGAGCATGCCCGTGCTGGCGGCCACACGCAATTGATGCAACCGGTCGAAAATTGACCATTCACCACGGGCAGAGCCGCCCACCCCCGGATGCAAAGCCGCGACTCTGCCCATGGCACCCAACGCGGGTGCCATGGGCATGCGGAGTCCGAATCCGGGGGCGGAGCATGCCCGTGGCTCGTCGCTCGCGATTGTTCGAGCACGGAACAAATTGGCCGCTCACCACGGGCAGAGCCGCCCACCCCCGGATGCAAAGCCGCGACTCTGCCCATGGCACACGGCGACCGCCGCCGCGCGGCCACGTCCCGCCCTGCGATTCGGGCGATTGCCTCATGCCCGCGCGCCGGCGCTGATGATACTTTCCCTCGCGAGAGAGACGCCCGAGCGACGCGACATGAATACGCCCGCCGCGCCGACATCCTCGGGCCGGCCGAGAAGAGACTGAGACCACGCACGCAAGGAGAACGGCATGTCCCCGCGCACTCTGTGCCGCGCTGCCGGAATCGGTGCCGCGCTGTTCATGATGACCGCCCGGACCGACGGCGACATCATCGTCGATTACACGATCAACATCGGCGGCCACGATGACGACGGCATGAACGGTCTGTCCGCCCGCGCGACGTGGATGATCGACGGCACGACGCTGACGATCCTCCTGGAGAACACGAGCACATCAACCTTGCCCGGGCGCGGTATCTCCGATGAACTCATCACGATGCTCCTGTTCGATCTCGGCGATGCGCTCATCGTTTCCGGCGAATCGGCCGTCGTCGGACCCGGCTCGAAGGGCCTGGGAAGCTGGGCGGCGCTGCTGCCGGGCGACTCCGTCGCCGATGAATGGCTCTGGTCGAACCTGCAGCACGATGACGATGCCGGGGATGACGACTTCGACCATGTCATCAGCACGAGCATGGGCATCGGCAATGGAGTCCGCACCGACTTCAACGGCGATCGCGCCAATGTCGGCGGCCCGTTCGGCGGCATCGCGCCGATGGCATGGGAGCACCCCTATCACGGCAATCAGCACGCGGTGAGCAACGGCATCCTCTTCACGCTGATTCTGAGCGAGCCGCTGACGGATGGCGATCTCGAAAGCATCGCCGTGGGCAGTCTCGTGGGATTCGGCTCCGGCGCGAGCTTCGTCGCCGTCCCGACGCCCGGATCGATCGTGCTCGTGGCGCTCGGAGTCGCGTTGGCCGGCATCGGCCGGCTGCGCCAGCGCGTGTGAGGAACAAGAGGACGGCAGCCTTTTTCGGGATGCCTCGCCCATCGGGGGCTGGCGACGCATATCTGCCGCTTCACAGGCCGAAGGCCTGCACGTTCGTAGCCGGGGGTGGCGCACGCCACCCCCGGAAGCGGGCCATTCGTTCATATTCCTGACCCCGACAGGGTCATCGTTGGAAGCTCATCTGCACCACATGCGAGGGCCACGATGACCCCCTCGGGGTCCGGGTGATCGCGGGTCGCCACCTTCCGGGGGTCGCGACCCCCGGCTCCTCACGTTGAGGCCTTCGGCCTCGAGCCTCGCCGATGGGCCGCCATATGGGCTTGGCCGTCGTATGGGCGCCCGCCAGCTCGGCCACTCGTGTCCTTCAGCGCTCGCGTGCGGCCCGCCTCCAGAGGACGATGATCAGCCCCGCCAGCAGCGCCGTCAGGACCACGCCAGCCGACAGCAGCGCGATCTCCGCAGCGGTGATCTCGTACTCAAAGAACTCAATGTCGGCGAGCAATCGTGCCATCAGACCCCTCCGGCTCTCGCACCCGTCGCCGGCGTCGCCACCGTCTCCGGCAGAAACCGCAGCGCCTGCACCGTCGCCAGTGCGCGGCTCTCCTGGTCGCTTACCATCACCGTCGCGCCCTCGTCGGCATGCGTGGTCCGCAGCCGCGCGAAGGCGATCGCCGCCGATCCCAGCATCGGGCTCATGGTGCTGGAGGTGATCTCCCCGATCGCGCCCCCCGCTCCCGCCTCCGTGTGCTCGTAAACCGGCATGCCCGCCACCGGCAGCACATCATCCTGCATCCGCAGGCCGGCCAGCACCTGTTTGGGCCGGCCCAGGTGCTCCATGCGGGCCACCACCTCCTGCCCCGGATAGCAGCCCTTGGTGAACGACACCCGCTGCCGCAACAGCCCCGTCTCGTGCGGCAGACTGGCCGTGCCGAAGTCGATGTTCATCAGCGGCATGCCCGCCTCGATGCGCGCGATGTTGTACGCGAACCAGCCGATCGGCCGCATCCGCCGCCGGCCGCCGTCGAGGCGCTCATCGACCCCCGCCAGCGTGGACCACACATCAATCACCCGCACGCGCGGCACGAGGAGCACCAGCCCCGTCTCGCCCGTCTGGTCCACACGGGCAACGAACAGCTCATCGCTCTCGCCCAGGCGCAGGGACACAGCGCGCCCGGGCGCCAGCTCCGCGGGGCCCGTATCCGTTGCCGCGCCCAGCAGTTCCAGCGCCCGCGGGCCGTGGATCTCGATGTGGCACCATTGATCGCAGGCATCGCGGACCTCCACATCCTCGCTGAAGAGCATGCCCTCGAACATGCGCACGGTCGCGTCGACCTGGTGCACATCGACGTCGATGACGGTCAGGTCGCCGAACTCGATCAGGCGCAGGTCCGCCTCGATGCGCCCCTTGCGGTTGAGCAGGAAACCCTCGCGCACACATCCGGGAGCGACATCTTTGAGTTCCTGGGTGACCATGCGATTGAGGAAGTCGCGCCGGTCGGCCCCGGTGACGATGAGCGTGCCGCGGTTGGGGCAATCGAGCAGTGCGGCGCCGCGGCGGATGGCGGCGTATTCGGCCTCGACCTCGCCGCAGGTGGCGAGAATTTCGCAGATGGGCCGGCCCTGGTCATCGGGCGGGCCGTAGGGCAGGAACTCCGCCAGGTCATCCTGCTCGCGGTATCCGCTCGCCGCGCCGGGGCGGGAGGCAACCTGCCGAAGCGCCTCCCCAGTCGGCCGCTGATGCTGCGCATACTCCTGAAGCCATTTGCGAAGTGGCGAAGCATGCTTCATCATCTGCCATCGTAGGGGCGCTGGGTATGCCAGGCGCATCGGCGCGCTCCTGTCACCTCTCTCGTGTTCAAGGCCACCAGAGCGCTCCCATTCGATCGCGGCTACACGTGTCACCTGTCACCCGTCACCTGCCACCAGACCAGCCATGGACCTCCAACTCCTGCGACAACTGTGTGAAACCCCCGGCGTGCCCGGGCGCGAGGAGCGCGTGCGGGCGCTCGTCGAGAAGACCATCACCGGGCTCTTCGATGAGACCCGCACCGACTCGATGGGCTCGCTCATCTGCACCCGCAAGCCGACGAAGAAGGCCGCCGGGAAGAAGCAGCCCGTGCGGGTCATGATCGCCGCGCA
>Ga0299906_10002452_pt1 | contig 15380 bp, 15 predicted proteins | sample RVTome_14_FD_200259 | JGI IMG/M metagenome (GOLD analysis project Ga0299906, IMG submission 200259) | Soil microbial communities from uranium-contaminated site in the Upper Colorado River Basin, Wyoming, United States - RVT145D125 (version 2) ... | reverse complement strand
CGCTACTGGGGCGCGCCGATACCCATAATCTATTGCGATGACTGCGGAGCCGTGCCGGTCCCGGACGATCAGTTGCCAGTCGTATTGCCGGAAGACGTGGAGTTCACCGGGGTCGGGTCGCCATTGAAGCAGATGCCGCAGTTTTACGATACGACTTGTCCGGAGTGCGGTAAAGCGGCCAAACGGGAAACCGATACCTTCGATACCTTTGTCGAGTCGTCCTGGTACTTCGCGCGATACGCTTGCCCGGACAATCATACTTCGATGCTCGATGCACGCGAGTCCTACTGGATGCCGGTCAACCAGTACACCGGCGGCATCGAACACGCCATATTGCACCTGTTGTATGCGCGGTTTTTTCAGAAGTTGTTGCGCGACGAAGGATTGTCGGCGGCGGATGAGCCCTTCACAAATCTCCTGACGCAGGGAATGGTACTCAAAGACGGCGCGAAGATGTCCAAGAACAAGGGCAATACCGTCGATCCGCAGGTCCTGATCGACCGGTATGGCGCAGATACCGTGCGCCTGTTCATGATGTTTGCGGCACCGCCGGAACAGGCGCTCGAATGGTCCGACGACGGCGTACAAGGCGCGTTTCGGTTTCTAAAGCGTTTCTGGGCTGCAGTGCAGAATCACGCCGTCGGCGAACGCAGCGACTCGGTCGACCCTGCGCTCCTGAACGGGCCGCAGAAGGACTTGCGGCGCAAGACGCATCACACGATTGCTAAAGTCAGTGACGACATCGGGCGCCGCTATACTTTCAACACGGCAATTGCCTCGGTCATGGAACTGCTGAACGCCGTGTATCGCTTCGACGACATGAGCCCGGCAGGCCGGTCTGTTGCCGGTGAGGCGCTGGATGCCATCGTTCTGCTGCTTGCGCCGATCGTGCCGCACATTGCCCATGAGCTGTGGCAGGTGCTGGGACACAGTACGCCGCTGGTTTACGAGCGCTGGCCTTTTGCCGACGAAGCTGCAATGGCGAAAGAAATGCTGGAAATCGTGGTACAGGTCAATGGCAGGCTCCGCGGTCGCGTATCCGTGGCAGCCGATGCCGACCGGGAGGCGGTCAAACAACTGGCAATGGCCGACGAAAATGTGCGCCGTTTTGTTGCCGATAACACGATTCGCAAGATCATCGTGATACCTGGCCGGCTGGTGAACATCGTTGTTTAGAACTGCTGCCATTGCGTGCATCGTGCTGCTTGTCGGCGGCTGCGGTTTTCACGTTCGCGGTGCCGCGACCGTTCCTCCGGAAATGGCTAGGACCTATATTGCCGCGAACAGCAAGCACTCGGTGTTTTATCGAAAACTGAGCAGCGCGCTACGTGTGTCCGGTGTCGATGTGGTCGATGCACCCGGCGATGCGACCGCCATTTTTACCATACTTGCCGATTCGACAGGGCAACGTGTGATTTCAGTATCGGCACGAAACGTGCCGCGGGAATACGAGGTCTGGTACGCCGTGGAATACGAGCTGATCAGCGGCGAGAGAACACTCATGCCGGCAACTTCGCAGACGCTGACGCGCGACTATACCTACGATGAAACGCTGGTACTGGGCAAAGCAAGGGAAGAAGAAATCCTGCGCGAATCACTGGTCGACAACCTGGTCAGGATCGCAATGATTCAACTTTCGGCGCTGTAGCGTTTTGTAATGGCTGCAAGCCCCGTTCCAGAGTTCGCCGCCATCCCCGTACTGCGGGTGTGCGATGTGGCGCCCGATGAGATTCAACAGCTGCTCGCCCGATTTCAGTTGGAACTTGTGTTGCTGCCACCGGACGCCGTCATTGCAGGAAGTTACTGGGGCGAGCCGGAAGCCGGTCTCGTTGGCCAAAGGGTTTATGTTCGAGCGGACACGCCATTGCATTCACTTCTGCATGAGACCTGCCACACTATCTGCATGTCCGCCGACCGGCGTGCCCGACTGCACACCAACGCCGGCGGCAACGATCTCGAGGAAGCTGCCGTGTGCTACCTGCAGATCGAACTCGGCGGGCATCTTTCCGGCATTGGCCGCGAACGGCTGATGCAGGATATGGACGCGTGGGGTTACAGTTTCCGCCTGGGAAGTACCAAAGCCTGGTTCGAAAATGACGCAACAGACGCACGTGAGTGGCTGATAGCCAACGGATTGCTGACAGCGGGCGGCCGGCCGTGCTGGATGCTCCGCCAGGCCTGAATTCTCACTGCAGAACGCACACCGCAACATGTCACGCGCAGGAATTGCGGTATATTTGGCAACCCCGTGCCAGGCGATGTGACATGCTGCTGATCCGGTACATCACCTATTTCATCGCCATCGCACTCGTCACGGCGCTTCTGACCCGGCTCGAGATCGCGTTTCCGGGCGCGCTTCGGCTGCAGACGTTTGCCGGTCCCGGAGATGCACTTGGTACGAGCGAATACTCTCCCCTCGAGATCATCCAGTCATTGATCCTGCTTGTGTGCGGACTGCTTTTGGTCTGGACGGCGAGGCATTGCCCGTCGCAGCGGCCTGTTGCCGTCGGTTTCGCGGGTGTTGCCCTGATCTTTTTGCTGCGTGAGACGGATTTTCTACTGGATGCCTGGGTCGCCGACAACTTCTGGCAGGTGATGATGGCCATCGTCAGCGCATTTCTCATTGTTTACTGTTACCGACACTGGCGACGTTTTCGCATCGCCTGGTTCCGGGTCTGGCCATCGCCCGGGCTGGCTTTGTACTTTGCCGGCGCAGTCGTGGTGTTCGCGGGCGCAACCTTCATCGGGCACGAACCGTTCTGGCAGGCAGTGCAGGGCGACAATTATCAGCGTATCGTCAAACTTGCCGTCGAGGAACTGATTGAATTCATCGGCTATACGCTGTGGCTCGTCGGTACTATCGAATACACATACCAGTCGCGCGCAATCGCACGCCAGGAACCGCAAACCGTGGTTGCGAAGCGCCGCGCCGGGCGACATCCGAAATCGGAAGGCCGGTACTGATTTCGATCCGGCCGCTCTCAGGAACGCTCAGAGTATGGTCGGATTCGGCGCGTCGCCGTAAATTTCTTCCGGGTCGAACACTTTTTCTGTGTCGGTGAATTCCAGATCCAGGGTTCGGCCGGCAGCATTGCCCAGCGGAACGCGGCGATAAAAACACGAGCGGTACCCGACGTGGCAACTGGCGCCGCCGGCGACGTCGACCTTGAGCCAAAGGCAGTCCTGATCGTCGTCAATCAGCATTTCCCTGACTTTCTGCACCAACCCGCTGGTTGCGCCTTTGTGCCAGACCGCCTTTCGGCTGCGACTGAAGTAGTGCGCCTCGCCGGTGGTGATCGTCAGCCTTAATGCATCGGCGTTCATGTAGCCCTGCATGAGCAGTTCGCCGGTGTTTGCGTCGGTGGTGACCGCTGCAATCAGGCCGTGTCCGTCGAAGCGCGGCGCCAGGTCCGTGCCTTCCTCGACCTGACGGACCGACAGCCGGGACTGAAACTCGATGGCTTGCTCGCTCACGTACTCTCCGGAATGTTTCGCTGACTGGAGCCCGGTATTATAAGCCATGGTGACGCAGCGAGATCGCCGGCCCGGCAATTAAACCGCGAGAGTTGCTATCATTGGCCATACGCTGGCATCTGCGAGCTCATGACGATTTACCTGCACGACACCCTGAAGGGAGAGAAGGTCCTTTTCGAACCGTTAACACCCGGTCGTGTGACCATGTACCTCTGTGGTCCGACAGTCTACAACTACGCGCACATCGGAAATGCCCGTCCGGCAGTTGTGTTTGACCTGCTTGCCCGCTTGCTGCGCCGCCGGTACCGGCTGACGTTTGCCCGAAACATTACGGACGTTGATGACAAGATCAATGCCGCCGCCGCCGCCGCGGGCAAACCGATCGAGGCGATTACCGACAGGTTCATCGAGGCCTACAACGAGGACATGAGCGCACTCGGTGTTCAGGCTCCGGATATCGAGCCGCGTGCGACTCGGCACATCGATGACATGATCCGGATGATTGCCGCGTTGATCGACGGCGGTTACGCCTACATTGCGGAAGCTCATGTGCTGTTTGACGTATCTGCGTACAAGGAGTACGGCCAACTGTCGCGGCGCGACCTGCGTGAAATGATCGCCGGTGCACGCGTTGAGGTGGCGCCGTACAAGAGGGCCGCCCACGACTTCGTACTCTGGAAACCGTCAACGCCTGACTTGCCGGGCTGGGAGTCACCGTGGGGGCGCGGCCGGCCGGGCTGGCATATCGAGTGTTCGGCAATGGCGGAAAAGCACCTGGGTACAAGCATAGACATTCATGCCGGCGGGCAGGACCTGGTATTTCCCCATCACGAGAACGAACTTGCCCAGAGCGTCTGTGCGCACGCTGGCGCGGTGTTTGCACGCTACTGGCTGCACAACGGCTTCCTCAGCATCGACAACACCAAGATGTCCAAATCGCTGGGCAATGTATTGCTGGTGCACGACTTGATCAAAACGATTCCCGGCGAGGTCATACGCCTGGCTTTGCTCAGCGCACATTACCGGCAACCGCTGGACTGGTCGGACGACAGCCTGGAATCCGCGCGCCGCATGCTCGATCGACTGTATGGCGCGATCCGGGCGATCGGCGTGCCGGCCGACCTGCGCCAGCGCACGGACGTTCCCGATGCGGTGATTTCAGCGCTGGAGGACGACCTGAATACACCGAAAGCGCTGGCCGAAATGTTCAGCCTGGCGCGTGAACTCAACCGCTCATCCGACCCGATTCAAAAGCAGAAGCTGGCCGCGTCGATACTCGCGGCCGGCGACCTTGTCGGCGTCCTGCAAAGTGATCCGGAGGCATGGTTCGCCGGCGCAGGTGCAATGTTGCCGGACGAGGTCGAAGCTCTCATCGAGCAGCGCAATGCGGCGCGTGCTGCACGGGATTTCCGCAAAGCGGACGAGCTGCGCGCAAAACTCACGGCCTCCGGAATCTCGATAGAGGACGGTCCGGACGGTACCCGCTGGCGTCGAAGCTGATGCTCGATGCCATGGGTAAGCTGTTGTCATGGCCGTTGCTGGGCATGGTTTGGGTGTATCGCAAACTGATCTCGCCGATGCTCGGCGCGAACTGCCGCTTCGAACCGAGCTGCTCGGCTTATGCCGAAGAGGCTTTGCGCCGTTACGGTGGCCTGCGCGGCGGCTGGCTCACGCTGCGACGGATCGGCCGTTGTCACCCGTTCGGCGGATCCGGCTACGATCCGGTTCCCGAGCTTCCGCACCGGGATTCGGATATTGAAATTCGCTGACCTTGCACGCGAGCTTGCCTACCCGCTGACACAACCGGTGATGGTGCTGGCGCTGCTTTTTTTCTCGGCACTGCTGATGCTGGCGATGCGGGCGGGGCTTTATGGGCTGTTTCTTCTGCTGCTGTTGCTGCCGGCTTATGGGCGCTACCTGCTGGCCATCCTGGAGGCACGGATACACGGCCGGCCACCGCAACCGCCGTCCGTTGAAATGTTCGGCCTCGCCGACAGCTTGTGGACGTTGTTTCCGCTGGTACCGGTGGCTGCACTTGTGTGGCTGGAATATTTCATTATGGGCGGGACCGGTACGGCAGGCGGTACGTACCACGGGTGGATGATCGTCCTGCCATGGCTCATCTTCGTTCTGCTGATGCCCGCGTCGCTGACGATACTGACGATGACCCGCTCGCCGATCGCCAGCATCAATCCATTGTCCATTTACCGGGTCATACGCCGCAGCATGCCAACCTACCTTTTGATTCCGCTGGTCATGCTCGCTGCATGCGCGGCGTGGTACGGCTTGTCGGTGGCCGGCGTTCCGTCACTGTTGATCGATCCGGGTGGAGGATACCTGCTGTTCCTCTTCTGCAGCCTGACCGGTGCCGTAATGCACAGCAGCGGGATGCACCGCGAAGGGGATATTCCCGAAGCAGCTGGAATCGATCAAGGTTTGCTGGAGGCGAAGGAAATGGCCGAGCGCAAGACCGTCGCAAGTCACGCTTACGGATTCATCAGCCGGGGCAATCGCGATGGCGGGCTGCGACACATTCGTGACCGGATCGATGCCGAAGCGGACGTCGACCAGGCATGGCAATGGTTCTTCGATGAAATGTTGCGCTGGGAGTCGAGCGATGCCGTTCTGTACTTCGCGCAGCCTTATCTCAGCCGCCTGTTGCGCCTCGATCAGGATGCGGCCGCCATTCGCGTGCTGACGCGCTGTCTGCATCGTAACCCCAGGTTTCGGCCCCTGGAACAGGATCGCGAGCTGCTCATTCAGATGCTGACAACGAGGCATCGCAAGGATCTGTTGGCGCAGCTTGAAAGTTAGCCGGCACCTGACAGGCTGCTGAAAAACATCCAGCTAGCGAACGACGGGTTGCCGCGGCAGATGCCGGGACAGGCGATTGTTGTAGAAGTGGGTCACCGCCAGTATCAACGCGGCAATGACGGTGAACAGCCGGTCGGCGACAGGGCCGAGATGATCGTGCACGACCGTTGCACCGGCAAGGAGCAGTACCAGGCCCGCCGCGCCGCCCCACAACACGGCAATCGAAGCATGGCGCCGGTAGCCGAGCGCAAGCGCAAGCAGGCTGACCGGCACGACAACCAGCAACATTTGCAGGTGAAAATGCGTGTTCCCGAATTGTCCGACTAACGGCAGGGCCCCGACTATGAACGGCAGTGCAAGGCAATGCAGCAGGCACAGCCCGGACAAGGCGACGGCGGCACGGTCCAGTACCGCATTTCCCTGTGTCTGGCTGTTATCCATAAATGCTTGCCGTATGATGGCCGTAGCCAGGAACGGCTACGAGTTCGGGAATTCATGGTATAACATAACAAAATAGCGCACAAGTTATTGATGAACAAACAAAGCCAGCCCAAACCGCGTGACTCCCATGGATAAACGACTGCTGGCGATACTCTGCTGCCCCATTAGCCATAAGGGACTGGTCCGCGCCGGGGCCGACCTGCTCCGCCGGATCAATGCCGCCATTGCGGACGGCCGACTTGCCAATGACGGCGGCGTGGTCCTGACGGAGGCCCTGCGAGAAGCACTGGTCACCGATGACGGCAAGCGAATGTACCCGATCGCCGACGGCATACCGGTGTTGCTGGCCGACGAATCGGTGGCGCTGGACCAGCTTGACGATGCCTAGCAGCGAGACGGCGGCTGGTTGGCTGCAGGTGCCCGCTGTATGATCGGAAGCAGATGAACCATCCCGCTACCGCCCGAACGTTTCGGCTGGCCGGCCAGCCTCCTGTAATGAGCGCGTGAAAATACCGGCCAACCAGCTACCGACGCACCTCCGAAGTTCGCTCCTGCCGTGCTATCTGGTCAGCGGGGACGAACTCCTGTTGGTGCAGGAGGCAACGGACGCCATACGGCAGAAAGCGCGAGAGTCGGGCATGGAGTCGCGCGAGCTGAATGTGGCCGAAGCCCGCTTCGACTGGGACGAACTCGGCAGCAGTGCCGCCAACCTGTCGCTGTTTGCCGATCGGCGCATCATGGAATTGCGCTTGCCGACCGGGAAACCCGGCAAGGAAGGCGGTGAGGCGATAGTCGCGCTGATCGAGCGCACCGGCAGCGATCTGTTATTGATCGTCAGCACGCCGAGACTCGACAAGTCGGCAAGCTCGGCAGCCTGGGTCAAATCGATGGACAGTCACGGTGCAATCGTTCAGGTCTGGCCTGTCGGAGCTGCGGAGCTGCCACGGTGGATCGCGGAACGCATGCGGCGCATCGGACTTGCACCGGATCGTGAAGCAATACAGTTGCTCGCGGACAGGGTGGAAGGCAACCTGCTGGCCGCGCAACAGGAAATCGACAAACTGCGGCTGTTGCGCGGAGAAGGAAGGATCACGACTGCCGACATCGAGCAAGCCGTTGCGGACAGCAGCCGTTTCGACGTCTACAAACTGGTCGACGCGGCTGTCGCCGGCGACGCAGCCAGGGCGGTGCGAATCCTCGGTGCCGTGCGCGTCGAAGGCATGGAGCCGGTCATAGTCGTGTGGGCCCTGAGCCGGGAACTGCGAACTCTCGCGCAACTCGCCGACCACGTGAAGCGCGGAGCAAACTTGAGCAGCGCGCTGCAAAAAGCCGGAGTATGGCGAAACAGGGAGGGACTGATCAGGTCCTGCATCTCCAGGCATCGACCAGCCGATTTCTATCGTCTGCTGAAACTTGCGAGACTCGCAGATGCGGCGGCCAAGGGTCAATCCGGTGGTGACCCGTGGTCGCTGGCAACCGACATCGTCGTTGGCCTGTCCCGCGGCATGCAAAACGCAGCATGACAATCATTCTCGTTGGCGCGGGACACGGAGTGCGGCCTTGAGTTCGATGGGGGTCTTCGGCGGGACATTTGATCCGATCCACTACGGACATTTGCGCACGGCATTCGAGATGTTGCAGGCATTGCGTTTTGATGAAGTGCGTTTCATGCCCTGCGGCAATCCGCCGCACCGGCCGACGCCGCATGCCCCGGCGTCATTGCGGCTGAAAATGGTGCAGGTTGCCACACAAGGTCAGCGCGGCTTCGTCGTCGACGATCGCGAACTGCAGCGGGACGGCCCGTCGTATTCCGTCGATACACTGGCGGCATTGAGGGGCGAATTTCCGTTGTGGCCGCTGGCGCTGATCATTGGTATGGATGCGTTTCTCGGTCTGCCCAAGTGGTATCACTGGCGAGAGATACTTGAGCTGGCTCACATCGTTGTCGCACACAGGCCAGGCTGGCGTGCGCCGGATATGGGGCCGCTCGGAGAATTGCTGGCGGATCGCGGCACGCACCGCATAGGTGACCTGCACCAGGCCAAGGCAGGATTCATCTTCATCCACGATGTCACGCAACTTGAAATTTCATCAACGGAAATTCGCGAGCTGGTAGCGGCTGGCCGCAATCCGCGCTTCCTCATGCCGGACAGCGTACGTGAGGTCATCGAGCAGAGCGGCTGTTACGCCGCTCGCGCCGATGGTAGCCGAGAACCGGATTGACAGGGTTTGTTTATATATCGGAAAACTGAATGAAGAGTGAAAAGTTATGCAAGCTGGTGGTCGGTGCACTCGAGGACGTGAAAGCCAGGGACATAGTCGTACTCGACGTGCGCAAGATGACTACGGTCACGGACTACATGATCGTTGCGAGCGGCACGTCGGTCCGGCACGTCAAGGCCCTCGCGGATGCCGTCGCTGACAAAACCCGTGAGGCCGGTCACAGGCCGTCGGGTATCGAAGGCGAGGAGGGCAGTGAATGGGTCTTGCTCGACCTGCAGGACGTGCTGGTTCACGTCATGCTGCCGCGGGCGCGCGAATTCTACAACCTGGAAAAGCTCTGGTCGCCGAACCTTGCCATAGACCTCGCAGCAAAAGACAGGTGATGTATGCACATTCGCCTTATTGCGGTCGGTGATCGCCAGCCGTCCTGGGTCGATGCGGCCTTCGACGACTATATCGGACGCCTGCCGAATCATTGGCGTTTTGCCTTGGTCACGGTGCCGGTTGCCAAACGAGGCAAATCCAATGCGGGGACGGCCGTTGTTGCCGAACAGCAGCGTATCCTGTCCGGCCTGAAACCGGACGACCAGGTTGTACTGCTCGATGAACACGGCGAGCAGACTGCCAGCCGTGAATTTGCGGCCCGACTCGACGCCTGGCTGGCAGCAGGCCGCAATCTCTGTTTCATTATCGGCGGACCGGACGGTGTCGGCGGGGAAGTCCGCAGCCGCGCGAATTTCCGCTGGTCGCTGTCCCGTCTGACCCTGCCCCATGGTATGGCGCGGGTGTTGTTCGCCGAACAACTCTATCGTGCCTGGTCTATCGCCAACGGACTTCCCTATCATCGTGAGTGAGCTGAGACTGCATCTGGCTTCCGCATCCGCGAGGCGCCGCGAGATTCTCGACGCCCTTGGCCTCTCGTATACCTGGTCGGCCGCCGATGTCGACGAAACGCCACTCGCAGGTGAAGATGCCGAGTCCATGGTGTTGCGCCTTGCCGTGGCCAAGGCGCGTGCGGCGCGAGGGCTGCCTGCGACAGCGATTCTGGGTGCCGATACCGCCGTCGTACTCGGTACACAGATCCTCGGCAAACCCGGGTCCGTCGATGAGGCCATGGACATGCTGGGACTGCTGTCCGGGCGCACGCACAGGGTCCTCACGGGCGTCGCCTTGTTGTCAGGTGTCGCAACAAGTACGGCGGTCTCCTGCACGGAAGTGCAGTTTCGCGAGATTGGCGTTGACGAAGCCTCCGCGTACTGCCGTGCCGGCGAATACCAGGGCAAGGCCGGGGCATACGGGATCCAGGGACTTGCAAGCGTATTCATCGAATCACTCGTCGGCAGCTATTCCGGAGTCGTTGGCCTGCCTGTATTCGAAACCGCCGGTTTGCTGCGCGCGGCCGGCATGGATGTTCTGCGGATGACAAAATTTTCGGGGCACGCATCGTGACGGATGAATCACCGCGCGAAGAGATCCTGATCAATGTCACGCCGCGTGAAATTCGCGCGGCGTTGCTGGAAAACGGCGTGCTGCAGGAAGTGCACATCGAGCGCGAAGCACGCCGGGGACTGATCAGCAACATATACAAGGGTAGCGTTACTCGCGTGCTCCCGGGCATGCAAGCGGCCTTTGTCGACATCGGGCTCGAACGCACCGCGTTCCTGCACGCGTCCGATATCGTTCGTCACGCGGAACCTGAAAATCCCGGGGACGCCGAGCCGCTGCCGGACATTCGCGAGCTGGTGCATGAAGGCGATGAGATCCTGGTGCAGGTAGTCAAGGATCCGCTGGGCACCAAAGGTGCCCGCCTGACGACTTTCATAACCCTGCCGTCGCGATTTCTGGTGTACCTGCCTGCCGGCAACGCCATCGGCATTTCCGCGCGTATCGAAGATGAAGGCGAGCGCAACCGGTTGCGCGAATTGCTGGAGGGGCTGCAGAAACCACCGTCGGGTGGCCTGATCGTTCGTACGGCCGCGGACGGTGTAGGCGAAGAGAGCCTGGCTGCGGATCTCGACTTTCTGCTCAAACTCTGGTCGGCCATTCAGCTTGAGTGCAGCAAGGCGAAGATAAAATCGCTGGTACACGAAGACCTGTCGCTGCCGATCCGCATGTTACGCGACATGGTGAGCGGCGACGTCGAGCGAATCCTGGTCGATTCCAGGGAATTTTTCGACAGGATGCAGTCCTTTGCCAGGCGCTTTCTGCCGGAAATCGAGCCGATGCTCGAGCTGTACACACGCCGCCGGCCGATTTTCGACCTGCACGGCACCGAAGACGAGATCCACAAGGCCCTGGAGAGAAATATTCCATTAAAATCAGGTGGTTACGTGATATTTGACCAGACAGAGGCGATGACTACGATTGACGTCAACACCGGCGGCTACGTCGGTCACCGGAACCTCGAGGACACGATCTATCGCACCAATCTGGAGGCAGCAATAGCGATTGCGCGGCAACTACGGCTCCGGAACCTTGGCGGTATCATCATCATCGATTTCATTGACATGGAGGCGCCCGAACACCGCGAGCGGGTGATGCAGGTGTTTCAGCAATCCATGGCGCGCGACCACGCGAAGCACCACATAATGCCCGTATCACCGCTCGGCCTGGTCGAGATGACGCGGAAACGCACCCGCGAAAGCCTGCAGCATGTGTTGTGCGAGGACTGCAGCTACTGCGCCGGCAAGGGTTTTGTCATGAAACCGGAAACGGTCTGCTTCGAGATCTTTCGCGAGATCATACGCCAGCAGCGCCAGTTCAACTTCGAGGAGGTCCTCGTTCTCGCACATCCGAACGTGATCGAATTTCTGCTCGACGAGGATGCCAGCGCGCTGGCGGAAATGGAGAGCCACACGGGCAAGCGAATCCGGCTGCAGCCCGAATCTCTGTATCTGCAGGATCAATTTGACGTCGTGCTGGTCTGATGTATGGCCTCAAGATGAAAAGACTCCTGCAAAAACTGGCCAAGATTGCCGCTTACCTCGCGGCGACGGTCGTGATCGTGCTGGCGATTGCGGTCGGCCTGTTTCGCCTTATGTTGCCGCGACTCCCGGAATACCAGGAACAGATCAAGGGGTGGGCAAGCGCAGCGATCGGCTTGCAGGTCGAATTCGTCGACATGAACGCACGCTGGCGCTTGCGTGGACCGGAGCTGAGCTTTCGTCGCGCTGTATTGAGCCGGGTAGCGGACGCGACCGCATTGTTGCGTGTCGAGGAAGTCAGCGTCGGCGTGAGCCTGCTGCGACTGCTCCGCGACCGTGAGCTGGTTGCCGACAGGGTGCTCTTTCATGGCACCGAGGTATCGGTCGAACTGACAGACGAAGGGGTATGGAGCGCGCAGGGACTGCCGCTCGAAGAGCTGACAGGGAGCCGGGTGGCATCGACGGAGGTGGCAGGCGATATTTCGCTGCTGGGCAGCGATATTGTCGTTCATTACCAGCATCCGGGTGTCGATCGGTCGCTCACGTTCACGGTGGAGGACCTCGAGGTTCGGCGTGAAGGGGGGCTGGCCGCGCTCGATGCCACCATCGATCCACCCGGGGCTTTCGGCGAGCGACTGAAGGTTTCGGTGAGTCAGCGGGATCAGCCTGTATCCGGTCGATCATGGCAGTTCTTTGTCGAAGGTGCATCGCTGAATCTCGCGGCCTGGTCGATACTACAACCCGACGGGTTGCCGAAGATCACTTCGGGGACCGCGAGCGTCAGCCTGTGGTTTCAGCGATCGAATGCGGGCCTGCAAAGCGCTACTGCCAACGTGGTGCTGAGCAACGTGGGCACAGGCGATACGCCTGCAGGATTTGGCGTAAGCGGACGACTCGAATACTCACGAGCCAACGATGGCTGGCTGCTCGCCGGTAGCGAGTTCAGCCTCGATCCCGCGGAGGATGATGCGTGGCCAAAATCAGGCTGGCAGGTCCAGGCGGCTCTGGCTGCAACGGGTGAAACCCGCTCCGTCAGCGTCGGCGCGTCGTACTTGCGCCTGCAGGATCTCGCAGTGTTTGCACCGTGGTTGTCAGACGAATTGCGGCAACAGATGGCGCGCTACGAAGCTGACGGAGTCCTGCGGGACTTTTCTTTCACTCAGTCCGGCATGGACGTTGGGGCCGCGGCATTCGAGTTGTCGACGCGATTCGAATCCGCCGGCATTTTGCCCGTCGACAAATGGCCGGGGTTACGCGGTTTCAGCGGCAGCCTGCGCGCCGATTCTGCCGGTGGCCGGCTCGAGATTGATTCGGAAGGGCTGATATTCAGCCTGCCGGCCGAATTGCCGGACCCTGTTTACCTGGATGATGCGACAGGCACGATCATCTGGCGTCGCAATGCAGACGGTACGACATTGCTGTCCGACAGTATCTTCGTGCAAAACTCGGATCTCAGCAGCCAGACCAGCTTGCAGATCAATGCGCCTGGCGATGGCAGTTCGGCTACGATCGATCTGCAAAGCGACTGGGCCATCAATGACATCGGCAGTGTCAAACGCTATCTGCCCATGCAGGCTATCAAGCCACCGCTGTACCGCTGGCTGACCGGCGCGCTTGTGTCCGGGCGCATACCGCGTGCAACCACGCGCATCGTTGGACCGCTCGACCTGTTTCCGTTCAGCGGCAACGAGGGCATCTTCCGTATCGATGCCACGGTGTCGGAAGCGGTTCTCCGTTATTCCGATCTGTGGCCCGCCGCAACCAACATGAACCTGGACATCGTGGTCGACAAGACGCGGCTGTACTCGCACCGGAATTTCGCAGTCAACGCTGGCAACACGGTGCAGGACGCGACGATCGAAATCGCCAACCTTCGCGCGCCGGTACTCGAAATCAATGCATTCGCAACCGGCACCCTGGATTCCATCAGGGATTTTTCGCGGGAAAGTCCCATCGCTGCAGTTTTCGGCGGGCAACTTGATCGCCTCGAAGTGGATGGGGATGCGTCTTTCAGTCTTCACCTGGTTTATCCAATAGCCGACAAGGAGCGATACGAATTCGAAACGCGTATCCGACCGAGCAATGGTTCGATTCGCATGCGGGGGTTTCCGGCGCCTGTCACTGAACTGAACGGTCTGGTCGTCGTGTCGCGAAATGATATCCATTCGGAAATGCTGTTCGGCCGATTCCTCGGGGAAGTTGTCGATATCGGGTTGCAAAAGGCAGGCGACAGGCTGCCGGCGTATTCCGTTGTCGCTACCGCAACCGGCCGGGCCACTGCCGAGGCGATCGATCAGCAGCTCGGTGTACCACTCGGTGCATACATCGAGGGATCGGCACCGTTCACAGCGAAGCTCATGTTTCCAGCACGGCAGGAAGGGCAGAGCGTGCCATTCCGAGTCTCAGTCGAGTCGGAACTGCAGGGGCTTGCGCTGGACTTGCCACCGCCGTTTTTCAAGGCCGCAGGAGACCCGGTTTCACTGGTGTTTACGGTAGATCTGGCCGGTGGCAATCGCATCGAATCCAGCGGCAGCTATCGCGATCAGGTCGACTGGTCACTGTTCTTCGAGAAGACGGACAACGCGTGGGATTTCGACCGTGGCGTATTGTCGATCGGTGCCGCGGCGCCTGGCTCGGCCGAGACCCGCGGATTGCACATACACGGACGGATGGACGAACTGCGCCTCGACGACTGGTTGGCATTGATGCGACGTGGCGAGGGTAACGCCGGATTCGGCGATCGAATTCGATCGATCGACCTTACGATCGACAGGCTGGACGCGATCGGACAGCATCTTGTCAACCAGCGTGTAGTTGTCAATCGCTCCGCCCAGGACTGGGTCGTGGAGCTCGACGGAATCCACGCCGTCGGCACATTGAGCGTACCGTATGATTTTTCCGGCGACAGGCCGCTGAATCTCGACATGCGGCTGTTGACTCTGCCAGGCAAGGAAGAAGCAACGGCCGGCGGAACTGCCGCGAGCGATCCGCGGCGGTTGCCCGCGATTGCATTGAACGTAGACGAATTTTCCTTCGGCGAACGGCACCTCGGCAACTTAAGCGCGCTGTTCGAGAAGACCGCTCGCGGCATAGAGGCACGCAACCTGCTTGCGCGGGATGACAGTTTCACTATCGAAGGCAGCGCCGGCTGGATCATTGACGATCAGTATCCATCGGGTCAGCGCAGCTACGTCAACGCCCGGCTTGGCAGCACTGACGTTCGCAACACCATGCAGAGGCTCAACTACGAGCCCGGCATCGTCGGACAGGATATGGAGATCGTCCTTGACCTCAGGTGGTCCGGCGGACCGAACCGGGATTACCTCCAAAAACTGAATGGCGACGTCAGCGTGCGTTTCGGGCCGGGACAGCTGGACGACGTCGAGCCCGGGCCTGGTCGTGTGTTCGGCCTGATGAGTATCGTTGCGCTGCCCAGACGGCTATCGCTAGATTTCAGTGACGTACTCGAGAAAGGCTTCGGTTTCGACGAGATAACCGGCCGGT
>Ga0299906_10002450_pt1 | contig 15384 bp, 8 predicted proteins | sample RVTome_14_FD_200259 | JGI IMG/M metagenome (GOLD analysis project Ga0299906, IMG submission 200259) | Soil microbial communities from uranium-contaminated site in the Upper Colorado River Basin, Wyoming, United States - RVT145D125 (version 2) ... | reverse complement strand
CGTAGACGCGCCAGCCGAAATTCGCGCCCGCCGCGCCGACGTCGATCTCCTCCAGTGCCGATTGCCCGACGTCGCCGATCCACATGCGGCCGGTGGCGCGGTCGAAGCTGAAGCGCCACGGGTTGCGCAGCCCGTACGCCCAGATCTCGCCGCGCGCGCCGGCCTGGCCGACGAACGGATTGTCGGGCGGCACGATCGCGCCCGGCGTGGTCCTCAGCCTGAGGATCTTGCCGAGCAGGTTGCCGAGGTTCTGCGCGTTGTTGTCCGGGTCGTTGCCGGAGCCGCCGTCTCCGCTCGCGACGTACAGCATTGCGTCGGGACCGAACGCGAGCATGCCGCCGTTGTGATTGGTGAACGGCTGATCGTACTGGAGCAGGATGGTCTCGCTGGCCGGATCGGCGACGCCGCCGACAGCACGAAAGCGTGCGATCACGGTGCGCAGCGGCGGCGGCGGCGCCGGCGCCGGCGGGGTAATGGTGTAATTGACGTAAAAGAATCCGTTAGTCGCATAATCCGCATCGAATGCGAGCCCCAGCAGGCCCGCCTCGCCGCCGTCCGTGACGCGGCCGCGGATGTCGAGCAAGGTGCCCACGTCCACCGCGGCGACGTCGTCGCGGTCGTCGAACGCCTGGATCATCCCCGCCTGTGAGACGACCGCGAGCTGCGCGGTGCCCGGGATCGGCGTGACGAACACCGGTCGATCGAAGGTGAGCGCCGGGTAAGCCGGATCGAGCCGCACCGTGACGAGCGGTATGCCGGCGCCATCGCCGCCGCAGGCGATGAGCAAGGCGACGGCGAACCCGAGAAGCGCGTTTCGGAACAGGGACGTCATGCGCGGATTCTACCTCCCCGTACAGCCCGACCCGGAGCGGCAACCCGGCGATCACGGCATAGGCCGTGGCCCAGGACCACCGCCGCGCTGGTCAGGCCGGCGATTAGGTCCAGGCGCAGCCAGCGCCAGTCGTAGGAGGTGAGCCAGCCGGGTAGAAACGCGCTGCGCTCCGTCCTCATCAACGGTAGTAGTCCACCCAGCGCAGCTCGATCGAGCCGCTGTCGGCGGTGAGCAGCGCGGCGGGCAGCGTCACCTCGAACATCGCCGTGTTGCCGCGCAGCGCATCGACGGGAGCGTCGCCCAGCGTGCAGACGCGTCGCGGCGGTTGCCCCTCCGGCCGCTGCAGCGCGCACTGCAGGGTACCCCTGGCGGACTCGGCGGAGAAGCCCTCCAGCTCGGGGAAGCCGTGCAGCCGCACCACGATCGCCTGCGGCCAGCCTTGGGCCGGCGCCTTCAGCACGGCGCCGCCGATGCCGCTCACGCGATAGACGCTCAACACGAAGGTCCCGCCCTCCTGACCGGTCGCCATGCGATCGCGCGTGTCCGCCGCCGACGCGGCCGATGCGACAGATGTCGCGTCTCCGGCTGGTGCGGCCGCGAGCGGATCGGCGAGATCCACCCACCCTCCGCCCATCGCCTTGTACACATTGATGACTTCCGCATAGCGCTCGGACAGCGCGCCCACCGCGCTCAGTTCCGCGCCGAACAGCTCGTTCTCGGCGTAGAGCACTTCCAGATAGCTGGCCGCGCCGGCGTCGAAGCGCAGGCGGGAAAGCCGCGCGTACTCGCGCAGAGCGCCGGCCCGCCGCGCGAGCGCCGCGTGCTGCTCGCTGGTTTTCTGGGCGCCCACCAGCGCGTCGTTGGTCTCGCGGAACGCGTTCAGGACGGTCTGGCGGTAGAACGCCAGCGCCTCGAGCTGCGCCGCTTCCGCTGTGCGCACCTGGCCCTCGATCCGGCCGAAGGTGAAGATCGGCCCGAACAGCCCCGCGGCGACATAGCCGGTGGTCGCGTCGCTGGAAGTGAAGTCGCCGAGCGAGGTGCTGGCCAGTCCGAGCACCCCGGTCAGCGACAGCGTCGGGTAGTACAGCGACTTCGCCACGCCGATCTCCGCGCTCGCGGCGCGCAGCGACTGCTCGGCCTGCAGCAGATCGGGCCGCCGCTCCAGCAGGGTGGCGGGCAGCCCGGCGGGAATGCGAGGCTCGGCCAGCTCTGCGATGCGCTTCCCGCGCGCAATCGCGGCGGGGTTGCGGCCCAGCAGGATGGAGATCAGGTTCTCCTGCACGGCGATCTGCCGCTCGAGCGACGGAATCGTCGCCAGCGCCTGCTCGTACTGCGACCGGATCTGGGCCAGCTCGACGTCCGACACCACGCCGCCCTGGAAGCGCAGCTCGAACAGCTTCAAGGTTTGCGCGTAGTTGTCGGCCGTGCGCCGCGCGATCTCCAACTGCTCGTCCAACCCGCGCAGGCCGACGTAGGCCGAAGCGGCGCTGGTCAACACCGACAGGATGACGCCGCGCCGGCCTTGCTCGCTGGCGTAAACGCGCGCCTGCGCTGCCTCGCTCTGCCGGCGCACGCGGCCGAACAGGTCGATCTGCCAGGAGGCGCCGAGCGCGGCGGCGTACAGGCTGTAGTCGCGGTCCGATCCCGGCGGCAACGCCGGCTGCCCGACCGCGCTGGCGCGGTTGCGGCTTGCCTCCGCGCTGTAGTCGAACTGCGGATAGAACTGCGAGCGGGTCGTGCCCAGGGCGCCGAGGAACTGCTCGACGCGCGCCGCCGCGATCCGCACGTCCAGGTTCTCGCGCACGGCGGTGTCGACGAGCTGATCGAGCGCCGGATCGCCGAACGCCTGCCACCAGCGTGTGTTGGCGACCTCCGCGGCCTGCTCGTACTCGACGCGCCAGTCCTGCGGCGCTTCGATCTGCGGCCGCGTGTAATTCGGGCCGACGGTGCAGCCGCCGAGAAGCGCGGCTGCCAGCAGGCACACGGTGCCGAGCGCGGGGCGCCGGCGGGAGGCCACCGCCCGCATCTCAGTCGCCGTCCCGCTTCCCATGCGGCGCCGCGCTCACCGCCGCGCCGTGCACACCGCCGGTGGGTCGTTGCTTGCGCGCGAAGCGCTCGCTCATGGACTCCAGCAGCCAGAAGAACAGCGGCACGAAGAAAATGGCGATCAGCGTCGAGGCGAGCATGCCGCCGATCACGCCGGTGCCGATGGCGCGCAGGCTGTTGGCGCCCGGGCCGGTGGCGATGGCGAGCGGCACGCAGCCGAGAATGAAGGCGAAGGAGGTCATGACGATCGCGCGCAGCCGCAGGCCGGCGGCCTCGATGGCGGCTTCGCGCGGCGTCATGCCCTGGTGCACGCGCTCGATGGCAAACTCGCAGATCAGGATCGCGTTCTTCGCTGCCAGCCCCACCAGCGTCACCAGCCCGACCTGGAAGTACACGTCGTTCTGCAGGCCCAGCAACCAGGTGAGGACCAGCGCGCCGAGCACCGCGAACGGCACGATCAGCACCACGGCGATCGGCAACGTCCACTTCTCGAACTGCGCGGCGAGCAGCAGGAACACCACGATCAGGCCGAAGATGAACGCCGACGACGACGTGCTCCCCGACTCCTTCTCCTGCAGCGCCTGGCCCGCCCAGGAGAAACCGAAATCGCCCGGCAACGTTTCGCGCGCGATCTGTTCCATCGCTCGGATCGCCTGGCCCGAGCTGTAGCCCGGCGCCTGGCTGCCGGTGACCTTGACCGCCGGGAAGCCGTTGAAGCGGGTCATGAGCTTGGGCGAGGCGATGTAGCGCGTGGTGATCAGCGCGGAGAGGGGCACGTTGGCCCCGCTGCTGGAGCGCACGTACACCTTGCGGAAGTCTTCCGGCCTGGCGCGGTAACTGGCTTCGGCCTGCAGGACCACGAACCACACGCGGCTGAACTGCGAGAACTGCCCTGCCACCTGCGAGCCGAACAACGCCTGCATGGTCTGGAACACGTCCCCCACGTGCACGCCCAGCACCTCGGCCTTGTTGCGATCGAGATCCACGAACAGCTGCTGGCTCGAGGCCCGGAATGTGGTGTTCACGCCCTGCAGCTCCAGGCGCTGCCGCGCCTTGGCGATGAACGCCTTGACCGCTTCGTCGGTGGCGCGCGGGTCGCCCGAGCCGCGGTTCTGGATGTAGAACTCGAAGCCGCCGGTGGTGCCCAGCCCCGGGATCGAAGGCGGGTTGAGCGCCAGAGCCATACCGCCCTGGTAGCCGAAGAACTGGGCGTTCAGCCGCTTCAGCGTGTCGAACGACAGCAGCGAGGCATCCTTGCGCTCGTCGAAAGGCTTCAGCAGCCCGAACATGACCGCGGAGCTGTTGTTCTGCTGGCCGTCGATGAAGCTGTAGCCGTTGACCGTGCCGACGTCCTGCACCGCGGGGTCCTTGAGGATGACCTTCTCGAGCTCCGCGGTGAACCTGCCGGTGACGCTCAAGCTGGCCGAATCCTGCACCTGCGCCACCACGAAGAAGTAGCCCTGGTCCTCATCCGGCACGAAGCTCGAGGGCAGGATGCGGAACATGAACAGGATCCCGGCGATCACCGCGCCGAACACGGCGAGCGCGATCGGCCACGCCTGGATGGTGCGCGCAACCCCGCCGACGAAGCCGCGCTGCAGGCGCTCGAAGCCGCTTTCGAAGGCCCGGAACAAGCGGTTCTTCTCGCCGTGGTGGGCCTTGATGATGATGGCGGCGAGCGCGGGCGAGAGCGTGAGCGCCATGATGCCGGAGATCACCATCGAGATCGCGATGGTGATGGCGAACTGCTTGTACAGGGTGCCGGTCACCCCGCCCAGGAACGCCACCGGCAGGAACACCGCCAGCAGCACCAGCACGATCGAGATCAGCGCACCGGCGATCTCGGTCATGGCGCGCTTGGCCGCCTCCAGCGGCGAGAGCCCGTGCTTGCTGATGTTCGATTCGACGTTCTCGACCACCACGATGGCGTCGTCCACCACCAGCCCGATCGCCAGGATCATGCCGAACATGGTCAGCATGTTGATCGAGAAGCCGAGCAGATGCATGCCGGCGAAGGTGCCGATGATCGACACCGGCACCGCAAGGATCGGGATGACGGTCGCCCGCAGCGACTGCAGGAATACGAACACCACCAGCACCACCAGCACCACCGCCTCGAAGAAGGTGTGCACCACCTTGTCGATCGAGTACAGGGTGAACTGGCTGGTGTCGAGCACGATCTTGTAGTCGAGCCCGGTGGGGAACTTGGCCTTCAGCTCCTCCATCCTGTTGCGCACCGCCCTCGCGGTATCCACCGCGTTCGCGCCGGGCTGCTGATACACCGCGATGGTGGTTGCGATCCTGCCGTTCATGCGGCTGGACATGGAGTAGTCGCGCTTGGCCAGCTCGACCCGCCCGATGTCCCGGATGCGCACGATCGCCGCGCCCGCCTTGGCGGTGCGCACGATGATGTTCTCGAACTCCTCCGGCTTGGTGAGCAGGCCCTGCGCGGTGACGACGAACTGCTGCTCCACGCCCGGCGGCGCGGGTTGGGCGCCGAGCTGGCCGATGCCGAAGGTCTGGTTCTGGCTCTGGATCGCGGCCGCCACCTCCTCCACGCCGATGCCGAGCTGGGCCATGCGATCCGGGCGCAGCCACACACGCATGGCGATGTCGGGCAACCCCATCACCGAGGCGCGGTTCGCGCCGGGCACCCGCTTCAGCTCTTCCAGTACGTACAGGTTGGCGTAATTGTCGATGTAGGTCGCGTCGTAGCGGTCGTCGGGGGAGTAGATCGAAAGCACCATCATGATGCTCGACGACTTCTTGTCGACGACCAGGCCCTGCTGGGTGACTACCTGCGGCAGCTGAGGCATTGCCTGGCTCAGCTTGTTCTGCACGTTCACCTGGTTGATGTCCGGGTTGCTGCCCGGCTTGAACACCACCACGACCTGCGCGTTCCCGCTCGACGAGCTGGTCGAATAGAAGTACAGCAGGTTGTCGACCCCGTTCAGCTGGGTCTCGATCGGCGCGGCCACGTTGTTCGCGATGACCTCGGCGGTCGCGCCGGGATAGCGCGCGTCGATGGTGACCTGCGGCGGCGCCATGTCCGGATACTGCTCGATGGGCGAGGCCGCCATCGACACCGCCCCGGCGAGCACGATCAGGATGGAGATGACCGCCGAGAGGATCGGCCGGTCGATGAAGAAATGCGTGAACATCCGCGCGCGCCCGCGCCTACTTCGCGCCGTCGCCGGGCTCGGCCGCCGCTTCGGCCGTGGCGGGCGCCTGCCCGCCGAGCTTGACCGGCTGGCCCGGGACGACCTTGAGCATGCCGTCGGTCACCACCCGGTCGCCCGCCTGCAGGCCGCTCACCACGACGATGTCCTCGTCGCCTTGATAGTCGCCCACCACCACGGGCCGCACCTCGGCCACGTTGTCCTTGTTGACCACGTACACGACGTGGCCCTTGGAGCCCTGCTGCACGGCGAGCTGCGGCACCACGATGGCGGCGGGGCGCATCGCGCCCTTCAGGTCGGCGGTGACGAACATGCCCGGGCGCAGCTGCCGCTCCGGGTTGGGCAGCACCGCGCGCACCAGGAACGAGCCGGTGTCCTGACTGAAGGACGGATCGGCGAAGTCGATCCGGCCGGTTTGCGCGTAGCGGCTGCCGTCGGGCATGATCAGCTCGACCTCGAACCGGTTGCCCTCTGGCGGCACCACCATCCCGCTGCTGATCTGATCGCGCCATTGCGCCATCTGGTTCTGCGAGATGCTGAAGATCACCCAGATCGGGTCGACCGCGGCAACGTAGGTGAGCTGCGCGCTCTCGGACATGGCATTGATGAACGCGCCCTGGCGTTGCAGCGAGCGGCTGGCGAGCCCCGTCACCGGCGAGCGGATGGTGGTGTAGCCCAGGTTGAGGTCGGCTTCCTTGACCTTCGCCTCGGCCGCGTACACCGCGGCGCTGGCGGAGTCGAACTCGCCTTGCGCCCGGTCCAGATCGGCACGCGAGAGGGCGTTCTGCTCGGCCAGCGGCTTCACGCGATCGAGGTTGGCGCGCGCCGTGGACAGCCGTGCCTCCTGCGCCTTCAGCTCGCCTCTCGCGCCCTGGAGCTGCGCCTGGAAAGGCTTGGGATCGAGCTGGAACAGCACCTGCCCGGCCTTGACCAGCTCGCCCTCCCGGTAGGCGATGCGATCGAGAAAGCCGGATACGCGCGCGACGATCTCGACCTGCTGCGAGCTTTCGGTCTGAGCGACGAAGGTCGTCACGTAGGGAATGGCCTGCGGCGCCACCGTGAGCACGCTGACCTGGGGCGGGGGACGCTGCGGCGGCGCCTGCTCGGACTTGCCGCAGCCGGCCAGCACCAGCATCACCACGAGGACGACTGACCCTCTGCCGGCCCTGAGGAACGGTCTAGTCACGGTGGATCTCCGATTCGTGCCGAATGCGCAGGCGGAAGCCCGATGCACCACACGTGGCATCGAGCCGCGCCGCACTGGTACAAGCCCGCGGGGCCGGGGCCGCCATTCTACGCCAGGATGGCTCCTGGCTTCGCCTTACCCCGCTGCGCGCGCGGGGTTTCTTCCGGTTAGGCCGGCAGCTTGCGCCTGGCGTGCGCCACCAGCTTCATCACCGCCGCCGAGGCCATGCGCGTGCGCACGTTGTCGGCGCGGCTGGTGAGCACGATCGGCACGCGCGCGCCGAGCACGATGCCGGCGCTGTCGGCGCCGGCCAGATACTGCAGCTGCTTGGCCACCATGTTGCCGGCCTCGAGGTCGGGCACGAGCAGGATGTCGGCCCGTCCGGCCACCGGCGAAACGATCTTCTTGGCGCGCGCGGCGTCTTCGCTGATGGCGTTGTCGAAGGCGAGCGGGCCGTCCAGCACGCCCCCCACGATCTGCCCGCGGTCGGCCATCTTGCACAGCGCCGCGGCGTCCAGCGTGGACTGAATCTTGGGATTGATGGTTTCCACCGCCGACAGCAACGCCACCTTCGGCTGCTCGAGGCCGAGGATGTGCGCCAGCTCGATGGCGTTCTGCACGATGTCGGCCTTGTCCTCGAGCGTCGGATAGATGTTGATCGCCGCGTCCGTGACCAGCAGCATGCGCGGATAAGCGGGCACGTCCATGACGAACACGTGGCTGATGCGGCGCGCGGTGCGCAGCCCCGTGGCGGACGGCACCACCGCAGCCATCAGCTCGTCGGTGTGCAGGCTGCCCTTCATCAGCGATTCCACCTCGCCCGCCCGCGCCAGTGCCACCGCCGTCTCCGCGGCCGCGTGACTGTGCTCGGTCGAAACCATGCGGTACGGCGACAAGTCGACGCCCTCGGCCTGGGCCACCGCCCGGATCTTCGCCTCCGGGCCCACCAGCACGGGCGCGATCAGGCCGCGCTTCGCCGCTTCCAGGGCGCCGAGCAGGGAATCCGGGTCGCAGGGATGCACCACGGCGCAGCTCACCGGCGGAAGCTGCTCGCAGCGCTTCAGCAACCGGGCGAAGGCGTCGTTGTGCCGGACCACGAACTCCGGCGGCGCGATCTCGGAGTAGCTGATGCGCCGGGTCGGCGCCTGCACCGTCACGCTGCCCGAGATCAGCGTCTCGCCGCCACGGGTCACGCGGCAGTCGAACACGACCAGGTGACCGTCGTCGCGTTTCTCCTTGGCGGTGACCGTGCCGCTCAGCTCGTCGCCCACCCGCACGCTGCCGGCGAAGCGCAGATCCTGCGCCACGATGACGCTCCCGGGCCCCGGCAATCGGCGGCTGAGCAGCGCCGACAGCAGCGCTTCCGCACCGACCGCCTTGGCCGCGATGCCGTCGTCGTGGAGCGCGGCGCCGGCCTCCAGATGAAACGGATCGATGTCGCCCGACACCAGGGCGAGCGCTTCCACTTCGGTCAGCGACAGGCGGCGGCTCGCCGTGACGCTCTGGCCGATCTCGATCTCGTCGAAGGTGAAGTTGGTGAAGCTTTCCATGTGTCGACGTCGGGGCGTTGAAGTCCGGGCGTTGAAGTCCGGGCGCGGCCTGCTGAACACAGCGGCGAAGTATACGCGCTGCGGGATGACCAGCGCGCGTGTCGTCGTACCTAGCGCCCGCAACAACGTTGCCGGGGGTTGGAGCTCGCGCGTCGCCAGTGCACGTGCGCTCACAGAAGGCGGGTCGAGCATCGGGGGGGCATATCGGCGTCATCGACACAGCACCATGACCGCGGCATGCCGAGCTCCGAGAAGAGCGCACGCATCAGATTCGCGCGTGCGAGTGGGACGTTGTCGAACAACGAGGCGGCGCAGGCTTACCGATAGGTCTCGCCGCCACGGCTCGTGGCGGGCGGGCGGCGCGTCTCGACGGCGTACACCAGCGCCACACCGGCGCCCTTCGCCGTCGGGCGGCCCGCAGCCGGCTGCTGCTCGATCACGGTCCACGGCGGACTCGCGTCGGTCGCGCGGCTCTTGCGACTCGTCAGCTTGAGACCGGTCTGTTCGAGGCGTGCCATGGCGTCCTTGATGTGCAAGCCGATCAGGTCGGGCATGCGCAATTGGGGCGCCGCGAACACTAGATCGACCTTGGCGCCGCGCTCGAGGCTCTTGCCGCTGGAGGGATCCTGATCGATCACCGTGCCGTCGGGACTGTCCGGCTCGGCGCGCCGGCGCACCGCCCCCACGCCGAGTCCCGCCCGCGCCAGCAGCGCCTTGGCGTCGGCCAGGGACCGCCCCATCACGTCGGGCACCGTGGCCCGCGCCGGGCCGCCGGCCACCACCACGTCGACCGCACTGCCCGCAGCGAGCTTGGCACCCGCGGTCGGACGCTGGCTCAGCACCGTCCCCCGTGCGGTGTCGCCGGCTTCCTTCTCCGTCACGGCGCCCAGTGCGAGGCCGGACCGTTCGAGCGCAGCAACGGCCGCCGCGCGGTTCTGCCCGATCAGTCCGGGCACGTCCACCTTGTCGCCCAAGGAAGAGCGCCAGAGCCAACCCGCACCCAGGGCGACGAGCAACACCACCGCCGCCCCCAGCCACAGGCCTTTGCGCGCCGGCTGCGGCCGCGCCGAGTCACGGGCTTGGCTCGCCGCGGCACGCGGCGGCTCCTCGCCGGCGGGCCGCTGCCGGGTGAGCTTCTCCAGCGCGGCGATCAGCTCGCCCACATCGTCGTCCCAGCGCGCGTGGCGCAGCTCCATTCCGTGGCGCCAAGCGAGCGGCTCGAGGTCGGCGGGCAGCTCCTCCGCGCGCGGCACGCCGGCGCCGTCCACCAGCACCGGGATGACGGCGATGTCGCGCTTCAGCGCGGCGCCGATCTCCAGGCGCACGAAGTCCTTGGCGTCGTCCAGCCGGCGCTCGCTGGCAGCGTTGCGGGCGTCGACCCAGCCTTTCCCCACGATCGCGAGCAGCACGTCGCAGCCGCTCACCTGACGGTCGACGACCTTGCGGAAGTCCTGGCCCAGGCCGATCCCGGCGACATCCATGAACACCAGCTCGGGTCCGAAGCGGCGCTGCAGATCGGAGAACAGGCGGCCTGCGTAACCTGCGCTGTCCTCTCTGCGATAACTGATGAAGATGCCGGGCATGGATCGCGTGAAACGCTAGAGGAAGAGCGTGAGCACGCCGGTGTAGCCGTACAGCCGGTTGTGCGAGATCTCGCCGTTGCAGAAGAAGCCCACCAGCGGCACCTCGCCCAGCCCGTCGGCGATCATGCGCAGCTCCTCCGAGCTCTCGCCGAACAGGCTGGCGCCGCGCCCCAGGCAGGAGAAGTAGAGCGCCCCGCGCGGCGGCCGGTAGAGCCCGGTCTTGACGCTGTCCAGCATGCGCGCAAGATCGTCGCTGGCGGTGCCGCGGTCGCGCCGGCAGAACAGCAGCTGCGCGCCCGGCTTGACCGGCTGGCCGATGGCGACCAGCTTGCGCGCCGGGTCGAGCCCGACCAGGTTTCGCACCACGTAGTCGCCGGTGTCGCTGCCGTCCACCGGCAGCCCCGCGAACAGATAGCCGCCGGCGGTGGCCAGGTTGGCGGCCAGCTCCGGGCCGGCGTCCTCGCGCAGCACGTCCAGGGCGGGGCGCCCGTCCAGGCGGATGAGCACGTTGTGCCGCGCCTCGGTCACCCGGTGCTTCGGCCCGATCGGCGAACAGCCCTGGGTGAGCCGGGTGGCGACGATCACGTCCTCGGAGAACAGCACGCCGGACAGCGCGCCCTCGCTCACGCCGTCGGCATACTGCACGCTGCGCCCGCGCGAGCTGGTCAGTCCGCCCACCACGAAACCGCTCTCGGTGCGCCCGGCCAGTTCGCGCACGAGGCTGGTGAGGGAGCGGTTGGACGCATCGGCGTGCAGCACCGCGAAGGCGGCGCTGTGGTTGCCCCATTCCATGCGCGCCTGCGCCACCTCCCGGGGCGAGGTCACCGGGGGCAGCACGCGGAAGGCGCTGTCGTCGAAGGCGCAGCACATCACCGCCAGCGCCGGCTCGTCGAGATACTCCCGCCCGGTCGCGCAGATCCCCAGCCCCACGGTGCCGACCCAGTGCGGGATGCCGGTGCGCCGGCGCAGGAAATCGACGACATCGGCGAGGTGGTCGGCGAAGGCGTCGGTGGCGTAGACGAAACCCAGCGTGGCGCTGCGCACGCCCGCCCCGCACTGCTCCAGGCAGGCTTCGGCGGCCGAGCGCCAGTGCCCCGCGGCCGCGTGGCCGCAGGCGAAAGCTTCGGTGAGGATGCCGGTGGTCATGCTGTGGGCGCGAGGCGGCGGTCCCACGGATGATACAAGACGATCGCGGCAGGAGGAACTCGGGCTAGCCCGGATATCCGAGCGCGCGGGGGGGGTTGGCCTGCTGAAGTGTATCCGGGCTAGGGCCGCCCGAGGAACAGGTAGAACGCATAGCGCCCGCCTTCGGCCAGGCCCACGGCCAGGTACAGGGGACCCACCGGCGTGTCGGCGGCGACGAACACCGAGCCCGACGGGATGAGACCCGAAGGATCGGATCCATTCACCCGATCGCCGACGTCGGCGGCCTCCAGCGAACCACCCAGATACAGCAGGTCGGTGAAGGCGCCCGGGTCGCCCCAGCGGTAGAAGTAGATCAGTCGCCCCAAGCCCAGCCGATCGCTCACCAGCAGCTCGCGCGGCTGGTACCCCGACAGGTTCAGAAAGCCGCCCGCGGCCAGCAGGTCGTGCAGCGGCAACTCGCTGCCGAGCGAGTCGCCGTAAAGCAGCCCCGCCACGACGCGGTGGCGTCGGCCGAGGGAGAACGCTTTCTCCGCCTTGATCTCGATGCGCTCGTAGTCGAAGTCCGCCCCCAGGCCCTCGCGGGACAGCTTGTACTGCCCGGACAACACCTGGCCGGAGGAGGGAAAGGCCCAGTTGTCGAGGCGGTCGGACGCCGCAGTGAGGGTGACGGCTCCGATGTCCACCTCCACGTCGGGAAACAGCACACCGATGCGCTGGTCGCCGTACACGTTGCCCCACTGATACCCCAGCCGCACCACCCCGGCGCGGCTGAGGTTCCATCCCAGGTCCAGGCCGATGTGCGATTCGCGCGTGCGATAGCGCGCGACCGCCTGGTCCTCCAGGTACAGGTTTTCGCTGCGCTGGATCCACGCGACCCGCGGCGCGACGAAGAACCTGCGGGCGGCGTCCACCGGCTGGTACAGCTCGCTGACGAGCGCCGTGGTTTCGCCCAGCGCGATGTCGTTGCGCCACTCCAGCCCCCAGCGGTTGAGCCAGGTCATGCGGTGATCGAGGAGCAGCGTGAACGCGCTCTCGCCCTCCAGGTCGGTGGCGAGATCCAGGCCGAAGTGCACGTAGTTGGGGCCCCAGCTCTTCTCCACCGGCCGCAGCACCAGCACGCGCTTGCCGTTCTCGTCGACGAACCCGTAACGCACCTGCTGGAAGTCGTCGGTGGCGAGCAGCGCGGTCACGTCGTCGTGCACGCGATCGAGGTCGGGCTTGGCGCCCTGCTGCGCGTCGACCTCCGCGGTCACGGCGCGCGGATTGACGCGGCGCAATCCGGTCGTATCCACCCGCACCTCGTCCACCGGGCGATCGGGCCTGACGCGCGCGAGCTGGACGCTGCGCAGCGCCCGGTATTCGTTCTCGGGCAGGCTGAGCGCGCGCAGACGATCGGCGACCTTGCGCGCGGCGGCTTCCCCGATCGGAATGGTCTTCGCCGCGTTGAGGAAGTCGCCCGAGCTGTAGCGGCCCAGCTCCGGCGAGATCAGCACGTCGGCCTCGGTCAGCTCGGACAGCGACTGCTGCACGTTCTGCTCGGTGAGGATGTTGATCATCTGCTCGCTCACCGACAGCACCGACTCGATCTCCTCGCGCTTGAGCAGCGGGGTGCCCAGGTTCACCGCGATCACCACCTCGGCGCCCATCGCGCGCACCACGTCCACCGGCAGGTTGCGCACCAGGCCGCCGTCCACCAGCAGGCGCCCGTCGATCTGGACCGGGGCGAACACGCCGGGCACCGACATGCTGGAGCGCATGGCGGCGAGAATGTTGCCGCGCTCCAGCACCACCGGCTTACCGGTCTCGATGTCGGTGGCGACCGCCCGGAACGGGATCGGCAGTGCATCGAAGCTGCCGATGTCCACCGACCCGCCGGTCAGCTCGCCGAGGAACAGCTCCAGATTCTGGCCGATGATTACGCCCTGCGGCAGCAGGAAGCCCTTCTTGCTCACCCCCGCCTCCACGCCGTAGATGCCACGGCGCTCGAGAAACTTGCTGCGATAGGAGCGCTCCGCTCGCGGCGGCTTGTCGGCGAGCACCCGGTCCCAGTCCGCGGCAAGCACTTTCTTCTCCATGTCCTGCGGGTTCATTCCCAGGGCGTAGCTGCCCGCCACGATGGAGCCCATGCTGGTGCCGGCGATGTAGTCCACCGGCACGCGCAGCTCCTCCAGCACCTTGAGCACGCCGACGTGAGCGATGCCCCGGGCGCCGCCGCCGCTCAGCACCAGGCCGATCTTCGGCCGCGCGCGGACCTCGGGGGTGGCCGCCGGGTCCTGACCCTGAGCCGGCGCCGAAACGGCCAGCGCCAGCGCCAGCAACGCGGCCCGGCGCAGGGCGGGACGCGGAAGACGCATCATGTCGTTATCCTTTTCCGCGGCGCCACGGGCAGGCGGGCGCGACGCTGCCTATAATACTGTGCATCATCGACTTTTCGGCTCCGATCATGACTACTACGGCTGTCGCCACGCAAGACCGGCTCGTCCTCCGCAGCGACGCGAAGGGCATCGCCACGCTGACGCTGAACCGCCCCGAGCAGTACAACGCGCTGTCCGAGGAGCTTCTGGCCGGGATGATCTCGGCGCTGGAGGCGATCGAGCAGGACGCCTCCGTGCGCGTGGTGGTCATCGCCGGCAGCGGGCCGGCGTTCTGCGCGGGGCACGACCTCAAGCAGATGCGCGCCAACCCCTCGCAGCAGTACTACCGCAAGCTGTTCGCGCAGTGCAGCCGCATGATGCTCGCCGTCGCGCGCATCCCGCAGCCGGTGATCGCGCGCGTGCACGGCATCGCCACCGCCGCGGGCTGTCAGCTGGTGGCGCAGTGCGATCTGGCAGTGGCCTCGGACAGCGCACGCTTCGCCGTCTCCGGCATCAATGTCGGGCTGTTCTGCTCCACCCCCAGCGTGCCGCTGGGGCGCAACGTGCTGCGCAAGCAGGCGATGGAGATGCTGCTGACGGGCGATTTCATCGATGCCGCCACCGCGCAGCGCTACGGGCTGGTGAACCGCGTGGCGCCGCCGGACCGGCTCGACGCCGAAGTCGCTGCCCTGGCGCAGCGCATCCTGGAGAAATCGGCGGTCGCGGTGGCGACCGGCAAGCGCATGTTCTACAAGCACCTGGAGATGGGGCTGGAAGGCGCCTACCAGTACGCCGCCGAAACCATGGCCTGCAACATGATGGCCGAGGACGTGGGCGAAGGCATCGACGCCTTCATGCAGAAGCGCCCGGCAAGGTGGAAGCACAAGTGAGACGACACATGCGCCCGAACGCGCTCGCGCTGCTGGCGGTTCTGCTGCCCGCCGCCGCCGCCTTGGCCGGCGGCTCGGATTACACCGTGCGGCCGGGCAGCAACCCGGCCTTCGCCGGCAAGGTGCGCGAGTGGCCGGTGCCCACGCCGCAGTTTGCGCGCGATCCTGCGCCGGGGCCGGACGGCGCGATCTATATCGCCGTCATGTACGGGAACAAGATCGCGCGTTTCGACCCGAAGTCGGAAACCTTCAAGGAGTGGGAGCTGCCGCCGGGCGCCAAGCCGCACGGGCTGCTGGTCGATGCCCAGGGCCAGGTCTGGTACACCGGCAACGGCAATGGCACCATCGGCAGGCTCGATCCCAAGACCGGCAAGGTCGCGGCGTACAAGGCGCCCTCGGGCGACGACCCGCACACCTTGGTCAGCGACGGCAAGGGCAGCATCTGGTTCACGGTGCAGAACGGCGGCCGCGTGGGCCGGCTGGACACCGCCTCGGGCAAGATCACCGAATACGAGAGCGGCGGCCGCCCATACGGCATCGCGCTCGACCGGCAGGGCAACGTGTGGTTCTGCCGGATGGGCGCGGACAAGCTCGGCAAGATCGACCCGCGCACCGGCA
>Ga0299906_10002449_pt1 | contig 15386 bp, 11 predicted proteins | sample RVTome_14_FD_200259 | JGI IMG/M metagenome (GOLD analysis project Ga0299906, IMG submission 200259) | Soil microbial communities from uranium-contaminated site in the Upper Colorado River Basin, Wyoming, United States - RVT145D125 (version 2) ... | reverse complement strand
CAGCGGCTGCACGAGCAGCTCGCGGTCGCGCTCGGGCGGACCGCCCTCGAGAACCTCTGGTCCGAGGGACGAGGGATGTCGCAGGAGCGGTTCCTCGCCTACGCGCGCGAAGCGATAGCCTCCCCCGGACAGCGCGACGACGTCCTTCCCGAAGGCCGCGTGTTCCGGTGGGACGGCGACGGCTGGATCGTCGCGTTCGACGGCCACCGTTGGACCGTCGATGACGCGCCCGGGATGACCATGCTTCACCGCCTGATCGCCTCTCCGGGCGAGCAGGTCGCCGCGGCAGAGCTGCTCGGGGATGCTCCGAAAGGGTCCGCTCCGGAGGCCGCGCCGGGGCGCGGGCGCGCGAGCGCCGTGCGCGCGATCCGGGCGGCCATCCGCCGGCTGGGGGATCTGGATCCGCCTCTCGGCGAGCATCTCGCAAGCGCGGTGTCGATCGGCGACACCTGCTCGTACGGCGCGAGCAGCGCCACCCCCATCCCCTGGTCGGTCTGAACTCGGGTCGGCGGGAACGTCAGAAGCCGTCTGGTATCGGCACCTCGACGAAGCGGGGCCGGTAGATGTCGATGTCGGCGTAGTGCTGCTGGAACGATGACGTGTTCACGTTGTAGCTGATCGTCAGGTGTCCGTCGCCGCTGAGGTGTGCGTGCGCCTTGGCGTTGTAGGTGACGATCGCGCCCCCGGTTTCGGGCGTCGTGTACACGGTGCGGCAGCCATCCCACGGGCCCTGCGGCGCCGGTGCTCGACAGGCGATGACGTCCGGTTGGATGCCGTGATCCTGCGCGACGAGCGTGTATCCGCCCGGCGTCGCCTGCACGCTGAACTCGTTCGAGATCCCGTCGAGCAACCGCGCGCTCAGCAGCGGGTTCGGCGTCCACGCCGCACCATCCCAGTACTCCCACGCGCCGAGCAGCTCGCCGGCATGCGCGCGCGCGAGATGCAGGTACTTCTCGGCGTGCAGATCTTCCAGGCCGTAGACGTACGTGTACTCCTGCGATTCGAGGACCGCTGCGCCCCACCCGACCAGCGTCGCGCCGATCGCCGGGGTCATCCCGAGCGGCAACCGCGTGATGCCCTCGAAAGTCAGGTCGGGCAGCGAGAACGTCGCGATGTCATCCCCGTACTGCTGGAACGGCGGCGGCACCGAACCGAATCGCAGGACGAATAGGCGCAGCTTGTCGCCCTCGACGGTTCCGTCGCCCATCCAATACCAGGACAGCGCTTCGTTCTCGGTCGCCACCGCCGAGGCGGGCCGGCCGAAGCCGTCGATGCCGGCGATGGTTTCGCTGAACGTGCCGTCCGGCCCCTGGACCGCGATCGAGTTGCGGATCAGGCGAGAGCTGCTCGACGAGCGGGTTCGCGCGTCGGCATCGACCGGTCCGAAGAACGTGTCCGAGAAGATCCAGGCGACCCGGCCGTCCGGCAGCGGCACCGAGTACGTCCCGTCCGCACCCGACCAGGCGCCGCTGGTGTCGCCGTAGGACCACAAGGCGGCCTGCGTGCGGGCTGCAACGGTCTCCATTGCGCGAACGGGCGTTGCGAGCAGCGCAACGCACCCCACCAGGATCAGGATCCTCTGCACGAGGCCCTTCTTCGTGGCGACCCGCGGCGGACCCTGCTCGTGCGGAGGTCGGTAGCCTGGAATGGCTAACTCTTTGGGCTCATCTTCCCGGTTAAAACGGACTCTTTTCGCGCTGGGGTCTTCACAAGAGGGATCTAGGTCATATACAACAGAAAGACTCCGATCCCGGGCACAGGTGGCGATGGGTATGGGACCGGATGAGCGGGACTGAAACGGTCCGGTGTGGAGAGGGAGACCGACGCCATGAGCCCCACGGCTGAGTCCGACGCATCCAACGATCCCATCGCCGATCCGCACCACGGCCACCGCAGCGTCCGAAGCCTGATGGTCGGTGTCGCCACCCTGATGGCCGTTACGGTCGGCGTCGTCGGCGCGTGGCTGTCGGTCCAGGACTTCAGGGGGGCGCGCGCCGACGCGATCGTCGACACGGGGTTCCGCGCGCGCGTCGCGGCCGAGGCCCTGGGGGACTCCGTTGCGGAGACGTCCGATCTCCTGTCGTCGCTCGCGCTTCAGCCGACGACCCTGGCGGTGTTCGCACTGCCCGAGGAATGCCAGCTCGCCGGGGGAGGCGCGACGCTCTTCCCCGAGGGGCATCTCGATCTCATCTTCGCGACCGGCGACGTCTTCTGCTCGTCCACGGTCGACAAGGGTGCACCCTCCGGCATCAGCGCGGCCGGTCTCGCGTGGTTCCGGGACGCCATGGCCACGGACGCCATCGTGATCTCGGATCCTTTCGACGATCCGATCACCGGTGAACCCTCTCTCGCGATCGCGCGCCGCATCCCCGGCGCCGACGGTGCGCCGGCCGGCCTCGTGGTTGCCGTCCATCATCTCGGCGGTGTCGGGGAGGAACTGGCGGACACGTACTCGGCCGGCCGGGGTTTCGGGTTCGCGGTGATCGATCCCGACAGCGGGCGGATCGTGGCGTCATCGATCGACGCCTCGTCGGTGGGCGGCGCTGCCGTCGGAGCTCCGATCGCCGGCGAAGGGCGCACCTCGTGGCCGGACGGTCGGGAGCGCATCGTCAACGGCGCGTCGATCCCCGGCACCTCCTGGGTTCTTCTGACCGCGATCGACGAGAAGACCGCCTTCGCCGATGCCTGGGAGGATCTCCGTGGCCGCTTGTTGCTTCTCGGCCTCGCCGTCCTGGTCCTGTTGATCGGCGGCATGGTGATCTATCGCCGGATAGCGCGTCCGGTCAACGAGTTGACCCGAGCCGTGGAGGAGGCGACCCGCAGCGGCGCGCCCGCGCCGGTTGCGGTCACCGGGCCACGCGAGATCGCGATCCTGGTCAACGACTTCAACGAGATGCTCGCGACCCGCGGCCGTTACGAGGCCGAGCTCGCTCACCGCGCGCTGCACGACGAGCTCACCGGCTTGCCGAACCGCGCGCTGCTGATCGATCGGCTTTCGGCCGTGCTGAAGCGGCGCGGGACGGAACCGGGCTCGATCGCGCTGCTGTTGCTCGATCTCGATCGATTCAAGGTGATCAACGAGGGTGCGGGCCACGAGGCCGGTGACGAAGCGCTGCGGATCATCGGTTCCCGGTTGCAGACCGCGATCCGGCCGGGTGACACGGTCGGCCGGCTCGGCGGCGACGAGTTCGCCGTGCTGTGCGAGGACCTGCATTCGCGCGAGCAGGTGCGGGCGATCGCCGAGCGCATGCTCGCGGTCGTCGGCGAACACATGGAGGTCGGGGGAGACCAGTTCTCGTTCACCGCATCGATCGGGATCGCCACCGGTCCCACCGGCTCCTCGCCGTACGAGATGCTTCGCGACGCCGATGCGGCCATGTCGCGAGCCAAGGAGCGCACCGATGCAGGCTGGCTCTTCTTCGACGAGAGCGTCCGCTCGCACGCACTCACCCGGCAGCGGCTCGAGGCCGATCTGCGACGCGCGCTCGAACAACGTGAGATCGAGCCGTGGTTCCAGCCCGAGGTCGACTTCGAGACCGGCGACATCGTCACATTCGAGGCACTGGCGCGCTGGATGCACCCGAAGCTTGGGGTGCAGCCGCCGCTGACGTTCATCCCGATCGCTGAGGAGTCGGGTCTGATCCTGCCTCTTGGACTGGCCATGGCGCACCGGGCGGCGGCGGAGGCCGTGGTGTGGCGTCAAGCCGGGTTCTCGCCCAGGGTCGCGGTGAACGTGTCGGCCAAGCAGATCGCGCAGCCGACGTTCCTGGCCTCGATCGAGGAGCTGCTCGTCGGATCGGGCCTCGCCGCCGAAGCGCTGGTCGTCGAGATCACGGAGAGCACGCTGATGCAGGGCACGATCGCGGTCGAGGAAGTGCTCACCCAGTTGAAGGGGCTGGGAGTGAAGCTCAGCGTGGATGACTTCGGGACCGGCTATTCCTCGCTCGCCTATCTGCAGCGGTTCCCCGTCGATCAACTGAAGGTCGATCGCGCGTTCGTGCGCGACATCGCCACGGCCGGTGGCTCGCGGTCCCTGGTCGCGGGGATGCTCGCGATCGCGGCAGCATTGGACATCAGCGTGGTGGCAGAGGGCGTTGAAACACCGGAGCAGGTTGCGGTCCTGCGCTCGCTGGGCTGCCGCTACGCGCAGGGATACCTGTTCGGCAAGCCGCGTCCGGCCAATGAAGTCATTCCGCTCTTGCGCCGGGACGCCGGATCGGTCGCAGCGTCAAACGCCGGCTAGAGGCGTTACCCGATCTCCCCGGCCGTTCCACCGTCTCCCATCCGAGGCCGAGATGCGCGCGCTGCTCGGGGATCGATAAAGCATCCTCACCGCCACATCGGGTCGGGGTCCCGGCCCGATGTGGCGAGGGATGATCGGCGTTACAGGATCACGACCAGGAACGTGCGAGCGGCCGTCGTGGAGTTGAGTCCGTTGACGTCGAGGGCGGTCGCGCGCACCGTGTAGCGCCCGGGCACCAGGCCCGTGCCGGTGGCGGTCCAGGTCGTCTGTGCGCCGTCCGGTGCGTCGAGTGTCGCATCCATGGTCGCAACCTGGGTGCCGGCGACGTTGTAGAAGTCGATCCGCACGCGTCGGACGCCGTAGTCATCGGTCGCCGTTCCCGACACCGTGAAGGCTTCGCCGGGACCGAAGATGCGGTTCTCCTCGGTGGTGATCGCCACCTGGGGCCTCGTCGCGTCCACGATGAAGGTCCGCGGCGCCGACGGGTTCCCAAGCTGCCCGCTGGAGGAGCGACCGATCGCGATGATCGTGTGGCTCCCCGAGGGGAACGACGCGGTCATCGACCAGGTCCCGGAACCGTTCACCGGTGCGGCGCCGACGAAGCGGCCGGCTTCGGTGACGGTGACGCTCCAACCTGCCGGCGCGACCCCCGAGATCGTGACCGAGGATTGGGTCACGGCTCCTTGTAGGGGCGTCGTGATCGTCGGCGCGGTCTGGATCGAGATCCGAACCGCCGGGGACGCGGGACTGTCGTTGCCGGCAGCATCCACCGCGATCGCGCTGATCGCGTAGCTGCCGTCGCCGAGTGAGACCGCACGGGACCATCTCCCCAACCCGTCCGCGGTCGCTGTGCCGATCTCGTTCGAGGCGGCGTCGACCAGGCGCACCGACGCGTTGGCCTCGGCTGTGCCCTCGAAGGTCGCCGTCGTCGCCCGGATGACGCTCTGGTCGGCCGGACGCTCGATCGCCGGCGCGGCCGGAGCGGTCGCGTCGATCGCGAAGGTGAAGCTGCTGATGCCCGAATTCCGGTCGGCGCGATCCGTCGCTTCGGTCTCGCCGGCGAACGGGCTGGCGGCTTCGGTCAGGCTGCCGCTCGGCGTGAAGACCAGGCTCGAGCCCTCGACCGTCGTCGTGCCGGCCACGATCGTGCCGACGCGGTTGACGAGCATCAGGGAGCCGGACTGCAACGTCTCCGAGTACAGCGCCTCCACCGACAGTGTCGAACGCACGGCTGCGCCGTTCGCTGGGTTGGTCGCGCGCAGGGAGGGAGCTTCGGTATCCACGAGAACCTCGACGGCGTCCGAGGCCGATCCTGGGTTGCCCGCGGTGTCGGTCTGCAGGGCCTCGATCAAGCGATCGCCGTCTCCGCCGACGGTAACCTCGGTCGTCCACGTGCCGTCCGCGGCGGCGACGACAGACGCGAGCGCGTCCTCGCCCTCGGAGAGATCCACGGTCGCGCCGGGCTCGGCGGTTCCATCGACGGTGAACGTGGTCACGTCGAACGTGGAGCCGTCGGCCGGCGACAGGATCGCGGGTGCGCCCGGCGCGAGGGTGTCCTTGAGCACCACGTGCTCGCTCGCCGGCCCGGTGTTCCCCGACGCATCGGTCAACGTGACCGACACCGTCAGGGGACCATCCTGCAAGCTGCTCGCATCGAAGGAGGCACTGAACGCGCCGTCCACCAGGGTGAGTTGTTGCTCGAGCGGCGTTTCCCCGGCTCCACCGGAGACCGTGATCGTCGCAGTCGTGGCGTCCTCGCCGGTTCCTTCGAGTGCGACTTCCGTTTGGTTGGACGCATTCACGACCTCGGTGATCATGTCGACGATGGGGGCCGCCGGCGCGGTCGCATCCTTCGCTACGGTCAGCGCGGTCTGCGATGTGTTCCCCGCCGCGTCTGCGGAGGTGACGGATACGGCGAGATCGCCGTCGTTGAGCCCCGAAAGGTCGAGGCTCGAGACGGCGTAGTCGCCGTTCTGATCGGTCGTCGCAGATCCCGACGCCGGAGCCGTCAGCGCGTTTTCGTCGTCGATCTCCACCGTGATCGCCGACCCAGGCTCCGCGGTCCCGGACACCGTGACGTCGGACTGGGTCGCACCGTTGAGCGGGGCGGGGAGTACCTCGACGCTCGGCACGACAGGAGCGGTCAAGTCCACCGTCACGGTACGGATCGCTGAGGCGTCCGACGTGTTGCCGGCCGCGTCGCGCGCGCTGGCGCTGAACGGATGCGCGGCCTCGGTGAGGTCGGACACCGTCACCGACCACGATCCTCCAACGGCGATGACCGTGTCGAGCAGCTCGTCGCCCTCGAACACCAAGACGTCGCCATCTTCTGCTGCGGCGCCGCCGAGGGTGACCGAGGTGTTCGAGGTGCTCACGTCGGATGCGGGCGTGTCGATGCTCGGCGCGGCGGATGCCACGTTGTCGTGGGTGAAGCTCACGGTCGCGGGGGTGCTCTCGTTGCCGGCAGCATCAACCGCGAGCAGCTCGAGCGCGTGTACGACGCCGTCCTCGTTGCCGAGCGTGAGCTCGATGTCGAAGTCTCCCGCGCCATCGGCGGTGCCGGTCGCCAGCTCGGCGTCGGACTCCAGCAGGCGAAGGTCGACGCCCGGCTCCGCTGTTCCGGTGACGTGCACCGGCTCGGCGTTGGTCAGATCGCCCTCGGCGGGCACGATGATGATCGGCGCGTCCGGCGCCGTCGCGTCGATCCCGAACCCGAACGTCGTTGTCGTCGGGTCGCCCTCTGCGAGGGGGTACACGGTTATCGCCGCGGTGTACGGGCTCCCGGCTTCGGTCAGACTGCCGCCGGCGGGTGAGAACGAGATCGTCGTCGATGAGTCGAGGCCGACCGTGCCGGCGACCTGCGTCCCGGTCCCGTCCTCCAAGGTGAACGACGAAGCCGGCGCGCCTTGGATGTCCCGGTCGTACACAGCGGTCACCTTGGACAGGGCAGCGGCGACCGTCGCGCCGGCCTCGGGGGACGTCGAGACGAGCTGCGGCTCGTTCAACGCCGAGGCAGGTGTGATCTGCATGATGGCAGCGAGCCCGACGATGCCGGCGACGGCCAGCACCCGAGCGCGCGCGCGCAACAGAGGGACCCTCGGGGAGATCTTCATGTCATGCACTCCGTTCCTTGATGCAGCGTCGTCGGTTGGCGTTGATGGTGGTGCGGTGTCAGGCGCGAGCCTGGGGTGAGGATCGATCCCTCGACCGACCGTCGGCGGAGTCTTTCCCGACCGGCCCGGCCGAGCCCTCCCTCTTCGAGGTTCGCTCTGGTCGGATTTGCCGCAAGAGCGAGGGTTTTTCTGCCGCTCTGCGTGGCCGGCGGCCGTAAGACACGGGGCCGGGTTCGTGGCCGGGCCCGGGGTGAGAGTGGTCTGGACCCGCGGCCTCCGGAGACGCGCTCATCTCGGGCGAGGTACCGTTACGCCGTCGACCCACGCGGGGAGGGAGCCGTTATGGCCGATCGTCTGACTGCGCTCGACGCGATGTTCCTTTACATGGAGCGTCCCAACATCCAGATGCACGTCGCGTCGATCTCGGTGCTCGATCCATCGTCGCTGCCGGGAGGCCGCATGCGGTTCGACGACCTCAAGACCCATGTCGCCGGCCGCATCCACCTGGTGCCGCGTTTCCGGCAGAAGGTCGCGTTCCTGCCGTTCAACGTCGGGCGGCCGATGTGGGTTGACGACGACCACTTCGACCTCGACTTCCATATGCGTCGCGCAGCGCTGCCCGAACCCGGTGGGCGTTCGGAGCTCGCCGACTACGTACAGCGCGTGCACTCCCGCCCGCTGGATCGCTCGCGATCATTGTGGGAGATGTACCTGATCGAAGGCCTCGAGGACGGACGCATCGCCATCTTCACCAAGACCCACCACGCCATGATCGACGGCATGTCCGGTGTCGACATCGCGTCGGTACTGTTCGACACGACCGAGCAGCCGCGCCCGTTCGAGGCGGAGCCGTGGACCCCGGAGCCCGCGCCCTCCACCGCCGAGCTGATGCGCCGGTGGGCCGTCGACTCGGTCACCCATCCGGTCGAAGCGGCGACCGCGCAAGCGTCGGCTGCCTTCGGCGCGCCCAGGTTCGCGATCGCGCGCGCGCGCGACGCGCTCTCCAGCGCGAGCAACTTGGTACGTTCCGGTCGAGCGCCCGAGAGCCCGTTCGACGTCGTTGTAGGTTCCAGCCGCCGGTTCAGTTTCGCCGACGCGGTGGTGGACGATGCCAAAGCGATCAAGAACGCGCTCGGCGGCAGCGTGAACGACGTCATCCTCGCCGCGGTCGCCGGCGCGATCGGGCGGCTGCTGGAAGCGCGCGGCAACGAAGTCGGCGACCTGTCGCTGCGCGCGATGGTGCCGGTCTCGACGCGCGACGAGTCGCAGTCGATGACCTTCGGCAACCGCGTCTCGATGTTCTTCGTGGACCTGCCGGTCGGCCCGATGGATCCTGCGCAGCGCCTGCGGCTCATCACAGAAGCCACGCGCGATCTGAAGGAGAAGCGGCACGCACTGGGCGCGGCGTCGCTGGTGGGCATGACGCGCTGGGCGCCTCCGACGCTGCACGCGCTCGCCGCGCGCCTGGCCTCTCGTCAACGCATCATGAACCTGGTCGTGTCGAACGTGCCGGGCCCGAACGTGCCGCTGTTCCTCGCAGGCGCTCGCCTGATAGCGATGTACCCGCTGATGCCCCTGGTCGAGGCGGCGGCTCTGTCCATCGCGATCACGAGCCTTTCGGGAGTGATGGGTTTCGGTTTCACCGGCGACTGGGACGCGGTTCCCGACATCGACGCCCTGCCGGGCCATCTGAATGCGGCGATCGCAGACCTGAAGAAGGCGGCCGGGGTCTAAGAGGTCGGCATCGCGGCGACGGCTGCCGCTTTGCCGGCGCCGTGCAGCCAGTCGAGCACGCTCGCGACGAACCGTTCGGACGCCTCGAGCTGCGGGACGTGGCCGATGTCGTCGTAGATCTCGAGCGCCCAATCCCGCCGCGTCTGCACCAACGCCTCCACCGCGGCCAGGGGAACGAGCCGGTCGCGCGCGCCGTGGACGATCAGCGTCGGGGCGCTGATCGACCGAACGATCGCGTCGAACCGAGGTCGCCAGGCGAGCGTTCGCATCAGCGAACGCGCGGCTCCGAGGAACGCCGTGTTCGCCCACGGCATCGAGTCGATGCGATCACGTGCCAGCGCGACCAGCGCTTCGACGATCTCGGGTGGGACACGCGATGGATCGACGCAACACAGCGCGAGTGTTTCGCGCACGATCCCTTCGGCGCCGAGTCGTGCTGCGCGTCGGCGCATGAGCATCTCGCCCACGCCGGGCGTCGCATACGCGGCGAAGCTCGTTGCCACGACCGGATCGATCATCGCGCCGCGGGTCCGGGGGAGCGCGGGATCCACCAGCACCAACCCCGCGACGAGTTCCGCGTTCCGGCTCGCGGTCGCCAGTGAAAGCATCCCGCCCATCGAGTTGCCGACCAGGACGGCGGGGCCGCCCATCTCGGCCTCGATGAAGCGTGCGAGCAGCCGGGTGCTCGCCCCTGCTCCTGGCGATCGACCTTCCAGCGGCGTGCGGCCGAAGCCGGGCAGATCCAACGCGACGACGCGCGCGCGCGCGGCCAGCCTCGGCCCGACGGCGAGCCAGTTCGCGTGTGATCCGCCGAGTCCGTGCACGAGCATCAGCGCCGGGCCCTCGCCCCCGAAGTCGGCCACGTGAACGGGGCCGTCCAGGTCGATGATCCGGGAGCGCATCGTGCCCCGAGGTTTATCAGAGAACGTCAACGCGCGCCGGTGGTGGTTTGTGAATCGCCTCTCGCGCCGGCTCCGGCGCCTGACCGTGGAGGATCTCGCTGCGGGAAAGGACTTGAGCGCTTGCCAGCGAACCCAGTGACGTGGAGGGGGGGAACTCCGATAGTCGGGGTCGATCTGGCTTTGGTCTAGGAGGGGGGACTCCGGGGAGAAGGTCGAAGCTCCCAGGGTCCCATTATCCGGAGGGTGAAGATGCGGGGACGCATGCTGATCGTCATGCTGGCGCTGCTCGCGCCGATGTCACTGACGAGCGCGCGCGCCGGCGAGTTCGTCGTGGTGCTGTACAACGATCTCGGCGTCGAGGGTGACATGAACGGCCCCTGGTCCGAGTCCGACGAGAACGTCGACCATCGCCTGAGCACCAACGGGCAATACACCTACCTGGTACGCACCATCAAGGCTCATCTCGGTCACTTCCTCACCACGGCCGATCTGCATGGGAACACCGTCTCGGTCCAGGCCTACGCTTCACAGGGCGGCCTGACATCCCCGTGTGGACAGCGGCTCGGCGAGGCGACCATCATCATGGCAGAGCTTTCCCCCGATGCAGTCGTTACGATCGGCGACAACATGGACTGCTTCATCGACGCGATGGCGACGGCCGGCATCATGACTTTCGGGTCGCTGCAGGATTATCCTAGGTCGACATTCACGGCGACCCCGGGGATGGTGTGGTCCTTCGCCCCGGACCAGATCGAGCAAGGCACGGCGACTTCTAGTTTCATCTGCCGCGCGTTAGCCGCTGACGAGACCGGTACGGTCGGTGCCGGACGAGCGACCTTCGCATTCGATCCAGATCTGCAGGAAAGGGCGAGGCGCTTCGGCTTGATCTATCCCGTCGCTTTTTCGGGATCTCAGAGCCGCGGACCACGGGCGCAAGAAAACGCCGAACTGTTGATGGAGCAAACGCACGATCTCTGTGGCCTCCAGTGGGATAGTGGCGCCGGCGACGACGGCAGCAACCTCGTAAGGATCTACCCCGAGTCGAGCGCAGGGACGAGGGAACTCCCACTCTTCATGAGCGAGTTCAAGGCCAACGAGATCACGACAGTCATCTGCTACTGCGTTCCCGTAGCGACCGAGCTGACGACGACGAAGATGGTCGCCGCAGCACGGGCCTTGGACTATCACCCCGAATACTTCTGGGATCACATTTCACGGATGGACAAGCCTATCTGGCAACGCTACTACGGCCCGCGGATGCCTGAGGCGTCGTTCGGCGTCACCAAGTACTGGATGATGCCTGCGCTCGAGCAACAAGAGCACTATCAGGCATACTTGTCCCAGGAACCGGGGACCGAGCCGAACGAACGTTTCTCGTTCGAGATTTATTGGAGCTTCTGGACGCTGTTCACAGCGATCGAGCGCTCCGCAGGAGACTTCACACCGGCCGGCGTCAGTGAAGGACTGCTCGGCTACGAGGTCCGTCCCGGGGATCCGAGCCTGGCATCGGGTGGGTTCACGGGGGACAACCCCTACACGTTCCTCGACGGGGGGATGGCATTCTGGTTCGACCCGCTCGAAGAAGAGCCGGGCGTCGACCTCCCGGTCGGCTGCAACCGATCGACTGGCGCGCGTGTTTTCGACGGCGCCTGGCCGTTCGGTGACGGGCAGCTCTACAGCGACGCTGCCGCTTGTTGGGGTGGACCGCACAGCGCAGGGATCACGCCGTGAGTTACCGGTAGGTCTGGGCGACCAGGGCGCGCCCCGTTGCCCTCAATTCGCCGTGCAGGGTTCCCTACCCCCGCCCCCCCATCTTGGTCAACGTCCACCTCAAGGTGCGGTCTGGGGAGGAGCGAGGGCGTGAGCAGCCCCTATCTGAGGATTGGGCCGGCCCTTTCCTGTGGCGAGGGAGTTCCGGGTCAAACCCATGCCGGATCGGCGGATACGGCTCATGGTGGGGCTGGTGAACGAGGGCGCACGGAACGGGAATGATACATAGCCATACCTATGGCTAGGTCGTGGACGCCGGGCCCATTAGTTTGGTGGCTCCTCACGCGAATCTGTGGGCGATTTCCGGTAGTGGGAGCTTGCCGAGGCAGTGAAGTTGCGCCAGCGTGAAGGCTTCGCGGTGCGGAACCCACATGCACGATGAGAGACCGCCTTGGCGTTGTTGTTCATGGCCGGGAACAACGGCTTGTGTGGCTGTCCGACCGATCGGTAAGTCCGTCGTTTACAGCGGTAGGGCTCGACCCTACGCCTGTCCGTCGAAGAGGTCTCGACGCCTATCGTGAGCTCGCAATGGCAACCGCGACGTCGGGGCGGGGACGAACGGGGGGGGAGATGAGACCGGGCACCGAGCGACGGCCTATAGGCTGGCGAGCTGCCCTTCTGCTGGGGATCGCGGCGATGACGGCCGGGTCCCTTCCGGCGGCGGCGGATCCGCTGATCGATGCGCGCGTGCGGAGTTATGCCGACGTGACGGCGTTCTCCGTCGACGGCAACCGGGTTGCCATCCAGGCGAAACGCTGGGCACCCACCTACCCGACGGAGTTTTGCGTCTGGATCGACCATCGTGAGGAAACGGATGAGCTGCTGACGGTCTTCTTCGAGTCCGGCTGCCTCCACGGGAGCCCCTACCGGTTCGATCCGATCACGTGGGAGGCGACCGCATCGGGAAGGATCCGGACGTCCGTTTACACGTGGGTGTACGCGCGCGCGCCGGACGGCTGGAGTCGGATCCACAGCGAAGAAGCCCAGTCGTACGTGAGTGCGGATCTCGCCTTCGTCGGGACGGGCGCGCCGCTCGTGCGACCGCCAGGCGTCGGCGTAGGGACCTGCTTCTTGACGATCGTGTGCGCGTACATCGGGAGCGCGGTCGTTGAGCGCAGCGCGATCGTAACCGGATCGATCGAGTTCGAGCGGCTGGCTCGGTCGGTAACGCTCTCGGGTCACCCGGGCGTGCTCAAGATGGTCTCGCACTAACGGCGAGGCGCACTCTCGCACCGACGACGGCGACCGGGCCGAACTTCGCCGGGCAGAGGGGCCGTCGCGACTTCATCGCCGCGTGGGCTCATGGGTGTGGCGCCTGGTCCAAAGGCCGAGCTCAAGACCACGCCGGCCGCGGTTGGCTCCGCGAGCCGCTGCTCGTCTGCGCCGATCAGATGCGCGGCGATCCCGGTGTCGGTCAGGTATGCCTTCGGTCTCTTCGCCATGCGGGAGACGAGGTTGCGCGACGACGCCGGCACCTCGTGGGCGAGATAGACCGTGTGCAGGAGCGGCAAGTAGTTGGCGCGCAAGGTCCGACGGTCGGATGCTCGATCGGCTCGCCATCTCCACGTCGTTGACCTCCTGCGCCGTCGAGGCTGCCAGCAGGCGCAGGATCCGCGGCAGCTCCGGCCACGTGTTGGATGCGGCTGATCTCGGGGATTCGCGCTGGGATCGAGATACTCCCGCCGGGTCGGCATGGTCCGTCCCTGGAACGAGGGGACGATCGAGGCCTCCCCGAGCAACGCCGGCAGCGCGAGTCGGCCTGCGGTCCAAGGAAGTCCGCCTCGCCCGCAGAGAACGGCCACAGCTCGGCGATGTGGACCCGGCCGGCCAGCGACTCGGAGATCCGGGGCATCGTCAGGAACCGCGTCGAGCCCGCCAGCAGAACGCGTCCCGGCGTGCGCTCGCGGTCAACGAGCGCTTTGACGTACGGAGCAAGGTGTCGCCGGCCCGCTGGCACTCGTCCACGACTATGGGGAGGGTCGCTCCGGAAGGGTCACCGGATCTGCCAGGCACGCCTGGAGCTGGGCCTCGTCGTCGAGGGTGACGAACGAGCCTCCGATGCGCCGGCGAAGCTGGTCGCGGACCAAGGTCGTCTTGCCGGCCTGTCGGGGACCGTTGACGAGGACCACTGGGCTTCGCCGAGGCTCTGGATGACCTGCTGCGCGGCGTGTCGCGGCACGAGGCGTCCGCCGCGAACCTTGCCCGAGCTGTTCGTGGCAGCTTTCACGAGGCGGAGAACGTGGCATCCTTCCTGGCTAGAACGAAGCGTCTTGCTCACGCTCGATAACCTCGCAGATCCTCACGTCCGACACCCATGGCGCGACAGAAGCTATCATAATCTGATAGCATCTCCATATGGCTTCCTCACGCACCACCTTCTCGCTCGATCCGGAGTTGGCCGAGCGCGCGCGGCAGCTTGGGATCAACATTTCAGCGGCTGCCCGGCAAGGCGTCGCGGACGCGGTGCGCGTCGCGCTGGCGCGGTCGGACAGGCAGGCCTATCAACGACATCCCGAACGCCCCGACTCGTTCTGGACGCAGGCCGAGGCATGGAGTGAGGAATGAGGCGAGGAGAGCTCTGGTTGGCGCAGGTCGGCCGTAAGAGGCGACCGGTTGTTGTGTTGACGCGCTCGGAAGTGATAGACGTGCGTGCTCTCGTCACCGTCGCCGAGGTCACCACGTCCATCCGTGGCCTGGCCGCCGAGGTTGAGGTCGACCACGTCGAAGCCGGGCTTGACCGCCCCTCTGTGATCAACTGCGACGGCATCCATACGGTCAGGCAGGCTTCGCTTACGGCCCGCGTTGGGCAGATCGGCGACGGCACCATGCGCAGGGTCTGTTCGGCGATCAACTATTCGCTTGGCTGCTAACGCGCAGCGGTTCCGATCAAACGATCCCTGCTGCATCCCTTCAGAGCGCGAGTCTGTTCGTCGTCCAGGCCACGAGATGCGGTGCAAGGTGGGGCTTTCGGGACCGAAATATCCATCATCGTTGGACCAGACGACGAACGTGATCTTACGGTCGATGGCTTTTACTCACCCGAGCCCGGTCGCCGGAGAGCCTGTCACCTTCACCGCCACGGCCCGCGACCCGGACGCGCGAGTCACCTGCTTGCAGTTTCGTGATCGACGGCGAACACTACGGCAAGCAGACGGAGCGACCCTGCGAGCATCGATACGGCGCATGGACCGCGCCTCGCTCACGCGCTGGGTCGGAGACGATGTCATTCGAGCACACATTCACCGAACCCGGCAGCCACCAAGTCACGTTCGTCGCGACCTCAGGTGATCACTGCCTGCATCCCTACGGCGGACGCGCCACTTTCACGATCACGTTCGGATCTGGCCTCCCTGCCGGCACCCTCGTGGAGGGTTACGGACCGACATGAAATAAGGCAAAGAACGGAGGCGAGCTGCTCACACACCCAACGTTCGTCCGATCCAGGTGACAACGGCGTCGGGGTCGCGCTCGACGTGAGCCGTGGTCACGCGCAGCACGCGCCAGCCCAACCCCTCGACCTCGTTGCCGCGCGCGCGCTCGCTGTCGAAGGTGGTGCGCGTGTCGTGATGACGGAAACTGTCCATCTCGATGGCGACACGCTGTTCGGGATAGGCGAAGTCGACG
>Ga0299906_10002447_pt1 | contig 15397 bp, 7 predicted proteins | sample RVTome_14_FD_200259 | JGI IMG/M metagenome (GOLD analysis project Ga0299906, IMG submission 200259) | Soil microbial communities from uranium-contaminated site in the Upper Colorado River Basin, Wyoming, United States - RVT145D125 (version 2) ... | reverse complement strand
GCTGCTGCCTCCGGGGGTCGGCGAATATCTCCGTCAGGACATCCCTTGCCGTGGCCAGGGCGATGTCGCGGATGGGATACAGCCGCACGATGCGCTGCGTGCCTTCAGGCCGCGGGGCGTCGAGGACTTCGATGAGCTGCTCGACGACCTGGAACTTGTCGCCCTCGCCGGTGACGATGAGGGCGTTAAGCCGGTCATCGGCGCGCACGGCCAGCGTGCCGCGCCGATTCTGGTTGGACTGCGGGCCGAATTGATTGAAGAAGAAGAAGATCGACCCCTGGTTCCACGTCAGGTCATCGACGAGGCCCTGGACGGTCTCCTGGATCTCGCTGGCCTTGGCGTGGCGGAGCATGAACACGCGGAAACTCAGCGCCCCGGCGGCCTGGGCGGTGTCGAACTGGGCCACCAGCCGCTCGATCTGGGCGTAGTCATCGTCGTTCGCCGCGATGAGCAGTGTGCGGCTCTCGTCGATACCGGTGATGGAGACCTGGCGCGACTGGGCCCGCCTGCCGCGCCCCGCGGAGGCAATGCGGGCCCGGTCGTCGAAGAACCGCTGGAGGGCATCCGCCACGCCGCGGGCGCTGGCGTGCTGAAGCACGATGGTGCGGACCTTGAACTCGCTGGTGGCCTTGCGGTCGATCTGGGCCAGGACGGACTGAATCTCGGCGAACACCTCGTCCGGGGCGCGCACGAGCAGCAGCCCGGCGTTGTCGTCGGGAATGATGAGCGTCGAGGCCCGTCGCTGCTGGTTGGTGCCGATGATGGTCTGCTGGAGCAGCGAGGCCGCCTGGGCCGGCTGCGCGGCGGTCAGCTCGATGATTTGCAAGGGATAGGTCGCATCCTCGAGCGGTCGATCGAGCTGCATGAGCAGGTTGTCGATCTCGGCCAGTTGCTCGGGGTTGGCGGTCGCGAGCAGGGTGTTGGTGCGCTCGTCGCCGGCGAACTCCGGCACGATCGCGCTTTCGCCCTGCACGGCGCGGAGCGACTGGAATCGCGTGCGGAAGATGCGGCGGAGCGTGTCGGCCAGGTCGTCGGCCAGGGCATGCTGGAGCGGATAGAGCTTCAGCGTGCTCTGCACGTTGACCGGCGTCTGGTCGATCAGCTCGATGAACTGGTCGATGAAGCCGATGGCGTCCGCCGGGCCCATCACGATGAGCGAGTTGGTCTGAGCGTCGCTGGAGACGGCGATGCGGTTGGGGTCGAAGACGGCGTCGATGGACTTGCCGGGGGCGAGGAGCTTGATGGCGAGATTGCGCAGGCGATCGACCTGCCTGCCGCGCCCCCGGGCCGGTCCACGGATGTTCTGCTGGGGCTCGATGAGACTGCGCACGCTAGAGGCGGCGCGCTCGGCGGTGACGGTCTGAAGGGGATAGACCTTGACGATGAGCTGCTCGCTCGCCGGGGGCAGGCTCATCGCGGTCACGAGGTCGGCGATCGTCTCGAAGTCGCGGTCGTTGCTGGCGATGATCAGCGCGTTGGCGGTGGCATCGGCGACGATGGTTACGCGGCGGCGGATGTCCCCCGGACTGCCGCCGGGCGGCGTCATCTGCTGGATCGTCTGCGAGATCAGGGTTGCCAGTTGCGAGGCATCCACCTCATCCGGCAGTGTGAGGTAGCGAATGACCGACGGCGCGGCAGGGATCTGGTCCTGCAACTGGCGGGCAAGGGCCATGAGACGCTCCACGGCCCGCGGCGCGCCGATGACGATGAGACTGTTGGTGCGCGGATCGACGGCGATGGTGATGTCGCTGGTGGCGCTGTCGGACTCACCCGCCACAGCGCCGCCGGCGACATCGCCATCCTGAATCGCACCGATCAACAGCGCCGGCACAAGGCCGAAGGGTGCGGCCGGCAGCATCGACACTCCCCCGCCACCACCAGGTCCCGGTGGCGGCCCTGTGTCGCCGCGTTCCGGGGGCTGCGTCGGGGGCGGCGATGCATCGCCAACCTTGCGCCGCCGCTGGATCAACTCCTCCAGCGAAATCACCTCCACCGTGCTGCCGGATGACCGGTCCAGCAGACGCCGCAGGGTCTCGGCGATGTCCGCGGCATCGGCCCGCGCCGGATCGATGGGGATCATGCGCATCTGCGTCGAGGTGGCGATGGTGGCCCGGTCCACCTGGGCCGCGACCTCGCCGATGGTCCGGAACTGCGCCTCCGTGGCCCGCACCAGCAGAGCGTTGGAAGCGCGGTCGACGCGAATGACCGGCGGCGGCTCGGATTCCTCGCGGTCGGCGAAGATCGCATCCAGATTGGCGGCCAGCTCCGCGGCGTCGGCGTTCTCGACCACGAGCACGCGCACACTCCGCGCCGACCCCGCCCCCGCCCCCGGAACCTCGGCCTGATCGACATCGAGCTGGGCGACCATTTCCTCGGCGATGTTGAGGACCGCCGGCGGCGCGGAGATGACCACGGCGTTGAGACGCGAATCGGCCACCACGCGCACGGGCGGCGTCGTGTCGGGATTGACGCCCCGTCGCCACAGAAGGTCGAATCGCATCCACTCCGGCATTTGCTCAGTCGCCAGCAGTTGCTCCACGATCGGCGCCACATCCTCGGCAAGCGCATGGGCCAGAAACACCGTCCGCACCTGCACCTGGTCGGTGGCCACACCCTGATCGAGACCGGCGATCATCGACTCGATCGCCTCGAGCTGCCCCGCGGGCGCGGCAACGATGACGGAGTTGCTCGAAGGCTCGGGGCTGATGCTCACCTCCGGCAGGCCGGGCTCGTTGCGGCGCTTCGCCTCCAGCGCCGCCCGGATGGCCTCGGCCACGTCCGGGGCCTTGGCCTGCGTCAGATTGAAGATGCGGATATCCATCGCCCCGCCCCCTGCCGCATCGACCGCCCGCGGCTGATCGAGCTGGGCGATGAGCTGGTCGGCCAGCGGCATGAGCTCCTGCGGCACGCTGATGAGCAGCCGGTTGCCGCGCGCCTCGGCGGTCACGGTCGGCCGGCCCACGGGCAGCCCCGCGCGGGCCACAGCGCGGAGCGACGCCGGCCAGCGGGCCTGGTCGTTGAGCATCGGCGTGAGCGTCGAGGCGACCACGGAAGCATCCGCGTGCGCCAGGGCGGCGATGCGGAAGTCCATCTGAGGCGGCGCCAGGGCCTTGCCATCCCATTCCTTCAGCATCGCCAGGGCGCGCTCGACCTCATCCTCGCGCCCCACCACGACGATCGCGCCCGTCTGCGGTTCGGCGATGAGTTGCAAGGTCGAGCGCCGGCCGGCGGGCATGGTGGAGTCGATAATGCGCTGGATGGATTGGGCGGCTGCCGCTGCATCGACGCCCGAGGGTGTGAACGTGCGGAACGTGCGCTGCGATGACTCATCCGGCTCATCGAGGCGCTCGATCAGCGTCTCGGCCAGGGCGATGATGCGCTGTGGGCCGGAGACGATGAGCGAGTTGGTCCGCTCATCGGCCTCGACGCGGATCGTCATATCGGCGCTGAGGTCGCCGCGCCCCCGGCGGATGCGCTCGAGGATCAGCCGCGGGTCGGAGGCCATCTGGTCGCGGAGGAGGTTCTGGATGATGGAGGCGATGCCTCGGGCCTCGGCGTGGGCGAGCTTGAAGGTCCTCGCGTCGATGGCATCCATCGCGGGTCGTGCATCCAGCGGTTCGATGAGCGCTTCCAGCTCCTGCACATCGCTCTGCACGCCGACGAGGATCAGCGCGTTGGAGCCCGCCGCGGGAATCAGCCGCACATCCATCGGCTCGCCCGTCGCCTTGCTCGTCATGTTCGGCAGGGCCTCCGAGAGGGCCTGGCTCACCTCGCGGGCGTCGGCGAATGTCAGCGGCCGCACGCGCACGATCTCCTCGCCCAGGGCCGCGGAGGCGTTGTCGAGCTGCTCGATCAACTGCTCGGCCACGGGCATGAGCGCGGCGGGGGCCGAGATGATCAGCGTGTTCGTTTTCGGGTCCGACGTGACGTTGAGCAGAGCACGGGCATCGCCGCTCCCGCCCCCGCCCCCGGACTCTGGCACATCCTCGGCCAAGCGGGTCAGAAGCACCTCGCGCATCATGGCGGCGATGGATTCGGCGCGGGCGTGCTCCAGGCGGAAGAAGCGCAGAACCGTCGCCGGGCCTATGCGCTTCACATCCAGGTCCGCCAGCACCTTCTCCACGCGGGCGAAAATCTCCACCGGGCCGGAGACGATCAGCGCCCCGCCCGCCGGCTCGACGGCGATGGTGATGGGCGTGCGGCGATCGAGGCCCGCCGGCCCGAGCGAGCCGTTGGCGGCCAGCTCGCGAAGCGTGGTCGAGATCGAATTCAGGTCCGCGTGCACGATCTCGTACGTGCGGACCTCGGTCTCGTCGACCACCTGCTGCCGGTCGAGCTGCTCCACCAGCTTCTCGAACCCGGCCATGCGCTGCGCCGGGGCATCCACGATCAGCGAGTTGGTCTGGCGGTCGCCCCGCACCACGACCTCGCGCGGCTGCTGGAGGTGATACTGCGGCACGCCGCGGCGATCGACCGGCACGGGCGGCGCGGGGTACATCTCGTCGATCGTCTTCGCCAGCTCCTCGGCCCGGGCCACCTGCAATGGGAAGATCCGGATCTCGCGGCCCTCGTAATCCACGCGATCCTGGAGGTTCAGCTCCTCGACGATCGACTGGATCTCCGGCAGGACCCCTGGATGCGCCGCCACGATGAGCGAGTTGGTGTTCGGGTCGGCGGTGATGGTGACCGGCTTGTCGTTGCGCTCCTCGACCGGCCGCAGGCCGTACTGTCGATTGAGGGCGTTGGCGAGGTTGGCGGCATCGGCGATGCGCAGTTGCATGATGCGCAGGGGGGGCGTGGCGCGGGGCTCGAGCCGGTCCATGCCGCGCGCCAGGGCGTCGATGATGGCGTGATCATCGGGCTGCGCGGCGATGAGCAGCGAGTTCGTGTGCTCGATGACCTCGAACAGCGGCGGCGGGCCGGTGCGACCCGCCACGCGGGCGAGCTGGCTCTCCAGCAGGCCCTGGAGAAAGTCCCGGACGTCGCCGGCGTCGGCGAATTCCAGGGCGATGACCCGCACATCCGGGGCCGGGCCGATCGAGTCGCGCAGTCCGTTCAGAATGGTGGCGAAGCGGATCAGCGCTTCATCCTCGGCCACGACCAGCAGCGCCCCATTTTCGCGATCGACCTCGACGCTCACCGGCGCAGAATCGGGCATGTCGGCGGTCTGGGCCTCGTACAGCCGCTGCGCGCGGTCGGCCAGGTCCTGCGGATCGGCGCCGGCGACATCGAACACCCTGAGCGAGCGCGGCACGGGGACCGCCTGCAAATCCGTCAGCATCTGCTCCGTCTTGGCGAAGGTGATGGCATCGCCGGCCACGATGAGCGTGCGCGACATCGGTTCGGCCTGGATGAGCACCTCCACCGGCTTGGAGCCGTCCTCGGGCTGCTCCGAGAGCACGCCGCGCCGGGCGAGTTCGGTGAGCGTGCGGGCGATCTCCGCCGGATCGCCGCGCTGAAGGTGATAGGTGCGCAGCTCGGCGGTGGGCGGCAGTTGCACGCGATCCAGTTGCTCGACCAGGGCCTCGAAGCTGGCCCGGCGCTCCACCGGCGCCTCGATGATGAGCGTGTTCGTGGCGGCGTCGGCGCTGACCTGGATCTCGCGCGGCTCGCGCAGGTGCGGCAGCGGCTGGCCGCGGCGGTCCAGCGGCATGGGCGGCTCGGGATAGAGCTTGTCCAGGGCGACGGCGAGGTCCGCGGCGCGGGCGAGCTTGAGCGGGAAGATCATCGTCTCGCGCTCCGCCTGCTGCTCGTTGGCCTTGTTCACCGACTCGACGAACCCCCGGACGTCCTGGAAGACCTCCTCGTGCGCCGTCACGATGAGCGTGTTGGTGGCGGCGTCGGCGGTAATGCTCACGGGAACATCGCGCCGCTGGTCCGCCGGGCGGGCCGCATAGCGCTGCTGCAGCAGTTGCGCCAACTGGTTGGCGTCCGCGGCGCGCACCTGGAGCAGGCGCAGAGGCGGCATGTCCGTGGGCTCGAAGCGATCGAGCTGGCGGACGAGACCCTCGATGGTCGCGTGCTGCGCGGGCTCGGCGACGATGTAGAGACTGTTGGTCGGCTCGACGATCTCGATGGCGGGCGGCGGGATCTCCCTCGCACCATCATCGCTCGCCATCCGGCCCAGCAGGTCGCGCAGGGGCCCGATGACATCCGCGGCCCGGGCCTCGACCAGGGCGATCATGCGCGCCGAGCGCGCCGGCGGCAGGAGCTTTCGGGCCTCGCCCAGCGCCTGTTCCCACAGCCGCACTGATTCGACGCGGCCGCTGAGCAGGAGGTGGCCGGTCAGGGCATCGACCTCGACGGATGGATCGGGCAGGTCGTCGGCGTCGTAGCCCATTGTGAGGATGTCGAAGGCGCTCTGGGCGCGCTGGAGCAGGGCGTCCGGGTCGTCGATGCCGGCCAGCGGGATGACGCGGAACTGGTAGTCGGCGGGGCTGGGCGCATCGAGCGTCTGCACCAGCGACTCGATGATGGCGAACTGCTCGGGCAGGGCCGTGACGATCAGGGTATCGAGGGCGTCGACGGGCTCGAGCGCCGGGGCGAGGTACTCCGTGCCATCGTGCGGCTGGAGCATCTGCCGCGCGAGCGGGGCGAGCGAGGCGGCGATGCGCGAGGGCGCGGCATTGACAAGTTCCAGCCGCCGCGTCTCGCGATCGACGACCGCGTTCGACTCGACCATGCGCAACGCGCCGCTGAAACGATCGAGCGCCTCGGCGGGGCCGACGAGAGTGAGCAGGCGCTCGCCCGCCTCGAACTCGATCGACAGCTCGGCGTTCGGGTTATCCGGATCCGCCTGCCGGTCGTAGAGGTCGCGGGCGCGGTCGATGACGGCCTGCGGATCGCGCCCCCCGCTCGACAGGCGCAGCAGGCGAACCTGGATGTCGACTCGGGCGGGCCGGTCCAGCGCTGTGAGCACCGACTCGACGGCGGCCAGGTCGCGGCCGAGCCCGCCGACGATGAGCGACCGGCCATCGGGGCCGGCGACGAGCTTGAGGGCGGAACGCTGGCGTCCGTTGAGCAGGCCCTCGAGGGCCTGGATGACCGCCGCGGGCTGGGCGTGGTCGAGCTCGAGCACGGCGACGGTGCGGTCATCGCCTTCCAGCGTCACATCGGCCCCGTCGATCTCGCGAAGGAGTTGCAGGCCCTCGGTGATCGCCGACTCGGGGCCGACGATGGTGATCCGGCCCTGGTCGCCGAGGGGAATGATCGTGGGCCGCTGCGCCTCGGGCAGCGCGCCGTAGAGCACGTTGAGCTTGGCCACGGCCTCATCGGCGCCGAGCGCGCCGAGGCGCACCGTGCGCATCGCCCGCGCTGCGCCGCCGGTCTCGGGCACATCCAGCAGGTCGATCATCTCGCGCAGGTTGTCCAGCCGGCTCTGCACGCCCTTGGCGATGATGGCGTTGGTGCGCTCGTCGGCGGAGATCGAAAGGCCGGGCATCGAGTCCTCCTCGACCTTCACCTGCTGCCCGTCCTTGTTGATGATGTACTTCTCGACCTTCTGGCTCATCAGGGCCTTGAGCGGCTCCATGAGCGCGGCGGCGGTGGTGTGGCGGATCTTGAAGATCTCCACCTGGCCCTGGGGATCCTCGCGGTCCAGCTCATCGATGATCGTGAGCAGCCGGCGGACCTGCGCCGCGGTCTCGGTGATGATCAGCGAATTCTGCTGCTCCATCGCCGCGATCGAGCCGTAGGCCGCCACCATGGTGGCGAGGCGCTCGGCCAGCGGCTTGGCCAGGGCGATGTTCAGCGGCCGCACGACGGTGATGACCTGGTCGGGCGTGACGTCGCCGGGCAGCTCGCCGATGAAGGTGGGGATGTCCTCGCGCTGCATCTCCGTGAGCTTCTGGAGATAGAGCATGTCGTTGCTGGCCCGCAGCATCACGCCGCGCGACTGGAGGACGACGTTCAGGACCCGCAGGGCCTCGGGCAGGTCGTAGGACTCCGGCGAGAGGTAGTCGAGCGTGCCCTCGGGCACATCCGTCTCGCGCACGATGGGCAGGCCGGAAGCCCGGGCGAAGAAGTCGAGCACCTGGTCGAAGGTGGCGTTCTTGAAGTTGAAGCGGATCGCCGCGTCCGGGGGCGCGTCCGCGTCCGGGGGCGCCGGCGGCGCGGACTGGGCCGATGCGCCCATGCACCACCCCGCCAGCATGCCGAAACAGACACCCGCGACCAGGACCAGTCGTCGTCGCACCATCTTCGCCTCCCTCCAGGCGTCGAACGCGTGGAATCAAGCCAGTCTAACGAACGGGTCGGCTCCTGTCGTAGAGATTCCGTCCCACCTGAATGACGAACTGAGCGCCGTTGACCTCGATGATGGCCTCATCGCCGCGCGCGGAGACGAGCGTGGCCGCAGCCAGCGATTCGCCGATGCGCCAGGTGCGCGACTCGCGCGTGACGGCATGCGCGAGCCACGCCTCCGCGCCGGCGGGGCCCTCGGCGATGCCCGTCAGCGTCCACTGCTCGAGCGGGGCCTCCGGATCGGGCGGGGCCGCGGGCGCCGGCGTCGGCTGGGGCGCGGGCGCGGCCTCGGGCAGGCGGAACGGATTGACGCCGACCAATGTCGCGAACCGCGCGAAGCCGGCGCCGTCGTACATCGGCCACGCCGTCGTCGCCGGCTCGCGCCCGGGCAGGAAGAGCGTGGTGAAGCGCAGCGTGATCGTGATGGCCTCGCCGGCGTCATCCGGGTCGAGACGCCACTGGTCGATGCGCTTGATCCACGGCTCGATCTGCACCGCGTGGGCGAGCTGCAGCGCCTGCTCCAGCGTGCCGGTGGCGGTGATCCACGCCCCGAGCTCGACGAAGTCAATCTCATCGCGGAGGGCCTGGTCGCGGCGGGAGAACTGGCGCTTGGCGGGCGTCTCGCGGGCCACGGCGCGCCCGGTCCCGACCACGACCTCGTGCAGCGACAGCAGCTCGGCGAGACGATTGAGGCGCGAGCGCAGGCGGTGATCCACGGTTTCCAGGTCGCCGCCCAGCGTGCGATCGACGACGGCGCGGATCTCGTCGTTCACCCGCCCGTGATCGCGCAGACCCGCCCGGTAGCCGTCCACGCGCGACTCGCCCGCCGCGATGGATGCGAGAAGCTCAGCGCGCGGCTGGACGTAACTCCGCCGGGCCGCCGCGGCCATGAACCACAGCGCCGCCGCCGCAACCGCCGCGCCCAGGATGAGGCGATTGCGCCGGGTCATCCGGGACGCTCCTGCGGGGCGGCGGAATCGCCGGCGCGTTGCGCGGCGGCGGCATTGGGCTCATCGCTGGACGATGCGGCGACGGGTTGTGCCGCGCTGTCGGCGCTCGTGTCCTGGCGACCATCGCCCTCGCCGGCGCTGTCATCGGCGGGGCGCGACTCCGGCGGCGCGATATCGCTGGTCTCGAGACGGAACGTGAATCCCACGGGCAGGCGCCGGCCGCCCTCGACATCCGCGCCGCTGGAACTGGCGGCGTAGCGATTGGCGCTCACCAGGGCCGCGCGGAACTCGTCGGCGGTTCGGCGGTCGACCGCCTCGCCGTCGAGGACGATCGAGATCGCCAGCGGGGCGGACCATGCGTTGCCGCGGGCGTCGAACTCGATGCCCCGTGTGGTGGCGGCGCCGGTCCATTCATCGAGAACCACCGCGCCCGGCCCCGGCGACAGCTCGTGCAGGGCCAGCGCGTGGCCGAGCCAGTCCACGCAGGTTCCCTCCCACTGCCGCAGGTGCTCGAGCTTGTAGAGGTCGCGGCCGTAGCGCTGATACTGCGGCGCGAGGGAGCTGCTTTCGGACTGGAGGCCGGCCAGGCGCTCCTTCAGCGGCCCGAGCGCGCGGTGGGCCCAGGTCCACGCGCCGAAGCCGCCGATGACCAGCACACCGGCGGCGGCCAGCGCAAGCTGGCGCGTGCGGGCGCCGACATCCGGCGCCTGGCGCGGGTGGAGGAAGTCGATGCCGCCGGCGCCGAGATTGGGCGCCAGCAGCAGACCGGCCAGCGGCCAGAGCCCGTCCATCGACCGGTCGTCCGCCTCGACGCTCGGGTGCCGCTCCAGGAGCTCGGCGCGGACGCCGAGCATTTCGCTGAGCGACTCGACCGACGACCGCGGAATGCCCTTCTCGGCCAGCAGCACGGCGGCGTCCACGCGGCTGTCGTCATCGACGATGCGATAGCTCATCCAGGATCGGCGGACCTCGCGGATGATGGCGTCCGCGTGGCCGGCGGGGTCCACGCCCGGGGCGATTTCCGCGGCGCGCGAGAATCGGATCGAGCCGTCTTCGATGACATTGAGCTCCACTGCGCCGCCGTCGCCCGCGGCGTCGATGAGCAGCACGCGGCGGTCGCGCTGCTCGGCGGCGGGATACCAGGCGTCGATCAGCGCCGCCGCGCCGAGACAGCGCAGCGAGATGCGATCCGGGTTGACGCCCGCGGCCCGGGCGAGCCGGTCGGCGCGCTCGATCACCTCGCGGGGCGCGGCGACGGCCAGCACGTGCGTCGCCGCATCCGTGCGGCGCAGGGTCATGAAGTCGATGACCGCCGTGGCCGGATCGAAGGGCAGCTCGCGCTGCATGGCCAGTCGCGTCATGTCCGGAAGCTCGACATCGTCCGTCGTCGGAAGCGTCAGCCGCTTCAGCGCCACCGACTCGCGCGGCAGGGCGATGACCGCACGATCGCGGGGCATGCCCGCCTGATGGAGACGCCGGCCCAGCCAGGCGCCGACGGCCGCGACATCGTCGAAGTCCAGGTCCTCCGGCCAGGGCTCGGACATCGTCCGGCGAATGCGCAGCCGACCCCGGCTGAAGTCGGCGTTCACGGCGCGAAGGCGTCGGCGGCTCAGGTCGATCGCAATGTCGGGCGCGCCGGCCATGTCACTCCCACAACCAGGTCACAGGGTCCGTCCGATCCATCGTACGCGCCGCATCCTGGCATGTGCGCCACGCGACCGCGCCGATTTGGCCACTCGTCACCGATGGTCCAACGACGCCGTCACTCGAATTTTTCAAAACACCGCCGCACGAAGATACTGAAAAGCAGCCGATGGCCGGCAAAATGTTTTCGAATCGTTCTAATCCACAGTCCATCAGGAGCTTCCGCGCTTCCAACGCCCGACCCGTTTCGAGGACCTCGTGGCCGCCGGCGCGCCGGTGGGCGAGGGCGATGGCCCGGCCGACGGCGAAGCGGGCTCCTCGCCATCACCCGCCGCCTCGCCAGGCGCACCCGGCTCCTCGGCACCGCCGCCGCGGTCTCCGCCCGAGGCGGGTGAAGATGGGTCATCGGCGCTGTTCGGGTCATCCATGGATGGACCCATCGACGGCTCGGGCACTTCCGCCGGCATTTCGCGATTCTCATCCTCGACCGTGGTCAGCAGCGTGCCGGAGGACGCGAGAAACGCGGCGGCGTCGAGCAGCGTCACATCGCGCACATAGGCCAGGCGCGGCACGGGGTCGCACAGATCGATCACCGCCTCGGTGATCACCGCGCCGATCATCGGCCCATCGGGGTCGTCGGCCTCGACCTCGCCCGAGGCGAGGCGCATGCGATACGTGAAGCTTCGGGTCGTGATGCGGCCGGCGATCGCCTCGAACTGCTCGACGTCGAGGATGTTCTGAAGCACCGGCCAGGCGATGCTGCCGCGCTCGGCCTCGGGCACCTGGTCCCGCTGCCGCACGATCAGCGACACCTGGGCCGGCTCGAGGCCGGGCAGCGTGGCCAGGACTTCGTACGGCGCCGAGTTGAGGTCGATGCGGCCGAAGCGAAGGTCGCCCTGCTCGGCGGTGAAGGTGTCGATCAGGTCAGGCCATTGCGCGACGGGAACGCTGCGCCGGCGCAGCGTGCGCACGATGTCGGCATCCTCTTTGATCGAGTTGTCCTGGAAGAGCGCCTGCACGATCCCCGCCGCCTCGCCGAATCGTCGCTCGCACCGGCGCGCCAGCTCGTCGGTCCATTCCAGCTCCAGCCCGATGCGGCGGACGCCATCGCGCTGGAGGGCGGGCTCGGCGGCGAAGACCGTGAGGACATCCGCCAGGGCGGTGATCGGCCGCTCGCCCGCGATCGCTTCCGCAGATTCCGCCTCCGGCATCGAGCTGCCGCGCGCCGGCATGATGGCCAACTCATCGAGCGGGCCGAAGAGCAATTCAGGCGTGACGCCCTCGACCTGAAGCAGCTCGGCGATCGACTGCACGGGGCGGTCCGGCGTGCGGTCGCGCCAGGCGATGATCGCGTCGGCGAGCTCCTGTTCGATGAGCCCCGTGGCGACGAGCGCGGCTGCATCGGCGTGATTGACGTCGATGCGCCCCGCCTCGGGAATGAGCCGATCGCCGGATGCGAAGGGCAGCAGGCGCACGACGCCCAGGCGCGCCGGCGCCTCGTAGATCTCGTACTGCTCGTCGAGCTGCGGCGTCATGCCGCGCAGGATCGTCTCGCGCTGCTCGTGCAGACGCTGGGCGACGACCTGGAGTCCGGACCAGGCGAGCGCCCTCGACTGCGTGTTCCGCTGTTGATTGACCGATGCCGCGGTGTCGGCCATCGTCAGCGAGATGAGCGCGGTCGCGACGAGCAGCGCGCTGCCGGTGATGATGAGCACCGCGATGAGGACGAAGCCGCGCCGGGGTTGAACGTGCGGCCTCGCGATCATGGCGTCACTCCCCCGCCGCTGCCGGCTCCGGAATCGGGAATGATGAAGACCCGACGATGATCCGGGTCGGGCCGCTCGGCCAGGTTCTGATCGCTGAGGATCGCCGCGCGAGACTCGTCGAACCCCGCGCCGGCATCGAACGTCGCCCGGTCGGCGGCGCCGGGGGGCGCGGCAGCGGTCTCCTCGCCCGGCCAGGGATCGTGCCAGATCGAGACCTCGATCGCGACGGGCAGTCGATCGGCGGCGAGACTGTCGAACGTCTCGGTCCAGTCCATCCCGTCGTAGTAGCGGAATCGCACGCGGAAGATCTCCGTGCCGAGCGGCTCGAAGGCGGTGCCGGCGGTATCGGAATCGGCCGGATCCGTCCGCCGCGCTTCGAGCCGCCGCGCGCTCTCGTCGAAGCGGTACTCGGTGCGCTGGGCATCGGCGAAGGTGGCGGCCACATCGGCGGCGGCGCCGGTGGTGATGGCGACCTGCCGCGAGAGAATGCGCACACCGGCGGCATCGCCCTCGACGCCCGGGCCGAGCACATCGTCGCCGACGAGGCAGTGCCCGAGGTCGCGCTGAATGTGATCGAACAGCGCATCGGCGGCCCGCTGGCGCATCGACGCCTCGAGGACGGCGGCCCGCGTGCCGAGCAGGTTGAACAGGAAACCGAACATCGCCCCGAGCAGCGCCAGCGTGAGGGCGATGGCGATGATGACCTCGATCAGCGTAAACGCCCGCGCCCGGGCGGGAAAAAAGACTCCCGACCCCTTTTTTCGCCTGGGCGTCACTCGGCGCCCCCGCTCTCGTCGATGAGATCGGCGACCAGTTCATCCTCCTCGTACGGCGGCGCTTCCAGCGGGGCCAGCCGCATGAGCTGGCGCAAGGTGATGGTCACGACGCCGATGTCGTCGGGGCCGGCCGATCGCATCGCATCGCCGCCGGACCGGTCGGTCACGGTCACGGAGACCAGCGTCAGGCCGGCGAACTCCGTCGGCTGCGTGTCGGCGTCGATGAGCCACGCCGCGGCCATCGGTCCATCCTCGAACCGCTTCGGCTGGTCGCCCAGCGCCTCGGCCAGCATCGCGGGATCGCCCTCGCGCAGATCGGCCAGGTCGATCAGCCCGGCTTCGAGCATCGCCAGCGCTGTGCCCGCCAGATCGAGGGCCCGGGCCTCGCGCTGGCGCTGATCGAGCCCGGTGATTCCCTGCCGCACCGCGCGGAGCGTGAACAGCGCTGCGCCGGTGAAGATGGCGATCGACAGCAGCACCTCGAAGAGCACGGCGGCGCGCCTCATCCCTCGCCTCCCGCGTCCGGAGGATCAGTCGGCGCATCGCCGGCCGGCGGCTCGAAACGATTCGGGGTCTCGGGCTCATCGTCAGCCGGTTCTTCTTCCGGCGGTTCCGATTGTTCCGGCGCTCTGATGTCTTTCAACCGCTCGAAGCGCGGCAGGCCGGTGAAAGGATTCACCCCCAGCCGCCCCACGCGACCACCGGCATCGCTGAGCCATGTGTCGATCGCGAGCAGCGCAGCGCCATCCGGCAGGAAGATGGCGAGGCGCAGGGGCGTCGCTGCCGGCCGGTCACCTGCCGCGCTCTCGGTCGCCGCCGCCTGCTCGTCCATGGTCGCTTCGATCGCCTCGAGCAGACCCGCCTCATCGAGCTGTTCCCGAGCAGCGTCGGGCGGGCGCACGGCGAGCGTGCAGCGGGTGTCGAGGACCAACCGGGCCCAGCCGTCCGGGATGCTTCGGGAGTCGGCATCGCCGTCGCCTGGAGTGCGGGCGGCGTGACCATCGCTCGAATCAATCGCGGCAAATGCGCCGGCGTCATCGGTCGCCTCGGGATCGAAGTGCCGCGCTTCCACACGCCGCGCATCGGGCGCGTAGATCACCTCGACGGCGCGGCCCTCGGCCTGGGCGTGGGCCCGGGCCAGACGAAGGCGGAGCAGCAGATCGTCGGCGGTCGATTCGAAGAGCCGCTCATCCAGCAGCGGCGCGATCACCGGCGCTGACACGGCGATCATCGCCACCACGAGCGTCAACGCGATGAGCAGTTCCAGCAATGAGAAGGCGCGTCGAGCCATCGCGCCGCCTTTCGCCAATCAGCCCCCGCCCCCGCCCCCGCCCCCGGAACGCGCACCGCCCGTCGCGGCGTCACCGCCGGAAGGCGTGAACTCGCTGAAGTCCTCGCTGATCTCGCCCTCGGCATCCTTGAAGCGGTCGTGATTGGTGATGTCATCGTCGGTGCCCTCTTCCTTGTCGGGCCCGAGGGAGACGATGTCATAGAAGGCCTCGCCGCGAATCTCGCCCTCGGCGCGATACACCCACTCCGAGCCCCAGCGGTCGCGCGGCGATGGATTCTCCAGGTACGGGCCCTTCCAGTTGACGGCCTCCTCCTCATCCTCCAGCACATCCTTGTTCCACAATGCGGGCAGGCCCTCATCGTCGGTCGGGTAGCGGCCCATGTGCAGCTTGAACATGGACAGCGCGTTGTCGAACTGGTCGATCTGCGTGCGCATCAGGTCGATGTCGGCCTGGTCCTTGGCGGGCAGCAGGTTCACCACCACCAGCCCGCCGATGGCCAGCAGGATGGCGATGACGATGAGCAGCTCGATGAGCGTGAACCCCCGGATAGCCCGGATAGAGCGCAAGTCCCGGCGGCGACGATGCGTGCGAATTCGTGTAGCGCCCACAATGTGCATCCTTCTCTCAGGTGCCGGCAATGCGACGATCCGTCCTGGTCCATAGTAGCATTCGACCGGGACAAAAAAGAACCGGAATCCGTCGATTCATCGCGTCCAGCCCTCCCCGCC
>Ga0299906_10002446_pt1 | contig 15404 bp, 2 predicted proteins | sample RVTome_14_FD_200259 | JGI IMG/M metagenome (GOLD analysis project Ga0299906, IMG submission 200259) | Soil microbial communities from uranium-contaminated site in the Upper Colorado River Basin, Wyoming, United States - RVT145D125 (version 2) ... | reverse complement strand
TTCGCGTTGGCCGCGACGTGGACGGGCTCGAACCCGAGCTCCGCCGTGAAGACGCCGGTGCGGCCGCCGGTCTCCTCCAGACGCAGGTGCTCACCGGCGCCGTCGGATTCGCCCGTGACCCACACGTTCACGGCGTCCCGGCCGCTCGTGAGGTCGAGGTTGACGTCCTCGAGTGTGACCGTCACCATGGCGTCGTAGCCCACGTAGTCCGTCCGGTCGATCGTCAGGCGCGACGACGTGGTGTCGAACCACACGCCACGCACCTCGGGCTCCTGCCGGACGCCGTGGGCGTCCAGGAGGTCCGTGTACTCGACCACGAACCGGTCCTCGTCCGATACGAGGAGCAGCAACGGGTCCCCCGTGGCCGCGGTGGGGTCGTCGGTGAAGCGGAACTCGCCCCGGAACACGCCGGTCGACGGGCCGGTCTCCTCCAGCACCGGGAAGATCGTGTAGCCCGTCTCGAGGTCCATCACGCTCACGGTCGTCGTCTGCTGGGTGACGTCCGTGTCAAGGTCCTTGTCGCGCAGCGTGATGATGGCTGTGTTGAGGGGGTCGTCCGGATCCTCCTGGTTGCGGTAGAGGTCGCGGTCGAGCGACAGCTCGGCCGTGTGCGTCTCGTGCCAGTCGACGAACGAGCTGAACACGACAGGGTCGCCGGTGCGGTTGTACGGGTCGTTGTAGAACGCGGTGATCGTGTCCCCGTCCTTCACGAGCAGCTTGTCGAGGCGGTCGTAGTGGTTCGCCTTGTCCAACTGTCCCTGGTCGTTGTAGACGAGCTCCGTGGTGAAGTTGAACACCGCGAAGTAGCCCCGGTCGTCCTGCTCCGACCTGAAGACCCGGGGACCGTCGACGCCAGGCACCGTGCAGGTCCCCGGCCCGTCGTTGAGGGCACTGCCGCCGTAGGTGTGCTTGCAGATGTCCATCAGGCCGTAGGTCTCCTCGAACGCCTTCTCCTCCTCGGTGCTGTTCGGGATCGACAGCAGCACCTCGTCCAGCGTGTACGTGCCGAGGCGGGGGCGTCCGTAGCGCTCCACGAGGGGCAGCGTGATGCCCTCCGGGTCGCTCTCCGACGTCAGCAGGATGCCGTTCTGCAGCTGGTTGGCCCACCGGGTGGGATCGCCCACGAGGTCGAAGTCCTGCACGAAGACCCAGGCCTGGGTCGTGTTGAGGTGGCGCAGGTCCTGCGTGTATGTCCACCGCGTCCCTGTGCCGTTGTAGAAGACCTTCGTCTCCGGCGGGATGTCCAGCTCGTTGTCCATGGACGAGCCCTGGTGGCCGGCGCTGCGGAACTCGATCCTGGCATCCCGGGTCTCGTGCCAGACGGCGCAGCCGGCGAGGACGGTCACGTTGTCGCCGGTCGTGATGTTCTTCTGCAGCCAGTAGACGCAGACCGGATCGCCGTCCTTGACCGGGAGCTGGCGCTGCAGCGAGTTCCCGGTGGGGGAGAAGTCGAACTGGCCGATGAACCGGCCCGTGTTCGCGCCGACCTCCGACATGGTGACGTTGATCTGGACGGCCCCGTCGTTCTGGATCTCGTTGCCGATGTCGAAGTTCTCCGGCTCGTAGCAGCACTGCCACATGCCGGGCAGCGTGCCCGACGTCACCGTCATGGTGCGGTTGTTGCTTTCGCTGGCGAGCGGGTCGCGGTTCGCGGCGGGGTCGAAGAGGTGGACCCACGCGTTGCGGTAGCCGTAGAAGTCGGTGCGCGGGTTGCCGTCAGTCGCCGTGTTGCGGAGCGTGACGCTCCCGATGGGAGTGTCCTTCACCCGCACGTGGTTCTGGTCCCCGCAGGCCCCGTTCGTCTGGAACGTGGTCAGGTTGGCGGGATCGGCGTAGACGCGTTCGACCGCATCGATCACGGTGGCCGGCTTGCCCGTGAAGTCATGCATGTCCTCGTACCGGACGAAGATCGCGTCGCAGGCGAGTGCCCAGAGGACCTGGATGACGTTCGAGCCGGAGTCGGGATCGATCCACGGCACCCTCTCGGAGTGGCTGCTGTGCGTCGCGTTGAAATAGAAGTAGTTGCGGAACACGCCGGTGTCGAAGGGGGGGCCGCAGGTGCTGCACTCCGGGTCCGCCTCGTGGAGGATGAGCCGGATCCCGAGCGGGTCGCGCGAGCTGGTGACGCGCACGGTCACGATGCCGTGGCCCGCCAGGTCGGTATCGCGGAGCTCGATGAAGCCTCGGTTCGGGTGGCAGGAGAACGCCGTCATCGTGTTGTCGAGGCACGCGGATACGTTGTCCTGGTCGACCCATGTGACGTTGTACGTGTCCGCGCTGGTCAGGTAGGTGGAGCTGGTCTTGAAGTCCAGGATGCCGGTCATGTGCTCGCGCCAGAGGACGCGGGTCTCGATGACCTTGACGTCGCCCGTACGGTTGTGCTCGTCCTCGTACCGGGCGATGACGACGGCGCCGTCCTTGACGCGCAGGGCGGTCGCGGTGCTGGCGTCGTTCGTGAAGCCTAGGAATCCGATGAACTCGCCCGTGCCGGCGCCGAAGTCCTTGGCGCGGCGGGCCGGCTCCCGGCCCTGGGGCGTGTCGGTCTCCTGGAGGACGATGTTGATGCCCGTCGGGTCGACCCCGGCCTGGGAGCCGGCCACGTTGCGGTCCTGCGAGCGGACGTTGATCTGGATCTGGCCGCGGCCGGCGAGGTCGGGGTCCTCGACTCGGATCCACGCGCTCGCGCTGTTCACGTCACGGCCGGTGTCGATGCCGCGCACGACGCGGGTCAGCTCGTTGATGGGAGGGGTCCCTGGGTCCTCACTGACGACGCCCAGGTAATCCTGCGTGACGAACTGGATGCGCCCGTCCTCGGCCTCCTGGAAAAGCGCCCAGATGCGGTTCTGCTCGAGACGGCCGCGGGCGTCGAAGCCGGGGTCGCCGTACTCCACGTAGATCAGGTCGCCGTCCTGGACGTGCAGCCGCGGCAGGTAGCCGCCGCCGGTCATGTCCCGGTTCGTGTGGGTCGAGCTGCAGGTGGAGTCGTTGGGCACGGTCGCGTCGTTGTCGCTTGGCCCGCTCGTCAGGCGGAGGTTGCCCCGGTAGCGCCCGTTGGAGACCTTGGTCGCGAGGCTCATGTTGAAGCCGTCGGGGTCCGAGTCGGAGCTGACCCGGACGCAGAAGAACGTGGCGCTCGTGGGGATGTCGCGGTCGAAGACCTGGACCTCCGCCTCCTCGCCGACGCCGAAGTAGTCCTCCTTGTCCAGGCTCAGCTCGCCGTCCCAGCTCTCGATCCACCGGAGCGTGTCCTGGGCGACGCCGGCGGTGCCGGACCCGTCCTTGTCGTTGTCGATGTAGACGAGCGTGACCTTGTCTTCGTCGCGGACGAAGACCTCGCCGTTGCCCGGGATGCTCGTGGTCTCGAAGCCGAGGAAACCGTGGTAGGCCGCCTTGCCGTTGGGGAGGGTCACGCGCCGGAGGGGGATCTCCTCCCCCACGGTGTCGCTGGTGCTCGTGACCCGCACGACGATCTGCGGGTTGGCCAGGTCGTCGTCGGTGACGTTCATCATGACGACGGCGCCGGTGCCGTGGACCTCGGGGTCGCTGCCCGCGGGGCCCGGCAGGTCGCTGTTGTCCAGGTCCTGGAAGCGGGCGACCCCCGCATGCTGGATGCCTGCCTGGGCGCCGGCCGGCGCCATGGAGGCCAGGATGGCCAGGTTCGCCGTCAGGAGGATGGCGACCAGGAAGATTGCGTTCGTGCGCCCGGGGCGCTGCGGTCGGGGGTCCATCGACATCACCATGGGAGGACGCTGCGGGGCCATGATCGGCGTGCCGCGCGTTGACGATTCCTCCCACAATGCAATCGGGGATATAACTGCACCGGCCCGCCCTAGCTTATGTATAGACTTCGACGAGACCAGAACGCTTTTCTAAGAATTAGCTGACCGCTTCAAATAGAGTCAACGACGTTCGACTGTTCGACTGCAATCCGCCTTGCGGCGAGGCAGTTGAACACATCAAAGACACTATATGATATTCAAGAGGCAGCGAGCGGAAAGCCGACGTCATGACCCCTTGGCGGGTCTGGGCCCAAGGCCCGTCTTCCGGATCGGGCGCTGTGGGGCGGGGCCCGGCAGCAGGCGGAGCCCGGCCCGCGGACCCGAGCCGCGGCAGCGCGCCTCCGCTTCCCCAGGACAAGGAAGGGAAGAAGGGGAGAGGAACGGGCGCGTGACGGTACGTCCCGCGGGCTCAGCGCAGGACGCCGCGCACGCCGCAACTCGGGCATTCCGTGACCAGGGGACGCGGGCCGTGGGCCGTGAACCCGGCGCCGCAGGCGGGGCAGCTGAGGTGATGCGCGTTCGGGTCGGCCTCCTCCTCGGCGACCTCCTCGTATTCCGCACCCGGGACCGACGCGCCCTCGCCGGGGTCGTAGTACTCCTCCTCAGGCCCGCCAAACGGCGACTCCGACTCCAGCACGTTGGGAACGTCGTCCTCGTCCGCGGCGTACTCCTCCTCGTCGAGGGCGGGCCAGCCGTCGTCGGCCCCGGCCTCGTGGCCAGGCTCGGCCTCCGGCCATGCCATGCCCTCTTCGGCCGCCTCGTCCCAGGCCTCGTCCTCCTTGGCCTTGCTGCGGGGCCGCATCAGCACGGCCAGGACCGTGACCAGGATCAGCACCAGGGCGCCGAGGCCGATGAGCAACCACAGCCAGTAGTCGTCGATGAGCTTCTGGAAGAAACCCTTCTCGGCGGCGTCGGCGGTCTGCACCGCACGGCCCTCCATCTCGCTGAAGCCCGGGATGCCGGCACCGGCGCTGTCCGAGGCCTTCCCGAAGCCGCCGACGTAGTACAGGGTCACGAGGTAAAGCGCATCGGCGGACGCGCCTTCGTCGAAGTACTCGCCCTTCTGGAACTCCTCGGAGTCGGCGTCCAGGTCGGCCGCCAACGCGTAGGGGCTCTCCGAGCGCCAGATCTGCACACCGGCCACGACCGCGGGCTGGCCCTGCGGGAGGCTCCAGGTGACGAGGTTGCCCCCGTCCTGGCGCACGGCCGAGACCTGCAGGAGCAGCGCCGTGTTCGCGTTCCGGATCTCCAGGTCCGTGGGACCTTCGTCCACGGGCCCGTCGTCGACCGCCACGACGATCGGGCCGTACGTGACCGTGGGGCCGCAGCCGCCGTCAGAGCCCGCTGCCAAGTGGAAGTAGTACGTCCCGTCGTCCGTGCCGTACCGCGACCAGCTCGTGCCGGTCGTCGCCTCCTCGCTGATGCAATTGACCGTGTAGGCGTCCTGCTCGTTGAGGATGACGTAGTAGCGCAACGAGGCCGGCGTGTCCGGCTCCTCGACGGTGGTCCACAGGATGGTGATGTCCCTGTCGTCCGTGGGCTCCCCCGCCGGATGGCTGCTTGTCAGGACGGGGACGCCGCGCGGCGCCGTGTTGTCCGCTGCAAGCGTCGTGGCCGGCACCGTCGCGAAGGGGCCCTTGTTGCCGCCCAGGTCCGTCGCGCGCACCGCGAAGAAGTAGGTCGTGCTCCGCTCCAGGCCCGACACCGTGACCTGCTGCTCCTTGCCCGCCGTCTGCGTGCGCACGGCGGGACTGAACGAGAGGCTGCCCAGGGGCACCGGCGTCGCGGCGTCGAAGGCCGCCTCGTCGGCGATCGCGGCGGCCGAGCGCCGGATCTCGTAGCCGTCGGGGCCGGCCGTGCCCGTGCCGGTCTCGTTGTTCTTCGGGGCGCTCCACGCGAGCACGACCCGTCCGATGTTGGCCTCGACGACGCGAAGGCCCGTCACGGCGCCCGGGGGATCCGTGTCCTTGGTCTTCACGAGGACCGTGATGGAGAGCAGCGTCTGCGCCCCGTCGTCATCGGTCGCCGTGAAGTTCACGATGTAGGTCCCCGACTGGTTGAAGCTGTGCGCGATCGTCGCGGGCGGCGTGCCGGTGGCATTGATGGGCGTCGTGCCGTCTCCGAAGTCCAGTCCCCAGGAGACGACGGTGCCGTCCTTGTCCGTGGCCTCGAACATGAAGGACACGGAATCGCCGGGGTCGATGCGGACCGTCGTGCCGTCCAGCGCCGGCGTCGTCGTGACGGCCACGTCGGGCGGGGAGTTGACGTTGGCCTCCCACACAGCGTCCGCGCGCTTTGGGGCCTTCTCGTCCAGGAGGCCGTCGCCGTCCTGCTCCTTGTCGATGAAGTGGACGCTGATCCGGTCCCCGTCCTGGACGGCAAGGCGGCCGTTGCCGAGCACGCGGGCCCCCTCGAAGCCGAAGCTGCCCACGAACTCGCCGCTCCTGCCCGACGTCTCGCGCACGAGGATGCGCTCGCCGCCGCCGTCGCGGTCGCTCGTGACGAAGACGTAGAACTCGTCCTTGAGGGCCGTCACGTCCTTGTCCTTGTCCACGAGCGTGATCGTGGCCACGGCGTCGAACGTCGTGTACGTCTTCTTGTCCAGGCTCAGGTGCGTGGCCGTCGCGTCGAGCCAGGTGGCGGTGCGGCGGTGCTCCACCGCCTTGCCGGCGGTGTCGTTGGTCTCGTGGTAGTAGACCTCGAACTCGTCGCCGTCCCGCACCAGGAGCCGGTCCGCGGCGGGCGCGCCGGCGAGGTTGTCCTCGCGCTCGAACGTGAACTTGCCCCGGAACAGGCCGGATCCACCGGTCGTCTCCGTGGCGCTGAAGAACAGGAAGTCGCCGTTGCGGGGGTTGAACGCCTCGAGGCGCAAGCCGCTTGACGCGATCGTGTCCTGCACGGACGTCCGGTCCTGGTCCTTGTCCGTGATCGTGACCTCGACGAAATTGCCGGGGGCGCTCGGCGAAAGCTCGTAGCGGTAGAGGCTCCGGTCGATCGACATGGAGCCGCTCGTCGTCTGCTCCCAGCGGACGAAGGCCACGAAGGTCTCCTCCTTGCCGGTGTCGTTGCGGGGGTCGTCGTAGAAGACGGAGACCGTGTCGCCGTCGCTGACCTTCAGGCTCTTGCCGGGTACGCTGGAGCCTGTCGTGAAGTCGAAGCTCCCGATGAAGCCGATGTCGGACGGGAACCGGACGCCGTCCGACGTGATGCCGGAGTCGCCGTAGCGCTCGCGCAGCTTGATCCGGATGCCGGTCGGGTCGGCCTCCGAGACGATGCGCACCTCGATCTGGTCGGTGTTCTTCGTCGTGTCCGCGAATCGGTCCTCGTCCCGGACGAACACGTGGACGCTCCGGAGGCCGTAATAGGTCTCCTGGCCCGTCACGCCGATCCCCATGTCGGCGCCGAGGTGGGCCGCCGTGCGGAAGGTGATGGAGGCGTCCACGACGGCGGAGGACGTCGCCAGCGGGGTCCATGCGGGGCACACGGGCGGCGTGAGGACGTTCGTCCGGACCCCGGTGGCGTTGTGGTGCAGGAAGAACGCGCAGAGGTTGTCGCCCTCCTGGAGGCCGCCGGGGACCAGGAACTCGCCGCGGTACTGGACCGTGCTGCCGATCGTCGTCCGGGTCACGGTGACGGGCGAGACGGCGCCGCCGGTCAGGGCGTCGCCCGCGCCGGTCCAGTCCGGCCAAGCCCCGGGACGGCCGATGTGGACCGTCGCCGTGGAGGCCGAGAGGTGCGGATCCACCAGGACCACGTGGGCCGTCTCGCCGGGGGCGAAGGAGGACGCCGCCGAGCCGCCGGGGGTCTTCGAGAGGATCAGGGTCTCGGAGACGACGGCGGGCAGGCTGACCCGATCGGGGGCGTGGACGACGACCTGGACGGCGGTCCCGGTCGTGCCGCCGACCTGCCCCTCGACGACCTTGCGTCGGTCGCCGTCCGCGCCTCGCTCCTCATACGCGAAGGCGTTCAGGTTGGTGCCGTGGGGCGCCCAGATGGCGGCCAGGCCACCGGGGCCGTCTCCTTCGGACAGGCTGTTGGTGCCGTTGAAGTGGAATTCGCCACGGAACACGCCCGTGTCCCCGGACTCGATGACGGTGACCGTGACGCCCAGCTGGTCACGCGACGACGTGACCTGGATGGATTCCATGTCGCCGGGAACGCTGTCGTCCTTCCGGTCCTCGTCCCGGAAGTAGAGGAAGCCCTTGGCGCAGGGGCCGCCGCAGAGCGTGACGTTCGTGGTCCCGTTGTAAGAGGCGGTGCGCGTCGTTGTGGTGGCGGACGTCGTGAACGTCAGCGCCGCGTCGAAGCTCGCGTGCCACGTCAAGGCCGCCGACTGCGTCGCCTGCTCCCCCAAGGCATCGTCGGCGTCCGTGTAGCGGGCCTCGACCTCCGCACCCTCGACCACGCGGAGGCGGTTGCCGGTGCTCGGCGAAGCCGAGATGAAGCCCAGGAACCCGAGGAACTCGCCGGTCGCGGGCCCGGTCTCCGTCAGGGTGACCGCGATGCCGGTGGGATCGACCTCCGCGGGTCGGGTCGGGTGCGTCGAGCGGAGATTGATCGTGAGGTTCTTGCGGCCCGCGAGGTCCTTGTCCTCCAGACGGAGCCAGGCGTTGGCGTCGGATGCGCTCGTGCCGGTCGACTGCCCGAACGCCTCCGGCGCCAGGCAGGGCCCGCCGGGCGGGCAGGCGCCGGGACCGGCCAGCAGCGTGTTGTAGTCCTCGGTGGTGAACTGGAGGATGCCCGTGAAGCTCTGGACCCACACGGCCTCGTCGGAGGGTTCCTCCTCGTGGCCGCGGGTGTTGAAGCCGGGCTCGGCGTACTCGACGCGGACCTTGTCGCCGTCCTGGACCGCGATGCGGGGCGGCACGACGCCCACGTCGGTCTCCGCGCCGAAGCCGAAGCGGCCACGGTACTGGCCCTGGGACAGTTGGGGGATGGACAGGATGATGCCGTCGGGGTCGGAGTCCGACGTGACGAGGACGTCGAAGGTGCCGGCCGTGACGGGGATGTCCGCGTCCTGGACGGTGACCTCGGCCTCGGCCGCCGCCCCCCGGTACTGGGTGTTGTCGAGCGTGACGGAGCCCGGGGCGGCCACGAACCATTGGACGAAGTCCTGGGAGACGGCCACCTGGTCCGTGAGGTCCTCGTCGTCGATGTAGATGGCGCTCACCGTGTCGCCGTCCTGCACGTAGACCTCGCCGTTGTCCGCGACGGGGCTGGTCTCGAAGCCGAGGAAGCCGTGGTACACCGGGTACCGCTTGCCCTCCATGCGGTGGAGGAGGATCTCCTCGCCGATGTCGTCGCTCGTGGAGGTGACGCGGACGCGGATGAAGTCCTCGACGAGGTCCTTGTCCGTGACGTTCAGCATGACGACGGCGCCAGGGCCGTGCACGCGCGGGATGGAGCCCGTGCCCTTGCCGTCCGTGTCGAGCGGCGTCTCGTTCAGGGCCATGAACGTCAGGTTGCCGGTCTCGTGGGGCGGCCAGTCGCCCTGCGCCTCCATGTGTTCGGTGGTGTGGGTCGCCGCGGCGGGCGCGAGGCCGGCCAGGGGGGCAAGGAGCATCACCGCAGCGAGGAACAGGCCGCGGAGGGGGGTGGTTCGCATCGACATCCAGGTCACCTGATCGCCGGTCCAGCCGCCCGATCGGGCGACGCCGGCATCCACGGATCCCTCCAGAAACCCGTCTGAAATATAACTTCATCGTCCTCTCGACCCTTATGTAATCTCTGATAAGAAGCAGGAACCCTTATGAAGTTTGGATTTGGACATCTTTTATAGGGTCATACATGAGCTGAGCTTCGACTTGAATTTTCGAGGCGGCAGGGACGACCCGCCGAAACATGAACCTATTTGAAGTTCTTGAATCAAGCCGCCTCGTCGCACCCTCTGCCTCCAATACCCCCTCCCCCGACCAGGGAGGCGCAAAGACCGGTCGGACCGGCGGCCTTCCGCCAGGGCCCGCGGACGCCCGGACCCCCACGCGCCGATCGCCGTCCGACGCCCGCTGTCCCGTCGGCGGCACCCTCACTTTCCCCGTTGCACGAGCATCCAGGCGAGGGACGGCGGGCGCGGGCCCCGGGCGGCCGTCCCGGGCGTCGGCCCGGCCGGATATGCCGCTTGGCCGGCTTCACTTCCGCCTGCGCGGCATCCAGAAGAGGGCAAGGACCACGGATGCGATGACGGCGACCACGAGGAGACCGATCATGAGACCGAGGCTGGTGCGGACGTTCGCGATCTGGATGTCCTGCGCCGGCGCGGGATCCGTCTGCTCCTTGGGCAGAGACAGGCCGTTCAGGGGATCCGAGCCCGCGGCGCGCTCGACGTCGTTGAGGAAGCCGTCCCCGTCCGCGTCGTCGTCCGCGTAGTCGCAGATGCCGTCCCCGTCCGTGTCCCGGGTGCCCATCGGGTCGCGCGGGCAGGCGTCGAGCTCGTTCACGACGCCGTCCCCGTCGATGTCGACGTCGCAAACGTCGCCGATGCCGTCCTTGTCCAGGTCCGCCTGCACGCCGCCCAGCCCCGCCGGGTTGCGCTCGTCCGGGCAGTTGTCCCTGCCGTCCGCCACGCCGTCCCCGTCGCTGTCGCCCTCGCAGGCGTCGCCCATGCCGTCCAGGTCCGTGTCGGCCTGCAGCGGGTTCGGCGTGAAGCGGCAGTTGTCCTGCGCGTTGCGGACCCCGTCCCCGTCCAGGTCGTCGTCGCATTCGTCGCCGACGCCATCGCCGTCCCGGTCCTTGTTGCTGCTCGGGACGAGCGGACACAGGTCCAGCCGGTCGTAGAAGCTGTCGCCGTCCCGGTTCAGCTCCGCGGTCGGCTGGTCCACGCCGCTCATCGGCAGGGGGAGCACCTCCGGCGGATCCGGCACCGTGTCGCGGGACTGGGGCATGACGATCGTGAAATCGACCTGGTCCTCGTCGATGAACGTACCGTTGTCGTCGTACCACTTGGCGGTGATCGTGTGGACGAACGGCGGGGACGTCATGGCGAAGCGCAGGTTCCCCTCCTCGTCCACCATGTTCAGGTCGAAGCTGAACGTCCAGTCCGCCGTCGGCTGCTTCCGCGTGTCGACGGGGAGGCTCTCGGTATCCTTGAGGACGTACTCCACCAGATCCGTGTCCCCATCGAGAGCCAGATTCACGCGCTCCCCCCAGTCCCCTTCCTCCCCGTGGATCACGAAGAGCGTGAGGTCCCGGGCGGTGGAGACGACCTTCGACTTGGTGCCGACCTTGAGCACGTCCTCGGCGGTGAGCCCCCACACGTAGGTGCCGGCTTTCTCGAAGGAAAGCTGGTACGGGGAGCAGGACTTTTGCATGACGGCCTTCGCGGACCCCTTAGGAGATAACAGACTCGCTTCATTCTTCTCATTCTCGATGTCGACCGGGTTCTGGCTGGGCTTGCCCGTCGCGTCGATCCATTCCCACGAGCACTTGGTCACGCCGGAACCGCCGACGAAATCCGGCTTGACGGTGATGAGCTCGTTGACGGCGGCCTCGTAGACGCCGCCGATGTCGACCTCCAGGAACTCCAGGGTGGGCGGGTCGAAGCGGAAGTCGAGCTGGTAGCCTGTGCTGGGGTCCGTGGTGTCCGCGCTCTCCGGCACGAGCACCTGGGCACCCGTGACGTAAGGGTCCGACTTCACAAGCGCCGTCCCGGCGCCGAGGGCGGTCACGGTGGTGCCGTCGACGGCCGGCGCACCGCCCCGCACGATGGTGCCGCAGCCCGCGGCCCCGCCGGCCGGTGGGTTCGTGAGATCGAGGGCGCCGCGGTCGAACGTGAACGTCACGGTGGCGGCCTCGACATCGATCATGCCGGGGTTCGACGGCCCCAGCGGTGGCGAGGAGACCGGACACAGGACGTTGTCCCAGCCGGCCATCGCCGGGTTCGCCATGTCGGACTTGGCGATCGCCCCGACGCGGAAGGCGCGGTCGCCGGAGGCATCGGTCTCGGAGACGCCGGCGTAACAGACCTCGTTGGGGTTGTTGTCCAGGCAGAACGCGACGCCGTAGAAGGCGTCCCGGGTGTCGTCCAGGAGCATCGTTCCGGCCCGCGTGCTGTTCAGCTCGGCCAGCCGCAGGACCACATCCACCTGGCCTCCCGCCTGGGGGAGGATGCACACGGCGCGGATGTCGTGGTCGCTGCCCTGGGGTAGCCGCTCGCCGGCCACGTACATGAAGGGGGCCACGTCGAACTCGGGGTCGATGAGGCGCATGCCGCTGCGGCAGTCCTCGGTCCCCGGTTCGGGCTTCGCCTCGAGTGTGACGACCTCGTGCAGGCTGCGCGTGCGGTCGCGGATGTCGAAGGCGTAGAAGTCCAGCTCCACCGTGCCGGTCTGGTTGACGAAGAGGCCGGTGCCGGCGCAGTTGAGGCTATCATCGATGTGGACGGCATCCTCGCTCGCCCAGAGGCAGGCGTAGAGGCCGCTGCCGCCGATGACCTCGGCCTCGACCTTGGTGCGCACCCCTTTGAGGACCTCGTCGGGCTCGGTGAAGTCGACGGCGAGGTCCGACAGCATCCAGTCGCGCGTCACGGTCCCTTCCACGACGACCGAGTCGAAGGAACGGTACGCCGTCATGGGCGCGGGGGCCGTGATGTCGATCTGCCCGAAGCCGCCGAACCGCTCCACGGGTGTCGGGTCCCCGATCCAGCCGTCCTCCATGTAGTAGTCGCAGGCGTAGGGGAACGGCGTGTCGAAGGCGCCGAGGAGGCCACATCCCGTGCTCTGCCGGTACAGGGTCGCGACCGCCCTGTCGGAGGTCTTGCCGTTCGTGCAGCCACCCGGGGCCGCCGGCAGGCAGCCGTCCGCGAAGGCGAGGTGGATGCGGCCCTCGGAGTCGAGGTCCAGGTCGTTGTGCTCGCGGAGGTTGCGGCAGTCCGGCGTCAGGTCGGCGCTCGCTTCATGGAGCATGCCGCGGTCCCAGATTCCGCCGATCTGCACCGGGTCGTCCGCCGGCGTAAGGCGCTTGACGGTCCAGTTGGCGCCGCCGTCGAACGTCATCGCGAGGTAGTAGTGCCACTCGTGGATGTCGGCGAAGGAGCTGCAAAGGTTCTCGTGCGAGGGCGTCCCTGGCATGTACACACCAGGCCGCGTGCTGCCGAGGAACGTGACCGCGGCCCGGTCGTCGTCCCCGACGACCACGTTGGCGAACTCGGCCTCGATGACCGGCGGGTCTCCGGGGTAGCCGGCCCAGGGGATGCCGCCAGGGATCAACGGGCACGCCACGAGGTCTTGGCAGGGCGGCGAGATGAACACCTGCCCCAGGTCGATGTAGGAGCCCGACCATCCAGGCGGGGCGCTGCCGGACATGCTGTTGTTCTGGCCAAGCGTCTCCCACGTCACGCCCTTGTCGAAGCTCTTCGCGACGTAGATGCCGTTCTCCTCCGCGTGGGCGACGTAGATCGTGCCGTTGGTGCCGATCCCCACGGACGGCTGGAAGGAACCGCGGTCGCAGTCGGCGGGGGCCGCGCACGGCAGGGCGCGGAAGGCCCACGTGAGGCCGCCGTCCTCCGAGACGATCAGGGAGGCGTTGGCAGCGCCGCAGTTGTGGTTGGTAAGAAAGAGCGTGCCGTCAGGCCCCACCTTGCCGTGACCGACGCCGCCGATGCACGGACCGAGGGGGTCGACAGGCACCGCGGGGGCGAAGGTCACGCCGCCGTCGTCGCTGAAGGAGCAGGACATGTCGTTGTCTGCGGTGTGACGTGGGTCCATGCCTTGGCCGCAGTAGTAGACGGCGTGGGGGTAGGCGGGCGTGCCCGCGAGCGCGAAGGGGCCCGACGCGATGCTGGCGTTGCCCAGGCTCACGGCGCAGGGGTCCGCCATCGGGGTCCAGTGCTGCCCGTCGTCGTCGGAGAAGCGCATCAGCGAGCACGGCCCTGCGACGTTGCCGGCCCAGGTGCGACCCGTGACCGGGTCGGTGTGGAGGAAGCCGCCGAGCTCCGTCGATACGGTCTCAGGGAAGGGCGTGACGTCCGTCCAGACCGGGAAGGGCGGGTTCTCGTCGTCCTTGAAGACGACCCGATAGACGTTCCGGTTCGCCTTGTACATCACATTATCGGTCTTCCAGGAGATGCCGATCGTGGGGCCCCCGGATTCGTTGTAGCCGTCCAGGGTGCTCGGGGCCTTGTACTCCGTGAAGGCGGGCTCGCCCACCTGGCCGAACGACTGGGCTGGGCCCCAGGGGGGACCGAACTTGATCAGTGTCGGCGGGGCGGCCTCGGCCGTCTCGGCGAAGGAGAGGCCGGCCAGACCCGAGGCCAGGAACGCGGCGACGATGAGGAAAGCGGGACCACGACGCATCAGGGACCACCCGGGATGTCGTTCACGTGGATCACCGGCCTTGAAACGCTTTTGGGACGAAGATCGCCGCAAGCCACCCCCGACGTCATGGTCCGTCCTCCCTGGGACGGATCACGAGGAAGAGGACCACGCCGACCCCCGCCAGGAGGGCTACGAGGCCCAGGGACCCGAAGAGGCCCACGCCCGCCGTCTCCGCAGGGTCGACCCGGTGCACGGCCAGTTCGTCCGGCAGGGGCGCCGAGTCGGCGTCCTCCGGATCCGTTCCGGCGCGCAGCTCGTCGGCGTTCAGGAACCCGTCGCCGTCCAGGTCCGCGTCCTCGTTGTCCGGCACGCCGTCACCGTCCAGGTCCCGCCAAGCGTCGTACCTGTCGGGGTAGTCGTCCCGCTTGTCCGGCACGCCGTCGCCGTCATCGTCGTCGTCGCAGACGTTGCCTTCGCCGTCACCGTCCAGGTCCACCTGGAGCTCGTTCCAGTCCTCGGGGCAGTTGTCCCAAGGGTCCGCGATCCCGTCGCCGTCGGCGTCCGATGCGCAGGCGTCGCCGACCCCGTCCTCGTCCTTGTCCGCCTGGGCCGGATTGGGCGTCTGCGGGCAGTTGTCGTCCCCGTTGAGGACGCCGTCGCCGTCCAGGTCGGGGTCGCAGGCGGCCTCCTCCCCCTCGTCGCCGGCCATGTGGGGGCACGCGTCGCGGTCGTCGGAGGCGCCGTCGAGGTCCTGGTCGTCGCTCTCGTCCTTCCCCTCGGCCCACCGGGCCTCGGGAGGCCGGCTCCCGTTGGGCTCGCCGGCGCGCGTAGCCGGAGGCCGATCGTCCGCCTGCACGGCGTTCGGGTCGCAGTCCGCGGCCTGGTACACCTTCATGGCGGAGGCGCCGCCGTAGTCGGCGACGAGGGCGTAAGTGCACCGCGCCGCCGGGAAGGACTTGAGGTCGATCTTCACGGACCACGCATCGACGGGGGGCGGCCCCGTGGTGGTGGCGGTGCCGGCGCCCAGGCCGTTCACCGTGAACTGCACCGTGTAGGGGCCCGACGGCACGGCCGCAGGGCCCAGCATGTACGGGGTGCTGGGGCCGTCGCTGGTGTCCCCGGCGCTGTTGTGGACGATGCCCACGCCCGCGACCATCTCGTGGGCCCAGGCATACCAGTCCTGCAGGACGACGCCCGGCACCGTGACGGGGGCCTTGGAGGGCATGACGCAGCCCGTGGCGGGCGTGGCCGCCCAATCCAGCATGGCATACTCGAGGTGGAAGACGAGGATGCCGCCCGCAACGGGCGTCGCCGCGCCATAGCCGCTGCCAGGCAGGGCGTTCAGTTCGCACCACTTGGCGGTCGCGTCCTCCAT
>Ga0299906_10002445_pt1 | contig 15404 bp, 10 predicted proteins | sample RVTome_14_FD_200259 | JGI IMG/M metagenome (GOLD analysis project Ga0299906, IMG submission 200259) | Soil microbial communities from uranium-contaminated site in the Upper Colorado River Basin, Wyoming, United States - RVT145D125 (version 2) ... | reverse complement strand
GGCGGACAAGGGACTGGCCAAGAAGGTGCTGGCCTTCCATCGCATCCCGGCGCCGCTGTTCACCGTCATGCCGATCGGCCGCAGGGTCCGCCGCCCGCGCCGGCTGGAGTTCCCGCTCATCGTCAAGTCGCTCCAGGAGGAGGCCTCGCTGGGCATCGCCCAGGCCTCGGTCGTCTGGAGCGATGACAAGCTCGTCCAGCGCGTGGCGTTCATCCACGAGCAGATCGGCACCGACGCCCTCGTCGAGCAGTACATCGAGGGACGCGAGCTGTACCTGGGCGTCATCGGCAACCAGCGCCTCACCACCTTCCCGCTGTGGGAGATGTTCTTCGAGAACCTGCCCGAGGGTGCGCCCCGCATCGCCACCCGCAAGGTCAAGTGGGATGAGGGCTACCAGAAGCGCATCGGCCTCACCACCGGCCCCGCCACCGACATCGCCCCCGAGCTGGCGCGGCAGATCGAGCGCCTTTGCAAGCGCGCCTACCGACTGCTGGGCCTGAGCGGCTACGCCCGCTTCGACCTGCGCCTGACCGCCGACGGCCGCGTATTTGTCATCGAGGCCAACCCGAACCCCCAGCTTGCGTTCGGCGAGGACTTCGCCGAGTCGGCCGACTTCGCCGGCGTGAAGTACACGCAGCTCATCGGCAAGATACTCAGTCTCGGCCTGAGCTTCCGGCCGATGTGGCGAGAGACGGGCGGGTAGCGATGCCCTCCGGGCCGATGCCGCGCGGGGCGGATCGGTCGATGCGACAACGCCCGGACGCGGCCCGGTTACGTGGTGAGGCGGCGGCCCGGAATCGCATCCACCGTCGCTTGACGCCTTGCCCAGCAGGTATCATGACCGGTTCGTGGCGCGTTGCCGCGAGGTCGGTGGACCCTTTTCATGATGGAGGAGTTCGAATGCGTGCTGCTCTGGTCATGGCGCTGGTTCTGCTGGGCGGGTGCGGGAAGTCGGATGACAAGGCGACGATCGAGATCCCGGACGGGACGGTCGAGTTCGAGGCCGGCCGGATCGACATGACGACCAGCGAGGGGCGCGTCGTCATGGGATCGACCGAGATGCCCGAGGGCTGCCCCATCGTCCTCATGGACGGGGCGACGATCGTGAACAGCACCCACATGTCGCAGCCGGACGGGAACGTGCTGTTCCAGTTGCAGGTGACGACCGCGGCCCCCCTGAAGGATGTCGCCGCATTCTACGAGAAGATGTTCAATGACCAGGGCGTCGAGGTCTCGCGCTCGGAGCAGGCCGATGCGGAAAACCAGATCATCATGCTCACGGGCGCGGCGGAGGGCGTCGACGCGAGCGCGATGATCATGCGGGAGCGGGGCGCGACCGAGACGAACGCCACGATCACGTGGAGCGGGAAGAAGAAATAGCCGCCACGCGATGCGGAGGTGGTTCATCGCGATGCGGCGCCGCCCGTCTCGATACGCCGGCGCCGATTCTTTGCCCGAATCGGCCAGATCGGCCCGGTCGTTCGACATAGGTTTGCGGAACTTCGGCCGCGTCCCGGTTGGCCCGAGCCGATACCATGAGAGCGGCACGACGCCCCTGTGCTGCCCATTCGAGCCCTCGTGAAGCCATGATCCGACACCTCAGGATCGTCGCCGCCTGCGCGGCACTGGTGCTGCCGCTCTTGCCGCTTGCCGCGCCCGCCGCGGGCCAGTCGCGCGATCCGCTGGCGACGACCGCCGCCGCGGCCATGCCGGCAGAGAACCCCCCTTCGCAGTGGATCCGCGCAGCGCCGGCAACGGCGCGCCCGGCCGCCGCCATCCGCCCCCTGGGCGATGAGGTCATCCGCACGCGGCAGGTGGTGCTGGATGTGCCCGCGCTCGACGGGGCCCGCGCGGCTCCGGGGGCGACGCTGCGACTGGACCTCTTCGATGATGCGTCGTTCGAGGGCGTCATCACCCGCATCGATGCCCCCGGGGCGCTGATCGGCCGCGGCGACAGCTACTCGCTCAGCGGGCGTCTGAGAGGCATCGCCGGCGGCACGTTCGACCTGGTGGTGCACCGGGGCATCGTCGCCGCGCGCATCAGCGCCCCGCCCATCGGCGACTACCAGATCTGCCTCGCCGGCGGCGGCCGACACGAGGTGCGCCAGCTTGACCAGTCGAAGCTCGGCGGGTGCGGCGTGGACGAACGCACGGTCGTGCGGGCCGCGGAAGCGCCGCCCGCGGTCAAGTCCGGCGCGCCGCCGAAGGATGACGGATCGCGTATCGACGTCATGCTGCTGTACACGCCCTCGGCCCGCGACGAGGTGGGCGGCACGGCGGCCATCGAGGCCGAGATCATGCTCGCCGTAACGACGGGCAACTCCGCGTACGCCAACAGCAACATCTGGACGCGGCTGGTCATCGTGCACATCGGCGAGGTCGCCTACACCGAGTCGGGCGTGGGCTTCTTCGACCTTCACCGTCTGTCCTTCTCGGCCGACGGCGTCATGGATGAGATCCACCCCCTGCGCAACATGCTGGCCGCCGACAACGTCGGGCTCTTCGTGGACAGCAATCTCGACTCGTGCGGCATCGGCTTCCTCATCCAGGACTACTCGATCAACGTCTCCAACTTTTCGTTCAATGTCACCGCGATCTCCTGCGCTGTGGGCAACTTCACCTACATCCACGAAGTCGGCCACAATCTCGGCTGCGCGCACGACCATCTCACCGCGCTGCCCACCGAGGGCGCGTTTCCCTATTCGTTCGGCTACCTCGATCCGGACCTGACCTTCCGCACGGTGTTGGCCCTGCCCAACGGCTCGCCGCGCGTGCCGTGGTTCTCCAACCCGGACATTCAGTTCCTCGACACGGGCCGGGTCACGGGCACGCCCGAGGGCGCGGCGGACCCGGCGGACAACGCCCGCACCATCGACGAGAACGCCTTCTTCGTGGCGAGCTTCAAGCAGACGATCTGCCCGGCCCCGGTTCCGCCGCCCGGCACCGACTGCAACAACAACTGCATCGACGACTTCGACGATGTGTTCGGCGGCCTCGTGCCGGACTGCAACGAGAACTTCGTGCCGGACTTCTGCGATGTCAACGCCGGCTGGGTGATGGACTGCAACAACAACCGCGTGCCGGACGAGTGCGAGGACTGCAACGGCAACGCCATCGCCGACTCCTGCGAGTTCAGCGCCGACGTGCTGCTCTCGTCGGGGGCGCTCTCGCCCATCGGCGCCGGCCATCCCGTGCAGCACACCTTCACCGCTCCGCCCGAGCCGATCGGCAACATCACCATGCGCCTCCTGGCCACGGCCGACATCGGCGACTTCCTGCGCAACCTGACGGTGTTCATCAACGACGAGCCGGTGGAGCAGGTCTTCCGCGGCGGCCAGCAGGCCTGCGCCGCCACGCCCGCTCTCGACACGGTCTTCGTCGATGCGGCGACGTTCCTGGCCCTCACCGGCGGGCCCGGGGCCGATGCGGTCGTGCGCCTCGAGGCGAGCAGCTCGGTGAACGCCTTCGCGTGCGGCGGGACTTCCAGCGTCACCGTCGAGTTGCTCTACGAGACCATCGGCGCCGCGGAGGATGCCAACGACAACGGCCTGCCGGATGAGTGCGACCGCGCCGACGGCGACATCACCCTCGATGGCGTCGTGAATGTGGCGGACCTGCTGGAGTTGCTGGCGAACTGGGGTCCGTGCCCCTCGCCGGTCCTGGCGCCGTGCCATGCCGACATCACCCGCGACGGCCGGGTCGACGTCTTCGACCTGCTGACGCTTCTGGCGGGGTGGGGATGAGCACGCGGGGCCGCGGTCCCGATGTCGCACACTCGCGGCTGGCTGCTGAACTCCGAGGGTCAAACGCTCATTGCTCCGCCATTTCGCTTGCGGACCACCAGAAGCGCGGCCATACTATCGGACGAAGAGAAGGCGGTGACGGCATCGCTTCGCGAGGGTGTGGACATGAGGACCGGGCGAGCATGGGGATATAGTTATGCGGCAGTGGCCGGCGCGCTGTTGTGCACGGCCGCCGCGCCCGGGCAGATCCAGCCCAGCGGGTACACATGCTCGGGGACCATCGCCCGCACGAACAACAACTCGCTGGCGATCACGCACCGGCTGCTGGTGTGCGCGCTGCCGACCTCAGTGGTCCATTATTGGGATCTCAGCAGCGATCCGAATATGGCCGGCCAGTACACGACGCTGAAATGCGTGGACTGGAGTCTGTGGTCGAGCGCCAATCTGGTGAACCAGACGGTCTTCGTGCGCGTGTGGCAGGACCTGGCGCCGGGCCGCGACGAGACGACCAACTGCGCTGACACGATCGATGAGACCCAGCCCGGCCCCAGTGCTGCCGATGCCGTACTGCTGTGGGTCGAGACCGAGGTCTTCCCACCGAGCACCAATGGGACGACGAGCTTGACCGTGCCGCGCCCGGACGGCGACCGGAGCACCATCTTCGTTGGCCCGACCGGCGGCGGCGTGCTCCTGGCCCCTGATTCGCGCTTCTACATCGAGTTGCTTCATCTCGGCGAGGCCGTTACTCGCTTCGGGTGCAATCAGGCCGGGGAGGCGGGCGATGGCGACCCGGCCGATCCGCGAGTGACGTGGATGCGCAGTTTTAACTGCAATGGCGGCGGATGCTCCGACGGAACCTGCAACCCGCCCCTTGGCAGCGGGAGTCCGCCGTGCACGAGCAACCCCATTGTCAAGTGGAGTGAATTCGCGCCCAATCCGGACCTCGACCGCGATGTGGTCATGCAGGTGCATTTTCGCTTTCGGTGCGAAGGGTATCCGGCGCCTCCTCCCTATTCGTGTTTCGGCGATCTCGACAACGACTTCGTCGTCGGCGTGTCGGACTTGCTGGAATTGCTGGGCCACTGGGGCACCTTCTTTGTCAGGCCGGAATGTCCTCATCCGTTTGTCGTGGGCGACTATGACTGGAACTGGATGATCAACGTCACGGACCTGTTGGACATGCTGGCACTGTGGGGCCCCTGCCCGAATCCGATCGACGAGTGCGCCGAACTTGTGCAGCAGGATTTTTCACACAACATCGTCGGAAGGGTCGGCGAGGGCGATCATGCATGGACTATCGACGGCCTGCTCGACGGCCCACCCCGGCCGAGCACCAACAACTTCGATGACATCCTCAGCGGCCCCACCGAGTGCGGCTGGCACGACTACGGCGCAGGCGGCATTCCCGGCGGGTTCCGCTGGGGCGATGCATTCGGCATCGATGCCGCCACGGGCGCTGAGGGCGGCGATGTCTGGTTTCTATACGGCCACCTGCGACGGGCCCGTGGAGATCACGACCCAGGGCGAATGCCTGCCCGGCGATGTTCAGGACACGATCATCGAGGTCTACCCGGCCGATTCGGGCTTCGGTTGGCTTGGGTGCCCCGACGCATGGACGGAACTCCTGGCCTGCGATGACTCATCGGCCGGCGGATGCGGCGATCATGGCCGGATCGAACTGAATGTGAGTGAATGGGAGCGCTTCTACATCCGCATCGGCGGCAAGTTCGGCGAGATGGGCGCCGGCGTGCTGTCCATCCATCAGGTGCAGACCGGCCTGCCCGACTGCAACGGCAACGGCTTTCTCGATTCATTCGACATCTGCTCCGGGGCGAGTCTCGACTGCAACAACAACGCCGTCCCGGACGAGTGTGAAACGGATTGCAATGGCAATGGCATCGCCGATATCTGTGAATTGGCCGGGAACGACTGCAACAGCAATGATGTCCCCGACGACTGTGAAAACGATTGTGATGGCAGCGGCATCATCGACGCCTGCGAATCGCTGCACCTGATCGACTCCGGGCCGATCGGGCCGTTCGGGGCGGGACTGCCGGCCTCGGTCATGATCACGTCGCCCCCGGAAGCCCTCAGCGATGTGACGTTCTCCTTCTTCGCCTCCGCGGACCTCGGCGATGCCCTGCGATCCGTGGACCTGTTCATCGACGGCTTCTACATCGCCACGGTCTTCGAGAACACGGGCGGGTCGTGCACACTTCCGGGTGACCGCGAGGATGTGATTTACCGCCGCGCGTTCTTCAACATCATCTACACGCTGGACGGCGACACGGATGCGCTGGTCGAGCTCGTGCCGACGATGGATGTCGATGCGGATGCGTGCCCCGCCGGGTCGTTCATCCAGATTTCCATGAAGTACTTCATCGCGCCGACGCCGGAGGACAACGGCGCCACGCAGGACTGCAACGGCAACGGCATCTGGGACCTGTGCGATGTCGCCCCCGGAGGCGCCTCGGCGGACATCAACGGCAACGGCGTGCCGGATGAGTGCGAACTGTGAAGACTCCCCCGTGCAATCTCGCCGGCCCACGATCACGCCGGCCCCGACGCGCCCCTTGCCCGGCCATTGCCGGCGCGCTGCTCCTGACGTGCGCGGCAGAGGGCCAGATCCAGCCGGGCGCATACACGTGCACCACCAACTTGGCCCGCACAAACAACTTCTCCCTGGCAATCACCCACCGGACGCTCACCTGCGGCTCGCCCACCGGCATCATCCATTACTGGGACCTCAGCACCGATCCCGACCTCGCCGGGCAGTACACCACGATCCGCTGCATGGACTGGAGTCTCTGGTCCAGCTCCAATCCCGGCGAGCAGACCATCTACGTTCGCGTGTGGCAGGACATGGCCCCCGGGCGCGACCAGACGATCAATTGCGCCGCGCAGATCGACGAGTCGCATCCCGGCCCCAGCGCGGGCGGGGCCGTCCTGCTGAGGGAATTTCTCGAGATTTTTCCACCCAGCACGGAGGGCGTCGATGATGGCGCGCCGCCCCGGCCCGATGGCGATCGCAGCACGGTGATGCACGATTTCTCCGGCGGCCTGGGCCTGCAATTGCCGCCCGATGCTCGCTTCTACATCGAGCTGTTCCATCTCGGCGAGGCCATCACCCGCTTCGGGGCCAATCAGGCCGGCGAAGCGGGCGACGGCGATTCCGCCGATCCGCGCGTGACGTGGTACCGCGCCCAGAATTGCAGTGGCGGCGGCTGCTTCGCGGGCCAATGCGCCGGAGACCCGGCGTGTTCAGCCAACCCCATCATCAAGTGGAGCGAGTTCGCCCCTGCCGCGGTCAACGATCGCGATGTCGTCATGCAGGCGCACCTGAAGCCGGGATCGCCGGAGCCGTCGATGTGCAGCGGGTTGTGCCCGGCGGACTTTCCAGCGCCGCCCAAAGGCCAGTGTGACCGTGAGGTCAACGTCAACGACCTCCTCGTTCTCCTTTCACATTGGGGCGAAACCGCCCCGCCTCGCCCCATCGGCGACATCGCCCCGCCGCCCAACGGCGACAACACGGTCAACGTCTCTGACTTGTTGCTCCTGCTGGGCGAATGGGGACCGTGCAAACCGGCCTACCGGTTCTGCGAGCGTGCGATCGATCCCGACAACCCTGGCGCCAAGATCACGGCCGATGGCGCGTACTCCTTCGAGCTCGACGGCTTCCTCGATGGCCCCCAACGCGGGCCGACCAACGACATCAACGTAGTGGTCAGCGGCCCCACCACCTGCGGGTGGGCCGACTTCGGCACCGACGGCATTCCCGGCGGCTTCCGATTCGGCGATGTCTTCGGCATCAATCCGTCAATCTATTTCATCTCGGGCATCCCGCCGGGAACCATCGGCGGCGATGCGTGGTTTCTCTACACCGCCTCCTGCAGTGGCACGGTGTTCCTCGAAACGACGGCAAGCTGTCCCATCGGCGCTGCCGCGCTCGACGACTCGCTGATCGAAATCTATCCCGGCGAATTCTGCCCGACCGACTGGACCGACATCCTCGCGTGCGATGACGGTTCCGGCACGATCACGCCCTGCGGCGACCACGCCCGGGCGTCCCTTGGAGTCCTCCCCGGCGAATCGTATCTCATCCGCATCGGCGGCTGGCTGGGCGAGCAGGGCGAGGGGGTGCTTCACGTCTCCTGCATCGACAACTCGACCTTTGAGAACGCCATCGACCTGACGATCAATGCGCCCATCACCGGCTCCACCATCGGTGTGCCCACTGCCACAGCCCCCGACTGCGATGACGTCGACGTCAACGCCCCCGGCCGCTGGTATCGCATCGTCGGCGATGGAAGCGCCTTCTTCGAAGCCTCCACGTGCGGCACGCAAGTCATCTTTGACACCCGCCTGAGCATCTACACCAGCGCCGATGGCACTGCCGCGGGCCTCACCTGCATCGCCGCGGCCAACAGCGACACCTGCGGCCTGGGCGAGACCGTTTCCTGGCCCACGGCGGCCGGCACGACCTACTACATCCTCGTGCACGGCACGGCCGGCGTGCCGCCGCCGTTCGTGTCCGAGGGCTCGTTCGTCATCGAGGTCAGATGGCCGTGACCCCGGCCCGCCCAGATTGCCATGAATTTTTGCCGGATTCCGCGCCCGGTTTGGGTGATCCGGCGACATAATTCCCGTGTGTGGGGCCGGGGTGGGTCCGGCCCCGGGGTCATGCCTCCCCATCGTTCGGCACAGGGAGCGCTCAACGCCGCACCACCGGCAGCGCGATCGCACAATCGAACCGACGCACGGATGCACGGGCCCGGCGATTCGGACGGCGCAACGCCTGGTCACCCGAGGATGTGCACATCATGAAGACACGCTTTCGCTTCACGCATTCGCTCATCGCCGCCGCGCTCGTGGTCGTTTCGCCGCTGATGGTCGCCCGCGGGCTCGCCCAAGTTCCCTCCACCGGCCCGCTCCAGCCGGTCAAGATGGCGGACGGGCGCATTGCCGCCGGAGGGCAGGTCTTCGACTCCTACGACGCCTACCTGCTGTCGGACCTGTTCCTCGCCAACGTGCGCCGGTGCGGCATGGCCGATGTCATCGTCGAGGCGGGGGGCGAGCGACTCCTGGCCCAGGTGAAGGCCGCGGCGGGCGGCTCGACCGCCGACTGCTCCCTGAGTCTCACCAACCCCAGCGCGATCTACGACCCGTCGGTCGTCAAGTTCTACATCCCGGTGGTGGTGCACGTGATCCAGCACACCGACGGCTCGGGGTTCCTGGACCTGCCGATGATCCAGAGCCAGATCGACGTGCTGAACGAGGACTTCCTGGCCCTGCCCATGACCCTCGGCGAGGATGGCACGGACGTGCAACTCGAGTTCTTCCTCGCCACCGTCGATCCCATGGGCGTCCCCACCAGCGGCGTGACCTATTCCATCAACAACCTGTGGTTCAACGACTCGGGCACCTACTGGACCTCGCTCGCGTGGGACACGAACCGCTACCTGAACATCTACACCAATCTCGCCAGCGGCAACCTCGGCTACGTGCCCGACCTGCCGCAGGGCGGCAGCATCGTCGGCACCTCCGCCGACCGGGTGGTGTGCCTGTACACCGCGTTCGGGCGCAACTCGCCGGAGCCCTTCTACGACCTCGGCCGCACGGCGACGCACGAGGTGGGCCACTACCTGGGGCTGTACCACGTGTTCCAGGGGTGCGATTCCGGATCGTGCAATTCCAGCGGCGACCGCTGCTGCGACACGCCGCCCTCCAACGACCCGAACTTCAACTGCGACAACGGCTTCACGTGCGGCATGACGGACGCGAACACGAACTACATGGACTACACCGACGACAACTGCATGGACCGGTTCACGCCGGAGCAGGGCAAACGAATGCGCTGCACGCTGGAGCACTGGCGGCCGCAGCTCGGCCAGCTCGAGCCGTTCTGCACCGAGCCGCCGCCCATCGACTGCAACAATAACTGCGCGCTCGATTCGGATGAGATCGCCGAGGGCCTGGTGCAGGACTGCAACGGCAACGGTGTGCCCGACGGCTGCGACCTGGCCACATCCAGCCCGGACTGCAACGAGAACGCGGTGCCCGATGAGTGCGAGGACTGCAACGGCAACGGCCTGGCCGACGAGTGCGAGTTCAGCGGCGTCTACACGGCCGACTCCGGAGCGCTGGGGCCCATCGGCACGGGCGTCAACATCGTGCACACGTTCATCGGCCCGCCGGAGGCCACGAACCTCGTGACCATCGACATCCTGGCGGTCGCGGACATCGGGTCGCTCAACGAGAACCTGACGGTCTCCATGAACAACACCTTGCTCAGCACGATCTTCAACAGCCTTCCGCTCATCGACTGCTCCGATCCGCCCGCCCTGGAGGCGATCGTCCTGCCGGCGGCGTACTTCAACAACCTGGTCGCCACCGGCGGCGGCAACGCGATGTTCCTCGTCGAGGCCTCGAGCACGGTCAGCCCGTCATCCTGCAGCGGCAACTCGTCGGTCACCATCTCCCTGTCCTACGAAGGCCAGGTCGCCTCCAACGACACGAACGGAAACGGCGTGCCCGACGAGTGCGACCGCGGGCGCGGCGACAACAACCTGGATGGGGTGGTCGATGTCACGGACCTGCTGAACCTCCTGGCTGCCTGGGGCCCCTGCATGACCCCCGGCCCGGTCGACTGCCCGGAGGATACCGATGAGGACGGCGATGTGGACGTCGCCGACCTGCTGAAACTGCTGGCGGGATGGGGCTGAGCGGACCCGCGCTGAGTGATCACGCCATTCGGTCGGTCGGGGCCTGCGCTTCTTGAAGCGACCGTCCGAGCGCATGGCGCTTGGCGAGTTGCACTTCATGCGGGTACCATTGACGGCAACTCATGACGGTGACGGCATCGGCTGATCAGGAGTGCCGCATGGCCGGCGTTCGAACAATGCGTGCTCGTATGGCGGCTGCCGCGATGGCCATGTTCGTCTTCACCGCCGGTTCGCATGCCCGGTCGTCGCCGCTGTGCTGCGAGGACTTTCGCAGCGCCAACGGCAGCGCGCCAGACGGCGAAGTGAATGTGTCGGACCTGCTTGAGATGCTTGCTCGCTGGGGACCTGTCGATCCGCAGTTTACGGGCGCGGACATTGCCCCGCCGGGACCGGGCGGCTGTCCCGATGCCGGCGACGGCCTCATCAACGTTTCCGACCTGCTCGCCCTGCTCGCAGCGTGGGGCCCCTGCGATTCGCCCATCGACGAGTGCGCCGATGCGATGGATCCCCTGAACGGGCCGGCCCGGATCACGGCCCCGGGAATCTATCACTTTCGCCTCAACGGCGTCATCGACGGCCCGCAGCGCGGGCCGACGAACGATCAGAGCGTCATCCTCGATGGTCCGACGACCTGCGGCTGGTACAACTACGGCGTCAATGTCATCGACGGACAGTTTCAGTACGGGGATGGCATCGGCATCAGGATGATCGGGCCCGTCTCCGATTGGGTCCGTGGCGGCGACATCTGGTTTCACTACACCGCATTGTGCGACGGCGCCCTGATGCTCAGCGCTGCTCTCCATTGCTCCGATGGTCAGACAGACCGGGTGTACATCGAGCTCTATGCGGCAATCGAATGTCCCAAGGATTGGACAACGGTGCTCGAGTGTGTCGTGTCTGAATCCGACGACTGCGGCACGATTGCGACGATCAACCGTGCCGTCATTGAAGGTGATGAGATTCTCATCCGGATCGCCGGGGAACTCGGTGAGCGCGGCGACGGCGCGCTCGATGTCCGCTGCACCCCGGAACTTGCTCCCGAGTAGGCGATCCTGCCATAATGCCGCAACTGCCGCGGCCGGGGCGCCCCGCGCCCGCCGAGGCCGGCGCTCACCCGATCTCCCCCACCTCGAATCGTTCCCACATCTCCCGGGCGATGGCCGGGGCATCGCGGTCGATGCCGCGCTTGCGGGCCCAGGCGCAGATGTTGGCGATGTCGCGCTCCAGCAGCATCGCCGCCGCGGGGTTCAGCCGCGGATCGACCGCCTGCGGGAAGTCGATGATCACCGCCCGCCGCGTCCGGGGGTCATACAGCACGTTGTACGATGACAGGTCGCCGTGCACAACGTGGGCATCGAGCATCCGCTCGATGTTGGCCAGCAGGCGGTCCGTCACCGCCTCGACCTCATCGCGATCGAGCGCCGCCTCGTGCAGGGCCGGCGCGGCGCCCCCGGTCGCCTCATCGCCCACGAACGACATCACGATCGCCGACTCGACCCGGTGCAGCGGCACGGGCACATCGACGCCGGCGTGGTGCAGCGTCGCCAGGACCTCCCACTCGTGATCGATCCACAGCGCCTGCTGCGCCTCGCGCCCGAAAGCGCTGCCGGCCTCCAGGGCCCGCCGTACCCGCGAGTTGTGCGCGAACTCCAACCGCCCGCCGCGGTAGACCGCATCGTTCCTGAACGTCCGGTTCATCCGCGGGCGATAGAACTTGACCGCCACGAACGGCGGCCTGAGCACTCCTCCCGCCTGCGCGTCCGGACCCGGACCTTCGGGGGACCTCAGGTCCGGCGTGTCAATCGCCATTGCCGCCGCCGCCGGCCCGCCGGCGCAGCAGAAGACCGTGGCCTCCTTGCCGCCGCGGACCTCGTGCAGAACCTCACCGATCCATCCTTCATCGCGCAGCGCCGCCAGGGCGCTGTGAGCATCCATCTGACCTGACATTGCAGACGACTCCTGGGCCGCCGCGCCGCCGCCGCGCGGCTGTACGGCCGGAGCGACGTTGCGGGGGCGGACATCCATGACGGGGAAACGAAACAGGCCGCCTGATGGCGGCCTGCGGAGTCGTTCGCGTTCCCTGTTCAGGAATCCCGCGCGCTACCCTGCCGCTCGCCTTCTCAGGCACGTCCGAATCGCGATCACGTTGGCGGCAGTGGCCGACATCCGGTGCTCCTGAAGACTGCGGTCATAAGACCAGTGCGCGAAGGCGGTTTCCCGTGGTGACGGACACACCATATCCGGCGGCCGGCGCGAGTCAAGCCGCTCCGGAAACGACGCGTCCGATATGTATGTGGCTGGCCCGCCGACGGTCCCCATAACCGGCCCGAATCTTCGGCAACCTTTGCGCTCAATCGATGGTTCCCGGCAAGGCGGCCGTCATGCGACCGCTGCCGCGCGTCGATGACTATCGGTTCTACGACGGGAGATCATGCCATGAACGCCACTCGAACCGGCCTCTTCGCGATATGCGCGGCAACCCTGCTCCAGTGCGGCTGCGGCGGGGGCGAATCCCCGGCCCGCAACGACGCCTCGGCGCGAACGTCTTCGGCCGAATCGTGGTCTGGCGTCCGTGTCAGCCCACCGCAGAAGTCGGATGCGGCCGCCGCTGCGGACACGTCCCGCAGGGATGCTCCCCAGGCCACGCCCGCCCCGGCGCCGCCCGTTACCTCGGTCGCGCCGACATCGCCCCTGCCCGCCGCCCAGATGACGGAGCCGGGTCCGGTCGAGCAGGTGGTGAAGCGCTTCATGGACGCCTACCGAGGCGGGAACACCGCGACGATGATCGACCTCGCCACCGAGCGCTCGGTGTCATCGCTCGCCCAGCAGCGTCGCTCGCTGCTCCCCGCCGCCGAGGCCGCCCGCCTGACCGACCGCGAGGTGCTCCTGCGGCCGGGGCTGACGCTTCTGTCCTCGAAACAGTGCGGCCCCTACGACGTGGTTGACATCACCAGCGCGGATACCGATGAGGCCACCGCCCACATCCTGGTCCGATCCAAAGAGGGCGGTCCGGAGATCCGCTTCGCGGTGATCGCCGTGCGAAGCGATGGTCGCTGGCGCATCGACCTGAAGCGCACTCAGGCCGTCGAGCAGGCGGCATTCATACTGGCCTGGAGCGGCCTCCAGCCGACTCGCACCGCGGTCGTCGACGACTGAGCGCGCCGCCGATGCGCTGCGCCTCTCACGCCCCCACCGGCGTCTCCAGGCGCGGGAACAGCGCGACCTTGGTGACCCTTGTCCCCGGCTTCATGCCGCCCCACTGAGCCAGCTTGTCTATCGGCTGCGTCCCGGGTTTCGCGGGGTCGATGCGCTGACCCAATGCCGCCCACAACTCTTCCATCTTCCACGGCATGACCGCCCACAGGAGCAGCGATGCGATGCGCACCGCCTCAGCGCACTGATAGAGGATCGCCCCCAGCTCATCGCGCTTCGAGTCTTCCCTGGCCAGCTTGAACGGTTCGGTGGCGTTGATGAAGCCATCCACCTGGCGCACCAGGGCCAGGGCCGCCGCCGCCGCGCCCGCGAGGTCGAACGCTTCGAGCTTCTCGCTGGTCCGGGCCACGTGATCGCGCGCCACCGCCGGCCAGTCGAACCCGCCGACGACCCGCCTCGTGCCGCCCACGATCTCCGTCGGCACGATGCCCTCAAAGTACTTGCCGATCATCGCGGTCACGCGGCTGGCGCAGTTGCCGACCGTGTTGACCAGGTCGGTGTTGTAGCAGTCGTGAAAGTGCTGGGCTGCGAAATTGGCATCCGTCGCCCCGAGCGGACCCTGCGTGACCATGTAGTATCGCCACATATCGCGGCCGTATCGACCAACATACTCATTGATCGCCTCAAGATCGATGAAGTTGCCCATAGATTTGCTCATCTTCTGGCCTTCTCGTATCCAAAAGCTGTGAGAGTAGATGCTTCTCGGGAGCGGCAATTCCAGTGCCATCAGCATGCATGGCCAGACCACGGCATGGAACCACAGGATCTCTTTGCCCACCACGTGGTACGTCGCCGGCCAGTACTTGCCGCGCAGTTTGTGCGCTTCGCTGTCTGGCTCGCCCAGGCCCAGCGCGGTGGCGTAGTTCATCAGGGCCTCGATCCACACGTAGATCACGTGCTCCGGGTCATCGGGCATGGGCACGCCCCAGGCGAAGCTGGTGCGGCTCATGGGCACATCCTGGAGCCCCTCCTTCAGGCGGCCCGTCACCTCGTTCCGCCGCGCTTCCGGGCGCACGAAGTTCGGCTGGTCGCGCAGCAGCGTCTCCATGCGCTCCTGGAAGGCGCTGAGCTTGAAGTAGTAGTTGTGCTCCTTCGTGCGCACGAGGGGCCTGCCGGAGGTGGGCGACTTGTAACCGAGGTCCTTGGCCTTGTTCTCGGGGATGTACTCCTCCTGCCCTTCGTCGTACCAGCCCTCGAACTCGCCCAGGTACACCACGCCGGCGTCCTTGAGCCCGCGGACCAGCGCCTGCACGCGCGTGATGTGGCGCTGCTCGGTGGTGCGGATGAAGTCGTCGTGGGTGAAGCCGAACTCCTTCATCGCCTGCTTGAACTCGGCGGCGTTCTCATCGACGAGTTCCTGCGGCGAGATGCCGCGCGCGGTGGCGGCCTTCTCGATCTTCAGCCCGTGCTCATCGGTGCCGGTGAGGAAGAACACATCGCGCCCGGCGAAGCGCTGGAAGCGGGCCCAGACATCGCAGAGTGTGGTGGTATAGAGGTGCCCGATGTGGGGCTTGTCGTTGACGTAGTAGATGGGCGTGGTGATATAGGCGGTGCCGGACATGGGCCCGGATTGTACGCGCCGGTGTCCCCGGTGGCACAGGCATCTTGCCTGTGCGAGTCTCCGCATTCCCCGGTGGCACAGGCGTCCGAGCCTGTGAACTTTTCCATGATGGTATGCTGCGGAGATGAGTGACACACAAGCATTGCCGGGGATGGAGTCGTTGCT
>Ga0299906_10002444_pt1 | contig 15406 bp, 10 predicted proteins | sample RVTome_14_FD_200259 | JGI IMG/M metagenome (GOLD analysis project Ga0299906, IMG submission 200259) | Soil microbial communities from uranium-contaminated site in the Upper Colorado River Basin, Wyoming, United States - RVT145D125 (version 2) ... | reverse complement strand
CATCGTTCACCGTGATCTGAAGCCCGCCAACATCAAGATCCGCGACGACGGCACCGTCAAGGTGCTCGACTTCGGCCTCGCCAAGGCGTTCGAAACACCCGGCGACGGCGGTACCGGCTCGACCAGCCTGCCCACGTTGACGAGCCCGGCGGCTACGCGCCTGGGCACGATCATGGGCACGGCCGCGTACATGAGCCCCGAGCAGGCACGGGGGAGGCGCGTCGACAAGCGGTCCGATGTGTGGGCGTTCGGGTGCGTGCTCTACGAGATGTTGACCGGGGCGCGCGCGTTCGACGGCGAGGACGTCTCGGAGACGATCGCCAGGGTGATCGAGCGCGAGCCCGACTGGCGGAGGCTGGAGCGCACCGCGCCAACGGCCGTCGTTCGCCTCGTTCGCCGATGCCTGCAGAAAGACCCCCGTGAACGCCTTCGCGACGTCGGCGACGCACGGCTCGACATTCACGAGGCGTTGACCACGCCCGAGTCCTCGACGGGAGCCTCCGGGCCGCCCGAGGGTGCCCGGCGCCTGCTGCGGCTTGGGGGGGCAGTGGCCGCCGGTACCGTGCTCGGCGCGATCGGGATGTGGCTGGTCTTCCCGTCGTCGCGCACCGGCGAGCTCGCCGATCGGATCCCAGCCGCTGGCCCGCGGATCAGCACCGAGATCAATCTGCCGGTGGACGCGCCGCTGGCACTCGACTCCGAGGCCGCCGCCGTCGGCTTCGACTCGACGTTGCTCGATGTCTCTCCGGACGGACGCACCGTCGTCTACGTCGGCGTGTCGGGCGGCGAGAGCCGTCTGTACGCGCGGGATCTCGACAACGTCGAGGTTCGGGCGCTCGCTGGCACCGACGACGCCATCCACCCGTTCTTCTCCCCTGACGGCCGTGCCGTGGGTTTTCTCACCAACGACAAGGTCAAGAGTTACACGTTCGCCACCGGCACGACTTCGACGATCGCCGACGCCGCGACTCCGGTGGCCGCGACGTGGACGACCGAGGGCGACATCGTGTTCGCGTTCGACGAGGGCCGTCGGCTGGCGCGCATCAGCGACAGGGGCGGAGCGGCCGAGGTCGTGGGGGACGCACGCGAGGATTTCCGGTACGGTCGCGCCCTGCCCAACGGCAAGCAGGCGCTCGTCACTCAACTGGGCCAGGGGCTGAGCGCCGACTACGCCCGGATCGCGCTGCTCGACCTCGAGACTCAGCAGGTGAAGACACTCGGCCTCAGCGGCTACGACGCGCGCTACGTGCCGCCCGGCCGACTGGTGTTCGGCCGTTCGGGAACCGCCTTCGCCGTGGGATTCGATCTGGACAGCAACGAAGTCGTCGGCACCCCCGTGCCCATCGCGTCCTCGGTCCGGATGCACTCGCTCTATCCGTACTCGCAGCTCGCGATCTCGGCGAGCGGACTGCTCGTCTACGTGCCGGGCGGCGATGTCGCCGTGGCCAGCGTGGCCTGGGTGGACCGCCAGGGACAGGTCGAGTTCCTGCCGATCGAGCCACGCGTGTACGGCATGTTCGATCTCTCGCGCGACGGCCATCGCCTCGCCGCGCAGGTGGCCGACAACAAGGACTACATCTTCGTGTACGACATCGAGCGCAGGGCGAGTCGCAACGTGACGGTGGCTGACGGCGCCGGGTGGCCAAAGTGGTCGCCGTCCGGTGACAGGCTGGCATTCACGTCGTTCGCCCCCGACAAGCCATACCGACTAATGGTGCAGCAGATGAACTCGGATCGGCCTCCGGTGGTGGTCGCCGAATCCCCGACACGCATGACGCCTTCCACCTGGAGTCCCGACGGGCGCCAGCTCACCTTCTACGAGTTTCCGAGCAATCGTCTCGGCGTGGTGTCGTTCGGTGAGGATGGATCGGCGGCGCCGCCGACGTATCTGAGCTTCACTGGCAGCGCGCACGACATCTCGGCCGACACACGATGGATCGTCTACGGAGGGTCGGGCATCAACGTTCGCCGTCTGCCGCCAGACGAGCAGGTGTACAAGGTGTCGGACGACGGCACCGAGCCGCGCTGGTGCCCCGACTGCCCGGAGCTGATCTACCGGACGGGAAACCGCTGGTTCAGCGTCGATGTGGGTGTGGGTGCTGATTTCCAGTGGCAACCGCCGCGGTTCCTGCTTCAGACCGAGTTCAACGACAGCCCCGGTCCATCCTGGGCCCCATCTGCCGACGGCCAGCGGATTCTGGTGCTGAAACGGCAGGAGGAGCGACCGCGAACCCGGCTGGAAGTCGTCCAGGGATGGCTGCCCGACGCGCCAGCGGTTCCCTGAGGAGAGGGGCTCTCGATCGACTCGAGCTGACCCAGGGGACGCAGCTCAGTTGGTCGCGACGCGCGACTTCACGTCCTCGATCCAGTTGAGGACGACGTTGAAGCGGGGGCGCTCCGCGTCGCCGCTCGCCCCCGTCTCGGCGGGAAACAGCATGAGGAAGCGACCGTCCGGCAGCACGTCGTAGTCACGGAGCCCGCCGAAGACGAGGAAGTTCTCCAAGGGCAGCCGCTGCTCATTCCGCCAGGCGAACCGCTCGCCGGGAACGATCTCGACCTGAAAGAGACCGGGCGTCGTCTCTCCGGCCGTCGTCGTGGCGTTTCGTCTGTACGAGAGACGCCCCCCATCGGGTGACCAGACGGCAAACGCGCCCGACTCCCGTGTGAGCTGATAGCTCGCCCCGGTGGCCGGAAACGGCTGCACGTAGATCTGCTCCAGGTTCGGCGCGTCGAGGGCCCCGTAGGCGATCCATCGGCCGTCCGGCGAGAACAGGGCCCCGTGCTGACGGCTCATTCCCGCGATGAGCACCTCGGTCTGCTCGGGCGCCTCCGGCGACAGCCTCCAGAGATCGACGTCGTACGAACCCGGCTCGACCACCTGATAGAGGAGCGTCCCGCCGTCAGGCGACCAGTCGTCGGGCCAGTGCTCGAAGGGCCGTTCCACGGTCGTCAGCCGCTCGGCAGCGCCGCTCCCGTCGGCCGGCTGCCAGAACAGCCCCGGCGCGCCGTCGCGGTCCGAGAAGAACGTCAGACGCCGGCTGTCGGACGTCCAGATCGGGTGAAAGTTCTTTCCGCCCTGCGTCAATCGCTGCACGGCCGTGTCTCCGGACAGGTCGTACACGAAGATCGTCGACGTCGCTGTGGCGAGCGGAACGCCCTCGGTGCCCTGAAAGGCCACGCGAGAGCCGTCCGGCGACGCCCTCGGACTCGAGTACGGCCCGGGTGGAATCCCGTCGAGGACCTCCACGCGACCGTCGAGGCCCACGATGCCGAGCACGCGATTCTGGGCGACTTCCACGCCACCGGGCAGGTAGGCGAGCGCTCCAGTTGCCGACACGGAGAATTGCGGAAGGAACGCGTTCAGGACGCCCTCGACGAGCGACACCGGGCCGCCGCCGAGCGTGCGCGAGCCCAGGTCGAAGGGCTGGACGAACAGGTCGTCGCCGACCGCATACGCAAGGTGCCCGCTCGAAAGATACTGGGCGCCGCATCCCGGAAAGGAGGTTTCCGTTCCGTCATCGAGAGACCGGATCGTCGTCTGGCCGCCGCTCGCGACATTCGTCGTGTCGCAGTAGAGGACGGTACGGCCATCCGGCAGTACCTGCGGCCAGGCGGGAATACCGGTGGCCTGGAAGAGCAGCTCCGGGGCTCCGCCGCTGCCCGGGACACGCACGATGTCCCGCCCCTGGGCGTACACGATCCGATCGTCGGCGCCCCAGCTGGCCCCCGCGAAGCCCGCGGACGCGACGGGAGCCAGTGACACGGGCGCCCCGCCGTTGACCGAGACCTTCTGCAATTGACCCGTCGCGCCGCTGACGTAGCCGATCCACTCCCCGTCCGGCGAGAACATCACCTGCAGCACGTTCGCAACGGAGGGGACCGTGCCCGGGATCACCCGCGCCTCGAACTCGTCCAGCGACAGCACCTCGATGCCCGCCGCCGTGTTGTACGCGACGCGACGGCTGTCGGGTGAAATCGCGACTGCGGGGAGGATGGTGTTGAAGAACGTGGCCCCCTCCGGCAGGTGGTGGTCGAGCCGCACGACGCGCGGCGGCTCGACGGGCTTCAGGTACCAGGCGCTTGCGAAGGCCGCGACAATCGCCAGCACGGCAGCGGCCGCGAACGGGAGCATCGAACGCCGAGGTGTCCGGACCGTCGGCACACCCGCTGACGTCACGAGCGTACCGTGCGGGTCGGCCAGCGCGCGCTCGATGTCCACGCGCGCGTCGGCGATGTCGTGGTACCGGTTCCGCGGATCCTTCTCGAGACACCGCTCCAGCATCAGCCGAATGCGGGGATGCAGATTTCCCGGCAGCGCGTCCCACGGCGGATCCGCGCGCAGCACACCGGCCAGGATGTGCGCCGTCGTCTGCCCCGTGAACATCTGCGTCCCGGTCAGCATCTCGAACAGCACCACCCCGAACGACCAGACGTCCGCCCGCCTGTCCGCCGGCAGACCGCTCGCCTGCTCCGGCGCCATGTAGCCCGCCGTGCCCAGGATCAACCCCTGCTGCGTCGCCGCCAGGCTCAGCGTCGGTGAGTGTGTCAGCTCCGGGCGGTCCTGCTGCGCCTCGAACGCCTTGGCCAGCCCGAAGTCCAGCACCTTCACCCGGCCGTCCGGCGTGACCTTCACGTTCGCGGGCTTGAGGTCGCGGTGGATGATGCCCTGCGCGTGCGCGGCCTCGAGCGCCTCGGCGATCTGCAGCCCCAGCTTCAGGGTCTCCTCGACGGGGATCGCACCGGTGGCCAGGCGGTCGGCGAGCGTCGGCCCCTCGACCAGCTCCATCACGAGCGCCCGGGAACCGGCCGTTTCCTCCAGGCCGTAGATCGCCGCGATCCCTGGGTGATTGAGCGAGGCCAGGACCTCGGCCTCGCGCTGCAGGCGGGACAGGCGCTCGGGGTCGCTGGCGAGCGCCTCCGGCAGCACCTTGATGGCCACGTCCCGCTTCAGCTTCGTGTCCGTCGCACGATAGACGACCCCCATTCCGCCTTCGCCAAGCTTGGCGACCACCTGGTAGGGGCCGATCGTCGTCCCTACCATCCGCGGTTCCTCGGCTTGGCTTCGGCGAGACCTCGCCGTAGCTCGCTTGTCTTCAATCGGCGAGCGGAGGCGGGGCCGCCTTCGCCGATCTGCGCGGAAATCTCGTAGGAGCCGATACGGGAACCCGGGGTCAGCGCCACGTCCACACAGATTCTAGCCCGTTCCCGTCCCGTGGCTCCCTCGACCAGGAGCGCGAACTGCACGGCCCGCGCGCCCTCGACCCGGCAGTTCCTGCGGACCGCAGCGGACGAACCGCGCGTTCTCGCCCGGACTGGCGTGACCCCGACGGGTACGCGTCTGGCATGAGAGCGCTAGAATGAGCGCATGTCGGGGAGCGGCGACATGAAGTCCGCCCGTCCTGCCGTGAAGCTCACCTACGACGACTACGTGCACTTCCCCGAGGACGGGAAGCGGCACGAGCTCGTCGACGGAGAGCATGTCGTGACCCCGACGCCGGTCCGCAAGCACCAGGCCGTGTCGGCCGCCCTGACCGCCGTGATCTGGACGTTCCTCCGCGATCACCCGATCGGCCGCGTGTTCGCGGCGCCGTTCGACGTGATCCTGTCGGACGTCGACGTTGTCGAGCCGGATCTGATCTATCTGTCGAATCGCCGGCTGGCCGAAATCGAGACCTCCCCCTGGGTCCGCGGCGCTCCGGATCTGGTCGTGGAGATCGGCTCGCCCGGCACGCGCAGGCGGGACGCGACGACCAAGCGCCGGCTCTACGAGCGGTTCGGGGTGACCGAGTACTGGATCGTCGATCCGGATCTCGACACGATTCACGTGTACCGCCTCGCGCGCGAGCGCTACGAACGCGTCGCGGAGCTGTCGCTCGAGCAGGGCGACGTCCTCACGACACCGCTGCTGCCAGGCTTCGAAGCGCCGCTGTCGACGATCTTCGAGGACTGAGCGCTCCACTAGCGGTCGCGGGGTCAGGCCCGGATCCTCAACCGCTCGCGGCACTCCCGAGACGTCAGGCGGCTGTGGTTCGACCTGCCGGTCTGGTACGACCTCGCCGTCGTCGTCATCTTCCCGCCGCTCGTGCTGCTGGGCAGCAGGCTGGCCGCACGCCGCTGAGCCATCAGCGCGTTGGAATCCCCACGCGGGCCACGAGCTCGTCGAAGCGCGGATCCGCGCGCAGGACGTCGAACTCGGGGTTCACGTTGAGGAACGGCAGCCACTGGTCACGATACTCGTAGGCCTCGTCCAGCCAGGCGAACGCCTCGTCCACGTCGCCAAGGTAGGCGTAGACCAGCGCGACGTTCAACGCCCAGTCTTGAAGCTGCCTGACCTCGGCCACGAACGGTTCGAGCACGGTGAGCGCCTCTTCCCGGTCGCCCGCGGCAGCCAGGCTCGCCGCCAGGTCCACCTGTCCGATGGGATCGCCCAGGGCGATGGCCATCCGGTCCGCTTCGACGGCGAGGTCGACCTGCCCGGTCAGGCGGTAGACGCTGGCCAGATAGCGATGCGCCGCGCCGAACGCCGGCTCGAGGTCGAGCGCCTGCTCGAGGGCGGCGACGGCGTCGTCGTACTCGCGCGCGTAAGTCAGGGTGAAGCCGAGCCCGAGATAGAACCCAGGCGAGAGCGGATCGAAGCGCGCACCCTGCCTCGTCTCTCGCAATGCCTCGTCGAACCGACCGAGTATGAGCGGAAGGTTCGCATGCCAGGCGTGCGCCGCCGCGTTCTCGGGATCGAGCGCCAGGGCGCGATCGAACTCGCGTTCCGACTTCGTCCAGTCCCATTCGTATCGGATGCTGTTGTAGCCGAGCGCGACACGTGCGTCCACCGAGTCCTCGTCGATCTCGAGCGCTCTGGTCGCAGCGCTGATGGAGGCTCGCAGGGCCTCACTGGCCGGCTGGTAGCCGTAGAAGGCCTTGACGAGGTACGCATGCGCCAACCCTGCGTAGGCCACGGCGTACTCCGGGTCGATCCGGATGGCCTCCTCGAAGTACCTCGTCGCGCGGTCGAGCCCCTCCCGCGTCCGCTTGTTCCACTCGTAGCGGCCGCGCAGATACGCTTGATACGCCTCCTCACTCCCTGTGGTGCTGTCGGCGACGCGCTCCTCGTCGGCCTCGGTCAACCGCACGCGCAGGCTGTCGATGATGGCCGACGAGATCTCGGTCTGGACGCCCAGGACGTCGGCGACCGCGCGATCGAACTGCTCGCCCCAGATCTGGTCGACCGTCTCCGCGTCGATGAGCTCGACCTGCACGGTCAACCGCTCGCCGCGCTGCACGACGCGTCCGGTGACGACCGCGCGGACGTTCAGGTCGTCGGCCGCTTCCCGCACGTCGACCGCCTGGCCCCTGTAGGGCGCCACGAGCGCGCGCGGCACGACCCGCAGCGTCTCGATCTGCGACAGCTGATTGGTGATGGTGTCTGCGAGGCCCTCGCTCAGGTAGTCGGCGTCAGCGCTGCCACTGTCGTTGACGAAGGGCAGCACGGCCACCGAGTCGATCGTCACGCCGCCCGACGAGCCGAACCCCCAGATCCAGCCCGCGAGCCCCAGCGCGCTGAGCAGGACGAGACCAAATACGATCAGCGGGCTCCTTCCGTGACCCCACCTGGCATCGACGGCAGGTGGTGGGGACGGGCCGGAAGCGGCAGCCAGTACGGGACCGCTGTCGCGGCGCTCACCCGTGGGCCCGTGTGTTGGTACTCCGCCCGAGTCGAGGTCACGCTTCAGCCGCAGGAGGTCCGCGCGCATGTCGGCCGCGCTCTGGTAGCGCAGGGCCGGGGCCTTTTCGAGCGCTCGGGTGATGATCCGGTCGAGCCCCGGCGGCACGAGGGCGTTGACCGACGCCGGCGCGCGGTTCAGGATCTCGTCGAAGACGACCGCGGCCGTCTGCCCCGCGAACGCCGCGCGGCCGGTGGCCATCTCGTACAGCACAGCGCCGAGCGAGAAGATGTCGCTCCGGCCGTCGATGCGGTCCCCGCGCGCCTGCTCGGGCGCCATGTAGGCGAGCGTTCCGACAGTCGTGCCAGTGCCGGTCAACGGGTCGCTCCCCTTGACCGTCGGGAGCTCGGACGCGCCACTGACTTCGGCCATGCTCCGCTGCGGCATGAGCTTCGCGACACCGAAGTCGAGTACCTTGGCGACGCCGCGCTCGGTCAGGAAGATGTTCGCGGGCTTCAGATCACGGTGCACGATGCCTGCCGCATGCGCCACGTCGAGTGCGTCGGCCACCTGAATGGCGAGATCGACGATCGCGCCAGCCGAGAGCGGCTTCGGCACGTCGCGAAGCACCCTGCCGTCCAGGAACTCCATGACCAGATAGGTCGCGGCCTTCGACGTGGGGTCCCGCGCGTCGAGACTGGAGGCTCCGACGTCGTGCAGCGTGCAGATGTGCGGGTGGTTCAGCGCCGCGATCGTCCGGGCTTCACGTTCGAAGCGCTCCTGGAGCTGCGGGTCGTCAGCGAGCGAGGCCGGGAGCACCTTGACGGCGACGGTGCGGTCGAGGCGGGTGTCACGGGCGCGATAGACCTCGCCCATGCCACCCTGCCCGAGCGGCGAGACGATTTCGTACGGTCCGAGGCGTGTGCCGGCGGCCAGCCGTGTCGCCACGGCCCATTATGACCGACGGTGCTGACACGAGGTCGTCAGCGTTGCCGGCTACGAGCCGCTTCGTCCGGGCACCCCCTGGTAGATCCAGATGGTCCCGTCGTCTTCGCTGGCGGCCACGAACAGGCCTCGTGACGGGATGGCCTTGAGGCCCTCCGGGCGTTCGCCGGCCGGCAGGATCTGGATGAGCTGCGTGTTCTTGCCGTTCTTGCCCTGGAGGCGGTACACCGCCACGAACTCGCAGCGCTCGGCGCCGACGAAGGCGTAGGTGTGGTTGATGAACACGCCGATGGCGACGCCTTCGATCTCGCAGCCCTTGTTCTCGGACCGGTCGTCGTCGTAGAAGCCGGCCGCGGCGGCGGCCATCTCGAGTGACGCCCCCGGCTCGAACACCACGCTGCCGTCGGCGGTGAAGATGGTGAAGTCACGGCCGCCCACGTACTCGCCGTCGTCGAGGTCCAGGTCGTAGTCGCCCTCGTTGGCGGTCACCAGCTCACCGGTCGGCGTCCAGCCGATGGCGTCCGGCTCGCGGCGTGCGTCGACCATCATGTCGGTGAACGACACGTTGCCATCCTCGTCGAGGTCCGCCAGGTGCGACGTCGTGCCGGCGCTCCAGTGATCGATCACCTGACCGCTGGCCAGATCGACCAGCGCCACGACATTGTTCTCCTGCAGCGTCACCGCGGCGACGTTCTGCGCGTTGATGTCCACGAACTCCGGCTCCGGGTCGTCCGGGAAGCGCGCGTGCGCCAGGCCGGTCATGCTCACCACGCGAAGACCCCAGGAGGACGGGGGGCCGACCAGATCCACGATGAGCAGGGAGCCCGGGGGTGGCTGCGGCATGACGCCGTCGTCCACGTCCTCGTCGCGCTCGTTCTCGATGGCAATCGCGGCGTAGCGGCCGTCGGGACTCACGGCCACCGAATCCGGCTGGCCAGGCAGCTCGTGGTTGAACACCACGACCCGGCTTGCGGCGTTGATGACCATGAGCCAGTGGTCGCCGAACGCGTCGTCTCGCACCGTCGCGAGCACCCACTGGCCGTCCGGCGTGTAGGCCACGGCCGTGGGCTCGCCATCGCCGGTGGCCGGCACCGTGTCGATCTCGAACGGGAATGCCGGATTGGCGATGTTGACGAAGCCTACCTCGCCGGTCGCGGAGTCCGAGTAGGCGAGCGTCATGCCGTCCGGGCTGGCATCCACGATCTCGGCGACCTCGCCGGACACGTCGTAGACCGCGGCGACCGAGAACAGACCGACCGGCGGGCCGGGCTGCCTGGCCAGCAGGGGGACGGCGACGAGGGCGGCGAGCACGAGGGCGACGAGCGACACGGGTCGGTGCATCTGGGTTGGCTCCTGTCTGGTATCCAGTGCCCGATGCTGACGAGTCGCCGCGACGCAGACGTAAAGGACGCATCACGTCGGTGCAACTTGTACTTACAGGTTCGTCACCTGGTCGTGCATCCAAAGGCGTGCGGCGACACTCGCGCGCATTCCGCGAAGGGCTCCACCACGTCGAGCCAGGTGGGCGCCACGAGGTAGACGGTGTCGTCGCGCAGTATCCCGAGCCGGACCTGAGCCTCGAACGTGGCGCACGCCTCGGTCACGGCCGGACGGGTGCGCGCGAAGTACCCGCTATTGGTGGTCATCCGGTGCCGGTAGGCGAAGTATGCCGACTCGAGGTGAAAGCCCTGAGGAAAGCCGCCGGAGTCGCAGGCCGCCCCGTTGCTGATGATCTGGACCGGGACCTGCGCCACGTGGCGCCTGCCCGACGCCATCGGCGCCAGCGCGTCATCGTCCAGCGTGTACCAGTCGCTCCGTTCCACGCTGGCCGAGACGCCGGGCCATTCCGCCTCGACCACCTGCACCAGCAGGGCGGCAGCGAGCAGGCCGGCTGCAGCCCCCCGGCGCTCGCCGAAGCACCTCGTGGCGGCCCGGACGCCGGCCGCCGTCGTCAGGAAGGCGAGCGGCCAGATGAAGCGACCGGTGGCGCGAAGCGGACTCAGGAGCTCGGCCACCGGGGCGCTGATCCCCCGGAAACTGAACACGGTGAAGCCGGCGACGCGCCACTGGTTGGAGAAGGCGAACAGCGCCATCACACCCACACAGATCGCCAGCGGCAGCAGGGGCCTCCATGCCTCCGGGGAGGGACGGCGTCTCGCCACGCACCAGGCGGCCACCGCGAACAACCCGATGACGCCGATGCCCAGGTAGCCGAAACCCTCGTAGGCGCCCTCCGACTGGGGAAGGGCTGGAATCCACCGGGACGAGGCCATCGGACTCACGAACGTCAGCAGATCCGACGCATACGAGCCGATCCCCCCGACGCCCGTCTCGATCCCTTCACCAATCAGGCCCAGGACGCGAAAGATCACCAGCGACGTCGCCAGCAGCACCGCCGCGATCGCAGCGGCTCCCGGCACGCCAAGGCGGCGAGCCTGCCGCAGCCTGACCAGGAGGGCCAGGCAGATGGGTGCGCACATGGCCCACAGGTAGGGATGCGTGAGGGCGGCGCAGACGACACACGCGACCATCGACACGCCGAGCGAGCGCGTTCCGCGACGGGGAGCCGACAGGTACAGGCCGAGCGCCCACAGCACCAGGAACTGCGCGCAGAGCGTGTCGTGGCCGACGCGATGACTGAGGACGGGCGCGGTGACGAAGAGCATCCCCCCGAGCGCGGCGGCCAGGCGATCGGAGGTCAGCAACGCACAGAGCCGCGCGCCGAAGACCCCCTGCATGACGAAACAAAAGGCCAGCCACACCCCGACGAACTGAAAGTCGTCCGGAAGGAGCGTGGAAAGCGGTTTCAGGGAAAGCGAGAGGAGCGGAAGCGAATCGGTCAACGCGATGGACGTGCCGACAGGGTAGCCGTAGTTCGGCAGCTCACCGAGCGGCACGCCCCAGGGGGCCTGTCGAAAGAGGAGCCACCCCATCACGTGCTGGCCCCAGTCGCCGGTCATGACCCAATCCAGGTTCCGCGGATCCAGGACGCGAGGATCGAAACGGTGCAGGAACCAGAACGCTCCGAAGAGCCCGGCTGTGAGGGCGGGGACACGTGTGGGAACAGGCGTCACGAGTCGCGTTCGCGCAGACCGCTCGAGCGGGCATGGTATCATTCGCCCCCGATGGGTCGGCTATCGGCCTTGCTCGTGCTCCTTCCACCCGCGCTCGCAGGCTGCGTGGCTTCCGCGCCTGTCGACGAAGTGCCTGCCGTGGTCACGCCTGCCGTGACGCTCGGTCGCGCCCAGGCGATCGAGGGCCGGGCGCTCGATGTCGCGTTTCGATTCGACGTCACGCCGGACGCGCCGGCGCTCATGGAGGACTACACGGTCTTCGTTCATGTACGGGACATGGACTACGTCATGATCGGGACCGACGAGCACGAGCCGCCCGTGCCGACCAGCGAGTGGCACGCCGGGTCGACGGTGGAGTACTCGCACACGATCTTCGTGCCGAAGACCGGCTACGTGGGACCGGTCACGCTCGAGGTGGGACTCTACCTGCCCGGCACCGACGTGCGCCTGCCGGTCGGTGGCGAGGTCATGTACGACATGCGCGTCACGAGGGTGGCAGCGCTCGAGATCCTGCCGGAGCCCGATCCGGTCAGGTTCCTCGACGGCTGGCACGAGCGCGAGTCGCCGGCCGCGGCGGCCTCCTGGCGCTGGTCGTTGAAGGCGGGTGCGCTCAGCGTCGCGAACCCGCGGGAAGACGCCGTGCTCACGCTGGTCGTGGACCAGCCGCACAAGGACTTCCCGGTAGACCAGCACGTCGACGTCATGATCGGGTCGCAGGCCGTCGACGGTTTCGAGCTTCCGGTCCGGCACACGATGACCAGGGCGATCCACCTGACCGCAGAACAGCTCGGACAGGACGACGAGGTGCGGCTGCAGGTCCTCGTGGACAAGACGTTCGTGCTGGCCGACGATCCCGCGTTCGAGAGCGAGGACACCCGGCAGCTCGGTCTCCGGCTGTTCTATGCGTATCTGGAGACGAACCCATAGCAGCCCGTGGTCCCGACCGGGCGCGGGGCGAAACGAGTGTCTCCACGCTCGGACCATCGACAACGATCGTCAACGGCTGCACGACGTTGCAGGCACGTTACCGGCCGGCCGTCACGTGATCACGGCCGGCTGATGACGCTCGTCGACTTCTCGACCGCCCGACGAACGCCGCCAGATGCTCGCCGGTCAGCGTCGACCGCGCCGCCACTAGGTCGGCCGGCGTGCCCTCGAAGACGATCCGCCCGCCATCGTGCCCCGCCCCGGGGCCGAGATCGATGATCCAGTCGGCGTGCGCCATCACCGCCTGGTGGTGCTCGATCACGATGACGGTCTTGCCGGAGTCCACCAGCCGATCCAGCAGGCCGAGCAGTTGCGCGAGATCCGCCAGGTGCAGTCCGGTCGTCAGCTCGTCGAGGACGTAGATGCCGCCCGGCGCTCCCATGTGCGTCGCGAGCTTGAGCCGCTGGCGCTCGCCGCCCGACAGCGTGGTCAGCGGCTGCCCGAGCCGAAGGTACCCGAGCCCGACGTCGGCCATGCGCTCGAGGACCTGGTGCGCGGCCGGCGTGTGCGCCTTCCCCCCACCGAAGAACGCCAGCGCCTCCTCGACGGGCAGATCCAGCACCTCGGCGATGTTCCAGTCGCCCAGGCGGTACTTCAGCACCGACGACTGGAAGCGCCGCCCCTCGCATTCCTCGCAGACGGTGCTGACGCCGGCCATCATCGCCAGATCGGTGTAGATCACGCCGGCGCCATTGCATGCCTGGCAGGCGCCCTCCGAGTTGGCGCTGAAGAGCGCCGGCTTCACGCCGTTGGCCCTGGCGAAGGCCGCCCGAATCGGATCGAGCAGTCCGGTATAGGTCGCGGGATTGCTCCGGCGCGAGCCGCGGATCGCCGCCTGATCCACCGAGACGACGCCGTCCCTGCCGCTGACCGAGCCGTGGATCCACGACGCGATCGGCCATCGCGATCACCTCGGGCTTGTGCTCGACGACGAGGACGGTGTTGCCCTTGTCGCGCAGGCGACGCAGGAGGGTGTTCATGCGCTGGATGTCGTGCGGGTGCAGCCCGATCGTCGGCTCGTCGAACACGTAGGTGACGTCCGTGAGCGACGAGCCGAGGTGGCTGACCATCCTGGTGCGCTGCGCCTCGCCGCCCGAGAGCGTTCCGGACCGCCGGTCGAGGCTCAGGTAGCCGAGGCCGATCTCCACGAACGAGTCGAGCGTCCGCTGCAGCGTTGACACGAGCGGCGCAACCGACGGCTCCCTCAGTCCGCGCAGCCACACGGCCAGCTCGTCGATCTGCATGGCGCAGGCGTCGGCGATGGTCATCGTGCCGATCTTCGACGAGCGGGCCGCCTCGTTGAGCCGCGTACCCTTGCAGTCGGGACAGGGCGTGAAGGTGACCGCGCGATCGACGAACGCGCGGATGCTCGTGTTCATCGCCTCCACATCCTTGGACAAGAACGACTTCTGGATGCGCGGGATCAGCCCCTCGTAGGTGAGATTGAGCTTCTCGACCTTGACCTTGGCCGGCTCCTGGTGGAGGAGCAGGTGCAGCTCCTTCCTGCCGTACTTCCGAATCGGCTTCCTGACGTCGAGGCCGATGGCGGCGAAGGTGCGCATGTACCACCCCCCGGCGATGTAGCCGGGGATGGTGAGCGCGCCCTCGCTCAGCGACTTGCGGTCTTGCCCTTGTCCACCGTCATGGCGCCGCTGGCCTTGCGCGTCGGGACGTTGAAGGAGAATGCGGTGGCCGGCCCGATGCGGGGCGTGCCGAGGCGGCTCCACAGCACGCGCAGCATCGCGTTCGAGTCGGTCGCCGTGCCGACCGTCGACCGAGCGTTGGCGCCCATCCGCTCCTGGTCCACGATGATGGCGGTCGTCAGACCTTCCAGCACGTCCACCTCGGGCCGGTCCAGCGCCGGCATGAAGCCCTGCACGAACGCGCTGTAGGTCTCGTTGATCAGCCGCTGCGACTCCGCGGCGATCGTGACATCGTGGCTGTCTGCGGGGTGCCGGCTCTCGGGGGGCATGGGCCCCGATCATGTCATGGCACCCGGCCGAGGTGGCGGAGGGCTCGGAATCCTGGACGACCAGCTCCGCCCGGCGCGCGCGCATCAGGCCCGCAGCAGATCGGGGGTAGATGTGGCGCAGCGTCCGGCCGGGCGTGTCGCTGGGCTCCCAGTTCAGACTTACGTGTCGAACGCAGGTCTCTACACCTCTTCTTGCTGGCAGGCGCGGCCAGGAAGGCCGACCTGCAGGGACTGGAGGCCATCAGGGGGCGACGAGTGAGCGCTTCGCGCTCGAGGGCGCGGTGTTCTATCTGCACACGCCCGACGGATTCGGCACGTCGAAGCTGGCGGCCCGCGCCGAGCGGCTGCTCGGCGTGGCGACCACCGCACGCAACTGGCGGACGGTGACGGCGCTCCGGGAGATGGCTCCCGCAGAGGCCTGACGACGCCGGGCAGGCCGTCAGCCATGGCACCTCACCAGCGCCTGATCGCGCGGCACGCCGTCTCCGGTCAGCTCAGCCGAGCCGCCCGATCGGATCGTCGAGACTGTCCGGTGGCACGGTGAACCATGCCGGTCCCTCGTCCGTCATGTACATGCAATCCTCGAGGCGCACGCCGAACTCGTCGAACATATAGATTCCCGGCGCGCGGCGGCGCTCTCGACACCAACCGGCAACAACGACGTCATCCGACAGACCCTGTACTGGGTCGGCTTGGCGGCCACCATCATCGTCGTGGTCATCATCACGAAAATTGCGCGCCGAGCGCTCACGGAGGAGCTCGCCTCTCAC
>Ga0299906_10002441_pt1 | contig 15413 bp, 11 predicted proteins | sample RVTome_14_FD_200259 | JGI IMG/M metagenome (GOLD analysis project Ga0299906, IMG submission 200259) | Soil microbial communities from uranium-contaminated site in the Upper Colorado River Basin, Wyoming, United States - RVT145D125 (version 2) ... | reverse complement strand
GGTTCGATCCCGCGCGTCGGCTCCAGGTGGTTAACGGCTTAACCGTGGCTCAGCGCAACTCCCAGGCGCATGTGGGCCGTATGTGGGCCGGAAGCCGCGCTATCGCGATAAAGCCTGCCAGGGGCTTGGTCTCGTTATCCTGCGTTTCCGACGGGGCAAGCCTACGACGATCGCGATAGCGGTCAGAGTGCCCTACACGTGTCTGTGAGGGAGTGCTGTGGCCTAGACACACCGACCGCCGCCGTTGATTCGTGGTATGGTCGCGCGCCCTGAGGTCAGAACGCATGATTCGGGACCCTTTTTACCGGCAGATCATCGACGGTCTCGACGGTCGGCTCAACCCCGAGGACTTCGAGCGGTGTGCCTGCGACCTCCTGCGGCGGAGCGCCTGGCCGACCCTCGTGCCGATCCGGGGCGGGACAGACGCGGGGATGGATGGCGGGATTGCAGATGGCGAGGGAACACCTTTCCCCTTGGTTTGCACGACCCGCAAGGATGTGCTCGGGAACCTCACCGGCAGCCTGAAGTCCTATGAGAAGGGCGGCGGAGCCAGACTCAAGGTAGTCCTGGCGACCTCCCAGGCACTCACTCCGAAACGCCGCAGCAACCTGGAGAAGCGCGCGCAGGACCTCGGCTTCCAGCTCATCCAGATCCACGAACAGGCAGCCATGGCCGATCTCCTGTACCGAGATCCTGCATGGTGCCGGGAACTTCTCGCCCTCACCGGCGATCCCCCAGCCCTCTCCGTGGTGCCTGGGAGCACCCGCCCCCTCCTTGGGAACACGCTAGTCGGGCGGGAGCCCGATGTCGCTTGGGTGACAGAGACGGCTGGCGATCGGCTCCTCGTCGGCCAGCCCGCATCGGGGAAGACCTCTCTATTGCACGCCTGGGCCAAGGCAGAGGGGGGACTCTTCGTGGTCTGTGATGACCCTGGGGCGATCGCCGCCGCGATTCGCGTCGAGCAACCGACTGCGCTCATCATCGACGATGCCCACACCAAGCCGGCCCTGGTGGCTTCCCTACGGCACCTCCGGCAAGCGATCTCTGCCTCATTCGACGTGGTCGCCACCTGCTGGGAGGGGCAACAGGATGGAGTCGTCGAGGCGCTCGGCATTCCCCAGTCCCAGGCCCACAGGCTGGATCGCCTCACCCGCGATGAGATTGTGCAGGTCATCCGGGGCGCTGGGCTCGACGGCCCGACCGAGTTGGTCCGGGAGATCGTCAACCAGGCCGAGGGCCGGCCCGGTCTGGCGGTCACCCTGGCTTCCTTTGCACTGCGCGGCGACGCGCGTGCCGTGGCGCTGGGCGATCTCCTGGCCCGGTCGGTGCGCACCACTCTGGAGCCCATCGTGGGAAGAGAGGTGAGCATGATCCTCGCCGCCTTCGCCATCGGGGGCGACGCCGGCATGACCCAGGCGGATGTCGCCCAGGGCCTAGAGATGCCCATCTACCGCGTGCGCGACGCGGTCACCGCGTTGGCAGCCGCCGGCGTGATCCTGGAGGTAAACGAGACCCACCTCTCCGTCCGTCCCGCGACTTTGCGCTGGGCGCTCGTCCGCGACGTCTTCTTCTGCGGCCCGCAGAGCCTACCCGCGCAATTCTTGTTGGCCACTGCTCCCAACCCCACAGAGGTCGCCAACACGCTCATGGGCGCCAAGGCGCGTGGCGGCAACCTCCCGCCCGACCTGCTCCTTGGCTTTCTGGAACGCGCACATTCCGCGGATGCCTGGGCCGGCTACGCATCCCTGGGCGAGGCGGAGGCGCAGGATGTCCTGCGTCTCCATCCGGAGATGATTGTCTCCGTAGCCTGGGCCGTCCTGCGCTGGGCGCCGGCGATGGCCATCCCCCTGCTTCTCGAAAAGGCGATCGGTGACCACCGAGACCTACCGTCTACCCCAGAGCACCCCCTGCGCAAGATCAAGGATTGGGTGGAGAGTGCCATCCCCGGAACCGGCGAAGGCGTCGTCGACAGGGAGATTCTCCTGGACGCGACCAGCGCGTGGCTAGCCACAGGCGGTGACGACACCGTCGCCGTGCGCGCGCTGTCGCTCGTGATCAGCCCCGCCCATCACAGGGCCACCTCCGACCCCGGCAGCGGGATGCAGATCAACCTCCACTTCGGCCTGCTTACCCTCGACGAGCTGTGTGAGATTCGCCGGCTCTGGCCGAGGGTCCTCGAAGTCATCACCCGCATGGAGCGACCGGTCCTGAACCCGTTGCTCCAGGCCATCGGCGGGTGGGCCTACCCCGGCCGCTACCAGGGCGGGATGCCCGAGGAGATGTACGCCACCATGCAGGCGACGGCGTCCCAGATGGTGGCGGATCTCGTGCCCCTAAACGCCGATCGTCCCGGCGTTCTCCACCGGCTACGCAAGCTGGCCGAGAGTCTCCCCTGCGCACTGGAGATCGAACTTTCTGAAGAGTTCGCGATCCTCTACCCGGAGGACTGGTCACAGGGGAACTGGCAAGCCGAAGAGGCCCGCCAACGAGCGGCGGTCCGCGACCTAGCCGCACGCGTCGTGGACCAACCTCCCACCGATGTCCTCCGGCGGATCGGCGACGCAGAGTCCGAAGCAGCCGCCGCGGGGATCAACTGGCCGCGGTGGACGCCGCTGCTCTGCCACGAGATCGCCTCGCTCACGTCATCTCCCCTTTCCTGGGCGCGCGACGCCATCGCCGCGGACATCTCCGCCGAGTTGGTGTCACCCTTTCTCGCTAAGGCGGCCGAGATTGGGGAGGCGGGCTGGGAGGATGTGGCCACCCGCTGTCTGGATGAACCCGACCTGTGCGGCCTCGCCATCTGGACCATCCTCACTGCTCCTACCGTATCCGATGGCCTTCTCGATCGGGCGGTGGCTGAGACCGGGATGCTCCTCCGCGCTGTGCAGTTCTGGAGCGCCGAGATCCCGGAGGATCGATTCCGCCGTCTGCTCTCCCACAAAGATGCACGAGTCGCCGGTGCGGCAGCGGTCGGTGAATGGCTCACCGAGCCTAGGGGCGTGATCCGCCCCTCGCTCGAAATACTCTGGCGCCAGGCCGCCCTGCGCATCGACCGGGAGGAGTACTGGCTCGGTGAGATCCTCCGAGCCGACCCCTCACTCGCTGCCGACTGGCTGGTGGCCCACGTGACGCGGGACGAACGGATCTCGATCGAGCTGCCGCGTCCCGTCGAGGCGGCCATTTCCGTCATCGATGTGGCGGGCCGTGAGAGGGTGTTGATCGCGATCCCGCAGGATTTTCCAGACACCGAGCTATTGTGTCGACTGGTAGGCGACGACCCGGACCTCTACCAGCTCCTCCTCTCCCGCAAGGTGAATGACCTGCTTCACCTTGCTCCGCTCAAGGGGCAGCCGACTGGGAGCTGGATCGCCAAGGCGCGGCTGGCTCTGGATGCCGGTTACCGCCCGGAGAAAGTCGCTGACGCGGTCGTGGGCTGGCACTCCAGTTGGAGCGGGAAGCTCTCCAACTTCTACCGCCAACATCGAGACTGGTTCGAGCCCCTCTGTGACCATGAGGAGCCTCGCATCCGCCAAGTGGGCCAGGCGGGGCGACGTCGTGCGGAGGAGGTCCTCACCCACGAGTTGGAGAGAGAGCGTCACGAGGAGGTCTTCGGCCGCCAGTAGGCCGCACCAGTAGCGAACTTCGGGCCGCTTCTCTACTCCTCCTCAAACTCCGCATGGCTGAAGCCCAGGGTGCGGGCGTTCTATGAGCGGAAGTATCTGCCATGGAGCAAGGCCAACATGCGGAGCTGGCAAGGAGACCAGCGCTCCATCGAGGCCCACGTGCTGCCCATCTTTGGGGCCAAGGCGTTGAACGACGTGACCCGCGCCGAGGTCGAGCGGTGGAAAGTAGACCTCCTCGAAGGCCGTGCTCCCGCCACCGTCAACCGCGTTTTCGCTCTGCTGCGTCACATGTTCAATCAGGCCGTCTCCTGGGGCCATTTGAAGGATTCCCCTTGCCGAGGGGTGCGGCAGTTCAGGGCCGACAACACGCGCGTCCGATTTCTCCGCGGGCAAGAACTCGCGCGCCTGCTGGAGGCTGCTGGCGCGCTGGCGGACGGCGCGATTGTCGACGGCAAGACAAGGCGCGGCTACCCGTGGCTACGCGCCTTGATCACGGTGGCAGTCAATACCGGACTTCGGTTTGGCGAGCTAGTGTTACGTTCTCGAAGTTAGATGATAGACTGCACTCCTCGTGTGAGGAGGTGCGACATGGCCCGAGGTCCGAGGATCGTCATCACGTTGACCGCCGAGGAGCAACAGACCCTGGAGATGTGGGCCGGCGCTCGCAAGGGCGAGCGGCGGCTGGTGGAACGCGCCCAGGTGGTGCTCCTTTCGGCGCAGGGTCTGCCCCTGCGGGAGGTGAGCCGTCGCAGCGGCTTGAGTCCCCAGAATTGCTCCAAGTGGCGGAAGCGTTTTTCCCTTCAGCGGCTTGTGGGGCTGAAAGACCGGCCGCGGTCGGGGCGTCCACCCGTCCTTTCCGCACACCAGCGGCTGAAGGTCGTGGCGTTGGCCACGTCCAAACCGACGGATGGACACCCGCGGTGGAGCACCCGAACGTTGGCCCGCCAGATCGGGATTGGGCCGACATCGGTCCATCGGATCTTGCAGGAAGGCCAACTCAAACCCCACAAGACCGAGTACGGGTGCGGCCGCAGTCCGGATCCCGAGTTTGAGGCCAAGCAGGCGGCCATTCTCGGGCTGTACCTGAACCCGCCCAACCATGCCCTCGTCTTGTGTGTGGACGAGAAGTCGCAGATCCAAGCCCTGGATCGGACCCAGCCGGAATTGCCCATGCGCGCAGGGAACGCTCGCCGGCTGACGGCGACCTACCAACGGCATGGCACCACCTGTTTGCTGGCCGCCCTCGCCGTGCATACGGGGGAAGTCTCTGGGCGATGCGTCGACCAGAACGACCACACTGCGTTCTTGACCTTTCTGAAGGCTCTGTACCGCCAGTATCCGCGGAAAGAGCTGCACGTGATCCTCGACAACCTCAGTGTTCACAAGCATCACCAGGTCCAAGAATGGGTGCGCCGCCGACGGCGACTGACGCTCCACTTCACGCCGACCTACGCCTCCTGGCTCAACCAAGTGGAGATCTGGTTCCACATCCTCTCCAAAGAGATCCTTCGGGATGGGGTCTGGCGATCGAAGCAGGCGCTGGTTCAGCAGATCATGCGGTACATCAAGGACTACACGCAGCACCGCGCCCACCCCTTCCGGTGGACGTATACGGGAAAGCCGTTGGTCGCATAAATCATATTATTTATAGAACGCAACACTAGCCAAGCTGACCTGGGACAACGTGGACATGGACAACCGCGTCCTGACGCTGCGAGAGACAAAGGATGGCACCACTGCCAGAGTGCCCTTCAACGACGAGGTGTGGCTGACGTTCACCACCCTGGATAGGGTGGACGGCAACACGCACGTCTTCCCGGGTCGCGGTCCTAGCGGGCGGCTCGACAACGTGAAGAAGTCGTTCAACGCGGCGCTGACGCTCGCCAAGATCGAGAACTTCCGATTCCACGACCTCCGGCACACCTTCGCTTCACACCTAGTACCTAGTTGTGAGGTGGACCCCATTTCCTTGGACACGTATGAGTGGAGGATCCCATGTCCGAGGAGGTCAGCGAGATGAAGAAGGCAGTGGAAGAAAAGCAGGGCTCGGCTCTGGGGGACGCGCAGCGAGCCCGTAGGGCGAGCGGAGCGTCCCCCAGAGCCGCCGATGGCCCGCTCTCGTCCAGGCCAGCGGTGGAGCCGAAGCCGCAAGCGGGCCGTGGCCCTGCGGCTACTACGCGGCGAGTCGGTCGATGCCGTGTCCCGCGAGTTGGGGGTGCCCATGTTCCGCCTGGAGGCCTGGCGTGAGGCGGCGTTGGCGGGCATCGACGCAGCGCTCACGAGCCGCCAGGAGGACAAGGTCTCCGCCGAGCTGGACGCCGCCCTCAAGCTCGCGTCGGCGAGCTCACCATGGAGAACGAGTTGTTGCGGGCGAGGTGCCGCGCCCAGGGCCCTTTGGCCCATCGGAGGTCGAAGCGATGAACACCGCGATCTCCCCCGTCACCAGCCGGCCCTACGGCGTGAAGCGGGTGTGTGCCGCCTGGGACGTGCCCCGCTCCAGCTTCTACCACCACCGGCAGCAGGAACGGCAACCCGCGCTTTCCCGCGGTCGACGCGGCCCCAAGCCCGCGATCTCGGACGAGAGGCTCCTGGCCGCCATTCGCGCCGACCTGGCACGCTCCCCGTTGACCGGCGAGGGTCATCGCAAGGTCTGGGGCCGCCTGCGGATCCTCGATCGCATCCGGGTGTCCCGAAAACGGGTGCTGCGCCTCATGCGCGAGCACGGCCTGCTCTCCCCGTACCGCCACCGCCCCGCGGAGCCCTCGGCCCACGAGGGGGCCATCACCACCCACGCCCCCAATGTCCTCTGGGGAACCGATGGCGCCCGCGCCTTCACCCTCGACGACGGCTGGGGGTGGATCTTCTCCGCCGTCGAGCACTGGAACGGCGAGTGCGTAGGCATCCATGTGGCCAAGAAGGGCGACCGGTTCGCGGCACTGGAGCCCGTCGCTCAGGGGCTCACCCGCCTCTACGGCGCGGTCACCGCGGAGGTGGCTCGCGGCTTGTCCCTGCGCATGGATCATGGCACCCAGTCCCTCGCCGACGACTTCCAGAACCAGATCCAGCACTGGGGGATCACCTCCAGCTTCGCCTTCGTCGAACAACCCCAGACCCACGGGGTGGCGGAGCGCTTCAACCGGACCTTGAAAGAACAAATCATCCACGGCCGAACCTACCGGAACGTCGAAGAACTTCGCACGGCCGTCACCGTCTTCGTCCACACCTACCACACCCAGTGGCGCCTCGAGAAACTCGGCTACCTGACGCCCGGCGAGGCGCGCCAACAATACGCCCTACCCGAGGTCGCATAAGACAACCCTGTGTCCAAGGAACCGGGTCCGGTACACCACGTGAATCATCCGGGTTGCCGCAGCGCGGAGACCGGCGCTCGGCACTTCTTGGGGCAACGGCGCAGTCTGAGCCACCGGCCGGCACCGGCCCCAACTAAACGACTAGGCAGGCGAGTTCGCGGATGGCTGCGGAAGGCTCGAAAGGCCATCCTCGGATCAAAAATCCTGCGGTCAGCGGCGGAAAGCGCCATAAGGCAACCACTTACGGCGCCGCCGGCTAACGGTGTGACCACAGTGTCACTAGAAACGCCGTTTCAGCGTTTGGATGCGGCATCCAACGAGACAGACCAGCACCGTTCCCACGAGTGCCAGGGAGGCGGGCTCAGGCACCGAGGCGGGCGCGATCACGATGTCGTGCGCCGCTACTATCCCGGCCATCAGCGTACCATCGCCGAAGGCGTAGAAGGTAATCTTGAGAGTCGTATCAGTAAACCCGAACGGATCCGGCTGCGTCAGTGGGAGGGCGTCGCTGGTGAACACGTTCGCGGGGCTGGCATGGAAGCTGACGTCGCCAGAGAGGGCCGCCAGGCCGCCGATCTTCGGCCCGACAAGGGTACTCGTAACGGTGTATTGGTCCCAACCAATATCGGTGGACGGGTTGATAAATAACGGGAAGTGTTGGACCCCTATGCTTGAATTGGTGACGGTCGAATAGATATTTGCTCCCACTGACAATGTCAGCAAGCTCACCGCGCCGACATAGTTACCGATGGACGGTGAGGCGTCAGTATCCGGAGTTGCGCCGTCGAACGTGTACTCGACACGCATGATTTCGCCAAGGAACGCCTCGAATGGCGCGCCGCCCAAAGCGTAGTCGATCGTGCCTTCGTAGGCGAAGGTCAGGATCGGTGCTGCTTCGATCGTGCCGACCCCGATCGCAACGCCGGCCATCGCCAAAAGAAGAATTGACCGAATTGTGGTCATGGGTATGTCTCCTTCACCGATAGCAAATTGCTTTTCGTCGGTTGGCCGCGAGGGCCGTTGTGAGCGCCTGGAACGGTAACTTTTGCGTCGCAGAGTAGCGGGGTCTACCATCGAATTCTTGTATCGCGGTATCGTATCAGGGTCTGCCATCGAATTCTTGTGGGGATGGAGATCACAAAAGGGTTGTTGGTCTCCCCTTGGGGTGGGGGGCTAGCCCCCCGTCCCGAGGGGAGCTGAGGAGAACCCTGCGGGCTCCCATCAAGACCATTTTTCGATGGTAGACCCCGGAGTGCCAAAGTGCGGCCCGGCGGGTGAGCGCTCAGATGCCCCAGAGCCACGGGATCGCCAGCACGGTGGTCACCACGCTGGCGATCGTCAGCGGGAAACCGACGCGCAGGTAGTCGGTGAAGCGATAGCCGCCGGGGCCGTAGACCATGGTGTTCGTCTGATAACCGATCGGCGTCAGGAACGAGCTGGACGCCGCGACGGCGACGGCGATCGCGAACGGCCGCGGGTCGACGCCGAGCCGAGCCGCGCTCGCGAACGCGATCGGAAAGAGCAGCGCCGCCGCCGCGTTGTTGGTGATCATCTCGGTAGCGATCGCGGTCGCGACGACGATGCCGAGCAGTGCGCCGTGCACGCTGCCGCCGCCGGTCGCGCCGATCACCAGCTCGGCGGCGGCCGCCGCGAGGCCCGAGTTCTCCATCCCGGCGCCGAGTGCGAAGCTCGCGGCGATCACGATGATCGTGTCGAGGTCGATCGACGCGCGCGCCTCGGTCGCGGTGAGGACGCCGCCCGCGATCAGCGCGATCACGCCGATCAGCGAGGCGTGCAGGATCGGCAACAGCCCTGCACCGGCGACGCCGACGATGCCGATGCCGACGATGCCGACGATCCAGGCCTTCTTGGTGATCGCCGGAGGCGTGCCGCCCATCTCGCTGACCATCAGGAAGTCGCCGCGGTCGCGCCAGCGCTGGCGGAAGCCGGGGTCGGAGAGCAGGATCAGCGTGTCGCCGAGCTTCAGACGCACCTGCCCGAGCTTGTCGTGGATCGGTTGGCCGGAGCGGTGGACCGCGATCACCGCCGCCTGGTAGCGCCCGCGGAAGTCGAGCTCCTTCAGCGTCTTGCCGACCAACGGCGACGCCGCACCGACGACCGCCTGGCAGAAGCGGTGGCGTGCGGTCTGCAGCTCGGACATGTGCGGCGCCTCCGCCGATTCGAGTCCGCGGCGGCTCTGCAGGTCGACCACGCGGTCGGCGCGGCCGACGAAGCTCAACCGGTCGCCGCCGCGCAGGCGCCGCTCGGGCGCGACGGGCGCGATCAGCTCGCCGTCGCGCTCGATGCCGGCAAGGAACACCCCCTGGAGGTTGCGCAGGCCGGCCCCTTCGACCGACTTGCCGGCGAGCGGGCCGCCGGCGATGACCTTCATGCTGACCGAGAATTCGCGCCCCCGCTCGGCGAGCTGCGAGCTTGCCGAACGGCGAGCGGGCTGCAGCCACGGGACGGTCAGGATCAGCACCGCGATGCCGACGATCGCCACCGGCAGGCCGATCGGCGTGATCTCGAAGAGCCCGAGCGGCTCCTGCCCTGCCTTCTCGAGCAGGCCGGACACCACCAGGTTGGTCGACGTGCCGATCGTGGTGACCACGCCGCCGAGCACGACCGCGAACGAGAGCGGCATCAGGTAGCGCGCCGCCGACTCGCGCGTCGTCTCGCACCAGCGCAGGATCTGCGGGATCAGCATCGCGACGATCGGCGTGTTATTGAGGAACGCCGACGCCGCCGCGGAGGGCACGAAGAGCTTGGTCATTGCCCAGCGGCCGCCACCGCCCTGGCCCATCAAGCGCTCGAGCAACGGCTGCAGGATCGCGGTCTTCTCCGCGGCGCGCGCGATCACGTACAGCGCCGCGACCGTGATCGGCGCGGGGTTGCCGAAGCCCGCGAAGGTCTCCGCCGGCGTGATCACCCCCGCGAGCAAGAGCGCGATCGCCGCACCGACCATGACGTTGGACGGCGCGAGCCAGTCCTTGATCAGGCAAACGAGCGCCGCGAACGTGACGGCGAGGGTATACCAGGCTTGCCAGGACATACGGCGGGCGGGTCGGAGAGGGCTTCATCGGCGCATCCGCGCCGTCTCTCTACCTTTCACTGACAAGGTCGACCCCGACACCCCGAGGTGACCGCAAGTCCGCCTACCCCGCCACCAACGTGGCATGCAAGGGCTCGACCGCGAAGGTCTCCTCCGCGAGCCGCCGCACGTCCTCGATGGTCACCTCTGCGATCTCCCGGTTCTTTTTTTCATAAGGGTTTTCCGTCTCCCCCTTGAGGACCGGGATGGCGATGATACGGTTGTAGCCGTTCGAGGTCTCGGCGGTCATACGCAGGCCGGAGAGCAGCGCCGCCTTGACCATTTCCAGGCGGTCGTCGTCGATCCGCTCCGCGCACAGGCGCTCGATGATGGTCCGGGTTTCGCCGTGGATGGTGGCGAGGGTTTCCTGCGCACAGCCGGTAGCCACCTCCAGCGCGGAAAATCCATCGAACCGTGATACGCCGGAGAAGATGCCGTAGCACAAGCCGAGCTCCTCGCGGATGCGCTCGAAGAGCAGCGACGAGCCGTCGCCGCCGAGGACGTAGGACATCACGTCCTGGCGGGTGGCATCCGGGTGGCGGTCCGGCAATGCCGGATAGAGCAGGGAGTAACGCGCCTCCTGGATGTCCGGCTTGCTGAGGTGCAGCTCGCCGCCGCGGTAGGGGGTGGGTTCGACCGCCATCGCCCCCGCCGCCGGCCGGCTGGGGAAGTGGCGCTCGATGGCCGCCGCCACCTCCCCCTCGTCCATGTTGCCCACCACCGAGATCAGGACGTTGTGTCCGCCGTAGTAGCGCTCCTTGAAGGCGATCAGGGTCTCCCGGCTCACGCCGCGCACAATCTCCTCGGTGCCGATCACCGGGTGGGCGATGCCGCTCTCGCAGAAGTGCGCGTACGCGCGGTCGGCCAGGTAGGATCCCGGATCGTCGTCGTAGCGGCGCATCTCCGAGACGATGACCTCGCGCTCCTTTTCCAGCTCGTCCGCCGGGAAGGTGGCGTTCTGGTAGACGTCACAGACGATCTCGAACGCCTCGTCGAGCCGCTCGCGTAGGGCCGTGATGTGGTAGACGGTCTGGTCGAACCAGGTCCAGGCGTTGAGCTTGCCGCCGATGCGGTTGGCGTCGCGGTTGATCTGCTTGGCGTCACGCTTCGCCGTGCCCTTGAAGAACATGTGCTCCAGGAAGTGGGCCGCGCCATAGGTCGCCGGCTCCTCCACCGAGGAGCCGACGTTGGTGAGGATCTGGATGTTCACCACGTCGCTCTGGTTCTGGTGGAAGAGCAGACGGGTGTTGTTCACTTCGAGCAGCTTCATGGATGCTCCGGATCGGTAGCCAGTAGAGAGTAGACAGGGGGTGCCCGAGGGTCGAGCCACGCGCTCCCCCTCCCCCTGGGAGGGGGCTGGGGGGAGGGCGTGAGGAGCGAGCGGTACGCCTGATCCGACCGCCCCCACCCCGACCCTCCCCCGGTGGGGGAGGGGGCTGTGAGATGCTAGCGGCACGGTGCCACTGTGAGAAAGCAGGCGATCCAGCAACTCTTCGAGCACCTGCGCGCCGAGCGGCCCGAGCCCAAGGGCGAGCTGGCGTGGTCTAGCCCGTTCGAGCTGCTGGTGGCGGTGGTGCTCTCCGCCCAGGCCACCGACGTCTCGGTCAACCTGGCGACCCGCGAGCTGTTCCCCGTGGCCAACACCCCCCAGGCGCTGCTGGCGCTGGGGGTGGATGGCCTGATCCCGTACATACGCCACATCGGCCTGTTCAACAGCAAGGCGCGCCACCTGATCGCCGCCGCGCAGATCCTCCTCGACGAGCACGGCGGCGAGGTGCCCAACGACCGCGACGCGCTCATGCGCCTGCCGGGCGTGGGGCGCAAGTCGGCGAACGTCATCCTCAACAACGCCTGGGACCACGAGACCATCGCCGTGGATACCCACGTCTTCCGGGTCGCCAACCGCACCGGGCTGGCCCCGGGCAAGACGGTGCGCGAGGTGGAGGAGCGGCTCCTCAAGGTGGTACCACCGGAGTTCCGCCGCCACGCCCACCACTGGCTCATCCTTCACGGCCGCTACACCTGCACTGCACGCCGGCCGAAGTGCCCCCGATGCCCCATCGCCGGCGAGTGCACCTATCGCGACAAGACCCCGCCGTCCCCGTAGTACCACGGCTCCCGACCCCCGAGCGGTCACATCGCCGAAAGTGCCTCGATAGCCGCCCGACGATCCGTCTTCCATCTAAGGAAGGCAGGAAGATCAGGAACGCAGGAAGGGTGGAGCAGCGGGCCGGGTGGGAGGAATGGATTCCTGCCTTCCTGCCCCTTTCCTGCCTTCCTTAGATGAAAACGGGCAACACCGTCGGCCGTGTCGCCCTTGAGGTGGTCATGAGACTCCCTCATAAATGGCCATGGCCCCCCTCCCTGCCGGCACCTACCCGCCGTGGGTCATCGCCCACCGCGGCGCCTCGGCGGACTACCCGGAGAACACCCACGCGGCCTTCGCGGCGGCCCTGGGCCTGCCGATCGCCGGCATCGAGCTGGACGTGCAACTCTCCCGCGACGGCATGCCGGTGGTCTTTCACCACCGCACCCTCGCCCGGGCCGGCCGGCGCGGCCGGCGCGTTCACCAATTGGATCTGACGGAGCTGCGCCGGCTCGATGCCGGCGGCTGGCTCGCCCGCCGCTTCCGCGGCGAGCCCTTGCCCGCCCTGGACGAGGTCCTGGAGCGGTACGGCGGCCGCACCCTTCTCCTGCTGGAGGTGAAGGCCCGGCGCACGGTGGACACCCCCGAACGCCATCTGGAGCTGGCACGGCGCGTCGTCGATGCGGTGCGCGCCCGCCGCCTCGACGACGCGGTCTACCTCCTCTCCTTCAACCCGGCGGTCCTCGCCGAGGTCCACCGGGTCGCCCCCCACCTGCGCTGCGTGCGCAACCTGGACGAGCCGATCCCCTTGCGCGGCCGTGGCGCGCCGCGGCCCGGCGCCCTGGCGGCCCTGTGCGTCGATGTACGGCGCCTCACCCGGGCGTTCGTCGACCAGGCCCACCGCCACGACCTCCCGGTCTTGAGCTACACCTGCAACACTCCCCGTACCGTGAACCGCGCCCTGGGCGCGGGGATCGATGCGCTGATCTCGGATCGCCCCGCCTGGCTGGCGGACTACCTCTCCCGCCGGGAGCCACGACCATGAAGCGCGATTTCGCCGCCCTGCGCGACGGGCCCTTCGACCTCCTGGTGGTGGGTGGCGGGATCTACGGGGCGTGGACCGCCTACGACGCGGCACTGCGCGGCCTCAGGGTCGCCCTGGTGGAGCGCACCGACTGGGCCTCCGGCACCTCGTCCGCCTCCTCCAAGCTGATCCATGGCGGCCTGCGCTACCTGCGCCACCTGTGGGTGAGGACGGTGCAGAAGTCCCTGCTGGAGCGGCGCACCCTGTCACGCATCGCGCCGCATCAGGTGCGTCCCCTGCGCTTCCTCTTCCCCACCTACCGCCACCAACCGGTCAACCGGCTATCGATCTGGTTCGGCCTCACCCTCTATGACCTCCTTGCGGGCCGCAACCAGCCCGTGGCCCGTCACCGGACCCTGCGTCGCGAGGCGGTGGCCAAGGCCTACCCCTTCCTGCGCACCGATGCCCTCGCCGGTGGCTTCTTCTACGGCGACTGCGGCACGGACGACGCCCGCCTCACCCTGGAGGTGGTCGATGCGGCGCGGCGCGCCGGCGCGCTGGTAGTGAACCACGCGCCGGTGGCCGAGTTGCTGCGCGCCCGGGGGCGAGTGGCGGGGGGCGCCGTGGCCGACGCCACGACCGGAGCGACCATCGAGGTCCAGGCGGCGGTGACGGTGGTGGCCGCCGGCCCGTGGTCCCGTACCTTGCTGGACGGCACCACCCGTGGCCGGTTGTGTCGCTTCACCAAAGGGGTCCACTTGGTGCTGCCCGCCCTGCCGTGCAGCGACGCGCTGCTCCTGGTGGCCGCCTCCGACGGCCGGGTCTTCTTCCTCATCCCGTGGTACGGCAAGACCCTGGTGGGCACCACAGACACCGCCTATGACGGCGCGCCGGATGCAGTGAGGGTGGAGCAGGCCGACGTCGACTATCTGCTCTCCGAGCTGCGCGTCCACGTGCCGGGCCTGGGGTGGGAGGAGTCCGACATCCTCGGCCGCTTCGCCGGCCTGCGCACCCTGCGCAACGTCGGCGGCGTCACCCCCTCCGCGGTCACCCGGGAGTGGCGGCTGGAGAGCCCCGAGCCGGGGCTCCTCCTGCCGGTGGGGGGCAAGCTGACGTCGGCGCGGGTGGATGCCGGACGGGTCGTCGCCGGGGTGTTGAAGGCCCTGGGGCGGCGGGTCGGACACCTGCCCACCGATCGGCCCCTGCCGTGGGCGCCGGAGGGATCGTTCACGCCGTGGCAGGGGGCGATGCAGGCCGCCGGGGTGGCGGCAGGCCTCGACGAAGAGACCGCCCTGTGGACGGCCCATCGCTTCGGGGCGCGGGTTACGGACCTCCACGACCTCGTCCGCGCTCGCCCGGACCTGGCGCGGCGCGTGGTGGCGACCGCACCGTTCTGCCGCGGCGAGATTTGCCTCGCCGCCCGCGACGAGATGGCCACCACCCTGGAGGACGCCCTGCGCCGCCGCCTCCCTGCCACCCTGTTCGCCCCCATCGACGGGGCGGTCGCCGGCGATGCGGCGGCTCTGATGGGAGAGGCCCTCGGCTGGGACGCGGCCCGGCGGCGACGTGAGGTCGCCGACTTCCTGGGGCCGGACCCGTGATCGTCGCCCTCGACCTCGGCTCCACCCGCATCAAGGCGGGCGTGCTCGGGGACGACGGCGCCATGGCGACCGTGCATTCGGCGCCGGCCCCACCCCTGACCGGCGCCGGTCCGGTCCGGGAATCCGACCCGGTGGCCTACGAGCGGGCGGTGTCGGGCCTGCTCGACGAGCTGCTTGCCGGGGCGGACCGGGCCGCCGTGCGCCTCAGCCTCGCCACGCAGCGCGGCACTTTTTGCTTGTGGGAGCGCGACACCGGACGCCCGGTGACACGGCTGATCTCCTGGCAAGATCGTCGGTCCGCGGCGTGGTGTGACGCCCACCGCGACCAGGAGGCGGCGATCCGTGCCACCACCGGCCTCCTCCTCTCCCCCCACTACGCCGGGACCAAGCTCGCCACCCTACTCGCGGCAGACCCCGCCCTCGCCCCGCGCCTGGCCAGCGGAAGCCTCCTGTTCGGCACCCTGGAGAGCTACCTCGTCTGGCAGTGGAGCGGCGGGCGCGCCCACCACACCGACCTCACCATGGCCGCACGCACCCTGCTGTGCGACCCGGTGGCGGGCCGCTGGGCCAGGCCCCTGCTCGAACTGTTCGGCGTGCCCGCCCCCTGCCTGCCGGCGATCGGCGACAGCGGCGGCTTGGCTATCCCCCTGAGAGGGGGCGAGGTGATCGCGGCGACC
>Ga0299906_10002439_pt1 | contig 15424 bp, 15 predicted proteins | sample RVTome_14_FD_200259 | JGI IMG/M metagenome (GOLD analysis project Ga0299906, IMG submission 200259) | Soil microbial communities from uranium-contaminated site in the Upper Colorado River Basin, Wyoming, United States - RVT145D125 (version 2) ... | reverse complement strand
CGGCCCGACCGACCTCGACCCGGCCGTGCTGGAGCGCGAGCGCGCCATCCTGACCGAGCAGGCGGCCGGCAGCGGCAAGCCGCCCGAGATCGTCGCCAAGATGGTCGAAGGACGCCTGCGCAAGTACTTCGAAGAGGTGTGCCTGCTCGAGCAGGTCTACGTCATCGACGGCGAGAGCCGCGTGAAGCAGGCGGTCGAGGCGCAGGCCAAGAAGCTGGGCCACCCGATCAAGGTGGCTGCCTTCATGCGCCTGCAGCTCGGCGAGGGCGTGGAGAAGGACAAGGGCGACTTCGCTGCCGAGGTGGCGGCCGCGGCGCAGAAGAAGTGACTCACCTCTCCCGCCGGGAGAGGTAGAGCGAAGCGAGGGTGAGGGGAAGCGGTGCAGCCTGCTCGGCGCCGCGCATCTCGATCCGCTGCCCCTCATCCGGCGCGGCTATCGCCGCGCCACCTGCTCCCCTCGGGAGAAGGTTCTCTATCTCGCCCCCGCGCGACAAAGCTGTCATAAAGAAGCCGCGAGGGCCTGCCGATCTTCGCGCCCCCCTTCGTGCCAGCAGGACGAGAGCCGGTTCATGTCGCAGCCCTCACGCTACAAGCGGGTCCTGCTGAAAATCTCCGGCGAGGTGATGATGGGCGACCTCGAGTACGGCATCGACCGCAAGACGGTCGAGCGCCTGGCCGAGGACGTGCGCCAGGTGCACGCGATGGGGGTCGAGGTCTCCGTCGTCGTCGGCGGCGGCAACATCTTCCGCGGCATCCAGGGGGCGGCGCAGGGGCTGGACCGCGCCACCGCCGACTATATCGGCATGTTGGCGACGGTGATGAACGCCCTGGCGCTGCAGAATGCGCTGGAGCGGCTGAGCGTGCCGACCCGGGTGCAGTCGGCGCTGCCGATCACCACGGTGGCCGAGCCCTACATCCGCCGCCGCGCGCAGCGCCACATGGAGAAGGGCCGCGTGGTGATCTTCGCCGCCGGCACCGGCAACCCCTTCTTCACCACGGACACGGCGGCGGCGCTGCGCGCCTCCGAGATGGGCTGCGACCTCATCCTGAAGGGCACCAAGGTCGACGGCGTCTACGACGCCGACCCGGTCAAGGTGCCGGGGGCACGGCGTTACGAGCAGTTGAACTATTTGCAGGTGCTGTCGCAGGATTTGGGCGTCATGGACGCCGCCGCCATTTCGCTTGCCCGGGAGAACGGGATTCCCATCCTGGTCTTCTCGATCTACGAGCCCGGTGCCTTCGCCCGAGTCCTCTCTGGGAAGGGCCGGTTCACGCTGGTGAGCGATACGGCGAACGAGGGCGCGCGGCGACTGATCTGACGACCTTGGAGAGCCCAGCTATGGCCGATCCCGACATCGACGATCTGCAACGCCGCATGGACTCGGCGCTGGATGTGCTGAAAAAGGAGTTCCAGGGGCTGCGCACCGGCCGCGCCTCGGTGCACCTGCTCGAACCGATCACGGTCGAGGCCTACGGCTCCACCATGACGCTGAACCAGGTGGCCTCGATCTCCGTGCCGGAGCCGCGCATGATCACCGTGCAGGTCTGGGACAAGGGCCTGGCGCAGACGGTGGAACGCGCGATCCGGGACTCCGGTCTCGGCCTCAATCCTTCCGGCGCGGGCCAGCTCATCCGCGTGCCGATCCCGCCGCTCTCGGCCGAAAGACGGCAGGAGCTGACCAAAGTGGCGCACCGCTACGCCGAGCAGGCGCGTGTCGCGGTGCGCAACGTGCGGCGCGACGGCATGGACATGCTGAAGCGCATGGAGAAGGACCATGAGCTCTCCGAGGACGAGCACAAGCTCTGGGCCGACGAGATCCAGGCGATGACCGACAAGCACGTGAAGGCGGTGGACGAGCTCCTGCAGCACAAGGACGCGGAGATCCTGCAAGTCTAGGAAGATGACGGCGCTCGAAACCCGACCGATCCCCCGCCACGTCGCCATCATCATGGATGGCAACGGCCGCTGGGCCACCCGGCGCGGCCTGCCGCGCACCGTCGGCCACCGCCAGGGCGCGGAAGCGGCGCGCCAGGTCGTGCAGGCGGCGATCGACCTCGGCATCGCCAACCTGACGCTCTTCTCCTTCTCCTCGGAGAACTGGAAGCGGCCGCGCGGCGAGATCATGGATCTCATGGGACTGTTGCGCCGCTACCTGCAGAGCGAGATCGCCGAGCTGCACAAGAACGGCGTGCGCCTGACCGTCATCGGCGAGCGCTCGCGGCTGCCGGATGACATCCAGCGCCTGGTGGCGGAGGGCGAGCGGCAGACCGCGGGCAACCGCCGGCTGCGCCTGATCATGGCGCTCTCCTATGGCGCCCGGCAGGAGCTCGTGCTGGCGGCGCGCCGCCTGGCCGAGGCGGTGGCCGCCGGCCGGCTGGCCCCGGGCGAGATCGACGAGGCCTGCTTCGCCGGCGAGCTCTTCTGCGCCGACGTGCCCGACCCCGACCTCGTGATCCGCACCTCGGGGGAACAGCGCCTTTCCAACTTTCTGCTCTGGCAGACGGCCTACAGCGAGCTCCTCTTCGTCGACAAGCTCTGGCCCGATTTCGGCAAGGAGGACCTGGCGGCAGCGGTGGCCGAGTATGTCCAGCGGGACCGCCGCTATGGGGCCAGTGCTTCCTCGGGCTAGCAGCCTCGCCAAGCGCGCGGTCTCGGCGCTGGCCCTGGCCCCGCCGGTGCTGGCAGCGATCTGGCTGGGCCCACCCTGGAGCGATCTGCTGATCCTGGTCGCGGCCGTCATCCTGCTCTGGGAGTGGTTGCGGCTGGTGGGCCACGGCGCGGTCAATGCCGGTACCGTGCTGATGACGGCGAGCCTGCTCGGCAGCCTGCTCCTCGGGGCGCTGGCGGAATGGGTCTGGGCGGCCGCCCTGCTGGCGGGCGGTACGATCCTGGCGGTGCTCCTGGCACGCCAGCGTCCGTTCTGGCTGGCGGCGGCCGGTCCCTATCTTGGTCTCCCCGGCTTTGCGCTCCTCTGGCTGCGCGACCGGCCGGACGGCCTCGAGGCCGTCATCTGGCTGCTGCTGGTGGTCTGGAGCGTCGACATCTTCGCCTACGTCGCCGGACGCGCCATCGGCGGTGCTTTGCTCTGGCCGAAGGTGAGTCCGCGCAAGACCTGGGCCGGGCTCGCCGGGGGCGTCATCGCCGCTGCCATCGTCGGCGGCCTGCTGGGGCTGGCCGTCGAAGGGCGGCAGCCGCTTGCCCTTGCCCTGCTGGCCGCTGGCCTGGCCGTGGTGGCGCAGGGCGGCGACCTCCTGGAGTCCGCCGTCAAGCGGCACTTCGGCGTCAAGGACGCGAGCGGCATCATTCCGGGGCACGGCGGACTGCTCGACCGGGTAGATGGCCTGCTCGCCGCTTCCATCGCTACCGCTGCCGCGCTATGGCTAGCGCTGGCTTAAGTGAACTTGGGGCCATGAACCGGATCGACCTCCCGACCGTCGGCCGCCGCGGCGCGGGTCCGCTCAGCGGCACGCGCCGCCGGGTGACCGTGCTGGGCTCGACCGGCTCGGTCGGGCAATCGACCCTGGATCTCATCACCCGCCAGCGCGAGGCCTTCGAGCTGGTGGCGCTGACTGCCGGCACGCGCGTGCATGCGCTGGTCGAGCAGGCCCGCCTGCTGCGCCCCGCCGTCGCCGTGATCGCGGACGAGCGGCTCTACCGCGACCTCAAGGAGGGATTGGCCGGCACCGGCGTGGAGCCGGCCGCAGGCCCGGCCGCGGTGGCCGAGGCGGGCATGCGCGCGGCGGACTGGACGATGTCGGCGATCGTCGGTTCCGCCGGCCTCGAGCCCACCCTGGCCGCGATCCGGCGCGGCGGCCTCGTCGCCTTCGCCAACAAGGAAACGCTGGTCTGCGGCGGCCACCTGGTGCTGGAGGAGGTGCGCCGGCACGGCGCGATCCTGCTGCCGGTCGACAGCGAGCACAACGCCATCTTCCAGGTGCTGGACAGCGAGCGGCCGGAGGGCATCGCGAAGATCATCCTGACCGCCTCGGGCGGCCCGTTCCGGACGCTGAGCCTGGCCGAGATGGAGCGTAAGACGCCGGCCGAGGCGGTGGCGCACCCCAACTGGGACATGGGCGCCAAGATCTCCGTCGACAGCGCGACGATGATGAACAAGGGCCTGGAGCTGATCGAGGCGCACTATCTCTTCGGGCTGCCCGGCGAACGCATCGAGGTGCTGGTGCATCCGCAGTCGGTGGTGCACTCGATGGTGGCCTATCTTGACGGCTCGGTGCTGGCGCAACTCGGCACCCCGGACATGCGCACGCCGATCGCCCACACTCTGGCCTGGCCGGGGCGCATGAAGGCGCCGGTAGAGACGCTCGACCTTGCGCGCATCGGCCAGCTGACCTTCGAGGCGCCGGACCCCCTGCGCTTCCCGGCGCTGCGCCTGGCGCGTGCCGCGCTGACCGCCGGCAGCCGCGCCGCCCTGGTGCTGAACGCCGCCAACGAGGTCGCCGTGGCGGCCTTCCTCGCCGGCAGGATCGGCTTCCTTAGCATTGCCCGCGTCGTCGAGGAGACACTGGGAGCGGAGCCGCAGGAGGCTCCGGCCGACCTCGACGCCGTGCTGGAGGCCGATCGCTCTGCCCGCCGGCGCGCGGAGGGCCTGCTCGACCGGCTCGCTGCCTGAGCGCCCGCGCCTTGCCCCCAGCCCTCACCCGCGCCATGTGATCGCGGTTGACGAGGGCCCCGCCGTCTAGAAAGTTCTGCCCACCATGGAATGGCTGACCGACCAGGCTGCCTGGATCATCCCCTTTCTTGTCGTGCTCACCGTGCTCGTAGTCGTGCACGAGCTCGGGCACTACTGGGTCGCGCGGCGCAATGGCGTGAAGGTGGAGACTTTCTCCATCGGCTTCGGTCCGGAACTCTTCGGTTGGACCGCGCGCTCGGGCACCCGCTGGAAGGTGAGCGCGCTGCCGCTCGGCGGCTACGTGAAGATGTTCGGCGACATGGACGCCTCCAGCCGGCCGGACGACGAGCGCAACACCGCGATGACCGCCGAGGAGCGCGCGGTCGCCTTTCCCTTCAAGACGCTCTCGGCGCGCGCCTGGATCGTCGCCGCCGGGCCGCTGGCGAACTTCCTCTTCGCCGCCCTGCTGCTGGCCGGCCTTTTCTTCTTCTACGGCCAGCCGACGACTCCGGCCGTAGTCACCGAGGTGCTGCCGGACTCGGCCGCCGAGCGCGCCGGATTTGCGGTGGGCGACAGCATCATCTCGATCAACGGCGCGCCGATCGAGCGTTTCGAGGATGTGCAGCGGGTGGTGCAGCTGAACCTGGAGCGGCCGCTCGCCATCGTGGTGAACCGCGACGGCCAGCCGGTCGAGCTCACCGCTCAGCCGACCATCGTGACGGACACCGATCCGCAGGGCTGCGAGGTGCGCCTGGCGCGCCTGGGCATCAAGGCGGAAGGCCGCGAGAACCGCGAGCTCGGCTTCCTCGAGTCGCTGCAGGTGGCGGCGGCGGAAACCTGGGGCATCGCCCGCGACACTTTGGGCGCGCTCTGGCAGATCGTCGCCGGCGAGCGCGGCACCGACGATCTCGGCGGCCCGATTCGCATCGCCGAGCTCTCCGGCCAAGTGGCCGAGTTCGGGTTGGTTTCCCTGCTTTGGTTCATGGCCATCCTCTCGGTCAATCTCGGGCTGATCAATCTGTTCCCGATTCCCGTGCTGGACGGCGGACACCTGCTGTTCTTTGCCTGCGAGGCGGTACGGGGCCGGCCGCTCGGTCCGCGCGCGCAAGAATACGGTTTCAAGATCGGGATAGCTCTGGTATTGAGCTTGATGATCTTCGCTACGATCAATGACTTAGTACGAATCACGGGTTGCGCTTGATCCCTGGGTGCGGCGGGGGGAGCCGTGCGGGCGTAGGGTACCTCAAGCTGGTCAGGTAGCACGGGCAACAAGGGGGAAGCGTTGAGGGTCTTGCAGCGCATCGGCGCCCTGCTCGCCGTCCTGCTATTCTTGTCGGCGCTTCCCGTGACGGTGACGGAGCGGGCCGGCGCCCAGACGCTCTTGTCCGGCGGCACCATCCAGGAAATCCAGATCGAAGGCTCGCAGCGCATCGAGCCCGCCACGGTGCTGACCTATCTCGGGCTGCAGCCGGGCGATCCCTTCGATCCCGTCGCGCTCGACCGCGCTCTGCAGTCGCTGTTCCTCACCGGGCTCTTCGCCGACGCCACGCTGGCGCGCAACGGCGACGTGCTGATCGTCACCGTGGTGGAGAACCCGATCATCAATCGCGTCGCCTTCGAGGGCAACGAGCGACTCGACGACGAGGTGCTGCAGGCCGAGATCCAGTCGCGCCCGCGCGTTGTCTACACGCGCACCCGCGTGCAGAGCGACACGCAGCGCATCCTCGAGCTCTACCGCCGCTCCGGACGCTATGCGGCGACCGTCGAGCCGAAGATCATCGAGTTGCCGCAGAACCGCGTCGACCTGGTGTTCGAGATCGACGAGGGCGAGACGCTCGGCATCCTGTCGATCAACTTCGTCGGCAACGCCGCCTTTTCGGATTCCTCGCTGCGCGGCGAGATCACCACGACCGAGAGTGCCTTCTGGCGCATTCTGTCGAGCACCGACAACTACGATCCCGACCGCCTGAACTTCGACCGCGAGCTGCTGCGGCGTTTCTATCTTTCCGAGGGCTATGCCGATTTCCGTGTGCTCTCCGTCGTGGCCGAACTTGCCCCCGACCGCAGCGGCTTCATCATCACCTTCACCGTGGAGGAGGGGCAGCCGTACACCTTCGGCGCTATCGCGGTGACCACCTCGCTGCGCGACCTCGATCCGGAGACCCTGCAGGAGCACATCTCCACTGTCGAGGGCGAGACCTACGATGCCAGCGCGGTAGAGGAGACCATCGCCAGCCTGACCGAGCGCGTCGGCGCGCTTGGCTATGCCTTCGTCGAGATCACGCCGCAGGTTGACCGCGATCCCGAGGCGCTGACCATCGGCATCACGTACATCATCGAGGAGGGGCCCAAGGTCTACGTCGAGCGGATCGACATCGATGGCAACGTGCGCACGCTGGACGAGGTGATCCGGCGCGAGTTCCGGCTGGTCGAGGGCGATGCGTTCAACGCCACCAAGCTCAACCGCTCGCGCCAGCGCATCCAGAATCTCGGCTTCTTCCGCACGGTCGAAGTCGACACGCGGCAGGGCTCGGCGCCCGACCGGACGGTGATCAAGGTCAAGGTCGAGGAGCAATCGACCGGCGACTTCACCTTCGGCGCGGGCTTCTCCACCGACTCCGGCCCGCTTGGCAACATCGGGCTGCGCGAGCGCAACCTGCTCGGACGTGGCCAGGACCTGCGGCTGAACTTCACGCTCTCGGGCGTCTCCTCCCAGATCGATCTGTCGTTCACCGAGCCCTATTTCCTGGGCCGCGACGTCTCCGCCGGCTTCGACATCTTCCGCACCACGCGCGACCAGGAGTCCAGCGACTTCACCGAGGAGCGTATTGGCTTCGGCCTGCGCATGGGATGGAGTTGGGACGAGAACTTGCGCCAGGTCGTGCGCTACGTACTGGAGCGGCGCGACCTCACCGACGTCAGCGACGATGCCTCCGCCATCATCCAGGACGACGAGGGCGTCAACATCAAGTCGGCGGTGGGCCAAGCGCTGACCTACGACACGCGCGACAGCCGGTTCGATCCCACTTCCGGCCTGATCCTCAGCCTGGACGTCGAGGCAGCGGGCCTTGGAGGAGATTCCCACTTCATCAAGTCCTCCGTCGGCGGAGCCTACTATGTGCCGTTGTTCGAGGACGTCACCTTGCGGCTGGCGACGGAGAGCGGGGCGATCATGTCGATCACCGATACGCGCGTCTCCGACCGGTTCTTCGTCGGCGGCCCCAACCTGCGCGGCTTTGCGGTCGGCGGCGTCGGCCCGCGCGATGCGGACAGCGATGATGCGCTGGGCGCGAAATACTTCTATACCGGGACTGTCGAGTTGGTCTTTCCGCTTGGGCTGCCGGAGGAGTTCGACATTCGCGGCCGCCTCTTCGCCGATGCCGGATCTGCCTGGGGCCTCGATGGCCAGACTGACGAAGACGTGGAAGACTCCACGGCCTTGCGAGCCTCGGTTGGTATTGGTTTCTCTTGGGACTCGCCCTTCGGACCGATCCAGGTCGACCTCGGTGTTCCTTTGCTGAAGGAGGATTTCGACGAGACCGAAACTTTCCGATTCAGCTTCGGCACGAGGTTCTGACGGAAGGGAGGAGTGCGTGTTCCGGCGGCTTGGCCGCGCAGTCGCCTTGCTCTGCTGCCTCTGGGCGGCCGCTGCCGCCTTTGCGCAGGCTCCCGCTGCCCAGGACGGCACTGTCATCATCGTCGTCGACCTGCAGCGCATTCTCCGGGAAGCTACCGCCGTGCAGGCCCTGCAGCAGCAGCTGGGAGCCGCGCGCGAAGCTTTCCAGGCGGAGATTCGCCAGCGCGAGGAGGAGTTGCGGCGCCTGGACCAGGAACTGGCGCGCGAGCGACCGACTCTGCCGCCCGAGATCTACGCCGAGCGGCGGCAGGACCTGGCCGATAAGCTCGCCGCGCTGCAATCCGACGTACAGGAGCGCCGCCAGCAGCTCGACCGGGCGATGAACGAAGGGATGCGCCAGGTGCAGATCGAGCTCCTGCCGATCTTGCAGGTGATCACCGAGGAGCACGGCGCCGATCTCATGCTGGCCAAGACCTCGATCGTGCTGGTCCGGCCCGAGTATGAAGTGACCGACGAGGCGCTTGCCCGGCTGAACGCCCGGCTGCCGACGGTCTCCGTGTTGCCGTCAAACTAGGGGAGTCCATCCCGCATGGCCGATCCGCGTTTCTTCCGGCGCAGCGGTCCGTTCCGCCTAGCCGACCTGGCGGCGTTCGCCGGCGCGCAGCTGGCGCCGGGCGGCGACCCCGACCGCAGCATCGTCGATGTGGCCTCGTTGGAGACGGCGGGGCCGCAGGAGATCGCCTTCCTGGACAACCGGCGCTACATCAGGCACCTCAGCAACAGCCGCGCCGGCGCCTGCCTGCTGCAGCCGCAGCTGGCCGACCGCGCCCCGGCAGGGATGGCGCTGCTGCTGAGCGAGCATCCCTACCGTGCCTATGCGCTGGTCGCACACCACTTCTATCCGGCCCCGGTGCCCACGCCGGGCCGCCATCCGTCGGCGATCATCCACCCCTCGGCCAAGGTTCCCGCGAGCGCCGAAATCGGCCCCTACGTCGTGATCGAGGCCAATGTCGAGATCGGCGAACACACCCGGCTCAAGGCGCAGGTTTTCGTCGGCGAAGGCGTCATCGTCGGCGAAGACTGCGAGATCGGACCGCAGTGCTCGCTGCAGTACTGCATCATCGGCCATCGTTGCCAAGTGCACCCCGGCGCGCGCATCGGCAATCGCGGCTTCGGGTTCACCGCTGACGCCGGAGGCTTCATCGATATCCCGCAGGTCGGGCGGGTGGTGATCGGCAACGACGTGGAGATCGGCGCCAACACCACCCTAGATCGAGGCGCGTCCGGAGATACCACCATTGGTGATGGCACGAGGATTGATAACCTGGTGCAAGTCGGGCACAACGTACAAGTTGGTCGCCAATGCATTTTGGTGGCACAAAGCGGAGTCGCGGGGAGCACCCGGCTGGCCGACAATGTCAGCTTGGCAGCCCAATCGGGCATTGCCGGGCACTTGACCCTGGACAAGGGAGCCAAAGTAGCAGCCAAGTCGGGTGTGATGCGCGATGTGCCGGCCGGCGAGACTGTCGGAGGTCTGCCGGCGATTCCTTTGCGCGACTACTTCCGGCTGGTGACGCTTTGGCAGCGCCAATTGCAGGGGAAAGCTGATCGGAATGAATGAGCAGAAGACCAAGGCAGTAGAGCAGGCGACCAAGCCTTACACCCTGGATGTCCAGGCGATCATGCAGCGCATTCCCCACCGCTACCCCTTCCTCATGGTCGACCAGATCACCGACGTCGTGCTGGACGAAAGCGCGGTAGGCATCAAGAACGTCACCATCAATGAGCCTTTCTTTGCCGGCCACTTCCCCGGCCGGCCGGTGATGCCGGGCGTCCTCATCATCGAGGCGATGGCACAGACCGCCGGCGTGCTGGTGGTCGAGACCATGGGCAACCCCACGCCCGACCGGGTCGTCTATTTCATGACCATCGACGACGCGCGCTTTCGCCGACCCGTGCTGCCTGGCGACCGCCTCGAGCTGCACGTCAAGAAGCAACGCAACCGCGGGTCCGTTTGGCGATTCTCAGGCCAGGCCAAGGTCCGCGGTGTCACCGTTGCCGAGGCGACCTACTCCGCGATGATCGTCGATCAGTAATGGCGGAGATCCATCCCACAGCGGTGGTCGCCGAGGGCGCGCGGCTGGCAGCGGACGTGCGCGTCGGGCCCTTCAGCGTGGTCGGCCCGGGGGCTCGCCTCGACGCCGGCGTGGTGCTGCACAGCCACGTCGTGGTCGAGAGCCGCACCCATCTGGGCGCCGGCGTCGAGGTCTTTCCCTTCGCCTCGGTCGGCCATCGTCCGCAGGATCTGAAGTTCAAGGGCGAGGCTTCCAGCCTGGAGGTGGGGGAGGGCACGCAGATCCGCGAGCACGTCACCATCAATCCGGGCACCGCCGGTGGCGGCATGGTGACGCGCATCGGCCGCGAGTGCCTGCTGATGGTAGCCTCGCACGTCGCGCACGACTGCCAGGTCGGTGACGGGGTGATCATGGCCAACAACGCGACGCTGGCCGGGCACGTGCACGTCGGCGACCGCGCCTTCATCGGCGGCCTAGCCGCGGTGCTGCAGTTCGTGCGCATCGGCAACAACGCCATGATCGGTGGCCTCGCGGCGGTCCGGCAGGATGTGATTCCCTTCGGTCTGGTGATGGGCGAGCGGTCGTCCTTGGTCGGCCTGAACTTGATCGGGCTGCGCCGTGCCGAGGTGGGGCGCGAAGCGATCGATGAGCTGCGGGCGGCCTACGATCGCCTGTTCGTCTCGCCGCACGGCGGAGCGCTGGAGGATCGCGCGAAGGCCCTGGCGGCCGACCAACCGGAGAACGAACTGCTGAGTCGCCTCGCCGAGTTCATCGCCGGCCGCTCCAAGCACGGCATTCTGCAGCCCCGCCAGGGAGCATCGGATGCACTGGTGGAGGTCGGCTGATGCCGGGCAAGCTGGGCATCATCGCCGGCGGAGGCAATCTGCCGCTGCGCGTCATCGAGGCGGCGCAGGCCGCCGGACGCGAGGTCTTTGTCCTGGGCGTGCAGGGCCAGGCGGAACCCGCGGTGCTGCAGGCCGCTCCCTCGATCGTGCTGCCGATCGGCGCGGCACGGCGCTTCCTGAAGGAGCTGCGCCAGCGCGGCATCGAGGAGGTGGTGCTGGCCGGCAAAGTGACGCGCCCGACGCTACGCGAGATCAAGCTTGATTGGGTGGCGGCGAAGGTAATCGCCAAGGCGACCTTTAGGGCGCTGGGCGACGACGGGCTGATCCGTTCCGTGATCAAGGTGATCGAGGCCGAGGGTCCGCGCGTTGTGGCGCCGCAAGAGATACTGCAGGACCTGAAGGCGCCCGAAGGCGTTCTCGGCCGCCATGCACCCGATGCCAGGGCCAGGGCGGACATCGCGCGTGGCTTCAAGGTGGCGCGCCAGCTGGGGCTGGTGGACGTCGGCCAATCGGTCGTGGTGCAGCAGGGCATCGTGCTGGGTGTCGAGGCTATCGAGGGCACCGATGAGCTGCTGCGACGCTGCGCTGGCCTACGCCGAAGCACGGGCGGCGGCGTACTGGTGAAGATGTGCAAGCCGCAGCAGGACCGTCGCGGCGACCCGCCGGTCATCGGGCCGGCCACCCTGCACGAAGCCGCGGCGGCTGGGCTCCACGGCGTCGCGGTGGAAGCCGGCGGCGTCTTGGTTGTCGATCAGAGAGAAGCCGTAGAAATCGCTGATGCAAAAGGCTTGTTTCTGGTCGGCGTCCGGCCTGATGGCGGCTGAGCGCGGTCCGCTCTTCTTTCTCGTCGCTGGCGAGCCCTCCGGGGACATGCTGGCTGCGCGCATAATGCGCGCATTGAAGGAGGAGACCGGCGGCGCGATCCGCTTCGCCGGCACCGGCGGCCCGTTGATGCGCGAGGAGGGCCTCGAGAGCCTGATCGACATCCGCGAGGTGGCCTACGTCGGGCTGGCCGAGGTGCTGCCGCACATCCCGCGTGTGCTCTATCTGATCCGCAAGGTGGCCAAGGCGGCGCGGGCGGCGAAGCCCGATCTCTACTGCTCCATCGATGCGCCGGGCTACGGCCTCCGCGTGGCGCGGGCGCTGCGCCACGAGCCCTTTCCCCGCGTGCACTGCGTGTCGCCCTCGGTCTGGGCCTGGAAGCCCTGGCGGGCGAAGCAGATGGCCGGCTATCTCGATCACGTCCTGACCCTGCTGCCCTTCGAGCCGCCGTACTTCACGCGGCACGGCCTCGACGCGACCTTCTTCGGCCACCCGTCCGTGGAGGCGGCCGCGCTCGCTGCGCCCGATCCTGCCGAGTTGCGCCAGCGCCTCGGCATCGCGCCCGATACGCCGCTGATCACGCTGATGCCGGGCAGCCGGCGCGCCGAGGTGAACCGCCTGATCCCGGTGCTCGCCGAGACCATGAAGCTGCTGAAGGAGCGCCTGCCGGATGTGCAGGCGATCGTGCCGACCGTGCCCAGCGTCGCGGCGCTGGTGCAGGAGCAACTCGCCGGCTTCCCGATTCCCGTGCACATCCTCATGGGCGAAGCGGATCGGCGGAGCGCCTATGCCGCCAGCCGCGTCGCCATCGCCAAGTCCGGCACCGTGGGCCTCGAGCTGGCGATCGCCGGGCTGCCCGCCGTCATCATCTACAAGGTGGACAACATAAGCGCGGCGATCTTCCGCCGCATAGTGCGCGTGCAGTGGTCCTCGGTGGCGAGCCTGGTGCTGGGTCGCCTGGTGCAGCCGGAGTGCCTGCAGGAGAACTGCACGCCCGAGAAGATCATGGCGGCGCTGGACCCCCTGCTGGTCGACGGCCCGGCGCGCCGCCGGGTGATCGAGGACGGCCGCGAGGCGGCGCTGAAGCTGGGCATGGGCCAGTACCGCCCGAGCCAGAACGCCGCGCGGCTGCTGCTCTCGCTGCTGCCGGCTGGCAAAGCGCCGGGCGGCACCCCATAGTCTGCGAAAGTCCCCGGAGGTCGACCATGGACACCACGCCCGCGCCGCAGGCCACCGTTGCCGGCAACCAGCGCCTGCGCCTTTTGCACACGATGATCCGCGTGCTGGATTTGCAGAAGTCGCTCGACTTCTACACCCGCCTGCTCGGTATGCAGTTGCTCTGGAAGAAGGACTATCCGACCGGCGAGTTCACCCTCGCCTTCGTCGGCTACGGCCCTGAGGCGGAAACCGCCGTGATCGAGCTGACGCACAACTGGGGTCAGAAAGAGGCCTACACGCTGGGCGACGCCTGGGGCCACGTTGCCATCGGTGTCGAGGACATTTACGGCCTCTGCCAGCGGCTGGCGGCGGAAGGCGTGAAAGTGCCGCGCCCGCCCGGCCCGATGAAGCACGGCGGCAGCGTCATCGCCTTCGTCGAGGATCCCGACGGCCACAAGATCGAGCTGATCCAGGAAAGCACGCGCGCTCGCTGACCAACCTCTCCCGCCGGGAGAGGTCGGCGCACGCAGTGCGCCGGGTGAGGGGAAGCGGTGCCATCTGCTCGGCGCCGAGCCTGTTGCTTTGCCGCCCCTCAGCCTCGCTTCGCTCGACCTCTCCCCTCGGGAGAGCTTTACCTACCCCCGCTGCGCCAGCGAGACGTAGTCGCGCGCTGTGGGGCCCGCGTAGATCTGCCGCGGCCGGCTGATGCGCTGGTCGGGATCCTCGATCATCTCCTTCCACTGCGCGATCCAGCCCACGGTACGCGCCACGGCGAAGAGCGCGGTGAACATCGAAGTCGGGAAGCCCATGGCCTTCAGGATGATGCCTGAATAGAAGTCGACGTTCGGGTAGAGCTTCCGCTCGACGAAGTACTCGTCCTCCAGCGCGATCTTCTCCAAGGCCATCGCCAGCTCGAGCAGCGGGTCGTCGAGGCCGAGTTCGTCCAGCACCTCGTCGCAGGTCTTCTTCATCACCTTGGCGCGCGGATCGTAGTTCTTGTAGACGCGGTGGCCGAAGCCCATCAGGCGGAAGGGATCGTCCTTGTCCTTGGCGCGCTTGATGAACTCGGGGATGCGATCCTTGTGACCGATCTCGCCCAGCATCTTCAGCACCGCTTCGTTGGCGCCGCCGTGCGCCGGGCCCCAGAGCGAGGCGATGCCGGCGGCGATGCAGGCGAAGGGGTTGGCGCCGGATGACCCGGCGATGCGCACGGTCGAAGTCGAGGCGTTCTGCTCGTGGTCGGCGTGCAGGATGAAGATGCGATCCATCGCCTTCGCCAGCACCGGATTGACGCGATAGTCCTCGGCCGGCACGGCGAAGGTCATGTGCAGGAAGTTCTCGGCGTAGGTCAGGTCGTTCTTCGGGTACATGAACGGCTGGCCGACCGAGTACTTGTAGGCCCAGGCGGCGATCGTCGGCATCTTCGCGATCAGCCGGTGCGAGGCGATCATGCGCTGGCGCGGATCGCGGATGTCGGTGCTGTCGTGGTAGAAGGCGGAGAGCGCGCCGACCACGCCCACCATCACCGCCATGGGATGCGCGTCGCGGCGGAAGCCGCGGTAGAAGTAGGCGATCTGCTCGTGCAGCATGGTGTGGTAGGTGATCGCCTTCTCGAACTCCGCCTTCTCCTTGGCGGTCGGCAACTCGCCCTCGAGCAGCAGGTAGCAGACCTCCATGAAGTCGCTGTGCTCGGCAAGATCCTCGATCTTGTAGCCGCAGTGCATCAGCACGCCTTCATCGCCATCGATGTAGGTGATCTTGGAGATGCAGGAGCCGGTGGAGCCGAAGCCGGGGTCGTAGGTCAGTAGCTCGGCCTCGGCGAGCAGCTTGCGCACGTCCACCGCCGGCGGGCCGAGGGTGCCTTGCAGCTTCGGCAGGTCCCAGGACTTGCCGCTGCCGTTGTCGATGACCTTGACGGTATCGGCCTTCGTGGTGCCCTCGGCCATGGTGCTGCTCCTCTAACGCGCTGTCCTGGCTTCCTTCAGTGTGCGCCGCAGCATAGGCCGCTCGCCCGGCCCCGCGCAAACGCCGCTCAGTCCTTTCCTAGCCCGCCGCAGCCAGACAATCGCGAATGCGCGAAAGGCTCTCCTCGCGACCCAGAATCTCCATCACCTCGAAGACCGGCGGAGAGACCTTGGCGCCGGTCACCGCCGCGCGCAGCGGCTGCGCCACGGCGCCGAGCTTCAGTCCCGCGGCCTCGGCGCGGCTGCGCGCGACGCGCTCCAGCTCCGCCTGGGTCCAGTCGGTCACGCCCTCCAGCTCAGGCAGGATCTGCGCCAGCGCATCGCGCCCCTGCTGCAACAGCTTCTGCGCCTCGGC
>Ga0299906_10002437_pt1 | contig 15426 bp, 8 predicted proteins | sample RVTome_14_FD_200259 | JGI IMG/M metagenome (GOLD analysis project Ga0299906, IMG submission 200259) | Soil microbial communities from uranium-contaminated site in the Upper Colorado River Basin, Wyoming, United States - RVT145D125 (version 2) ... | reverse complement strand
ACAAAGCTCGAAAGTTTTGTACAGGCAATTACCCATGGGTGACAAGGGTGTTTTGCCGGGATACCAATACGATCCAAACAGCATTACCATCACCGAGGCCGATGAATTACCGGCATCGGCCAAATCAACCCTGACGGACGATCAGGTAGGCATGAGCACCATTCAGAATGATGGCCTAAAAGAGTTGATTGCCCCCATTAAGCTTCATGGAGAAACGATTGGCGTCCTTGGTATAGAAAATGATACGGACGGGGCAGAATGGTCCACCGATGACATTCGCTTACTTGAAGAGGTTAGTTCTCAGGTCGCACTGGCTATCGAAAACTCCCATCTGTTACAGCAAACGCAACAGCGGACCAATGAATTGGCCATCCTGTTTGAAACCAGCCGCCAACTGACCGAGTCAATCGACATTCAACAACACTATCAAATTTTGGCCTCTCAGGTCGGCGGGTTCTTTAATGCGGATGTTTGTATTATCGCTTTGTTAAATAAGCTCAGAACTCATTTTGAAGAGGTCATATTGGCTCGAGCGGAGCCCTATGAGCCTAAACAAGCAGCAGTTACCAGACCTGAACAGCCACGGCGAGCGGCCATCGATGATTATCCCGTTCTTCAAGATATGCTTAATCGACCAGAGGTGGCCGTTAAATATTTAGATCAACCTACGCCGCCCTTCCTTCATGAAGATGAAATCGAGAACGCGATCAAGACGGAGCACCAGCAAAAAGCAAAGGATCAACAGGACACGCATACCTGCGCCATTTTCCCGATCATTGTTAGAAACAAATTCGTTGGCCTGGTAAAGGTGAAACATTTTTTTCAACGTCGCGATTATTCCAAAAATGAATTGCGGCTGGTGCAGGCCATTATTGCTCAGGTCACGGTAGCCATTGAAAACACTCAACTCTTCGAGCAAACCCAAAAGACTCTGGCCGAAACTCAACGTCTCTACGACATCAGCCGCTCACTCGTTGAGGTGACGACTCTGGAAGAGATATTCAACATCGTCATCGGCAATGTAAAGATTTACAACGTGGATCGGGTCAGCATTTCACTGCTGGATCGAGACCAACTGGGTGAAATAGAAAAGGTGACGATTGTCGCCAATTGGGATCGGGAGTCGGACGAAATATTACCTGTTGGCTCTCAAATCTCCTCAGATATGTTCTCGCTGGTCGAAAGTTTTGCCCGGCCTCCCTTTCATCCCATGATATCGGATGATCTCAGCCGGTCTGATCAACAGGATGATCGGATGGATGAGGCTTTTCGCAAATTCATGTATGAAAATTTGGGCGCGGTCACCTTGTTTTCAGCACCGATGTTCCTGGGAAATGAGTATAAAGGGGTTTTATCGATCTCAACCCGAAAACCTCACGTTTATACTCAGGAAGAAACCCGTATTTACCAGACGCTGGCCGACCAGGCCATTATCGCGATAGAACGTCATCGCCTGCTTGAAACGACTCGCCGTGAGCGCGACCGGATCACCTTACTTTACGCGGCATCGCGAGATTTTAACAGCGCGCAGCATCCTGAAGACTTACTTGAAACACTGGTCAAAAGTATTGTCTCGCCGGACGGTCCGGTAGAAACCAGCCTGGACCACATGTCGATTGCCCTCCTGACAGCTTCAGATGATGATGGCACATCGAGGCGGCTAGAAATCCTGGCCGGCTGGGACAAAAGCTCGGCCGAAGATCAAATCATAGTAACCAATCCGGCATTGGAGCTTACCTCAGCCGACTATCCATTTATCAAAAAACTCAGCCCGGACAGTCCATATGAATTTCGCCCGGAGCAATCCGGTGTCGCGGAAACGGATGCTGGCCCAGTTTTAGGTCAGGTTGGCTCTGTCTTAGCCGTTCCTTTGACGGTCGGCAATAATTGGTTGGGGGTTTTATTTGTAGCCAGCCACCTCAAAAACTTTAGCTTTAATCTCGATATGGTTAACCTGATGACGACGCTGGCCGGTCAGGTTGCAGTTGTCATTCAAAACATCCAACTTGGCGAAGAAACCCGGCAAAACCTCCATAACTCAGAAATTCTGTCCCACCTGAGTCAGGAACTTCTGATTGCGGATAACGCCGCAGCCATTTATAACCTGAGTATGGAAGCAATTGCGGCAACTGAGCCAGATCGCGGCGCCGCCATCTTTATGTATGATCAAATTGAGGCCGGTGTTGAACTGGAGATTGTCGCCGTATGGGACAACCCTGCTCAAGATTGGCCGAGTGTGTCGCCCGGCGCCCATTTCTCAGCCGAAGAGTTAGGTCTCCAGCCCTTATTAAAAACGGGTCAAACGATTGTCTCAAATAGAGCCGGTGACGATGAACGCTTCTCAATGATGCTGCGCCAACTTCTGGCCGTGATGCAGATCAAGTGCCTGGTGGCTGTCCCGGTCTGGCTCAACAAAGAGGTCAATGGATTTATTCTCATCGGCAGTCATAAATCGACATCCTTTGCCCTGGAATCGATCAGGCTCTACGAAAACATTGGGCGCTTAACCTCCGGCGCTTTGGAGGAACAACGCCTGTTCGAAGAGGCTCAACATCGGGCCGCCCAGTTACAGACGGCAGCCGAAGTGTCACAGGCCGCTGCCAGTTACCTGGATTTGGACAGAATCCTGTCAGAAGCAGTGTATCTGCTGCGTGACCGGTTTGGCTTCTATCATGTTTCGATCTTCCTGGTCGACGAATATCAGCAGTACGCCATTATCGAAGCGTCCACCGGCGATGTTGGCCGGCAGATGCTGGCGCGGAAGCATAAACTCGAAGTGGGTGGCCAGAGCATTGTAGGTTTGGCTACCGGAACTGGTAAATCACGCATCGCCCTGGATGTAGGCAAGGATGCTGTTTATTTTAGCGATCCACTGCTGCCTGACACCCGCTCAGAGATGGCCCTGCCGCTCATCGCTAGAGGCAGCGTGATTGGCGCTCTCGATGTACACAGTGCCGTCAAAGGCGCCTTCAGAGAGGGTGACATCGCAATTTTGCAGTCGATGGCTAACCAATTAGCCAACGCCATCGAGGCGGCCCGCGCATTCAAAGAATCAAAAAGAGCCCTGGATGAAGTCAGCCGGCTGCACGAACATTACCTGCGTAACGAGTGGAGCGCATTTATACGAACGCAAAAAGCAGCCACCGGCTATCGCTTGATCGATGATGAACTGGTTAGAACCGAGGATGGCGAGGCCTGGCTGCCGGAACTCGAATGGGAAGTGGTCAATCGAGCCGTCGATACAAAACAGCCGGTCATTGGGCCTACGGCCGGCGCCGCCAATGGCAATCGTGAGCGTGATGGACTCACGCTAGAAACATTCATAGACGCTATCAACCAGGACGAGAGCAAGCCACTAGAAATTATTCCCACCCCGGATTCAACCCATCCCCAGGATCGGGCTAGCCTGGTCGCACCCCTGACCTTACACGGCGAGGTGGTTATCGGCGCTGTTGATTTTGAGATTTCCAAGCGCGAATCGGGTTGGGAAGAAGACACCATCCGGATCGTCGACACGGTCGCCAACCAGGCGGCTCAGATGATCGAATCGGTTCGCCTCTTCGAACAAACTCAGGCGGCCCGAGAAGAAGCGGAAGCCCTCTATGAAGTTGGACGCGCCCTGGTCGCTTCTGAAAGTGAACAGGAGATGTTCCATACGGTCTTGCGCAAATTATTGACCACCCTGGGCCTCAAACAGGGCGGCATTCTCTTCTTTGAACTCGACAAACGATTTGGTAGACTGCACGCCCTGTTTGAAGATGGCGAGCCGGTTGAACCGTATCTGCGCTTCCCCATTGAAGGTAATCAGTCCTATCTGGAATTGATTGAAACAAAAGAGCCGCTGGCCATCGAGGATGTGGCCACCGATCCGCTCGTGGCCAGTGTGCGCGAATCGAATTTGGAACGAAATATCGCCTCGATCCTATTGTTGCCGATTATTATCAATGATGAGGTGGTGGGTTCCATTGGTGCCGATGCGGTGGGCCAACCCCATATCTTTACTGACCGGGAGATTAATCTGGCCAGCGCGATGGCCGACCAGCTATCGCTGACGCTGCAAAACCGCTGGCTGCTCGAAGAGACCCGGCGGCGAGCGATCCAGCTTCAAACCAGTTCCGAAGTTGGCCGGGTGGCGACATCTATTCTGGATCAAGACATTATGCTGGCCGAAGCCGTCGAATTGATCAAAGATCACTTTGGCTTCTATCATGCCCAAATCTTCCTAGTTGACGATACCAAACAATACGCCTTGCTGAACAAGAGTACCGGCGAGGCCGGGGAAAAATTACTCGCCGCAAATCACAAAGTTCCAACCGGAGACAAGAGCGTTATCGGCCAGGTGACCCGGCATCGCAAATCGATGGTCGCCCGTGATATGGATGCGCCTGATTTGGGGGTGCCGTTCCAACGCAACAAATATTTACCCCAGGCTCGGGCCGAGTTAGCCATTCCGCTTCAAGTTGGTAATCGCTTGATCGGTATTCTGGATGTTCACAGCACCGCCCCGGACGACTTTACCAGAGAAGACATCTCGACCATGGAAACGCTGGCGGCCCAACTGGCCATCGCCATTCAAAATGCTCGCGCCTTTAGAGAGCAGCAAGAGACGGCCGAGCGGCTCAAAGAAATCGACAAATTAAAGACCCAATTCCTGGCCAATATGAGCCATGAGTTACGAACGCCTCTCAACTCCATCATCGGCTTTTCCAGGGTCATTCTCAAAGGCATTGACGGGCCGCTGACCGAACTGCAAAAGGCCGACCTGACCTCTATCCACAACAGTGGGCAGCACCTGCTCGGCCTGATCAACAACATTCTGGATCTGTCCAAGATCGGGGCAGGCAAAATGGAGCTCAATTTCGAGGAGATCGAGGTTGGCCCCATCATCAAGAGTGTGATGGCGACAGCCCTGGCTCTCGTAAAAGATAAGTCGGTGAATTTGGTGCAAGAAGTGCCCGACAATCTACCCATCGTGTGGGCTGATCCGACCCGGTTGCGGCAGGTTGTCCTCAATCTTGTTTCCAACGCCTGTAAATTCACCGATGAGGGCAAGGTCACGCTAAAGGCCAGGGCTGAAAAAGAAAAGATCGTCATTAGCGTTTCCGACACCGGAATCGGTATTCCCGAAGAAAAGCTGGAAAGCATCTTTGAAGAGTTTACCCAGGTCGACGCCAGCACGACCCGCAAGGTCGGCGGCACCGGTTTGGGACTGCCGATTAGCCGCCACTTCATTGAAATGCATAAGGGTCAGATCTGGGTAGACAGCAAGCCCGGCCAGGGTTCAACCTTCAGTTTCGCGATCCCACTTACCCTGGATACGAAAGCACCGGACACCATCGAGAGTCTACCCTCGATCGCCAACGGGAAAGATGGGCAGGGTCATCTGGTTATCGCCATCGATGACGACAGTGGCGTTATCACGCTTTATGAGCGGTTCCTCAAAAAGCTAAATTATAAGGTCGTTGGTCTCAATAACAGCGAGAATGTGGTTGACGAGGTTAAGCTCTATGAGCCGTTTGCTATCCTGTTGGACGTGCTGATGCCTAACAAGGATGGCTGGAGCGTGCTTAAAGCGCTCAAAGCCGATCCATTTACAAAGAATATACCGGTTATCATTTGCAGCATTGTCAGCGACAAGAACCGGGGCTTTGCCCTGGGTGCGGCGGATTATCTGACCAAACCCATCGTGGAAAGTGAGCTTATCAACGCGCTCAAGCAACTCCATCATGAACAGAAAGAGCAGGTCAAGGTTTTGGTTATTGACGATAAGGCCGATGACATTTTGCTCATTCGCCGTATCCTTGAAGCGCAATCCAACTATCAAATCATTGAAGCAAGCAATGGACGACAGGGGTTGGAACTGGTCAAGAGTCGAAATCCCCATCTGATCATCCTGGACCTGACCATGCCGGAGATGGACGGGTTCGAGGTTGTTGAAACCCTCAAGAATGATGAGGGCACTCAGCAAATCCCGATTATTATCGTCAGTGCCAAGGAGCTTACACCGGCCGAACACAAACGGTTGACCGGTCAAATCGAGGTCCTACTACGGAAAGGTATCTTTACCGAAAATGAACTTCTGGAAGATGTGAGCCAGACGTTTGACCGTGTCTATAAAAAAGAAGCCTTTAGTTTAGAATAGGCCAGTTACAATACGTATATAATTTAAGCTGATAAGGATTACACCTGCACCATTACGTGCAGGTGTTGCCTAGTCCTAAACATCTGTCCAGACACAGGTTGTTTGCTAACAATACTTCAAACCCGACAAAAAGCGAGCAAACGCGTGACGAAGACTTTTTTCTATAAATGTGCGGCCTGTAACTATATCGAAGAATATAAAAAGTTAATCGCAGCCTGTCCGGCATGCGGCGAAGAATGGCTCGACGTTATTTACAATTTAGATGAAGCAGCCTATATCTGGCAACACGAGCTACCGCACCGAGATCGCACGATGTGGCGCTACTGGGAACTTCTGCCGCTTTTGCATAAAGATCATATTGTGTCGATGGGTGAGGGCTGGACACCTTTATTGCGGGCAGAAAATCTCGGTTCGATGTTAGGCCGGCGCGACATCTATATTAAGGATGAAAGACAGGGTCCGACCGCTTCGTTCAAGGATCGGCAGGCTTCGCTGGCGGTTTCCGTTCTAAAAGAGACTGACATTAAGGAGTTGGTTGTAGCCTCGACGGGCAATGTGGCGATTTCGTATTCGGCCTACTGCGTTCGATCCGGCATCAAATTATGGGCCTTTTTAGACAGCAATGTACCCCATGAAAAGATGCGCGAGGTCACGCTCTATGGCACCGAAGTTATTAAGGTTTCGAGCAGCTATGATCGCACCAAAGAGGTCGCTGCTCAGTTTGCCAAGCACCGGAAATTGTTCCTGGATAAGGGCATTCGCAGCATAACGGCCCGAGAGGCCATGAAAACGATGGCCTTTGAAATCGCCGAACAACTGGGGCGCTTACAAGGCATTGGTTGGGCGGCCCCGGATTGGTACATCCAGGCCGTGAGCGGCGGGATGGGGCCTATCGGGGTCTGGCGCGGTTTTAAAGAATTGTATGACATGGGCCTCACCAAGAAAATTCCAAAGATAGCTGTGATTCAGACTGAAGGCTGCGCCCCGATGGTCAACAGCTTTCATAAAGGGTTGGAAACCGTCCAGGTCGTGCAAAACCCCAGCAGTATTATCAACGTGCTGTCAACCGGTAATCCCGGGCCGGCCTATCCTTTTCTGCGCAATCTGGTCCTTACTTACGGCGGCGCTTTTGTTAAGGTAGATGATCAATCGTCTTTCAAGGCCATGCGCGTCATGGCTCAACTGGAAGGGCTGTCCATGGAACCTGCGGCGGCGGTGGCTTGTGCCGGCTTGATCAAAATGGCCCAGGACCAGCTCATCGGCCCCGATGAAACCGTGGTCGTCAATGCCTCCGGTCACACCTTCCCGGTTGAAAAGCAGATCCTGGAAACCGAAATTGTCAAGAGCCACACCCGGGTGCAGAACCTTGAACGGCACATTGTAGAAGAAGAACTCCAGCCTGAGACCAGAACGCTGCCTCAAGAAGGGCTGCTGGCGGCGCTCGAGCGCCTCGATGATCGAGTCCAAAGCATCGCCATTATCGAAGACGAGCCCGATGCCCGCGTCCTCCTACGACGTATCTTGCAGCATCAGCGCAAATATAACATCCACGAGGCAGCCGATGGTATTGGCGGCATCAACCTGATTCGTTCCGAAAAACCAGACCTTATTTTACTGGATTTGATGATGCCGGGCATCGACGGTTTTACAATCCTTGATATGATGAAAGCCGATGAAGAGTTGCGGGATATACCCGTCATTGTTATTACGGCTAAAGATCTATCTCATAACGAATATAAACGCCTGGCCGGGCGCATTGAGTCACTGCTACAAAAAGGCGAGTTCATGGAAGAGGAACTCTTTGAAAGTATCAGTAACATCCTTAAATAGAGACGCCCTCGACGATCCACAGGCATATGGAGACGGATTTGGTACCAACAGAATTTTCCAACGAAGCACGCCCCAATATCCTGTACATCGATGATGATCCGATCAATCGATCGTTGGTTAACCGGCTGCTCACCAATTATAATTTTAAAGTCCTGGAAGCTGAAACGGGACTGGAAGGCATCGTCATCGCCCGATCAGAGCACCCCGCTTTGATTTTGATGGATATCAACATGCCGGGGCTCGATGGGCACGAAACGACAACCCGCATGCGCAGCATTGCCTCATTGCAGCAAACGCCGATCGTGGCTGTTACGGCTCGAACGACCCGGGGTGAGCGCGAGTTGGCTTTGGCAGCGGGCTGTGACGGCTTTATTACCAAGCCCATCGATGTGGATGTGTTTCCGCATCAAGTCATTTCCTACCTTGACGGCTATCGTGAAACGATTTCGATCATCGAACGCCAGCATTATTTGGGTCACTACAGTCAAAAATTAGTCGAACGCCTGGAATCAAAGATCGTCGAATTGGAAGAAGCCAACAGCCAGCTCCAAAAAATTGACAAATTAAAATCCGACTTCATAACGCTGGCCGCCCACGAGCTGAGAACACCCATCGCCCTGGTGTATGGTTATGCCCGGCTTTTGCAATCGGCCATCAACAAGATCAAGCCGGCAACTGGCGACCACACCGAAATTGGTGCGCTCGCCAGGAAGATCTACAAATCGATTCACCGCTTGAACGAAGTTGTGAACGATGTGCTCAATATTTCGCTGATCGAAGCAAACGAGATGCGGCTCCTGAGCCAGCCGGTCATCCTATCAGAAATTATCGATGCGGCCCTGAAAGAATTGAACCCGGCCAAACATGGCCGAACCTTAGATATTAATTCCAAAAATCTTGAAGTCCTGCCGACAATTATGGGTGATCGGCAGCGGCTACAGCAAGTATTTTGGAACATCCTTAGTAATGCCATAAAATTCACGCCTGACGGCGGCTCAATTGTTCTGGGGGGATGGGTCACGAACTCCAATGATACTTATGCTCAACATCCATCTAACTCATCACCGGTTAACAAGTCCTTCAGGCAAGAGGGTATCATTATTTCGATCAAGGATTCGGGCATTGGCATCGACCCGACCGACCAAAAAGAGGTTTTCAAGCGGTTTTATATCGTTGGCGATACCGCCTACCACAGCAGTAGCAAAATTGCTTTCGGCGGTGGAGGGATGGGCCTAGGGCTGCCGATTGCCCGGGGCATCATTGAAGCGCATGGCGGTCAGATATGGGTTGAGAGCAAGGGGCAGAAGGGAACCAATCCCGGTAGTACATTTTTTGTATATTTACCTTATGGGATTTCCAGGTCGCAGGGCTCGTAGGGGGTTGGTTGCTACGACAGCGGCATATCCTCATCAAGAAGAAATAGTACAACCTCAATGTAACATTTAAAAGGCCCTATGTCGCCAAGACATAGGGCCTTTGTATGAATGAAACCGGAATGATTGCTTAGAACGCGGATAAATAAAAACTGATATGATATTTAGTGAGTGTTCAAGAAAGAAACGATATTGCTAAACACGTTACCAACGACGGGGCCTAGCACGAGCAAGATGGCAACCACGATAATGGCGACCAGGACCAAGATTAAGGCGTACTCGACCAGACCTTGACCCTCTTCATGTGGAAGGAATAACATGCATGATTCACCTCCTTTCTATCGGTAGGGGTGGTGGGATAAAAATATGATGATGGAAAAAATTGGTGACAACCACTCGTAGTATGACCAAACTGGTATTATGATCATCATATCCCGCACTACAGTCTATGGATATAGCCTATTTGGACTATATCATTTCCCCCATCCGACAGGTACTCCAGCCTACTTCAAAATGGATCGACAAAATTATCATCGAACCAACTTAATCGTATCGGCCACCAAAACATTATTGGTGCGCAGCAGGCCGATAACCTCGACCATGTCTCCTTCCTGAATATCCGGGTCGATCACAACGTCGCCGGGTAGAAGAATAGTGTGCTTTGCCACGATCCACAGGTCTTCGCCCCTGGTTTCCACCTTGCCTCTAAATTGAATCACGGCGGCTTTATTTTGTTCGAGGAGCTGCTCCAGTTCGACCAGGCGGCGTTGGTTGAATATTTCTTCGAGAGCGGCTCGTCCATCCTCACTAAACGCTGCAGAAAGTTGAATGCTCTCAGAGATTCGTTTTGCCCCGTATAGAAAATCACCCGGAACGGTATCAAGTGATAAATAGTTGATGGTCAAAACGACCATCAGCAAAGTCAACGTAAAGGTAATGATAATTGTGGTCAAATCCTTTAAAAGCGATTCCCGTGTTAGCCGTCTACGAGCAACCCTGACCCCGGCCTGCATCTTTTCGCCAAACGTCGGCAGCGGAAGCTTAGGCAATTCGATCAATTGTTTCATATATTCTGATCGTAAGGCCGTCTTCCGCTCTTCAGGGACGAGGGCAGGATTAGGATCGGTCAAGACCGTCGCCGCATAAAGCATGGGGCGCAGTTGCCCGGCATATTCAGGTACTTCGGCCAAAATCTCCTCGATGGGTACACCTGATTGCAGGGCAGAGATACTTTCATCCAGGATAGTCTCAAAGCTATCTGTCATGCTGCATCTCCTCCGGCATAAAGCGCGCCAGTGAGGCCAGAGCGCGATGCTGCAACGCTTTGACAGCCCCCACCGATTTTTCGAGCAGTTCGGCGGTTTCCGCCAGACTCAAGCCCTGTCCAAATCTCAAGGCAATCACATGCTGTTGCTCTTCCGTTAATTCTAGTAACGCCTTTCGTAACATGGGTACCAGCTCAGATAGATATATTTGATCGGTCAAGGAAGGTTCATCCGCCACCAACTCGTCCACCAACGAAACGGTGCGCGTCTTTTGCCTGATATAGTCGGCGGCCAGATTACGGGCAACCGTGTACAACCACCCCGTCAAGGATGTTCTTGGGGGTTTGCCATTCTTGAGAGTTTGCACCAGGGCTAAAAAAACCTCTCCGGTCAGATCTGCCGCTACGTCTGATTCTCCCAGGCGATAGTTGAGATAACGATATAGTTGGTCGAAATACTGATCATAAACTTCGGCCAGGGCCTGTTGATCGTGCTGTTTTATGCGCACCAGTAGGGAGTGCTCGTCATTCAAAATCAGGTATCTCCTTTTACGATTAGCCCCCTTGTTTTAAGAGTCTCTATTCCGCCAAAAAGGATTCGGGTCATGGTCGGGTGTTGGAAACAGAAACATCATTAACCAGCTATAGTAACATACCATAACTCTTGACTGCGAACAAGGTAGCGAACCGGGGAATTTCCGGGTATAATGAAGTGCGGTGCATCGGACTATAGTTCAATTATGTCAAGTAAGCTTCTAATTGTCGAGTCAACCAAAAAAGCGCGGACCATCAAAGGGATGTTGGGCGCGGATTATACGGTTAAAGCCACCGGTGGTCACGTCCTGGAAATGCCGTCTGACGACATCCACGTTGATCTGCGCGATTTTAGCCCAACCCTTTATCTTATTCGCGGCAAGGGCAAAAAGCTCGAGGAACTGAAACAAGCCGCCGCAACCGCCGAGGCCGTCTATCTGGCGACCGATATGGATCGCGAAGGGGAAGCCATCGCCCAACACGTGGCCGGGCGCCTGGGGCGGGATCTGGCCCGTAAGCTGCATCGCATCACCTTCACGGCGATCACTGAGGCCGATTTGAAAGCAGCGCTGGCGGCGCCACGCCAGATCGACCGGCGCCTGGTCGAAGCACAAAGCGCGCGGCGGGTCACGGATCGGTTGGTGGGCTATATGGTCAGCCCGGTCTTGTGGAAGGCGCTGTCGGGCATCAAGCGGCTTTCGGCAGGACGGGTCCAGTCGCCGGCTTTGTGGCTCGTCGTCGAGCGCGAGCGGGCGATCCGAGCTTTCATACCGGAGGAATGGTGGAGCATCGAAGCGGAATTATCGAAAACGGCCGACCCCGTCCGGCAAAAATTCTGGGCCTCGCTGTTTAAGATCAAAGGTAAGAAACCCGAACTCAAAACAGAGGCCGATGCCCAAAAAATCCTGACGGATTTAGAAGGCGCAACCTGGCGCGTGCTGCATGTACAGAAAGGCGCCCGTACACGCAAACCCTATCCACCCTTTACCACCGACTCAATGCAGCAAGCGGCTTCCAGCCAATTGGGTCTTAACCCCCGTCTGACGATGAAAGTCGCCCAAGAACTCTATGAGGGGATCAAGTTGGGCGAGGGCAAAGCCGAAGGTTTGATCACCTACATCCGCACCGACAGCGTGGCCGTTGCCCCGGAGGCGCAGCAAGCGGCGCGGGAGGTGGTCACTAAATATTGGGGGGAAGCCTACCTGCCGCCGCAGCCACCCATTTATCAAACCCGTGACAAAACCGCCCAGGAAGCCCACGAAGCTATCCGGCCAGTCGATCCCTGGAAAACGCCCAAAGCCGTCGAGCCTTATCTGTCGCCGCAGCAGCACAAACTATATCGCCTCATTTGGCGGCGTTTCATCGCCAGCCAGATGAAGCCGGCGGTCTATGATACGGTAACAGTTGACATCGAAACGCTCATTGATGACAGTGCGACGGTTTATCTGTTTCGAGCCACCGGCAGCACGCTGCGCTTCGCCGGTTTTTTGAAAGTATATGGCGTCGATGCGGATGCAGAGACGGCCCGGCAGCCGAAGCCAGATCGTGGCAAGCAAAACGGCAGCAGCACTCCAGCATCAGAACCTGGCGATAACGACGTTGAGAATGCGGCCATGCCGGATCTCGTCAAGGGCGATGCCTTAACCTTGCATCAACTTCTGTCGAAGCAGCACTTTACCCAACCACCCAAACGCTACACTGAGGCCCAACTGATCGGCGAACTGAAGAAGCTGGGGCTGGGCCGGCCCAGTACCTACGCTACGATTGTCGAAACGCTCAAAGACCGAAACTATGTTGGTTTAGAACAAAAGCGCCTGGTTCCAACGCCGTTGGGATTTCAGGTTTGCGAACTGCTGGAGAAGCACATTGACATGGTGGTCGATGTTGGCTTTACCGCCCGCATGGAAGAGGACCTGGACCGGATCGCCCGGGGTGAAATCGACCGGCTGACCGTCATGCGCGAGTTTTACGAACCGTTTAAGGCCACTGTCGATCAGGCCCTGGTCGCTGCCGCCGCCGAGCGCAAACCGGCCGCCCGAGTCGCCGGACAAAGTGGAGGCAAAAAGAGAAGGTCCGGCAAAAAAGCCGGATCGACCCAATCGCTGCCGGAGTCAGAGAAAGCCGGACAGCCCTGCCCGACCTGCGGTGAAGGAACCCTTCAGGTCAAAAGCGGTAAGTTCGGCCCGTTTCTGGGCTGCTCACGTTTTGCCCTGGGCTGTCAATATACTGAAAATCTTGGTCAAGCGAAAGGTCAAGACGGGTTTCGCCGAAGACGGAGAAAGCGACAAAAGGGGAAGAGAAAAGGTTAAACCTACATTAGACTTGAACAGGCATGAGGGAATTGGAGATTAGAGATTGGAGGTTACCAATCTCTAATCTCTAGGCTGGATTGACATTTCGGGCCATGTCATCCTGAGCGACCACAGGGAGCGAAGGATCTCCTTAGAGTCTTTGTTATCAATCGCTGCATGGAGATTTTTCGTCCCTTCAGCCGCTTCGCTTCCTTCGCTCCTCAGAATGACATGTTGCACATTGGGCAACTTATTTACGGACAGCCACTAAATAACGCTTAACGCGTTCAAATGCTTCTTCAGAAACACGTCCGGCCCGGCGCAGCGTGTCTAAAACCTCTGAAAGGGGCAGGGCCGCATGCAGGCGATATCCCGCCTCGGCCAGGCGCCGGGCCCCGCCCTGCTCGCGATCGATCAAGACCACCACGTCTTTTACCTCAAGCCCGGCTGCGGTTAATGGTTCGACGGCCGTCAGGATGCTGCCCCCGGTCGTAACCAGATCTTCGATGATCACGACCTTGTCACCACTCGCGTAAATCCCCTCGACAGCCCGACCGGTCCCATAGGATTTGACCTCCTTGCGAGGGTAAATCAGGGGTTTATCCACCGTGAGGGCAACGGCTGTACCAATAGTCAAAGCCGCATATGGTACAGCGGCCAGACAATCAAACGAGAGGCCGGCCAGCAGGTTGGTATAGGCCTGGGCCGCCAGCTTTAGCAAGTCGGGGCTGGAACTGATGCGGCGCAAATCGATATAGATGGGTGACGATTGGCCGGAAGCCAGGGTAAAATCCCCAAACTGGATGCAGCCGGTTTCATGCAGTTGAAATATAAGCTCCGCCTTACTATTTTCGACACCAACTGTATCGTCCTTATGCGTGACACCTGACACTTGACCCATGACACCCCCTACAACTGAGCGCGTCTCAACAATCTCAGACCGTAGGGCCAGCGCCGCGCCGCGTGGATCATCGGCATAGCTGATGCTGCGGGAAGCAGAGATAATCAGCCCTTGGCCGGTTTGAGTCAATCCGGCGGACAGGACTTCCTCGACCGTGCCGCCCTGCGCGCCGACGCCGGGAGCCAGAACCCACCGGTCCGGGGCCAAAGCCCGAAAGTGGGCCAGAGCCTGTGGTTGGGTCGCTCCGACAACAAAGGCGACCTGGTCTGGTTGGCCCCAGGTTTGGGCCTGGCGGGCCACGTGTTCAAAAAGCTGGTCGTTGTTCTGTGAGGTGAAGGCTTGAAACTCCCGGGCCGAGGGATTGGAGGTATAGCAGAGCACAAAGATCATCTTGCCGGGATAGGCCAGGTATGGCTCAATACTGTCCTGGCCCAAATAGGGGTTGACCGTAACCGCATCGGCGCCCCAGACTTCAAAAGCCGCGCGAGCGTACGCTGTGGCCGTGCTGCCGATATCGCCTCGTTTGGCATCGAGCAAAACCGGTATGTCATCCGGCACGGCGGCGATGATCTGGCGCAAGGCAGCCAGGCCAGGCGGTCCATATTGTTCGTAAAAGGCGAAGTTTGGCTTATAGCAGCAGACCAGGTCGCCGGTTTGCTCAATCAGTTTTTGGGCCCAACTTACCAATGTTGTCTGCGGATCGTCATCTATTCCCGGAAAGTGGAGGGGGAACTTGATCGGATCGGGATCGAGACCAAGACAGAGGATCGAGTTGTTACGTTGGCTGGCTGCGCTCAATTTATCGACAAAACGTTTCGTCATGATTTTGCTCTTATCCTTTCAAGAAACAGGTATAACACAAAATCAATCATTGGGCAAACACAATTTTTCCACCTTGATTTCATGGTATAATATCGCTGTAAATTGAACAATATATCTGATATGAGGAAAGCACCACACTATGGAAAAACCGAAACATCGACATGCTGTTTTCGCCGGATTGGTTTACAGTGAGGCGGGTGACCTCGCCGAAACCACAGTGATCGGGGACGAACCTCATTATGTTATTCTTGATGGTGATTTTAGGCGGC
>Ga0299906_10002436_pt1 | contig 15432 bp, 13 predicted proteins | sample RVTome_14_FD_200259 | JGI IMG/M metagenome (GOLD analysis project Ga0299906, IMG submission 200259) | Soil microbial communities from uranium-contaminated site in the Upper Colorado River Basin, Wyoming, United States - RVT145D125 (version 2) ... | reverse complement strand
GCGAGCGACCCCGACGTCGAGACGCCGAAGACCGGCCCGAACCGTACGTCGAGGCCCTCCACGACCGGCACCGGACCGCCGACGAGGGCGTGTGCCGACAGGTCGAACCGCCGGGCGAACAGCGAATCGTCCACGGTGTACACGAGGTGTCCGCTGGACAGGTAGCGCGCCCAGCCTCCGGGAAAGGACACGTCGGGCTCGGTCGCACCCATCGACCAGACCTGCGTCTGCATCTCGCTTCCAGCATTCACCGTGAGCAGGACGCTGTTACCGTCCGGCAGCATCTGGGGCATGAAGACCTCGCCCTCTGGTGCTTCGAACAGGGTCTCAGGCGTTCCGCCGTTGGACGATACACGCAGCACCGTCCGTCCGCCGGCGAACAGGATCCACTCGTCGTCGGTCCAGCTTGCGAGGTTGAACGTGTAGTCCGCCACGCTAGTGAGCGGGACCGCACCACCGCCCTCGACCGGGAGCTTCACGATCCGGTTGGAGGGGTCCAGGTAGGCGATCCACTCGCCATCGGGAGAAAACATCACGTTTGCGAGCGTCCCCTCCGTGCCCGGCACGAGCCGTGCCTCGAGCTGATCCACGGAAAGCACGTACACGCCATCCGACGTGTTGTAGGCCACGCGACGACCGTCCGGGGACAGCGCGACCACGGGGTAGTCGAGAAACCGGAACGCCGACTCGCCGGGCAATTCACTGTGCAGCCGCACGACCTGCGGTGCGTCCACCGGCTTCGCGTACCAGGTCGCGACGCCCGTCGCGACGACGGCCAGCACTGTGGCCACGGCGAAGGGGCCGGGCGACCGCCGCGGGGCCTCCACCGCCTGGACCGCGGCGGGCTGTACCACGACGCCGTCCGGATCCGCCAGCACGCGCTGCAGGTCCACCCGCACGTCGGCCATGCCGTGGTAGCGGTCCTTCGCATCCTTCTCCAGGCAGCGCTCCAGCGTCATTCGCAGCCGCGGGTGCAGGTTGGCCGGCAGGGTCTCCCACGGCGGGCTGGCCCGGAGCACGTCGGCCAGGATGTGCGCCGTGGTCTTGCCGCTGAAGAGCTGACGGCCGGTCAGCATCTCGAACAGGACCACTCCGAAGGACCAGACGTCCGCCTGCTGATCCGTCGGCTCGCCGCTCGCCTGCTCGGGCGACATGTAGCCGGCGGTCCCGAGGATGACGCCCGCCTGCGTCGCCGCGAAGCTGAGCGTCGGCGACTGCGAGAGCGCCGCGTTCGGCTGGTTCGTCTCGAACGCCTTGGCCAGCCCGAAGTCCAGGACCTTGATCCGTCCCTCGGGCGTCACCTTGACGTTGGCCGGCTTGAGGTCCCGGTGGATCACGCCCTTGGCGTGCGCCGCCTCGAGCGCCTCGGCGATCTGCAGCGCGAGCCTCAGCGCCTCCGCCACCGGCAGCGGTCCGCGCACCAGCCGGTCGGCGAGCGTGTCCCCCTCGACGAGCTCCAGGACCAGGGCGGTGATGCCGTCCGCCTCTTCCAGGCCGTGGATCGCACCGATGTTCGGGTGGTTCAGCGAGGCGAGCAGTTGCGCCTCCCGCTCGAAGCGCGCCAGCCGGTCGGCATCGGCGGCAAACGCCGGTGGCAGCGTCTTGAGTGCCACCTCCCGCCCGAGCTTCCCGTCGCGGGCGCGCCACACTTCGCCCATCCCTCCCGCGCCGAGCGGGGCGGTGACCTCGTAGGCGCCGAGGCGGGAACCGGGGGCGAGCGTCATGTCGATGAGGATTCTAGCTCCAGAGCCCAGGTGACTTCCCTCGCCCTATAATGCCCGGGAATGCGGGGCGGCGCCTTCGACGAGGCCGCGTTTTGGCGGGCGTACGCGCGATGGCAGCGCACGCAGAGCGCGGCAGTGCGCCGCTCGACCTGACGAGAGTGCCGACCTTGGGGTTGCTCACGCGGAGCATACCCGCCAGGACTGCTAGGCTTGCCGGATTCACAGCGGGGAGGGCCTGATGGGACGTACCAGTCTGGTGGCGACGGCGGCCGGCGTGGCCGGTCTCACGAGTGTTGTCGGGCTCATCGGCCTGGCCGTGTTCGGTGGCGGCACGTGGCCGACGGGATCGATCCTGCTCGCGCAGGGCGCGGCCCCACCCACGGCCGTTCCCCTGTTCTTCTCCGAGCCCTGGCAACAGACCGGGCCCTACAACGAGGCCTCCGAGTTTCGACCGCAGCACCCTGTCACCGCCGCGGCGGTCACCAGTCCAAACCGGGAGCTCACGGTCTACGACCCGATGGTCGACCGGATTCCGGCGCTGCTCGAGAGCCCGCCCGCCAGGACGACACCGGTCGACTGGCGAGGCCCGACGTGCCTGTTGATGTCCGGGTACGACCAGAACGTGGACGCGGACCGGACCCCGCCGACCGATCCGCCCAACCTGTGGACCGGCATCTGCACGGGCGGCGTGGTCGCGACGCTGAAGGATCGGAGCAATTACGTGGACCTGACCGGCATGGCCCGGATCAGGTGGGTCACCCGCACATCCGGCTTCCACGTCGTGCGGCCGGTGGTGAAGCTGGCCGACGGGACCTGGCTGGTCGGAGACTACGCGGAAGGCGCCCACTCCACCAACTCCACGCACTTCCTCGAGAGCGAGTTCCCGATCGCGCCGATCCGCTGGCTGGCGCTCGACATGGCGAGGGTGGTGACCCAGGGCACCTGGGTCGAGAATCCGGACCTCAGCCGGGTCGACGAGGTCGGCTTCGCCGATCTGTTGCCCGGGAGCGGCCACGGCTGGGGCGGCTTCGTCAATGTGGGCACGTTCGAGGTGTACGGGCGGCCCGTCCCACGCTGAGGTTGACGCGACACCTCGGAACGCTGCAAAACGTTGCCCGGAGGCTGCTGGGTGAGCGCCCGATCAGCGGACGCTCTGAATCTCCTCCGAGATCGATCGCTCGTACGTGCTCCAGCCAGACGGGATGCCGAACGGCGCCTGATGGAAGATGGCCTCGACGCGCCGGATCATCCCGTTCTCGATCTTGAAGAGCTCGGCGAGCTGCCAGGTCCAGTTGATCCGGTGGTGATCGAAGAAGGCGAACGCGAAGACGATGCCACGCTCGGTATCGGCCGCGACGAAGCGGCGATCGCGAATGCGCGAGACGATGCCGTTGAGCCCCGTTCCGGTGAAGTTCGCCAGGCAATCGTCGGTCGCGAGGAAGCCGTTCTCCCAGCGCTCACAATCCTCGGTGAACGGGTAGTACCCCTGGCTGTCGTGGCGCGCGAGCGCAGTGAAATAGTGGTTGCCCGCCTCGACGAGCTCCTCGCGCGTGTGCCGCTCATTCTCGGGGATGACCTCGAAGAAGATCGGATGCGGCGTGCCCATCGCCGCGACGCGGTCGCCGGTCGTCGGGGCTGCGGCGCCGCCACCGCCCCGTCCGCCACCGCGTCCGCCGAGCTGCACCGCAGGGCGACTCACCAGTTGCTCGATTTCGGTGATCAGGCCGTCGCGGATCTTCAGGCGGATCGATATCGCGACGGTGGTGCCTCCGCCGTCGTTGACGCCGTTGTTCCCGATGTTCTCCCTGACGGTACCGAGGAACGCGATCTGCTGCGTCTCGATGTCCGGCACGTAGAACCGGTAGCCGTCCAGGCCGGACATGCCCCACCAGAGCCCCTCGTTGCCGAGCGGCAGCTCGATGCCGTTCTCGGTGAACCTGACAGTGCGCGCGAACAGCTCGTCGCTGACGTCCTGCTCGAGCATGGCCACGAGGTAGCGATCGACATAGCCTTCGAGACAGGCCCGATCGCACGCCGGATCCTTCGCGGGCACCTGCCGTGGCGCCTGCGCCAGCGCCGCGCTCGAAAGCACTCCGAGCAACGCAAGGGCGAGCAGTCCGGTCCGCATGTCTCATTCTCCTTGTCGGGCGGCCCCTGCTCGGTCCTGCCGCCCCGTTCGCGATCAGGTGCCGACGACGCCCTCCAGGGGGCTGCTGGCCGTCGCGTATATCTTCCGCGGGATGCGGCCGGCCAGGTAGGCGAGCCGTCCGGCGATCACGGCGTGCTGCATCGCCTCGGCCATCGCCACCGGATGGTCGGCGCCCGCAATCGCCGTGTTCATCAGCACGCCATCCGCTCCGAGCTCCATGGCGAGCGCCGCGTCCGAGGCGGTCCCGACGCCCGCATCCACGATGACCGGCACCTTCGCGAACTCCCGGATGATCCGCATGTTGTTGGCGTTCTGGATCCCGAGGCCCGAGCCGATGGGCGCGCCCAGCGGCATCACGGCCGCGGCGCCGGCCTCCTCGAGCTTGCGGCACGCGATCGGATCGTCGTTGGTGTAGGGGAGCACGACGAAGCCCTCGGCCACGAGCACGCGTGTGGCCTCGATGAGTGCCTCGTTGTCGGGAAAGAGCGTGCGCTCGTCGCCGATCACCTCGAGCTTGACCCAGTTGGACAGGCCGGCCTCGCGCGCGAGGCGCGCGGTGCGGATGGCATCATCGGCCGTGTAGCAGCCCGCCGTATTCGGCAGGACGAACACGCGCTCCGAGTCGATGTAATCGAGCAGCGACTCCTTCGAGCGGTCCGAGATGTTCACGCGCCGGACCGCGACGGTCACCATGTCGGCGCCGGAGGCGGCGTGCGCCTGGGCCATCACCGCGTGCGACGGGTACTTGCCGGTACCCACGATGAGCCGTGAGCGGAAGGTGCGTCCCGCCACGACGAACGGCGTATCGGTCACGCGCGTCTAGCCTCCGCCGACGAAGTTGACGATCTCCACCGAATCGCCCTCGTCGATGACCACCTCGTCGTAGGTCTTGCGCCGGACGATGGTGAGGTTGTGCTCCACGGCCACCCGGCGGGGATCGATCTCGAGACGCTCGAGCAGACCTGTCACCGAGAGGGGCCGTTCGAGCTCGAAGCGTTCGCCGTTGAGTGTGATGACCACGATGAACGTGCGCCGGAGTTTCGGGCGCGTGACCGTGCTGCCGGATTTGAGCGTACCGCTCACGATTCGCGCAAGTCAAGGTAAGCTCGGAGGCATGCCTCAGACCGCCTCCCGCGTCCGCGCGCTGGACCGGGAATCGGCGCTCGGGCGGTTCTCCGCCAACCGCGAGCGCACGCGCGCCCTGTTCGAGATGCTCGACGCGGAGATGTACTACGAGCGGCCGATTCCCCTGCGCAATCCGGTGGTGTTCTACGAGGGGCACGTGCCGGCCTTCTCGGTCAACACGCTCATCAAGAACGCGCTCGGGCGGCCTGGCATCGACGCCCACCTCGAGCGGATCTTCGCGCGGGGCATCGATCCGGCCACCGAGGCGACGGCCGTGGCACGTGGCAATCCCACGTGGCCCTCGCGCGAGGCGGTGCGCGCGTACGTCGAGGCGGCGGACGAGGCCATCGAATCGGCCATCGGCTCGGCCGATCTCGAGCGCGACGGGCATCGGCTGCTCGATCGGGCACAGGCGCTCTGGACCATCCTCGAGCACGAGGAGATGCACCAGGAGACACTGGCCTACATCTGGCATCAGGTGCCCTATGCCCGGAAGCGCCCGCCGGCGGGCTACGTCACGCTCACGCCCGGGTCGGCCACGCCAGACCTCGCTGCCCGCGTGCGTGTTCCGGGCGGCGTCGTGACGCTCGGGACGGACCCCGATGCCGTGGATTTCGCGTGGGACAACGAGCAGCCGGCGCACGTACGTGCCGTCGAGCCCTTCACGATCGACGTCCACAACGTCACCAACGGGCAGTTCCTTGCGTTCGTGGACGCCGGGGGCTATCGCGATCCCGCGTGGTGGCGGGACGAGGACTGGGCCTGGGTGCAGGGGGAGGGGGTCACCCATCCCTTCTTCTGGGAGCGCGCCGAGAACGTCTGGCACTGGCGCGGCATGTTCGAGCGCGTGCCGCTGCCGGAGACGTGGCCCGTCTACGTGTCGTGGGCCGAGGCGAGGGCCTACGCGCGCTGGCGAGGCCGGCGGCTGCCGACCGAGGCCCAGTACCATCGCGCCGCGTTCGGCACGCCGGACGGCCGTGAGCGATCCAGCGCGTGGGGCGAGGATGCGGGGGCGGATCCGCCGGCCAACGTCGACTTCGTCCGATGGGATCCGGAGCCGGTGGGCGCGCATCCGGAGAGCGCGAGCGCCTTCGGCGTCCACGATCTGGTGGGCAACGGCTGGGAGTGGACGGGCACGCCGTTCGCCCCCTTCGACGGGTTCGTTCCGCTGCCCTCGTACCCGGAGTACTCGGCGGACTTCTTCGACGACAACCACTTCGTCATGAAAGGCGCCTCGCCGGTGACGCCACGGGCGCTCGTCCGGCGCGGCTTCCGCAACTGGTTCCGCCCGCGCTACCCCTACGCGTACGCGACGTTCCGGTGCGTGGGGCCGGCCTGAGCGGCATGGACGGGGCGACCTCGGTCGCCGCCGAACGCTCGGCGTTCGCCGCCGCCGTCGCCGAGTCCCTCGGAGGGCGTCCGCGGCAGCTCCCCACGCGCTTCCTGTACGACGCGCTCGGGTCGGCGCTGTTCGACGCGATCTGTCGCCTCCCGTGGTACCGCGTGACGCGCGCCGAATCGGCGCTCCTCGAGCAGCACGCCGATGCCATTCTGGCTCCGGTGGCCCGTCCCGTGAACGTGGTGGAGCTCGGATGCGGCAACGGGGAGAAGCTGGCCGCCCTCCTCGAGCACGCGCGCGAGCCCGTCCACCGCGCGCATCTGGTGGACATCTCGGCGGCGGCGCTGGTGAACGCGCACGCGCGCCTCTCGACGCTCCCCGATGTGCTGGTCACCACCTTCGAGGGCACCTACGAGGAGGGTCTCCAGCGTCTCTCCTCCGAACGCGGCGAGGGCGGCTGCCTCGCGCTCTTCCTCGGCTCGAACATCGGCAACTTCGATCCAGGATCGGCGCGGGAGCTGCTCTGCCGTCTCCGCGGCTCGCTCAGGCCTGGTGACGGGCTCCTGGTCGGCACGGACCTGGTCAAGCCCGAGCGCGAGCTGCAGCTCGCCTACGACGATCCGCTCGGCGTGACCGCGGCCTTCAACCGCAACCTCCTGCGTCGCGTGAACGAGGAGCTCGACGGCGACTTCGACCTGGACGGCTTCGTCCACCGGGCGGTCTGGAACGCCCCGGAGCGGCGCGTCGAGATGCGCCTGGTGAGCCTGCGCCGGCAGCGCGTGCGGATTGCCGCAGCCGACGTGGACGTCACGTTCGAGCCGGACGAGTGGATCTGGACCGAGAGCTCGTACAAGTACGAGCCCGACGTGGTCCTGCGGGAGGGGCGCGAGGCCGGGTTCGCCGGCGCCGATCAGTGGATCGACCAGCACGCGCGCTTCGCGCTCACGCGCTTTACCGTCTGACCTTCTGGGGTTAATCTGTGCCTGACCGAAGGAGGCTGCGATGCGGACGTCGTTCGTCTGGAGGGTCGGGGGACGCGCGCTCGTCTGGCTGGGCTGCGTGCTCCTGTTCGCGGCGTCGGTGGGGGTGGCGACGCAGTCGCCGCAGACGCCGGCCGATCACCCGGACATCGCGCCCGCGCCGGAGTCCCGCCAGACGGCATCCGAGCTCACCGAACGCCTCCGGCCGTCCGAGGACGCGGCGAGGGCGCCCGCGGTCCCGCGACGCAACCTGATCGACGAGCACGTGTTCGGCCGGATGGCCGCCGACGCCATCCCGCACGCCGGTCTGTCGCCGGACGCGGAGTTCTTCCGCAGGATTCACGTCGATCTGACGGGGCGGCTGCCGGGCGACGAGGCCCTGCGCGAGTTCCTGGCCTCGTCAAGCACTTCCTCGGCGTCGACCTGACCTGCGTCTCGTGTCACAACGGCCGCTACCACCTCGAAAAGATCAACTCGTGGCTCACCGAGCGCAATCGCGATGAGCTGTGGGGCATGGCGGCCTTTTTCGGCGAGACCCGCGTGCTCCGGCGCACGGAGCGGAGCACGGCGCAGGACGAGTACTCGATCGACGATTCGGGCCCTGGCTACGACCCGTCGGCCGAGAGCGTGGTGCGCGTGGCGCGGCGTGGCAAGCCCGGTCGGGTCGAGCCGGTGTTCGTCACGGGGGAGCGCCCGCAGCCCGGCCGGCCCCTGCGCGAGGAGTACGCGCGGATGCTGACGTCCCATCCGCAGTTCGCGCGAACCGCGGTGAACCTGCTGTGGTCGGAGATGTTCGGTGTGGGCATCGTGGACCCTCCGCTCGAGTTCGACCTCGACCGCCTGGATCCGGCCGACCCGCCGTCCGAGCCCTGGGCGCTGCAGCCCACGCACCCGGAGCTGCTCGAGGAGCTGGCCCAGTACTTCCGCGATCACGACCACAGCTTCAAGTCGATCCTGCGGCTCATCGCCCGCTCGAGCGCGTACCAGCTCTCGTCGTCGTTCCCGGGGGAATGGGACGCCGCCTACGCGCCCTACTACGCCCGCAGGTTCGCGCGGCGGCTGAAGGCCGAGGAGGTGTACGACTCGATCGTCGGCGCCACCAACCTCTTCGTCGAGATTCCCATCCCCGGGACCGACCGACGCGTTCGCCATGCGCACGACGTGTACGCGCCTGACGACTTTCGCGGCAACGACCTCAAGGAGCTGCACTTCTTCCTCGAGGCGTTCGGGCAGACCAACCGGGAGTACTCCGAGCGGTCGAACGAGGGAGAGATCACCCAGGCCGTCCTGCTGATGAACAGCCCCTTCGTGCTCGGCCGCGTGAAGGCCGCCGAGGGGAGCTATCTGGCCGGCCTGCTGGCCGACGAGGACCTGGACGACGATACGCGGATCACGCGGCTCTATCAGCGATTCCTGATCCGCAACCCCACGGAGGCCGAGCTGGCCGGCGCCCGCAGCGTAGTCGCCGGCAACATGGCCACGCCCTCCGCCGGCTGGGAGGACCTGCAGTGGCTGCTGCTCAATACCGTGGAGTTCGTCCACAACTACTGAGGACCGGTCATGGCCAAGCTGCTCGACACGCTGCTGACGCGACGTGAAGCCTTCAGGGTCGGTGCGGCCACCATCGGCGCCTACTGGTTCCTGCCGCTCACCACGCCGGCCGGCGTCCGTGCCCAGGCGCGCGTGGCGCCGCGGGGCACGGCCCGCTTCACGATCTTCGTGATGCTCCAGGGCGGGCAGTCGCACGTGGACGGCTGGGACCTGAAGGAGCACGCCTGGACGCCCGAGGATTTCGACGTCCAGGAGGTCCGGCCTGGCGTGAAGTGGCCCATGGCGCTCCACCCGAAGCTGGCCGCGCATCTGGACCGTGTGAGCCTCGTGCGCTCGCTGCACGCCTGGGATGCCGTGCACGCCCGGGCGCAGTACTACACGCAGTCGGCGCACACGCTGAATCCGGCGCTGCAGCGCGAGATTCCGCCGATCGGGTCGGTGGTCGCGTACGAGTACGCCTCGCAGCGGCGGCCCTCCGACACGCTGCCGCTCTACGTGGCCACCAACGTCGTCACCAGCCAGGTCGGGCTGCTCAAGTCGGGGTTCCTCCCGGCGACGTACTCGCCCTTCCACGTCGACACGACGGTCGGGTTGTCCGCCTTCTCGATGCAGGAGGCCGAGCGCATCGAGTTCCAGCGGCGCTGGGAGCTGCTCCGCACCTTCGACGCGCGGCTCCGGAACGACCCGTCGCTGGCGGCCAAGGCCTACCGCGACTACCACAACTACTACGAGGGCGCGGTGGACATGCTGTCGGACGCGCGGGCGGCCCGGATCTTCGAGATCCACGAGGCCGACTCCGAGCGGTACGGCAAGACCAGCCTCGGCGACGGCTGCATCGTCGCCCGCAACCTGGTGGAGGCCGACGCCGGAACGCGCTTCGTCTTCGTCAATCACTACGACTGGGATCACCACGGGCGCATCTACGGCGAGCGCAGCCACTACCGGATGTCGCACGAGCTCGACGACGCCCTCGGCGCGCTGCTCGACGACCTGGCCGCGCGGACGCGTCCGGACGGGCGGTCGCTGCTCGACGAGACGCTGGTGGTCTGCATGGGCGAGTTCGGCCGGACGCCCGGCGAGCTCAACCTGCTGTCGGGCCGCGACCATCACCAGTACGCCTTCACGGGACTGTTCGCGGGCGGTGGCGTGCAGGGCGGACGCGTGATCGGCGCCACCGACGAGGAGGGCTTCAACATCGTCGAGCCCGGCTGGCCGGCCGGCCGTCCCGTCTACATGGAGGATGTCGCCGCGACGATCTACTCGGCCATGGGCATCGACTGGACGAAGAAGATCGAGGCGACCCCCTCGGGACGGGCCTTCCACTACATCGAGCCGTTCGCCACGCGCCAGTTCATCCGGGCCGACGAGGTCACCCCCCTGTTCGCGTAGCGGACACGACGCCCGACCCCATTACGAAAGTGTCATCCGGCGTCGTCGAACGGGCTCGAGCGCTCGCTAGGGCGCCGTCCCCGGCTCGGGGTCGCTGCTGTTCTCCATGTCGTGGTGGAGCCGCCACATGCCATCCGGGCCGCGCTCGAAGAGCACGAGGTACTTCCCGGTCTCGGTCATCGCGTCGCCCCCCGCCTTCGGGGTGAGGGTCACGGAGAAGGTGCCGTGCTCGTGCGCCACGTCACCGGTGATCTCGGTGTCGGCGGGCATGATCTCCAGCGCCGTGGAGTACACGGAGAAGACCTGCTCGAAGTGCTGCTGGATGGCGGCCCGTCCCGCGATCGCCGGCTGATGGTCCGGCAGGTAGACGGCGTCTTCCGCGTACATCGAGGCGATGGTCGCGGCGTTACCGGCGGCATAGGCCGCCGCGAACGCGGCGCGCAGGGCATCGATCTCCGCCGGATCGGCCGGTGGGGGCGGAGCCGCCGATTCCTCGGGCATCGGGCCGCCGCAGGCGGCCAGGACGAGGACGAACGGGAGCAGGGCGGCGACGGTGAGCTTGAAGCGCATGCGGATAGTCCTCCTCGCCGGAATACTACCCCCATCCGCCCCTCGACGCCGTTGCCCTTGCCTCCGGGCCTCCCCGGCTCACGCGGGCACGGTCAGAACCGGGCAGCGGGAGCCGCGGATCACTGAATGGGTGTTCGAGCCGAAGAGCGCCAGATCAACCGCTCCGCGTCCCTGGACACCCATCACGATCAGGTCGGACTGCCCGTTGGCCGCCACGCGGAGGATCTCGCGGTGCGCCCGCCCCTCGGACACCTGAATCGCCACGCTGCAGTAGTCCTGGGCCTCTGGCGGCACGAGGTCACCCAGGCGACCGGCGTACTTCGATTCGGCCCTGACTCGTATCCGGTCGAGATCCAGATCGCCGGTGAATGGAAACTCGCTGAGCTCCCTCGGGACCTCGACCACGTGGAGAAGCGAGATCCGCGCATCGGCTTCCTCGGCGAGATCGAACGCGTAGGCCAGCGCCCGGATGGAGCTTTCCGAGAAGTCGACGGGGCAGAGAATCCGCTTGAACGGCGGTTCGTTCGGGCGCGCTGTCGTCCCGGCGTCCCTGGGCACGACCAGCACAGGGCAGGACGCCTTGCGCAGGACCTTCTCGGTCACCGAGCCCAGCAGCACGTGGTCGACGCCGGTCCGCCCGTGTGTGCCCATCACCAGCAGGTTGGCGTCGAACGCGCGTGCCTGCGCCAGGATCTCGTGGCGCGGATCGGGCCCGTCGACCAGCGTGGTCTCCAGCGGCGAGTCTCCGACAGCCCGCGCGATGAACTGCTGCAGCGCCTCGAGGTGGGCCGCGCGGTCGGCCTCGTCGACGGCAGTCGACGGTATGGTGCTCGCGCCGAACGAGGGAGGGGCACCGAGCACGGGCGCCGTGACCAACACGTGCATGACGGCCAGCCTGGACTCGTACCAGGCAGCGATTGCGGCCGCGTGCGCCAGCGCGTGAAGGGAGCAGTCCGACAGGTCCACCGGACACAGGATGCGATCGAGGCTGACCATGGCTCACCTCCAGGCTCAGGGACAGCAAGCATAATGCCTCGAGCCGAGTCGCGCCTGGCCAGGAGGCTCTCAGTCGTGGAGCCCGACGGCCCGGGTGATCTGCTGGAGTGCCGCTCGGGCCTCCCGCGCGAGGCGGTCGGCTTCGGAGATCGTGGTGAAGTCGCCCTCGCCGAGGCCCTCGGCGCGCATTCGCCAGCTCTGCTCCCGCAGTCGGAGATACTCGAAGGCGCCGTCCACGAGCGCGCGCTGCTCGACCGGAACCCTGCCCACGTTGGCCACCTGCGCGCGAGCCGCATCGAGCTCCGGCAGGACGCTCTGTTCGATCACGGCCCGCAGACCGGAGGCATCCAGCCTGCCCTGTCTGAACCGCTCGACGGCCGTGTCGTAGACGGCGCTCGTGCGCGCCTCGACGTCGGCGACGTAGGCGACTTCCGCGGCGACGTCGGCCATGCCGCGCACCGGCACGGCGAGCACGGCGACGACCAGCAGCGCGAGTCCCGTCACCGTCGCGAGCTGTCGCGGCCGTGGCGTGCGCTGGCCCAGGCCGGCCGCCAGGACGAGCCCGCCGCCCACGCCGCTCGCGAAGCCGGCGCGCAGGGTCTCGCTCCCGAGCCCTTCCGCCAGCAGCGCGTAGAGGACGAAGAGCGCGGGGCCGGGCCAGAGACGCCGGACGGTGGCCAGGGGAAGGGTGGCGGGTGATGGCCGGATCCAGCCCCAGATCGCCAGCGTGAGCAGCAGGCCGTAGAGTCCGGCGATCGCGCCGGTCGCGCCGGCCTGGACGGTGACCGGATGCGCGGCGAGGCCTGCAGCGCCGGCGATGGCTCCCGCCCCGAGGAAGATCGTCGCGAAGGCGCCGGGCCCGACGAGGCGCTCCAGCAGGATCCCCGCCGGGACGAGGCCGGCGAGCTCGGCCACCAGGTGGACCGCCCCCCACGACACGACGATCGCCGTCAGCAGGCGCCACCACCCGCCGTTGGAGGTCTCGGGGCCCACGCTGGCCCCCCAGGCCATCAGCGTGTCCGGCTCCCCGAGCGCCCCCGATCCGAAGAGCATCAGGAGAAAGACGCCCGTCTTGACGATGACGAGCGCCGGAGTGACCAGCGTCCGCGGCGTGCGCGCGCGGAGCTCGTCGGCGAACGGATCGCCCCCGAGGGCGACGTACCGCCACACACCGCGCGTGCGGCCGGCGTGTTGCCACCCCTCACGCAGCAGGCGGCCCCGCGCGTCGGACGTCGTGCCGCGCCACACCAGCACCAGCACGACGACGACGAACAGGATGATCGGTAGCACGTCTTGCCCTCGACCCGTCTGTCACCGTGACGCGCGGGTCATGGCGTGATGGTCAGCAGCCCTGCGCCGGTCGCGCTCGACCCGTCGGGATTGCTCACCTGCACGTCCCACACGCGATTGCGCCTGGGGCCGCCGGACCGGATGTCGACGCTCACCGTGAGCTGCATCGAGGAGTCCCAGGTGACGCCGAGCACGCGGGGAGCGGGTCCGCTGCCGTTGACGAACTCCACACTCGTGCCGGAGACGAAGCCGGTGCCGGTGACGACGAAGTCGATGACACCGGCACCCGCGCCCACGCTGCCCGGGCTCAGAGCCGTCACGCTCAGCTCCTCCGCCGGCGGCGGTGGTGGCGGTGGGGGAGGTGGTGGCGGCGCCGCGTTCACCGTCACGGTGGCCATCGCGACCGTGCTGTCGAGCGCGCCGTCGTTCACCAGGAACGTGAAGCTGTGGACCCCGTCCGACGCGGGCGTGTAGACGACCTGCGCCGTGTCGGCGTTCGGCGAGCCCGGGGCGCACGTCTGGTGCTGGATCGAGCCGAGGCCGCCCTCGGCCGGGAGCTGCACGATCGCGAAGCCCAGCTCGCACGTCTCGGGGTCGGTGCCCTGCAGCGTCACCACCACCGGGACGCCGCTGTCGGTCGCAACGTTCACGTTGCCCGCGGTCGGCGCCGTGTTGAGCGGCTCGACGGTGACGAGCACCTGATCGGACGTGGTCTCGAAGTCGTCGTCGGTCACCTCGAGCATCATGGTGGTCGTGCCGACGGCGAACCACAGGCTCGGCGCCATGTCGAAGCTCAGGATCGGTCCGCCCGGCGTGCGCCATGCGTAGCCGGTGATCGTGCCGTCCGGATCCGTCGAAGCGCTGCCGTCGAGCGTCACGAGCGCCTGGCCGTCGCCGTCGCCGTCTTTCACGATCTGATCCACGCCGGCATTGGCGACCGGCGGCAGGTTCGTCAGCCCGTAACTGAGAGCGTCGTGGATGTTGAGGCCGCCATGGATCGTCCAGGTGTCGAGGGGAACGCCGGAGACGCCCTGACGGTCGGCGCTGCCGAGCAGGATGCTCACGATCTGCTCGTTGGTCAGCGAAGGGTGGCGCGCCCACAGGAGCGCGGCGGCCGCGGCGACGTGCGGTGACGCCATGGACGTACCGTCGAGCCACGTGTAACAGCCCATGTCGCCTGGCAGGGGGCCGAGGCCACGGCAGGCGACGAGCGGATAGCTCGAGTACACCGCGCTGCCCGGCGCCGAGATGTCCACCCAGGTGCCGTAGTTCGAGAAGTAGGCCCGCAGGTGATCCTCGTCGAAGGCGCCCACGGACACGGTGTTCGCGTTGTTCGCCGGATAGAAGGGGATCGTGTTGCCGTTGTTGCCGGCGGCCGCGACGATGACGAGGTTGGCGGCCCAGGCATCCTGGATGGCAAGGTCCAGGATCTGCGAGTAGGTCGTGCTGCCCAGGCTCATGTTGATCACCTTCGCGCCGTCGGCGATCGCCTGGTAGATGGCCCCGACGATCGCCGAGTCGGAGCAGCCCCCGTTGTCGTCGCACACCCGATAGCCCAGGATGCCGGTGTCGGGCGCCACGCCGGCGATGCCCTCGGCCGCCGGCGGGTTCCCGGTCGTGTTGTCGATCGCGCCCGCGATGGTGCCGGTCACGTGCGTGCCGTGCCCGTGCCCGTCCATCGGATTGTTGTCGTTGCCGACGAAGTCCCATCCGCCGACCCAGTTGGGAGCGATGTCGGGATGGGTGTAGTCGACGCCCGAGTCGATGACCGCGACACGGACATCCGGCCGTCCGGTGGAGATGGCCCACGCCTCCGGGGCGTCGATGTCGGCGTCGGGCGTGCCGATGTAGAAGCACAGGTCCTGGCCGTCGATCCAGAGGAAGCAGTAGAAGAGCTGTCCGGTGTTGTGCAGGGCCCACTGCTCCTCGAACCCGGTGTCTCCGGGGACGACCTCCGTGCCGGACTCGTGTGCGGTCGGCTCGGGAACGCTGCGAACGTAATTCGGCTCCGCGGACTGCACGTTGGGGTTCCGGCGGTAGCGCTCGGCGGCGCCTGGCACGTCGCCCGGCCCGACCGCGACGAGCTGGATTCCGGCACTGCCGATGTCGGCGAGGACGGTCCCGCCGCCCTGCCGATGCGCGTCGGCCCGGGCCGCGGCGGCCACGCCGGGACGGAACTTGACGAGCAGTTGCCCATCGACGAACGGCCCATCGGGGCTCTGCCCGCGAGCGGGCGCAACGGCGGTGACGAGCACGAGGACGGCGAGGGAGACGACCGTGCTGATGCGGTGCATGAGACCTCCGGTGCTCAAGGTTTCG
>Ga0299906_10002435_pt1 | contig 15436 bp, 11 predicted proteins | sample RVTome_14_FD_200259 | JGI IMG/M metagenome (GOLD analysis project Ga0299906, IMG submission 200259) | Soil microbial communities from uranium-contaminated site in the Upper Colorado River Basin, Wyoming, United States - RVT145D125 (version 2) ... | reverse complement strand
TCCAGCTCTTCCGACAGGTTTCGCCGGCATTCCACCAGCAGGTCGGCCGGCATGTTCCATTTTGGGGAAACGCTCGCGAGGCTCGAATGAAGTTGTCTTTCCGATTCCGCGAATTCCTGGCAGGATACGCATTGCCCGAGGTGCCGGCGTAGCTCGCCCTGATCTTTTTCGCTGAGTTCGTCGTAAAGGGAGAGGACGATGTCGTGCTGAGGTTTGCTGCAGTTCATAGTTTCCGGATGCGGCCTCATACTCCGGACAGGTACGACCGAAGCTTTTGTGTGGCCCGAAAGAGGTAGTTTTTGGCTGTCTCTTCGGTGCTCCCCATGATCTCGCCGATCATGCGGAGTCTCAGTCCCTGGTAATGACGCAACTCGAAGACGAGGCGTTCCTTTTCAGAAAGCGTTCCAAGCGCTTCCTGGATCTTCGCTCCGATCTCCTGGCCGTACAGGCTTCTTTCCGGATTGCTGTAGTAGCTCTGTTCCTCCAGCGTGTCCTTCAGAGCCGGACGGTCCGGGTGGTTTTCGGTGTCCGCCTCGTATGAAATCTCCTCGCGCAGCGTCTGCCGTTTTCGGAGCCGATCCAGGGCGACGTTTGTTGCGATCCTGTAAATCCACGTATAGAAACTCGATTCCGACCGGAAGCGTCCCAGAGACCGGTAGGCTTTCAGGAACGTATCCTGGAAAACCTCCCGCGCTTCCTCGCGGTTGCCAAGCATATGAAACGCAAGGCGCAAAATATCACGATCGTGCCGGTGAACCAATTGTTCGAAGGCTTCACGGTCACCCTTCTGGGCCTGAACCACGAGCGCCCGCTCTTCCTCCGCCGCAGCGTCTGTGCCGGGAGCCCGCTTCAACGCAATGGTTTCCATAACAGGGGCGTTGGACGCCCCTGTCCGCGAAAGGTTAACCGCCGGGGCCGGCAAAAAACGGAGCGGGGATCAGGAATATTCTCCATGCTGACGGGCGGTGGCGAAGGTCGCTGTTAACAACTTTTAATACAAGCATTTAGCTTGTCATGGAAGATTTTCGGAACCGGCGCCGCGAACCGTAATCTCGTCTCCCGGATAGATGACAGAGAGGTCCGAACCCACGTTCCATTCCCGAAGACTCTCCACGGATGTCTGGTAGAGGGTCGCGATACGCGACAGCGTGTCTCCGGGGCGGACATTGTAGACGATCGCGCCTTCGTATAGCGACGCGGGCGCCGGCAGGGTCGAGTTGGAGAGTTGCGGGGGCGCGAGTCTCAGGGTTTCCCCCGCGACGAGCAGGCTCGACGTCAGGCCGTTCCAGTTCCGGATGTCCTCCACGCGAAGGCCGTATCGTCCCGCGAGGCCGATCAGCGTGTCCCCAGGTCGAATCGGATAACTTGCCGGCGGGATCTCGCCGGCCACGGCCGCCTGGAAAACGGGGTTCTCGGGAGGAGAGACCCCGCTGAGCGGTATGACGAGAGACTGCCCGATCCGGATCGCGTCGGGGTTCGTCAGGTTGTTCGCCTCGACGATCGCGGCAACCGGCAGCTCGTGGAGGCGGGCGATGAAGGAGAGGGTCTCTCCGCCCGAAACCAGGTGATGCCGAAAGAGGATGCGCGCTGCTTCCGGGAGGGGAGCGACCACGAGCTCGAAAGGCTCGGCGTAACCGGCCGGTAATATCAGCTCGAACTCCGGATCCCCGGGTGGTGTGGCCCACCGGAGGACATGGGGATTGAGGCGTTGAATCTCCTCCAGCGGGATCGCCAGACTCTCGGAAATCACCCGCAGGTCCGTCGCCTGACCGACGGCCACCCGCTCGACCTCGAGGGCCGGGACTGGCGTCACGTCGAAGCCGTACGCCGGAGGATCGGATCCGATGATGGCCATGGCGATGATGGTCGGAACGTAGTTCCGGGTTTCCGGCGGCAGGAGCCTCTCCGAAGCGAGGACCCAGAAGTCCCTGGACCCTCCGCGGCTGATCGCGCTGGTGACCCGGCCCGGTCCGGCGTTGTAAGCGGCCATCGCCAGATACCAGTCTCCGAACTGTTCGAAGAGGTCCCGGAGATGGCGGGCCGCGGCGCGGGTTGATTTTTCAGGATCCGAGCGCTCGTCGATCCACCAGGTCCGCCGCAGGCCGTACTCCCGCCCCCTGGACTCGATGAACTGCCACATTCCCCGGGCTTCGGACCGGGATACGGCTTCCGGCCTGAATGTGCTTTCGGCCAGAGCCAGATAGATGAGCCCCTCGGGTACACCTTCTTCACGAAAGATCTGCCGGATCATTTCGGCGTATCGTCCCATCTGTTCCAGACCGACTTCGATCGTGCTGCGGCCGGTTCCCTCTGTGAAGTACTCGAGTCGGGAAAGGACAGGCTCGCTCCGGTCCATGGGCAAGCCATCAGTTCGGGAATTCGCCGGGGGAGGCTCGGGCCTGGCACCGGGACCGTTCGTCCCCGCGTCGTCGATGGCGTCCGGAGGCCGCCGCTGCCTGTCGAGCGCCTCCGGGAGGTTGCGGTCGGGCTCCCCGGCGGGGGGACGGCTATCGGGAACCGACACTGCTTCGGTGAACTCCGGGTCCGGATTCCCAGCCTCCTCGTCCCGACGGGCGTCTTCCCGGGGATTCTCGCCGGGGGGAGGGGAGTCGGGTCCCGGAACGGGCGGCAGGCTCGCCGTCTGATTGCGCGGCGCGCACGAGGAACCGAGGGCAAGCAGCACGGCGCCGATCAGGAGTCGTAATGGCAGGTGACGGCGCCTCACCGCGATAGCTTACACAACAGGCAGGGACGAGTCAACGCTGTAACGCGCTGTGAATGCAGGAGTTTTAGGCTTTCGTATCAGCGGAGTCCGGGATAGGCGACCCGCGGCCCGGACGGTCGCAGCGACACCTCGATCGCGCCCAGCGAGTCTGTGCGAAGGGCGGGCAACCACCTGGGGGCGGGATGTCCGTACCGGTTGTTCGCGCCCACCGATATGACCGGTATGCTTCCCTGAGCCCTCAGTTTCGTGTTCGCGCTCCCATGATGAGGAACCTTGAGGACGTCAACGCGATCGTCGGTCAGGCTGAGAGTCCCTTCGAGATCCCCCGTGAGAAGAGCGGTCCGCCCTCCCCACCTCAGGAGGAGGACGACGGAATCGTCGTTGCGTACCTGGCTGGCAACGACGCTGTCGCGGGCGGGATTGAGCACTTCGAACGCGCCCATCCGATCTCCTGACCGCACATGCCGGATCGGAATCCCGCGAATGTACAGCGCCTCGATGAGCTCGCGATAGCGTGGAGTCATCGGATTGGGACCCAGCCAGATCTCGCCGATCTCGAAGTTCCTGATCAGATCGAACAGTCCATCCATGTGGTCGTGGTGGGCGTGGGTCAGCACCAGGGTGTCGATCCGCCGGTACCGTCTGGCGAACAGATAGTGGCTGACGACGTCCTCGCCGACACGGAAGCCGCCCTGACGGGAGTGATCGCTCGATACCGCGCCGCCGCCGTCGACGACGACAGTCTGCCCGTCCGGCATTTCGATGAGGACGGAGTCGCCCTGCCCGACGTCGAGAAACGTCAGGACGGGGTGCGGTGGCGCCGCGGGTGAGAAGTCCGCCAGCAGCATCGCCAGCAGCATCGCCAGGGTCAGGATCAGGCTTGCAACGGTTGCCAGATGTTTTCGTGCCGCGACGGCGATGCCAAGAGACGTCAGACCGGCTGCGAATCCGATCCACAGGCCCGGCGGAGGGGACGGGACGCGCATCGTGGCGCCGGGTATCCCGAGCGCGCCGTCAACGGCCAGGGCCAGAAGTTCGAGGAGTCGGCGAAGGACCCAGGCCAGGGCGGAACCTGGAAGTTCCGGGAGGAAGATCAGGACCAGACCCAGAGGCGTCACCAGGCTGGCGATCACCGCCCCCAGAACGTTGAGAGGCACGCTCACGGGGGCCACGCGATGGAACGACTCGATTGCGGAGGGCAGGAGGACGGCCTGGATTCCCGCGGTGATCAGGGCGACCTCTCCGAACAGCGAGCCCGCCCGCCAGGGCAGCGCGACCCACTCGATGGGCCAGCCGCCGAGCTCTGCCCGGAGCCGGAGGGCGACCCGGAGGTCGACGACCTCGTCGTCGAGGTGTCGGTCCAGCTCCGTTCTCCCGAGATACCTGAGCGCCGGCTGAACCCGGCGGTGGGTCCAGGCGATCGTCGGCGCGCCGATGAGGAGAATCGCGGCGACCGCTCCAAACGAGAGGAGGAAGCTCTGGTCCCCGAGAGATCTCGGTTCCAGCGCCAGGATGATGATCGCGGTGAGGGCGAGGGCGTTGCCTGCGCCGTATCCGCGGTCCAGCGCCGTGCCGGTCAGGAGCAGCGAAGCCATAAGCGTGGCTCTCAGCACGGGCGGGCCTCCCTCGACGAGGGACGCGTAGCCCAGGATGAAAACCAGGGCGAGAGCGGCGCGCTGATATCTGCCAGGAGCCACTCTCCTTGCCAGGAGGACAGCGGCTCCCGCCACGACCGCCAGGTTGAAGCCCGACACGACCAGCAGATGAATCAGTCCGGCTTCCTCGAACTTGCGGTCGTCTTCGGGTGGCAAGAGGCGCCGCTGTCCGAGCACCATTCCCAGCACGAGGGATCGGATCGTCGGGTCGGGAAAGTAGCGGGCGATCCTGTCGGCGGTCCACTCGCGTATGCGATCCCCTCCATGCCAACCCCGCTCCACGACCTCGATCAGGCGCGGGCTCCGAATCGTGCCGACCCAGTAAATGCCCTGTCGCTCCAGGAAACGCGAATAGTCGAAAACGCCCGGGTTTCGATAGGCGTTCGGCCGCCGAAGGCGGACCAGTACTTCGACCCGGTCGCCCCGGCCCAGCTCCAGGTTCTCGAGGACTTCGGCGGACCCGTAGTCGTCCGGGAACCAGGCCAGACGCGCCCGTCCGGACGCGACGGGAGCGCCGTCGACCGCGAGGATATCGGCCAGGAAATAGACCGCGCCGCCCTGAGACTCGGGAGGTTTGGCCAGAGTGAGCGTGACCCGGCGCGCAAGGCCGTCGTCGTCGATCGCGGGAGGTACGCGCGACAGGTGGTGGTTGCCGAGGACGGCACCTCCAAGGACGACCGCGACAAAGATCAGCGCGGGTCGTCGCCAGGCGATCAGGCAGACGACCAGGATGGAGACCGGCGCGTAACGGGTGTCCAGATACGGGGAGGCGAGAATCCCCGCAATCAGACACAGAAGCGGCCAGGTGAGCGGAGGCACTGGCAGTATGGGATCGGGGGAAAGGGCTCGTTCGATTGTAGCAGACCCTTACTTCTCGAAGAGAGCGATCGTTTCGATGTGGTGGGTGTTGGGGAACTGATCGAGGATCTCCAGGTGGGTGATGCGGTAGTCGTGGCTGGCCAGGACGCGGGCATCCGCGGCGAACGTCGTGGGGTTGCAGGAAACATAGACGATTCTGGCCGGACCGAGGCCGGCAATCCTACGAGTGAGATTCGGCCCCCCTCCGCTCCGCGGAGGATCCAGAACGACCGCGTCCGGACGTATCGCGGCATTCATCAGGAAGGCGCGGGCGGAGGACTTGACGAAGGTGATATTGCCAACCCGGTTGAGGCGGGCGTTTCGCATCGCGTTGGCCGTGGAGCGGCGGTCGACAGCGACCACCTGTTCTGCCTTTCGGGCGAGCGGCAGGGAGAAAAACCCGTCCCCGGAGAACAAGTCCAGAACCACCCGTGCCGGGGGGACCAGTTCCGCAACGCGGGACTGCAGCGGGAGCAGCATGTAGCGGTTGGGCTGGAAAAAGCCCATCGGGTGAAGCCGGTACTGGAAGCCGCCGACCTCCGTCAGCACCGACCCGGAAGTCCATCGCGCTTTTTCCCGGCCCCGCATGAAGACCGCCGCGACTTCGCAGGTCGTCGGCGAGGCAACGACGCGAATCGCATCAGCCCCCTGGAATCGGCCCTCCCCAAGAGCTGCCGTTGCCTGGCCGATGAACTCGTTGAGCTCGGGCATCAACGATGGGCAGCCCGTTATCGGGACAACCTCGTGGGTGCCTTCACGGACGAAGCCCGGACGACAGTCGATGACATGAAAGATCGCGCGTATCCTGTAGCCGCCGTCCGGACCCGGGATCGTGTGGATAGGTTCATCCCGGTCGAGATGGCCCAGACGTTGGAGACTCTCTCTCAGAACTGCCTCCTTGATCCGGATCTGATCGGGATGCCGGATGTGCGCCCAGTCGCAACAACCGACGGTTTCGAAGTTGGGGCAGGCCGGAGATCTCCTGGCTTCTGACGGTTCCAGGACCTCGATCAGGCGCGCAAGCGAGTAATCCTTCCTGGGCTCGATGATCTCGACTTCGACCAATTCGCCGGCAAGGACGCGTTCGACGAAAACCACGCCCTGATCCGTTCGGGCCAGACCCGCGCCGCCATAGATGAGCTTTTCGATTCGGACCTGCATGGACATTCGCCAGTCCGCGGTTTTCAGATCAGATAAAAGAGACTCAACCGCGGCACGCGATAATGCTCCATCAGTTTGCGCTTCCAGAGCTGTTGCTCGAGCATCGACAGTTGCTCGACCGTCATCTTCGAGCGAAACGGCGCGAGGTCCTTCTGAACGCTTTCCCGCACAGCGACGAGCGTTCGATCGCTTGCGGCCACGCTGATGATCGCGATGAGCTTCTCTTCCAGCGCGTTCAGCGCGTTCTCTCCCGAACGGAGGTCCGACGGGTCCAGCTCTTCGACCGAGCTGGCAACGCCATCGATACGGCCTTGAAACTCGACGAACCGCGTTCGGAGGTTTCGAATCTGCCCGGCCAGCTCTCCCAGGTAGCGGCGGACTTCAGTGTCCTGGAACTCCGGTGGAGCGGGCTCCTCGCTCTTCAGATCTTTTCGTTCTTCGGCCACTTCGGCCACGGCGTTGGCGCAATAGGCCAGAGAACTGATCTTGCGCTTCGAGCGGGAGAAGGCGCGGTCCATTCCCCGGAGCACCGTTTCGAGAGGGACGCCCTGATTCTTCCATGTCTCGATGAGGACCCAGTCCAGGGTGGACAACAGGGTGAAGGCTGCTCGTTTCGTCTGATAGTAGCGCTCGACCTCTGTGAAATAGTTGTAGTAGTTCTCCATCGCCACGCGAGCGGCTATGCCGCGATCCAGCCCCCGCCCAGGACGACGTCGTCCTGATAGAACACGGCGGCCTGTCCGGGAGTCACGGCACGTTGAGGCGCGTCGAAGCGAACGCGGATCTCCCCGTTCTCCTCGAAGATCGTGCCGGACTGCGGCTCGAACCGGTTGCGAATCTGGATCGCGCATCGGACAGGTTCCCGCGGAAGGTCAATCGCGATCCAGTTGGCGCCGCGGACCCGGAACGCTTCCCTGCGCGTGTCCCGGTCGTCGCCGATCACGAGCCTGTTTCGCTCCCGGTCGATCCGGACGACGTACTGGGGTTGTCCCGAGGCGACCAGTCCCTTCCGCTGTCCGACCGTATACCTGTAGAGACCCCGATGAGAGCCGACGACCTCGCCGGTCAGGTTGACGATGTCTCCAGGGGGCTGCCTGACGCCCGCGTAACTTTCGACGAAACCCCGGTACGACCCGTTCCCGACGAAGCAGATTTCCTGAGATTCGGGCTTGTCATGGGTAGGCAGGCCGGCGTTTCTGGCGATCGTCCGCACCTCTTCCTTGCTCAGATCGCCGAGCGGGAAGAGCGTCCTGCGGAGCTGGTCCTGGGTAAGCCCGAAGAGAAAGTACGACTGGTCCTTGTTAGGGTCCCGCCCCCGGAGGAGCACCCAGCGTCTGCGCGCCGCGTCGTAACGGACGCGGGCATAGTGTCCGGTCGCGACCCGCTCGGCTCCGATCCGTGCCGCGCGTTCGACCAGCTGGTGGAACTTCACGTAGTTGTTGCAGAGGATGCACGGACTCGGTGTCTCCCCATTCAGGTAAGTCCGAACGAAGGGCTCGACGACGGTTCGTTCGAACTCGTCTTCGAGGTTGAGGACGTAGAAGGGAAACCCGAGGTGGGCCGCGACGCGGCGCGCATCCCAGACGTCGTCGAGAGAGCAGCAGCGCGCAGTGCGCCGCACAGCCGATTCGGTATCCGGGTCCTCGCCGAGCTTGCGCCGCTGGTTCCAGAGCTGCATGGAAAGCCCGACGATCGGATGTCCCTGTTCCTTCAACAGCGCGGCGGCCGCCGAAGAATCGACTCCCCCGCTCATTGCGACGGCAATCATAGTTCTCGGTTCATCTCAGAGTCTGTCTTCAGAGTTTGTTCAGCGCGGCGCGAATCGCATCCGAAGCGAGGACGCTGCAGTGGATCTTGGAGGGAGGCAGCCCTCCCAGCGCGTCCGCGATCTCTTCGCGTGTAATGCCGCGGGCGTCGGAGAGATTCATGCCGATCAGCATTTCGGTCGCGAAGGAACTCGTCGCGATCGCTGCAGGGCATCCCTGAGCCTTGAAGCTGGCGGCGACGACCTTGCCTTCCGATACCTTGACCCACAGTTTCATGACGTCGCCGCAGGCTGGATTGCTGACCTCGGCAGTGCTATCCGCGTCGCTCAGTTCGCCGACGCACCGCGGGTTCTCGAAGTAGTCGAGCAGCTTTTCCGAATACGCCATCGCCCTATGCGCGCCTGTACTTCGGCGACAGAGCGCGCAGCCTTTCGACGATGCCAGGCAGCTCGGAAACGAGTGTATCCACGTGCTCGTCGGTCGTCATCGCTCCCAGGCTGATCCGTAGGCTTCCGAAGCCTTCGTCGGGAGTCTTCCCTATCGCCGTCAACACGTGCGATGGCTCCATCGATCCCGAGGAACATGCCGATCCGGTCGATACGGCGATACCTTTGAGGTCGAGCGAGATGAGTAGTCCCTCGCCTTCGGCGCAGTCGACCATGATATTGGACGTGTTCGGCAGTCTCGGCGCTCTCTCGGCGTTCACCGTGATCCCCGGAATCAGCGCCTTCAGTCTCTCTTCCATCCCGTCGCAGATTTCCAAGCCGGATCCGCTCCGGCTCGAGATTTTCCCGAGCCAGCCGGGCCGCCTCACCGAATCCGACGATTCCGGGCACGTTCTCGGTTCCGGATCGCCGGTTGCGCTCGTGTCCCCCTCCCGTGAGGATCGCCTTGAGAGGCGTCGATCTCCGGACATAGAGCGCGCCCACTCCCTTCGGACCATGGATCTTGTGCGCGGACATCGAATAGAGATGCACTCCGAGGGCCTTCACGTCGACCGGTATCTTCCCGGTAGCCTGCACCCCGTCGGAATGAAACCAGACCCGGGCTTCTTCGGCGATCCGGCCGATCTCGGCGATCGGCTGGATCGTCCCGATTTCGTTGTTCGCATGCATGATCGACACCAGCAGCGTGTCTGCACGAATGGCGGCGCGAACATCGTCCGGGTCGATCCGTCCCTCCCCGTCGACCGGGATTCGCGTAACCTCAAAACCCTGCGATTCGAGATCCCTCGAGGTTCCGAGCACCGCCGAATGCTCGATCTCGGAGGTGATGATATGGCGTCGGTTGGCAGCGGCCGAGCCTGCGATGCCCCGAAGCGCGAGATTATTGGCTTCCGTACCGCCGCTGAGGAAGACGATTTCAGAAAGCTCGGCTCCCACGAGTCGACCGACCTGGGAGCGGGCATCGTCCAAAGCCGCCTTGGCCCGCTGTCCGAAGTAGTGGATCGAGGATGCGTTGCCGTAGTCCTCGGTGAAGAACGGCTGCATGGCCTCGACGACTTCAGGCCGGGCACGGGTCGTGGCATTGTTGTCGAGATAGACGTGCTTCATGGCAGGTATGGCCCCTTCCGATGAACCCCACCGGAACCCTGATTCTAGCATGCCGAAACCCGCCGGACCGGTCCGGCTCCGGAAACCCGCGAACGGCTTGCCTCCGATTTCAAAGTAGAAACTGGCAGGACAAATCAATAGAATAAAGCGCCTTCGGCGAATCGAGACCAGGAACCGCGTACGGCTAGCCGCTCCGGTCCTTTGGACCACCAGCCACGGGATTGCCTCTTGCCGGGTCCTTTGCGTTTCGCCGAAACGACGCCGACTCGATTGGGATAGCAAGGGGGATACATGCCGGCGGGACTAAAGGACGTCATTGCGGGTCAGTCCGAGATCTGTTTCATCGACGGGGAGAAAGGCATCCTTTCCTACCGTGGATACGACATTCACGAGCTGGCGCCCAATTCGACCTTTGAGGAGACAGCGCATTTGCTCTGGATGGGAAGCCTGCCCACCTCGCGCGAACTGGACGACACGACGCGCGAGATGGCCGGCAGCCGGGCCGTCCCCGCCGAGATCGTGGCTATAATCCGGCACTTTTCGAAGAACGCCGCGCCCATGGCGGCGTTGAGAACCGGGGTTTCCGCTCTGGCTCTGTTCGATCCCGAGGCGGACGCTCTGACGCCCGAGGCCAACCGCAAGAAGGCAGTACGATTGACGGCGCAGGTTCCGACCCTGGTGGCTGCCATCGCGCGGCTTCGCAACGGCGAATCGCCGGTTCCCCCCAGAACGGATCTCAGCCACGCGGCAAACTTCTACTACATGCTGTTCGGCAAAGCGCCGAACAGCACGATCGAACGGCTGCTGGACGTTGCGCTCATTCTCCACGCCGATCACGAGTACAACGCTTCGACGTTCGCGGCACGAGTCACGGCCGCGACCGGGTCGGACATGTATTCCTCCGTCACCTCGGCGGTCGGGGCCCTGAAGGGTCCGCTTCACGGAGGTGCGAACGCCAACGTCATGCGGATGCTCCTCGACATCGGAGACATTTCGAACGTCCAGTCCGTGATCCGCGGGATGCTGGGCGAAAAACGGAAGATCCCGGGCTTTGGGCACCGGGTCTATCGCACAGAAGACCCGCGAGCGACCCATCTGAGACGGATGTCGCAGGAGGCGGGAGCTCGCGAAGGCAACACGAAATGGTTCAACATGTCGGTCGAGATCGAAGAGATCCTGAAGACGGAGAAGAACCTGAACGCGAACGTCGATTTCTATTCGGCAAGCGCCTATTACGTGGTTGGGCTGCCGATCGACCTGTTCACCCCTTTCTTTGCAGTGAGCCGCATGGCGGGCTGGACCGCGCATCTCCTGGAGCAGTACGCCGACAACCGGCTGATCCGTCCCAGGGCCGAATACACGGGGCACGCGCCGGATCTGAGGTGGATCCCTGTCGACCAGAGGCAGTGATGGTGCGGTCCGAACTGTTTTCCGCGGTCCTTCACAGCGCTTTCAATGAATCCTGACTTGATCCTGGGTCTCTCGGGCATCGATGGGAGGCTGGCGGTGGGGCTTGTCCGCGACGGTCGCGTCCTGTTCGCCGTCGAGGAAGATAAGCTGCGCCGGTTCAGGGGCCTGGGCCTCCAGCACCTGAAAGACATCGGGTCGCGCGCCCTGAGTGTGGCGATGGCCGTGGTCCCTGGCGGCATTCGGGCAATCGGACGCGTTGCCTATGTCCCGTCCGTCGGCGCGGTTCCGGTCCAGGTCAACAGAGAGACCGAGCTCATCCAGGAATTTCTGAAGCGCCATTACGGCGCGTCTCCACCCGTCGACGCCGTCGACCACGTCGAGGCTCACTTCGCGTTCGAGCGTGCAGTTCATCCCGACGCCGATCACGTTTTCATGCTGGGGCGCAGCTCCGCCTCGTATTCGGCCCGACCCGGCGAAACTCCCTGCTTAGATGTGCCGTGCCGCCTCGTGAGCGTGGCCGAACGCCTCGCGGCCTTTGCCGGTTTCCCTCCTGCCCGGATCCACCACCTGGAGAACATGGCCCGGTACGGTGAGCCGCGCTTCACGGAGACGCTCAAAGGCCTGCTCGATGAGGGGATTGAGCAAGACACCGCAGGACTCGAGGCCGTGCTCGGTGAGGCGACTGGTCTCAGGAGACGGCTGTCCGGGGAGCCGCTCGACAGCAGGCACTACGATTTCGCCGCCTCGGTCTACGAAGTCCTGAAAACCGGGACCATCGGCGTGATTCGGTCCGTCCCGGAGGATAAACGCCGCGGGACGATCGCGGTTTGCGGCGGCGTTTTCCAGAGCTGGACTCTCAATGACTCCGTGGCCGCCGCGTTCCCCGGGAACCGGTTCCTGGCTTCCTTCGCGCCAGGCAATGCCTCGGGCGCCATCGGGGGGCCGCTGGTGTCGTCCGGGTCGGCTCTCAAGGAGCCGGTCGGCCCTTTCCTTGGCCCCGAGTACTCCCGCGAGGAGGTCAAGGCGGTTCTGGACAATGCCAAGGTCCGTTATGCGCTCCATTCCCTGGGGGAGACTACGGACCTCGTGTGCGAGGCGCTGGAGGCGGGCCGGATGGTGGGGTGGTTCGGGGGACGCTGCGAGTTCGGGTATCGGGCTCTGGGCGCGCGGAGCGTCTTCGCCAGTCCGGCGAACCCGTACGCGTGCGACAATCTGAGCTCCTATCTCAAGAAGAGGCCCGGCTACTTTGCCTACGCCGTGGCCATCGACGGGAACAACGCGCTGGTCAGGGGACTCGATTCGCCGTATCTTTCCCGATCCGCCATCCTCGGCGAGTATTTCGGTGACGCCCGCGTGCGGATCCAGTCGGTCTCAAAGATCGGGGTGCCGCCGCTCTGGCAGCTTCTCGAGGCGTTTCGCAAGAAGACCGGCGTGCCGGCGTTGCTGAACACGTCCCTCAACTACTTCGACGAGCCGATCGCGTGCGAACCGCGGGATGCGCTCAAGACGTTTTATGCATCGGGCCTGGACATGCTGGTGATGGAAGGCTTCGTGCTGGCCAAGGACTGAAGATTCGAACCGTTCGTTTGGGGGAATCAGCCTCCGATCTGGCGGAAGCTTCGCGTGACGCGGCCCAGGAGCAAGCTCAGGACGCTTTCGGTTCGCGTCACGAACCGGACTTCCATGGCGAGACCGAGCCGGAGGTCCGTTGCCTCGGGTACTATGACGACGCGGTAACTGCCGGCCGCCGGCTCGCGGAACCGCACGTCCGGGCTGACAGACCGGACCTTGCCTTCGATGATGCGTGAATCATCCAGGAGGAGCCGGACCCGTTGTCCGGGGTGGACTTGTTCCGCATCCTGGTTGGCCAGCACGGCCTCGACCACCCGAGTCGATGGAGCGGGTTCGAGAGTGGCTATGATGTCGCCCGCTGCGAGGTACTCCCCCGGATGGAGGTTTTCGAGCAGCGCGATCTTCCCTCGCGCCGGACTCCGAATCAGGCTCGTCTCTTCTTCCTCCTTCGTTGTGAAGTCGAGCTGGAGGCGAAGTTCCGACAGTCCGAGCTCGATGGGGTACATTGCAGCCTGAAGGTTTTCCCGTTCGGACACGAACTTTGCCCGCGCGACCTCCCGCGCCTTTTCGAGCACCTGGATCGAAGATCCATCAGGCGCGTCCGCGGCCGTGCGTTCGACTTCGAGCTCTGCGAGCCGGAGATCAGTCACACTTGCCGCCCATGCGTCCAGTGCGATGAGTGCTTCCGCCAGGAGCGCGCTTCGGGTTTCGTGTTCGTTACGGGCGTGTTCCATTCTGGTCTCGGCCGCGGCGAGGCGCGCGACGAACTCCGCGTTTCGGCGATCCAGGGTCTGTCGAGCGGAGAGGATTTCGGCGTCGAGTCTGGCTCGTTCCGCGCGATGGACGACGTCGATCGCTTCGAGCCCCCGCCTCAGATGCTCCAGTTGTGTCTCGCGAGCCGCGATCTGTACGGTCAGCGCGTGCTTCTTCAAACGCTGGTCAGTGTTGTCGAGTTGAACCAGAACTTCTCCGTACCCTACAGAATCTCCTTCCCGGCGGCGAACCGACTGAACCTTCCCTGCGGCGGGGGACGTGATCCGAACGACATCTCCCTCGGGACGAACTGCCCCAGGCGCCCTGACGAAGACGTCCACAGGCGTGAAATGGCCCCAGACGGCGCCTGCAACGAAGAGCACGACCAGCGTGTACAGGATTGCCTGAGCGTGTCGCGGCCGGGGAATCAGGAGGGCTTCCGCCTGAGATGCCGGTACTCCGGCGTCGCGCCGCCTGCGGCTAGCCATCGATCGAAACCGTTCGGTCCGCTGGAAGTGCGTCGTGCGAGATCAGAATCGTCGTCCTTCCCTCGCGACTCCGTCTTGCGATGACGCTGTTGACGGTCCGGATCGAGGGCGGATCGAGGTGATTGGTGGGTTCGTCCAGGATCAGGATGGGGGGATCGCCGAGGATGGCGCGAGCCAGAACGAGCCGTTGCCGCTCTCCTCCGGAGAGGGTGACTCCCCGCTCCCCAACCAGGGAGTCATAGCCTTGGGGAGACGCCTCGACGAAGGCATGGGCGCCGGCCTGGACTGCGGCGTGACGGACCTCGTCCGCGGTCGCATCGGCGCGTCCCAGCCGTATATTGTCCCCAATCGAGGCCGTCAGCAGGCGGCTTTCCTGGGACACGAAGACGACCTGCCGTCTCAGGCTCTCGAGGGAGTACTCGCGGATGTCGATGCCGTCGATCCTGATGTGTCCGGCCTCAGGCTCGTAGAATCGCACCAACAGTCGCGCCAGAGTCGACTTTCCGGAACCACTCGCCCCGTAGATCCTGCAACATTCGCCCCGCGAGATCTCGAAGCTCAGCTCGTCGAACAGCGCAGGCCGGTTCCCGTAGCGAAAGCGAATTCCCGAGAACTCGACGCGACCTTCGATGCGCCGATCCGTGCCGCCTGACGTGTGTCGCGAGTCCTGTTCGGGAGGCAACGCCAGTACATCCCCCACCCGCTCACTCGCGACGAGCGCGTCCTGAATGACCTGATTCGCGCCAGCCAGTCGCTCGACCGGTCCGATGATCGTCCCGAAAAGCGTGTAGAGCGCCATGAGTTGCCCTGGCGTGAGACGCCCCGCGAGCACCGCATGGCCGCCGACCCAGAGCAGGGAGAGCGCCGAAGCGCCGGCCAGAAGCGCGGCCGCGGTCGAGGACCACAAGCTGTACACATCCGCGCGAAAGGCCGCGCCGAGCACATCGGCAAATCGGGTTTCGCCTCGCAGGCGCATCCTGGCTTCAGCGCCCGTCGTCCTGAGGGTTTCGATCGCGTCAATCGCTTCGAGGGTATGTGCCTGGAAGCGGGCTGATCGTTCCATCGCGCTCTCCTGAGCGCGCTTCATTCCAGGTGTCAACGCGGCCACTGTGAACACCAGCACGGGCATGAGCGACACGCTGAGGAGGGCCAGTTTCCAATCGAGCCAGAACATCACCGACGAGGTGATGACGAGGGTCGCCGAGTCGACGACGACGGACAGGCCGGTTCCTCCCAGCGCGGCTCGAATGCGTACGGCGTCGTGGAGCCGGGCGACGATTTCTCCTGTCCTTCGGGCGGCGAAGAAACCAAGTGGCAATCCCAGGACGTGGTGGTGATAGCCCAGGACGATCTCGGCGTCGATCCGCTGTCCGAAATGGGCCAGCAGGTAGCTCCGGAGAGCCAGCAACCCAGCCCGAATTATCAACACGAGAAGCATGCCGATTCCGAGCCAGTTCAGCGTGGCAGCGCTCCGGGAGGGAATAACGAAGTCCAC